>Ga0116152_10003852_pt1 | contig 11950 bp, 10 predicted proteins | sample AD_UKC119_MetaG_FD_89894 | JGI IMG/M metagenome (GOLD analysis project Ga0116152, IMG submission 89894) | Active sludge microbial communities of municipal wastewater-treating anaerobic digesters from Hong Kong - AD_UKC119_MetaG | ecosystem: Engineered > Bioreactor > Anaerobic > Digestate...
AGGTGTTGCGAGTGAAGTTTCACGATCATCATCTCCTGATGATCCCAAAACCGGCCTGTTCAGGCTCATCTGCCGCTGGAAAGGCGGGCTCCGTTCAGGCTCATGTTCCGTTGGACAAGGCTGTGATGATACCCAACATAATTTTTGTGGTATCATCAGTGCAGGTTTTTCCACTAAACTATCGCGTTCGTTGATGAGTACCGCGATATCGAGCTTCTCTTCCTGCAAATCCTCATAGAGAGGCCCATTCAGACCAATTTTTACGTCTAGTTTGATACCAGATAGAGTCGCACATGATCTTAGCAGGCTTGGTAAGTAGCGTTGAGATAAATGCTCTGATAACCCCACACTCACAATCTTCATCTGATCGGAATAGCAGTACTTATCCAGCAATGCGTCGTTCATCGTTAGCAAGTGTTTGGTCTCATCAAGAAACTCCTCACCTTGCTTGGTCAACACGATCGAACGGCCTTCCCGCTCAAAAAGCTTCAAGTTAACCAGACCCTCCAATCTTTTCACATGCTGCGAAATTGCCGATTGCGTCAGGAAGAGCTCTTCTGATGCTCTGGATACACTGCCATATTTCACCACGGTGTGAAAGCTTCGAAGCGTCGCAATATCAAGGTTCTTCATTCTTATGCCTTCCGTTGCCAAGTTGCAAATTCCGATAGCGCTCACTGATCTCGTATAGCAGTCAACCAACTGGCTGATGACATTATATGATCCTGCTCTGTACACGACAAAAATCATAACTAACTGATTTAACGAGGCCAAATTTTAGCGAATTGAAGTCCACCGACGATCTGTTGCACCCTCTTGTGACCAAACAAAGGAGGTTGCAATGGATTTAGCCGACGGCCTACGGGACAGCCTAAAAGATCATCTGGGTTGGGGCAAGCCCCGGCTAGCTTGCTTTGTCAGTCTGCTGCTGGCGGTGTTACGCATCCAGCGTATGGATTTAAGCCGTCTGGCGGTAGCGATGGGTGGCACTGCAGATGTGGCTTCTCGTTACCGGCGTTTGCAGCGTTTTTTCAGTGAAGTTCGCTTTGACTATGATGCGCTGGCCCGGCGAGCTATTGTCAAATCTGGTGTATGAGCATTCATTGATCAAGCGGCCATCTGGTCAGGAGTTATTGTCAAATCTGGTGTTCAGAGACCTGAATCAAGCGGCGGTCTGGTTTGATTCTGTTACCTCGATTCCATCTCTGAATGTTACTCCCGTAATGACCTTGGCCAGATAGTCAAAGCCCCGTTGGCGGCGCCAGTTTTTCTGCGCACACTGCCCCAGTTTGAACATCATGTGCAGCATCCCGTCCCGGGTCAGACAACCCTTCGACCGCTTCGTGCGATGCCGGATAGTGCCGAAGGTCGATTCGATCGGGTTGCTCGTCCGGATGCTCTGCCAATGCTGCGCCGGAAAATCGTAAAAGGCCATTAACTCATCCCGGTCTTTTTGTAAGCACAAGGCAGCCTTCGGGTACTTCGGCTCATAGGTTTTCAGAAACAGGTCGAATGCTTTCTCCGCATCCTCCCGGGTATTCGCCTGCCAGATTTCATGCAGAGCCTCTTTGGCCTTTGCTTGAAGCGACTTTGGCAGGCAGTTCAGCACATTCATCGTCTTATGCATCCAGCACCGCTGCTGCCGGCTTTCCGGATAGACTTCCTCCAGCGCCGCCCAGAAGCCCATGGCACCATCGCCGATCGCCAGTCGGGGGATGTTCATCCCGCGGGACTTCAGCTTCAGCAGCACCTCACGCCAGCTCTGGGTCGATTCCCGAACCCCGTCCTCAATCGCCAGAAAGTGCTTCTCGCCCCGCTCATTCACGCCGATCACCACCAGGGCGCAGAGCTTGGTCTGCTCTGCCCTGAGACCGCTGTAGACGCCGTCGGCCCACACATAAACCCAGCGATCCTTGTCCAGTGGCGCTTCGCGCCACGCCTGGTATTCCTGCGCCCAACTGCGCTTCAACCGCGATACCGTGCTGGCCGACAAACCCTTGGCCTCCGGACCCACCAGGACCTCAAGAGCTGCGCTCATCTCGCCGCTGGAAACACCCTTCAGGTACAGCCAGGGCAGCGCCGCTTCCAGCGACTGGGTCTTGCGCACATACGGTGGAACCCGTGCCGAGCGAAACGTTACCGGCTCCCCGGTCTTCGCGCGGACCTTGGGAATCTTTACCGTCAGCGGGCCAATCCCGGTCTGAATCTCTCGCTCCGGCTGGTAGCCATTGCGCACCACGCCCGCTCTGCCATCTGCCAGTGTTCGATCTGAATGTGCGGCCAGCAGCTCCTGCACCTCGGTCTCGATGGCCTGCTGCAGAAGCTGCCTGGCGCCTGAACGCAGGAGTTCTGTCAACGGATCAACATTCTCTGCTCGACCTTCAAATTCAATGACGTTACTCTTTTCCATGGTGGCGTATCCTTTTGGCTGATTGGTTTTTTGGCGATAACAAATCAACCAGATACGCCGCCTTTTTTCAAACCCTCAAACACCAGATTCGGTTATAACTCCATTCTTCCCGGATATCCTGCCACTCAGCCCTGTAATCCACCCACCAGAACCGGCCCCGCTTGAGGGCCTGTTGTAAAATATTCCAGACTGGGCACAGGAACAACATAGAAGAACAGCAACAAGGCAGGCATACAGCCCTGCGCGCCCTCAAAAGAGGACTCAGACCCGAAAAATGAATTTTTGAAATCAAGGAGATACTGATGTCTTATCCTGTTTCCACGTTCACACAAGGACGCAATGGCCCCACGTCCGGCCAAAGTCCCGTTTCAAGCGACCTCTACAGCCGACGGACCTCCCGTGGCTACCGCCAGGCCGCAGCCAGTCAGAATCAGAATCAGAATCTGCCGGGGCTCAATGGCCAGCAGAACAACAATCTGTCTGCACTGATCAGCCTGTTGCAGCAGCTGTTGCAGCTGTTGCAGGGCAGCAACAGTTCAGGCTCGGAGGCCAACAGCTCCAATAACAATAATATCAGCAATTCCGGTATGGATAACAACACCGGCACTACGCCGGTACCGACAACACCCGTACCGACAGCACCCGGACCGATAACACCCATACCGACGCCCTCCCCACCTCCCGCTGCTTTGACACCACCAGGGCCGGGGTCAACAATGTATGACAACGCCCAAACGCCAGTGAACACACCGGTCACGATTGATGCGCTGGCCAATGATTCGGCTACCACGGCCGATACCCGGCTCACCAACTTTACCCAGCCCCAAAACGGCAGCCTCAGTATTGTCGACAACAAACTGGTCTACACCCCGAACCCGAACTTCCAGGGTCATGACAACTTCAGCTACCTGACCAGTGACGGCAACCGGAGCAATGTCGGCATTCAGGTGGGTGATGTCTCCCAGATTCCGGCTCCGGCTCCCGTTCACACAGGCGGTGGAACCGGGACTGCCAACGGAGACTTCACCCTGACCCTCACGGGTACCCCGGTACGCATTGACGTGCTTGCCAATGACTTTAATGCCAATGGCGACCTGCAGATACAGCAGTTCACCCAGCCGCAGAACGGTACCGTGACCCAGGATGGCAATACGCTGGTCTACACACCGAATCCCGGCTTTCTGGGATTCGACGATTTCACCTATGACACCGGCTCCGGCACCGGGACTGTTAGGGTCGGCGTGGATGCGCCACACCCGAACCCGGATTTTGCCACCACCACACCCGGTACCCCGGTCAGTCTGGATGTACTGGCCAATGACTACGCCGCGGGTGCAGAAGGCATTACCGACTTTACCCAGGGGCAACATGGCAGCGTGACCCGGAATGGCAGCCAGCTGCTTTATACCCCGGATGCGGGATTCGAGGGTACGGATACCTTCTCCTACCAGGGAGCCGGCAGCAATACCACCCTGGTACAGGTCAGCACCGGCAACGCCGGGCTGGGTCCGGTACCGGCTCCAGTACCGGCTCCACCGAACGGCATACCCACACCGGTGCCGTTACAACATGCTGTTCAGGATATCAGCGCCACACCACTGGATACGCCAGTGCGTATTGATGTATTACGGAATGATTACAGTTCGGCCAACGGCAGCATCCAGGGCTTTTCCCAACCCGCCAACGGCAGTGTGACACAGGACGGTAACAGCTTCGTCTACACCCCCAATGCCGGTTTCCAGGGTTATGACAGCTTTTCCTATGCACGGGAAGACGGCAGCAAAGCGCAGGTTCACCTGCTGATCGGCGAGCGCACCGGCACACCGGGTAATCCGGGACCTGCTCCGACCGTTGCTCCGACGCCGGTCCAGGTCAACAGACCATTCAGCTGATACGGCGGGTCCTGACCTGTCAGGTATTCTTCCAGGACTGGCATTACCTGCGGTACTGCCAGTCCCCCCATGCAGCGGGACAGCGCAGCCACCGTTTTCAGCATCGCTGCATCAAGCAGGCGCTTGCACCTGAGCCAATGATGGCTCAGGCGCTCATTCACGGGAGTTACGTTACAGTGCCGCCAGCAGCACCTCGGCCTTGCTGACCTCGAATTGCTTGGGTTGCTCCACATTCAGGGTTTTCACCACGCCATCCTCGATAATCATGGCATAACGCTGCGAGCGGATACCACCAAAGTCGCCGGTCTCCATTTCCAGCCCCAGCGCTCTGGTCAGGGCCGCAGCACCATCCGCCAGCATGGTGATGGCATCCGCATTCTGTGCCTGTCCCCAGGCTTCCATGACAAAGGCATCATTGACGGACAGGCAGGCAATCATCTCCACACCTTTGGCTTTAAAAGCCTCCGCATTCACCACATAACCCGGCAGATGGGCTGCCGAGCAGGTTGGGGTAAAGGCCCCCGGCAATGCAAACAACACCACTTTCCGGCCTGCAAACAGTGTTGCCGCACTCACACTTTCGTGCTTGCCCGCTGCGGCCACAGTCACATTCACTGCCGGAATACGCTCTCCCACCTTGATCATCGCACTTCTCCCTGATTTGACTGGCATTGAAAAGATCAGTGTAGCGGATATCGGACCATGACAGTATCCCCGCTTGCCCCATTTTACCGGGCGGCACAGCCCGGAAATCGATGGTGGCAGTCTGCAGTGGAGTGGCCTGTGGCTGGCCGGGGACACCGCATTGATGGTGCAATATGACAGAATTTACACCTGCCGGAATTTGCCGAAGCCTGGCCGGATATGGCAAAGTCCCTGCTTTAAACCTGATGGAGCCGAGTATGTCTGATTCTCTGGCAAAAACGCCGCTATCCATGTTGGATCTGGTTGCCGTGCGTGAAGGGGGCTCAGTGGCAGAGGCCCTGCAGACGAGTGTCACCACCGCACAGCATGTAGAAAGCCTTGGCTTTAAGCGTTACTGGCTGGCCGAACACCACAATATGGCCGGTATTGCCAGCTCGGCTACCGCCGTACTGGTCGGGCATATTGCCGGCAAAACCACAACGCTGCGCGTGGGATCGGGCGGCATCATGCTGCCCAACCATGCGCCACTGGTGGTGGCCGAAGCTTTCGGAACCCTGGCGGAGCTGTATCCTGGCCGCATCGACCTGGGTCTGGGAAGGGCACCGGGGACTGACCAGCCGACAATGCGTGCCCTGCGCCGCAACCGGATGGAGAGTGAAGCGGACTTCCCGCGTGAGGTCAGCGAACTGCAGCAACTGCTGGCCGTACCGCAGGCCGGACAGCGCATTGTAGCAACACCGGGGGCGGGCACCGAAGTCCCCCTCTGGCTGCTGGGAAGCAGTCTGTTTTCCGCACAGCTGGCGGCTGAGCGCGGCCTGCCTTATGCCTTTGCCTCCCATTTTGCACCACGCCTGTTGCTGCAGGCCCTGCAGACCTACCGTCGTGCATTCAAACCCTCCACCACCCTGAAACAGCCCTATGTGATTATTGGTGTACCGCTGGTGGCGGCTGAGCAGGATGATGAGGCGGCGTTTCTGGCCAGCAGTGTCTATCAGCGGGTGCTCGGTATCCTGACAGGACAGCGCGTCAAACTGCCCCCGCCGGTTGCAAACTTCGTGCAGGGTTTGAATCCACAGGCACAGGCAGCAATCAATGATTTTCTTGCAGCAGCCGTTATCGGTGGCCCGGCTACCGTTGCCAGGGGGCTGCAGGATCTGCTGGCACTGACTCAGGCAGACGAACTGATGCTGGTTTGTGATATTTACGACCCTGCACTCAGGCTGCGGTCACTGGAAATTGCAGCACAGGCGATGCAGGCGGCATAAGCCTGCATCCTGACGAGACGAGCCACAGCGGCGGCTTTCATCAGCGATGACAAGCCGCCGCCGGGGTGTCACCTGTATTCGCAGCGCCGCCTCAGACCCGCTCGGTAATAAAGTGCTTGATGGCCTCGACATCCGCATCCATGACGTCAAAACGCTGTGGCCGCTGTTCCAGGTCTTCCATCCCTGCCGGACGCGCCGGTCTGTGCCCCAGCGCTTCGATAATGGACGCCTCGAACTTGGCTGGCTGGGCGGTTTCCAGCACGATCATCGGCACCCCGGTTTCACGCTGTTCCAGCGCCACCTTGAGTCCGTCGGCAGTATGCGTATCAATCATCATGCCATAACGCTCCCAACAGGTACGGATGGTCGCCATGCGCTCGGCATGCGAGCTGGAACCGGACCGGAAGCCGAAGCCCGGTACCCGGGCAAACAGGGTATCCTCGTCGTCCTGCTCCTGAGTGAGATCAAAGGCCCCGCCCTGCTCCACCGCTGACCACAATCGACGCACCCGCTCGCCATCACGCCAGCTCAGGTCAAAGATAAAGCGCTCAAAATTCGAGGCTTTGGAGATGTCCATGGACGGGCTGCTGGTATGGAAGGTTTGTGCTGATGCCCGTGGACGGTAAACACCGGTACGGAAGAACTCGTCCAGCACGTCATTCTCGTTGGTGGCCACCACCAGATGCCGGATTGGCAACCCCATCATGCGTGCAATGTGCCCGGCACAGACATTACCGAAATTACCGGACGGTACCGTAAAGCTCACCTGCTGCACATTGTGGTTGGTAGCGGCGAAATAGCCCTTGAAATAATAGATCACCTGGGCTGCCACACGGGCCCAGTTGATTGAATTAACCGCACCGATCCGGTACTGCTGCTTGAAGGCATGATCATTGGATACTGCCTTGACCATATCCTGACAATCGTCAAACACCCCGCGCACGGCAATATTGAAAATATTTGCCTCCTGGAGCGAGAACATCTGGGCGGTCTGGAATGCACTCATTTTCTGATACGGCGACAGCATGAATACGTGCACGCCCTGCTTGCCGCGCATGGCATATTCCGCTGATGAACCGGTATCGCCGGAAGTGGCCCCCAGAATATTGATGTGACGTTCCGCCTTTTGCAGCACATACTCAAACAGGTTGCCCAACAGCTGCATGGCCATGTCCTTGAAGGCCAGGGTCGGGCCATTGGACAGCCCGAGCAGACCAAGTCCCGGCTCCAGTTCCAGCAGCGGCGTAATGGCTTCAGCATCGGTACCGGGACGGTTGTTGCAGTAGACGGCGGCGGTATAGGTTTTATCGACAATGGCCTTAAGGTCGGCTGCCGGCATGTCGGTGATGAAATACGACAGCACCGCCAGTGCCAGCTCACGGTAGTTCATGCCGCGCAGGCGGGTCAGGTCCTCATCCGTCAGTTGCGGATAGGTTTCCGGGAGGTAAAGACCGCCGTCGGGTGCCAGTCCCCCCAGCAGAATCTCGCTGAAAGTCTGCGGCTGTGACTGTCCACGGGTAGAAATATACTGCATATCCGCCTACCCCAGTGACTCAACCCGGATACGGGTCACGCTGCCACAGATGGAATCCAGCGCCTCAATCGCCTGAACTGCCTCATTCATGTTGCCTTCACGCACGCGCTGGGTCAGCATGATGATGTCCACATCCTGATCCACCAGCTCCGGGTCTTTCTGAATCAGCGACTCGATGCTGATGCCGCGATCGCCCAGAATGCGGGTGATGTCCGCCAGCACCCCCGGACGATCATTGGCACGCATGCGCAGGTAGAAAGCCGTTTCCACCGCCTCAATCGGCAGGATCGGGGTATCCGCCAGCCGCGAGGGCTGGAAGGCCAGATGCGGTACACGATGGTTCGGATCAGCCGTCATGGCACGCACCACATCGACAATATCGGCCACCACCGCCGAGGCAGTCGGCTCTGCTCCGGCCCCGGCCCCGTAGTAAAGTGTCGGCCCGACGGCATCGCCTTTGACCACTACGGCATTCATGACCCCGTTGACATGGGCAATCAGACGCTGTGACGGGATCAGGGTCGGATGCACACGCTGTTCAATACCCTGTTCGGTACGACGCGCAATACCCAGGTGCTTGATGCGATAACCCAGCTCCGCCGCATTGGCCACATCCTCCCGAGTCACACGGCTGATGCCTTCCACATAGGTGTGTTCGAACTGGAGTGGAATCCCGAAGGCAATCGAGGACAGGATGGTCAGCTTGTGCGCCGCATCAATGCCTTCCACATCAAAAGTGGGGTCGGCCTCGGCATAGCCCAGGGACTGGGCCTCGGTCAGAACGTCATCAAAGGCACGGTTTTTCTCGCGCATTTCGCTCAGGATGAAATTGCCGGTGCCATTGATAATCCCGGCCAGCCATTCGATACGGTTGGCAGCCAGCCCTTCGCGCAGGGATTTGATGATCGGAATCCCCCCCGCCACTGCCGCCTCAAAAGCCACGATGACATGATTGGCCTGGGCAGCTGCAAAAATTTCGTTGCCATGCAGGGCAATCAGGGCCTTGTTGGCCGTCACCACATGCTTGCCGCTCTGGATCGCCTTCATCACCACATCACGGGCAATGGTATAACCGCCGATCAGCTCGACGATAATTTCAATTTCAGGGTCTTCCACCACATCAAGGGCATTATTGCTCAGGCGGGTTCCGGTCAGCCCCAGATTGTCGGCATGGCTGGTATCAAGTGCAGCCGCATGGTCAATCACAATGCCACGCCCGGCCCGGCGGGCAATTTCTTCCGCATTGCGGGACAGTACCGTAGCAGTACCGCCACCGACCGTTCCCAATCCCAACAACCCGACCTTGACAGGTTTCATACTTGCTCCTTGGTTTCTTCAGCCGCCTGTAACCGGCTCACATAATGGGGGAATGTCCGGAAAGCCCTGACGGCCACCTCACGGCGGCATGAAGGCTCAGCCACCCTGTGCATCCTGGCGGAACATCTGCTTCAGGCCACGCAGGGCCTGACGCGTGCGGTGCTCATTCTCGATCAGGCTGAAACGCACATGATCATCACCATATTCACCAAAACCGATACCGGGAGAAACCGCCACCCGCGCCTCCCTCAACACCTTCTTGGCAAATTCCAGCGACCCCATGGCAACATACCGGGGTGGAATTCTGGCCCAGACAAACATGGTGGCCCTGGGCTTCTCCACGGCCCACCCCAGGGCATTGAGGCCGTCACACAGCACATCACGCCGGTTCTGATACATCAGGCGGATGGACTCGACACAATCCTGCGGGCCATCCAGTGCGGCAATGGCAGCCACCTGAATCGGGGTGAACATGCCGTAATCCAGATAGGACTTCATGCGCTCCAGCGCACGGATCAGTGTCGGGTTACCACACATGAAGCCGACACGCCAGCCCGGCATGTTATAGCTTTTGGATAATGAGTAGCTTTCCACGGCAATATCCCGGGCACCCGGTACCTCCAGAATGGACGGGGCCTTGTAGCCATCGAACACGATTTCGGCATAGGCCAGATCATGCACCACCCAGATGCCGTATTCCCTGGCAATTTCCACCACACGCTCAAAGAACGGCAGGTCCACACACTGCCCGGTCGGATTGGCCGGGAAGCTCAGGATCAGCATTTTCGGACGTGGCCAGGATAAACGGATCGCCTTTTCCAGCTCCTCAAAAAAATCCACGCCCTCAATCAGGGGGACATGGCGGATATCGGCATCGGCAATGATGCTGCCATAAGGATGAATGGGATAGGCCGGATTCGGCACCAGCACGGTATCGCCCCGACTCAGGGTCGCCAGCGTCAGGTGCGCCAGTCCCTCCTTGGAGCCGATGGTGACAATGGCTTCACTGTCCGGATCAAGCGACAGATCATACTTGCGCTGGTACCAGTTGCAGATGGCACGGCGCAGGCGCGGGATGCCGCGTGATTGTGAGTAGCGGTGCGTATCATTACGCCGGGCCGTCTCCACCAGCTTATCCACGATATGCTTCGGGGTTGGCTGATCCGGATTGCCCATGCCGAAATCCACAATATCCTCCCCCTTGGCGCGGGCTTCACGCTTGAGGGCATCGGTTATTTTGAAGACATAAGTGGGGAGCCGGTTTATTCTTTGAAATTCATTCTGCACAATGTAAGTCCATGAAAAGGTCAATACCAGTATCAGGTATGGCAAGGAAATGGCCGCTCGGGCCCGGGACCATTCAAGGCACTCACATTACAGACCCCTATATGGGCTGTCAATTACCTGAACCGCCGGGGATAAGGCAATGAAATTCAGTGAAGACTTTGGCAATACACAATACCGCATTCGGGAATACGGACCCGGCTGGATCCGTGTCAATGAACAGCGACTGACACACCCCTTCATCCTCAGCCCCGAGCAGCTGGTGCCGGACTGGCTGCCTGCCACCCTGGACCAGCTCCAGCCGGTGCACCTGAAACCATTGCTGGATTATGGAGCCGAGATTATCCTGATCGGTACCGGCCCGCAGCACCGGCAGCCCCCGGCAGCCGCCTGGCAGACGCTGATCCAGGGGGGAAGCGGCTTTGAACTGATGGAAACCGGGGCAGCATGTCGAACCTTGAGTGTACTGCTGTCGGAGAACCGGCGCACGATTGCAGCGCTGTTTCCCTGATCAGATACCCAGCAGGCTTTCACTGGTCAGGCCCCGGTTTTCCAGAATCCGGCGCAGGCGTTTGAGGGCATCCATCTGAATCTGGCGTACCCGCTCACGTGTCAGCCCCAGTTCCAGTCCCACCTGCTCCAGTGTTGAGCGCTCGTGTCCATGCAGGCCGAAACGGCGCACGATCACTTCCTTCTGCTTGGATTCCAGCTGACCAAGCCAGTTTTCCACCGAGTTGTTGACATCCTCCTCCTCCATAAGCGACATCGGCTCCTGATCTTCCTCCATACCGATGAAATCCACCAGCATGTTGTCACCTTCCTTGCCAACCGGTGTATCCAGCGAGGAGACATTTTCATTGAAGTTCAGCAGGCGGCGCAGGGACTCCAGCGGCCTGTCCAGCGCCTCGGCCACTTCAGCCAGCACCGGCTCACGCCCCAGCGTCTGGGTCATCTCACGCACCTTGCGCAGGTAGGCATTCAGTTCCTTGTTGACGTGAATGGGCAGGCGGATGGTGCGGGTCTGGTTCATCAGGGCGCGCTCAATGCTCTGGCGAATCCACCAGGTGGCATAGGTTGAAAAGCGGAAGCCACGCTCGGGGTCAAACTTGCTGACCGCATGAATCAGGCCCAGATTGCCCTCTTCAATCAGGTCAGGCAACGCCAGACCCCGCCCGACATAGCGCCGGGCAATCTTGACTACCAGACGCAGGTTGCAGGTGATCATCTTCTTGCGCCCGAATTCATCGCCGGAGCGCGCCAGACGCCCGTAATGCACTTCCTCCTCCGGGCTCAGCAAGGGGGAAAACTCGATTTCGCGCAGGTAAAGCCGGGTCGCATCGCGCTCAGGCATCGGCAGGTAATCAGGGGTACGGGGAACCGCAGTGGGGTCCGTTTCATCAATCACACCGGAAAACGTGCTGTCATCCAGCTTGTCATCGGTATCGGTATCCGCCTCAAAATCGTCGCCGGGATTTCCTGCCAGCAATTCCCGGTCATCTGAAAGTTATCTTATTGAAAAAAATAGGATTTTACCGTTCATCTGCACAGTTGACAAAAGTAAGTAATTGAAAACTCAGTGGTTTTCTTACTGATAGAATTACAT
>Ga0116152_10003855_pt1 | contig 11946 bp, 7 predicted proteins | sample AD_UKC119_MetaG_FD_89894 | JGI IMG/M metagenome (GOLD analysis project Ga0116152, IMG submission 89894) | Active sludge microbial communities of municipal wastewater-treating anaerobic digesters from Hong Kong - AD_UKC119_MetaG | ecosystem: Engineered > Bioreactor > Anaerobic > Digestate...
CTCGCACTGATCGAATCAGACGCCACAGTCATCCTGCGACTCCCGTTGATGTTCGGCGTGCCGGCGGTCGATCGTCCCACGACGTTCATGCATCAGGTTCGGGCGATCCTGGATCGGAGAGAGCTGACGCTTTTCGGGGACGAATTCCGTACGCCGATCTGGCTGGAAGATGCGGCGCGCGCCTGTGTGGATATCGCCCAGAGCGATTTTGCCGGCGTCCTTCACGCCGGTGGCCCCGAACGCCTGTCACGACTCAGGATGGGCGAATTGACTGCGTCGGCGATGGGGATCCACGACGCCCGGCTGCGGGCCATCGCCCAATGCGAGATTCAGACGCCGGAGCCGCGCCCGGTGGACGTCAGCCTGGATTCGTCACAATTCGAGTCCCTCATGCGACGGCCCGCCGGAATCCCGATGGCCGAAGCGCTGAAGGACATTGCCGACGAACTGAACATCACGCCTTAGTCGTCGCGCCCAGCGGCGCCCGCCGCCGACGCGAGTCCATTACGGGCATCCGTTGCCGAGGAGGCAGTTGACGAAGGCGTCGATATCCGACTGCTCGAAGGTGTTCGAGTTGTCCATGTCCGCGCAGACGCAGTCGGACATCAGCGGATCGCCTGTCGTAAAGCACGTGATGAAATCGCCCATATCGAGCGAGTCCACACCGCCCGTTGCATTCAGGTCACCCAACGACGTGGCACAGTCCGCCTCAACAACGGCCAGCGCACAGTTGTAGCACACCAGGGAGAAATCCTGATCCGTCGCATCGCCGCTGTTTGGCAGACCGTCGGAGCTGATGTTCGTCGCGGAAACCCGGATCGTCGCCGCGGCCGGCGACGTCGGTCCGAGGAAAACAGCTTCGGTATTGTTTCTGGGATCGGCCACACCGCCGACACTGTTGAAGCCGCCGGACGCGATGTTGTTGCCGCGATAGACATTCGCGCCGACTTCAACAGTCAGGTCAAGGTTGTTGTTCCACGCGGGCGTTGAACCCCCGAGCCCGTGCCCGGGCGCGTCCGTCCAGACGAGCATGATGCGCATCGGATGACTTGCGTTGATGGGCTCAACATCGACCGACCACTCTTCGCCCGTCCCGTCAAAGACCACCTGCTGATCGAAGTAGAGCACGTTGTCCACGGGATCGACAAGGGCCTCCAGATCGAAACGACCGTAACCCTGGCGACTGTCAAACGGAGGCCCCATGACGACATCATCCGCGTCGAGATGGCCTTCAAGGGAACGCGCGACGGCGAGCACGGCCGCCTTGACGAGCGACGGACTGGGATCCGTCGTGTACGACGGCAGCGTTCGATATCGCTCGATGAACAATGCGATACCGCCGGACACCTGCGGCGACGCCATGCTCGTTCCGCACCAGCCTGAGACGCCATGATTGTTCGTCGGGACCGTCGAGTCGACGTTGCAGCCCGGCGCGACGATCTGCGGAAGCTTGCGACCATCGAGACAGGGACCGTGGGCCGAATTTCCGGAGACATCGTCGATGTTCAGGTTCTGGGCGCCGCTGTCCGTCTGGAGGACCGTCGAGCCCACGGCGATCAGGTTTTTCCCTTCGTCCGGTGTGCCCTGCGTCCCGTTGCCGCCCTGACTGCCGCCGCCATTCATGATGGAGAGAACGTAACTCAACGGCTGATCGCCCGCCGTGGACGAATCCACATCGCGCACGCCGACATCCACCTGCATCGTGTCGTCGTCATAACCCAATGGGAAACTGGCCGGTCCCCACGAGTTCCCCGACAGCGATGCGCCGTTGTTGAACGAGTCCTTCATCAGGGCGATCATTCCGCCGGCGTTCGCGTAGTGCGGCGAGTAGAACTGGATGACGAGATTCGCGCCCGGCGCCACGCCAAGGCCTCGGGAGAAGCCGAACGAATCCGTCGCGCCGGACGAGTTGTCGGCCGCCATAATGCCGGCCGTGTGCGTGCCATGGAAGTAGGCCAGCGTCGAACCGCTGCAGGAAGCGCCGGAGCACGGCAGCACGCGGTTGACGAGGTCCGTGTGGTTCTGCTGGCATCCGCCGTCGACATTCGCGATCGTCACGCCCGAGCCGTCCAGTCCGACGAGATTCAGCCAGGTCGGGTAATCGCCGACGGCGCGATTGACGCCGTCGATGCTGTTGATATTCACCAGGCCGCTGACCTCGCCTCGAACGCCGCCATCTGTCGGAACAGGTTTGACACTGTAAACGCCCGGAACACCCGCGATCTGGGCATACTTCGCGCCGTCAAGCGTCACACGCAGCGCGGTAAAGGACGCGTTGATTGGCGCCGTCTCTTTCACAACGCCGCCCGCCTTTGCGATCGCAGAGGCAATCACTGACGCGTCGGCGTCGGCGATCGTCAGGATTCGCGTGTCCACATTCGTCTGCGTCGAGTTTCGAAACCGCGGCAACAGGCGGTACGCCGGTTCAAATACGCCGCTCCATCGGAGCCAATCCGGTTGTCCCAGTCGCTCGATCGCGGCCGCATCGGACCAGACGACGTAAGCGAACGGATCGATGTACTGAATGACATGAACGCCGGCCGCCTCCATCGCGTCGATCCACTCCGGGCGTGTGGGTCCCGACACCTGCACGAGTCGCGTCGTCAGCCCTGTTGTCGCCTCGGCCGTCAGATCCGCCGGGAAAACCGGCGTCTCAAGGGTCGGGTCAAACGTCCGCTCTCCGAGCGTCAGGCGGTAGTCCACCTGGCTGTACGAGAAGGTCACACCATTGGCGATCGCCAGATCATACGCCGATCGCGGCGCGATCACCCACTGAAACGCGCCGTAGTCCATGACGCGCGACGCGGAGGACGCCATCGCGTTCATCGCAGTCTCGTCGGACTTGTCGATGCGAACGCCGACAACCGCGGCCGCCGAACCCGCGGCGGCGCCAGTCGCCCGGGCGACGGATAAGGAAAGGAACGTGGAACACAATACGGCCGCGACGGCCATCTTTGCGACGAGCGAGCGCATGAGGGCTACCTTCCAATTGAAACTTGCACAGCGGGGAATACCACTCCACCCCACGTTGCGGAATTCCCCTCAATTGTATCCGCTTTGTCGGTGCGAACGCCAGATTTCTTTTCGGACCCGCTGAAGAATCGTTAAGGATTCGATAGCGCAGGCGTCGTCGTCTGTATCACCCGAGAATAACGCGGCGCCGTTTGACGTAGTCCCACACGACATAACGATCCAGTTCGCGCCCCCCCACAAAGACGACGCGACCGGACGTGCTTTCCGCCAGCCGCTGCGCGAACTGAACGTCCTCCTCCGTCTGCCCCCAACTCGACAGCAGGAAGATGTTGATCGTGATCCCCTGCTCGCGGCACAGAAGGCCCTCGCGAAGCGTGTGCTGTTCCGTCCTCGCGTGCGGCGGGTAGAGCAGGTACAGCCAGGGGCCTTCGAAATGGGCGGTCGGCAGTCCATCCGTGATGAGGATGATCTGGCGATTTGGCGTGTCCTGAACCTGAAGCGCCTGCCGGGCGAGACTCAGACCTCGCTGGATGTTCGTGAAGTGCGGCGGAATGTCCATCGACATGATCCGCTCATCACTCATGTCGGCCTTCAGCCTGACAACGGGATCGAAGATCGTCACGGGTTTCGGCAACAGTTCGGGAACTTCAGAAATGTGAACGCGGCGCGGTAATGAAGCGACTTCCACGAAATCGACAAAGTCCCCCGGATATTCACTTCGAATCAGGCCGTGCAGCGCCATCGCCATGCGCTTCACATTGATGTACTGCCCGTTGTAGCGCATGGAGCCGCTCATGTCCATGCAGACGGCCGTCGCGCACTTCGGCGTGTTCCGCGTCACGTGAACTTCAATGTCCTCCGGAAGGATCCGTGGACGTCGCGGCGGCTCGCCGACGGGAGCAGACCTGACGCCGGTGTGATCGCGGACACCTTCCCGGATCATTGCGTTGATGACTGTCGCCGTGACGTCCATGTTGGCGAGCGAATCCCCGAACTCGTAGGACCGAGTGCGCTGCGTCTCAACGGCGCCGTCGCCCACGATGTCGACATTGTGCCGCCCCGTCTTGCCGGCCTGCAGATCGCCGAATATCTGATCGAGGAGTTTGGACTGGAACAACCGAAACGCCTTCGGCGTCAGGCTCAGTCGGCCGTTTTTCTGCTGAAGTCCCTGCTGTTCGGCGAGTTGACGCAGCGTCTCCGCAACCTGCCGCTGAATGTCCTCGAGGCCTTCAATCTGCTCGTCATTGGCGAATCGCGACAGGGCGTCCATGTCGATGAGATAGACTTTCGCGTTCCGGGCCGCCTCGCGAAGCTGTTCGATCAGTCGATCGATCGTCTCGAGCTCCTCCTTGATTTCGATCGCATCCGATACGCTCATTTCGCGGCGACCGGAAAAGTCATACCTCGACGCCAATTGCTCGATCTGAAACTTCTCCCCCAGCGTCTCCATCATCGCGATGAGCGATGCGGCAAAGTCATGACGACCATCGAGTCGGTACCAAAGCCGTTCGAGATCCGCGAGCTGCTCCTCCCGGATGGCCTTTTCAAACGCCGCCCGCGCATAGGCCGGGGGTTGGGCGTCACGCGTCGCATCTCGAAAAGCGGCGTCCGCGGCGCTTCGGGCGGCGGACGTCTCGTACGTTTCGAGAATACGGCGTCGGCGCTCTTCAAGAATGGCCAGCAGCGACTGGATGCTGGGGCCCAGTCCCCTGATCTGAGAGGGATCGATTTCAACGGCCTCGGCCAGCTGTTCCGGCGTCAGATCATCGAGGCTTCCGTAGGCCATCAGATGGTCAAACGCGGGCGACACGAGGTCCGCCGGCGCATGATCCGGCATCGGAAAGCGCTGGGGATCGTATCCGCGATACGTGTGAACGAGACCGCCGGAGGGTTTTCGAGGTGTGTCCGCCATCGATGGAAATTGTAGCCATGATCCGCCGGAAAGCGGTCCCACGACGGCATGGCGCGGCCCCGAAGGTCAGGGACGGCGTACGGAGGGCGAGAGACGCCGGGCCGCGTGGCAAGCGACGGGCGCCCCCAAAGGAACAGGGACGCAGCGGACTACGCCACTTTGTCCTTCTCGCGCGTCAGGTAGCCGTTGATCTTGTCGATTTTTTCCTGGATGCCGTTGAGCTCCGCCGTCAGGGCGGACTCCAGTTCGGCCAGGGCGGCGTTGTCCGAACCGGTCTTGGCCTCGGCGAGACCGTCCAGCTCCCGCTGCAGCTCATCACGTCGGGCTTCCGCCTCGGCAAGTCGTGAAGGTGTCGTCATTCTCAAATCCTCCTGTACAGACTCTGTTCCGATCCTTCGTGAGCCACGATTTAACATGAAGCCGCACGAATTCGGTACTGTATTATCCAATCCTATACTTGTCCGATAAGGTACATTATTGCCGTAAAACGTTTTATCTCAATACAGAATAGCTGTGAAATTCGTGTGAAGACTCGGTTTGCGGTTCACGAACGTGTAACAACCCGGCGCAGGGCCCGGATAATCACAGGACGTGCACTCCGCCGCCGCATCCCGTTATAGTCAGACTTCAAACAGTTCACGGCCCGCGGCGCCGACATTTGGAAGGTAGGAACCCATGCAAAGCCTGACCATCGCAACTTTGGGACTTCTCATGCTCGCCAACTCACCCGCCCCTGTCGAAAAGAACGCTGATCAGGCGTTTGACGCCGTCTATTCGAGATACCTCGCAAAATACAAGCCGCTCACGATCGAGGCCGGCAAGGCATGGTGGGAGGCCAGCATTACCGGCGACAAGGCCGCCTTCGATCGACGGGAAGTCGCGGACAACAAGCTGATCGAGCTTCACAGCGATACCGAGACCTTCAAGACGCTCAAGGCGCTGCGGGACGGAAACAAGATCACGGATCCGATCAAGCGTCGCATGCTGGACGTGATGTACTGGGAGTTCCTGCCGGGACAGGCCGATCCCGAGCTGCAGAAACGCATCGTCGCGTCGGAAACCGAGATCGAGCGCATCTTCAACACGCATCGCGGCAAAGTCGACGGCAAGGAAGTCTCTGAGAATGACGTTCGCGAGATCCTGGGATCGACGAAGGACTCGGACAAGGCGAAGCAGGCGTGGCTCGGCTTCGTCTCCGTCAGCCGGAAGGTCGCCGACAAGCTCCGCGAGACAGTGCGCATGCGCAACGAACTCGCGCGGAAACTCGGGTTCGAAGACTACTACGAAATGAAACTCGCGGCTCAGGAGATAGACGAGGCCGATCTGCTGCGCGTCTTTGACGAACTCGACATTCTGACGCGCGACGCGTTTGCGGACCTCAAGCGTGACATCGACACGCAGCGCGCCGCACACTTCGGCATCGACGTCAGGGACCTGCGCCCCTGGCACATGGGCGACATTTTCTTTCAGGAGGCCCCGCCCCTCGGTGGCGCCAACCTCGACGAAGTGTACGCCTCCGAGGATCTGCTGGCCCTCACGAAGAAGTACTACAAGGGGATGGGCCTCGAGGTCGACGCCATCCTCTCAAGGAGCGACCTCTACGAAAAGCCGGGGAAGAGCTCACACGCGTTCGCGACGGACATCAATCGCCTCGATGACCAGCGCGTCCTCTGCAACCTCAAGCCCAATCTCCGATGGGCCGACACGCTGATTCATGAGCTCGGCCACGCCGTCTACGATCAGTACATCAACCACGATCTGCCCTTCATTCTCTGCACGCCTTCCCACAGCATCACAACGGAAGGCTACGCCATGATGATGGGCGCCATGGCGAAGAACCCCGAGTTCCTCACCAAAGTCGTCGGTCTCTCCGACGCCGACGCGGCCAAATACGTCGCCGCCGCCCGCGAATCGCTCCGCGCCGAGAAGCTGATCTTCAGCCGCTGGGCGCAGGTGATGGTTCGGTTCGAACACGGCATGTACAACAATCCGGAACAGGATCTCGCGAAACTCTGGTGGGATCTCAAGCGGGATTACCAGCTCGTCAATCCGCCCGAGGACGCGACGATGCCAGGATACGCCGCCAAGATTCATGTCGTCACAGTGCCCGTCTATTACCACAGCTACATGCTCGGCGATCTCTTCGCGTCACAGGTGAATGACACGATCGCACGAAAGGTCATCAAGACGGACAATGTGCGGGAAACAGCCTACGTCGGTTCGACGGACGCCGGCGACTTCATGCGGCGTGAGATCTTCGGGCCGGGCAATCGCTACAACTGGCGCGAACTGACCGAACGAATCACGGGCAAGCCGATCTCCCCCGAGTTCTTCGTCCGACAGTACATCCTGCAATGACGGCGCGCCTGGGGCGGAGTCAGTTCGCCTGGCGCGTCAATGACACGGCGGCGTCGGGCAATCCCGTCAGCGTCAGCAGGGAAATCTCCGGCGGGCAGAAGAACCGCAGCGGCGGCGACAAGCCACGCTCCATTCCGACGCCGCGACTGACGTAGATCTGCGCGCCGTTGAGTTCGTGCAATCCGCCGCCCGCAACATCCCTGGGCGTGTCCGACAGCGTGATGAGCGGACCGAAGCCGGGCACGACGACCTGCCCGCCGTGCGTGTGCCCCGCAACAACAAGGTCGATGTCCGCGTCCTTCGGCAGCGCGTAAATCACATCGGGGCGATGCGCCATCAGAATCTTGATCCGCCCCAGTCGAGGCGTCTCGCTGAGGCGCCGGATCAACGCGACGGCGTCGGGCGAGTTGTAGCGCAGCTCGACGCCACCGATCAGAACGCGCTGATCGCCGACGCGAGTTTCCACCATCTCATTCATGAGCACACGCACAGGCGTCGCCCAGAAGAGCGGCGTCAGTCGATCCATCCGATCGACATCGCCTTCGACGAAATACGCGCCGCCGGGCGCGTCGAGCCTCTTGACGACGTCGCGCATCTCATCGATCTGCGCCGCGTACTCATGCCGCGTGCATTGCAGCAGGTCGCCCGGCAGGAGCACGATGTCCGGCCGCTCCGCCATCAGCCTGTCGATCGCATTGCGCTCGTAGTCGCTGACGCGATTGGTCTGTATGTCCGCGAGGACACCGACCCGAATCGGCGCCTTGACGACGGCGCGTTCGCCGACGTCAACGTCCGCCCTCTCCAGCCGAAGTCGATAGGGTTCGACACAGGAGGCGTAGTACCCGACCGGGGCGCCCAGAAGCCCGACGCAGGCGAGCGCGCGCATGGCGGGCGCGCATCGCCTTCTGTCGCGTGGGCGCACCGCCTCGCTGAGAAGAACCATCGCCGACGTCGCCGGGATCATCACGACGAGATCGACGTAGGCCATCCGGATCCAGCCGAACTGGTGCACACCGAAGAATGTCGACACAACGACCTTCACGCCAAACACAAGCCCGACGATCAGCAGGGCCCTTGCCAATCGACGAACGCCGACACGATGCGCCGTCGACGAGGCGTCAGGCGCCGGCGCCGAAGGCCAGTACAGAACCGCCAGCAGCAGGAGTCCGTCCGTGATCGCCGATACGGCGACAATCCAGGTGAAAAGCTCAATCATATTCATCAGGAAACCTACGGCGATGTCGCCCCCGGGGATCGCCGATTCCCGCCAATTTCAGAAACGCCCCCAATTCAACGCCAGATAAGCCACCAGGCGATGCTCGCCGCCCCCGCAACAAAGGGGATCGCGATCGCAATCCACATGCCCCAGCCGAAGAACCGTACGATCGATTCATCACTCGGCCCCGGATGGCGCCGTACGTCCTTCTTTGCGGCGTAGCCGAGCGTCGGCGTCTCGCCTGAGTTATTTCTTACATCGTTTCCCACAATCGGATTCCGTCTGCGATCTCATCGCGGCGTCGCCTTGCGATACCTCGTCCGCATTCTATGATCCCGAACACGAATCCGCCCTGAAGCGAATTGGAGCCATTCGGATGAATATTGCATGGATCGGGACCGGCGTCATGGGTCGTTCGATGGCCGGTCATCTGCTGGACGCGGGCCACACACTGGTCGTCCACAATCGCACGCGGGAGAAGGCCGCCCCGCTCGTCGATCGCGGCGCCCGATGGGCGGACTCGCCCTCCGAGGCCGCCGCCGGCGCCGACGCCGCCTGCACAATTGTCGGCTATCCGGAGGATGTTCGCGAAGTGATCCTGTCGGATCGCGGCGTCCTGCGCTCACTGCCCGAAGGCGCCCTGCTGATCGACTTTACGACGAGCAGCCCGTCCCTCGCCCGCGAGATCGCTGAGGCTGCCGCAGCGAGACAGATCGACGCCCTGGACGCCCCCGTCAGCGGCGGTGACGTCGGCGCCCGCAACGCGACGCTGTCCATCATGGTTGGCGGCGAGCCGGCGGCGTTCGATCGAGCCGGAAACCTGATGGAGAAACTCGGCAGGACGATCGTCCTTCAGGGATCGGCCGGCGCGGGCCAGCACACGAAGATGGTCAATCAGATCCTGATTGCCGCCGGCATGGTCGCCGTCTGCGAAGGCCTGACGTACGCCCGCGCGAGCGGTCTCGACCCGCAGCGGGTACTGGAGAGTGTCGGCGGTGGCGCCGCGGCCTCCTGGAGCCTGTCGAACTACTATCCGCGCATGCTGAAGCACGACTATGAGCCGGGCTTCTACGTCGAACACTTCGTCAAGGACATGCGGATCGCCATCGAAGAAGCCGATCGCTTTGGCCTGGCCCTGCCGGGGCTGCAGCTCGCGAAGAAACTCTACGAGCGGCTCATCGCGGATGGCGGTGGCCGAAACGGAACACAGGCGCTGATTAAAGTCATCGAGTCCCTTGCGAACGAACGCGCGTAACCCGGCCGTCGCGTAATAGCGCGAATCGGCGCGTCAACTCAGAGGCGAGTCATACGATGAGCGACATTTCCCAAAAGGCGGATGCGACATCGGCGCCGCCGGAACAAACGGCATCGCCGACATCGCGCACGCTGTCACAGAAGTGGCGCCTGATCCTGCCGGCGTTGTTCGTCGTTTACCCCGTGGGCCTGTATCTGCTGATTCGGCGACCCGGCGATTCCCGGTATCGAAAGACGGTCGTGGCGCTATTGTCAGCGCCGGTCTTCGCGCTCGTCGTTCTCGTCGCGCTGCGCCCGTACTGGGCGTTCGACGGCGGCATGTCCTTTTCGCTGGACTTCGGCGAGGGTGGCGCGCAATCCTACGTCGTCGCCAGACATCGCGAGCAGGATCGCGGCAGAACGCGCGCAGCCCACAATCCAGAATTCGACGGCCTCTGGTACCCCGCCTATCGAGGCCCCGATCGGGACGGCGTCATCCCGGGGAACTTCATCGCCCTCGACTGGGACAAGGACCCGCCGCGCGAACGATGGCGCCAGCCCGTCGGCGAAGGATGGTCCGCCTTCGCCATCGGCTATGGCGCCGCCTATACGCTCGAGCAGTACTTCGATAATGAGGTGATTACCTGCTACGACATCGCGACAGGCGACATCCTCTGGGGACTTGAGTATCCCGCGCATTTCACGGAAGACCTTGGCGGTGATGGTCCCCGAAGCACGCCCACACTCCACAACGGCCGCGTCTATGCGCTGGGCGCCGAAGGCCATCTCACGTGCGCTGACGCGAAGACGGGCGAACAGAAGTGGCGCCATCAGATCAACAGGGACTTCGGGGCGGACAACCTCATGTGGGCGATGAGCGCCTCGCCGTACATATTCGGGGAGACTGTCATCGTGACGAATTCCGGCGTCGGCGGTGGCTCCGTCGTCGCCTATCGGCTCGACGACGGACGGCTCGCCTGGTCATCCGACGTCGGCCAGCAGTCCTATTCCTCGCCCGTTGTCGCCAGCGTTGCAGGGCGCGAGCTGCTGCTCAACCTCGCCGCGTTCAATCTCAACGCCCTGAATCCGCGCGATGGCAAGTTGTTGTGGTCCTTCCCGTTCGGCACGGACATCGGCATCACCGGGTCACAACCCGTCGTCATCGGCGACGATCAGATCTTCATCTCAGCGGGATACGGCCTCGGTTCGAAGCTCCTTGAAGTTGAGAGGGACGCCGAAGGACAACAGACGCCCAGGGAGCGCTGGTCGAGCGTTCGCATGAAGAACAAATTCACCTGCAGCGTCTATCAGGACGGCTACCTTTACGGTCTCGACGAGCGCGTCCTCGCGTGCCTCGACGCCAAGACGGGAGAACGGAAATGGAAAGGCGGGCGCTACAACTATGGCTCGCTGCTGCTCGTCCAGGGCCATCTGCTGGTCATGGGCGAGGAAGGCGAACTCGCCCTCGTTGAGGCGACGCCGGAGGCGTTTCGCGAAGTCGGCCGAATTCAGATCCTGCACGACAAGACGTGGAACAACCCGGCCCTCGTCGATGGCCTGCTCTTCGCGCGCAACCATCGCGAGATGGTCTGCTACGATCTGCGACCCACTCCTCGATAGCGTTTCCGGCGGCGCGCCATCACTCCATGTTCAGCCACATCGGCGGCGGTCCCCGCAGTTCCGGCGCGGGCGGCAGGTTCGGCTCGGGGCGCGACAGCCACGTCTGATCCGTCTGCGTGTGCTTGTTGCTCAGATCAATGGGCCGCCCCTTGATGAACGCCGCCACAACGCAGTTCGACGCCTGCATGGGTGAATCGGATGTCAGGATCAAATCCGCGGACTTGCCGACCTCGATCGATCCGAGTGTGTCATCCACTCCCAGGATGCCGGCGGCGTCCAGCGTGATGGCGCGCATCGCGCGATCCTCGTCCAGCCCGTGCGCCACTGCCATCCCCGCTTCGATCCCCAGTTGTTTCGCCAGGCTCGGCTCCGCCGTGGCGAACGCGAATCGAACGCCCGCGTCCGCAAGGACTGTCGCGTTTCGGTACACGCTGTCGAATGGCTCATCACGTCCAGCCGGCGCCGCCATGGATCGAACGATCACAACATCAACGGAATCCGTCGCCAGCTCGTCCGCGAGCTTCCACGCCTCCCGGGCGCCGAGGATCGCGGGCCGCAATCCGAATTTCTCGGCGAACTTCAGCGCCTCAGCGATCTGCTTGACGGAATCCGCACGGAAGAAGACAGGCTTCTC
>Ga0116152_10003856_pt1 | contig 11944 bp, 7 predicted proteins | sample AD_UKC119_MetaG_FD_89894 | JGI IMG/M metagenome (GOLD analysis project Ga0116152, IMG submission 89894) | Active sludge microbial communities of municipal wastewater-treating anaerobic digesters from Hong Kong - AD_UKC119_MetaG | ecosystem: Engineered > Bioreactor > Anaerobic > Digestate...
GATGGCATGAAGACGCGCATCGCGGTTATCGGCGCGGGGAACATGGCGCGCGTTCGCGCCAAAGCGCTGATGGCGACGGGCATGGCCGAGCCGTGCGCGGTCGCGGCCAGGACGAAGGCATCGGCCGAGCGCCTGGGCGAGGAGCTGCGCAAGGGCGGGCAGGCGGTGGACCTGGTGGTGGGCGTGGACAACTACGACACCCTGCCGCGCCTGCTGCGCGGCCTGACGGGCCAGGACCTGGACGCCCTGCCCGGGCGCACGGTCACCGGCCACCGCAGCGACCAGCACTACGTGGCGCCGCCCGAGGCGTACCCCACCAACAACAGCCACCTGGTGACCATCCACAAGGGCTGCGACTACAAGTGCACCTACTGCATCGTGCCCATGACCCGGGGGCCGCAGAGCGAGAAGCATCCTGACGCCATCGTCCAGGAGATCGCCGGCATCGTGGCCGCCGGCGGCCGCGAGGTCACCCTGCTGGGCCAGAACGTGACGGCCTACCGCTGGCAGGGCGGCCTGGACTTCGCCGCCCTGCTCGAGGTGGTCTCGGCCATCGACGGGCTGGAGCGCATCCGGTTCCTGACCGGCCACCCCAAGGACATGCACCCCCACACCATGGACGCCATCGGGGCCCTGCCCAAGGTCTGCCCCTGGCTGCACATCCCCGCCCAGAGCGGCAGCGACCGGGTCCTGCGCCGCATGAAGCGCCTGTACACGGCCGACGAGTACCTGGCCATGATCGCCTACGCCCGCCGGGCCATCGGGGGGGTCACCTTCTCGTCCGACTTCATCGTGGGGTTCCCGGGGGAGACCGAGGCCGATTTCCAGGAAACGCTTGAGCTTGTCAGGGCCGTTAAGTACGATCAGATCTTCTCGTTCAAGTACTCGGAGCGGCCGGGCGTGCCGGCGGCGAAGCTGGCCGACGACGTGGCCGTCGAGGACAAGAAGCGCCGGCTGGCCGAGCTGATGGCGGTCCAGGACGCGGCCTGGGCCGAGGCGGCCGCCGCCTGCGTGGGCGAGACCTGGACCGGGGTGGTCGAGGCCGAGGCCCGGCGCCCCGAGGGCGCCGTGCGGGTGCGCACGGCCAACAACCGCAAGATCGTGATCGACGGGGCCGGCCTGGCCCTCGGACAGCAGGTCCGGGTGAAGGTCACCGGCGTCCGCAACACCACGTTTACCGGCGACGCCGCGGCCTGAGCCGCGCCCGCCGCCGTCAGGAAGGTGCCGCCGTGTGGATCGTCAAGGGCATGCTGTTCCTGGTCCTGCTGTTCGTGCTGGTGTGGTTCTTCGCCGCCAACAGTGACCAGCAGGTCGACCTGAACGTCTTCGGCCGCTCCTACCTGGGCGTGAACATCTACTGGGTCGTCTCCATCTGCTACCTGCTGGGCTTCGCCACGGCCTTCGTGCTGGGCGCGGTGCGCGAGCTGCGCTTCCGCACCGAGATCGGCAGGATGAAGAAGACGGCCAAGGCCAAGGACCGCGAGATCGCCGAGCTGCGCACCCTGCCGCTGCGCGACGATCCGGCCCCGCGCGCCGCGGCCGTGCCGGCCAAGGCCAAGCCGCAGGTGCGCACCGAACCGCCCGAAGGAGCCGCCCCTTGACCACCCTGTCCCTGCTCGCGATCGTCGTCGCCTCCGCGCTGGTGGCATTCCTCTTGTGGCGCACCTTCCGCACCGGCGGCGAGCGCGCGCCCGACGACGGCTACCAGCAGGCGCTCGAGCTGTGGATCTCCGGCGAGCGCGACGAGGCCGTGCGCGTGCTGACGGCGGTGGTCAAGGCCAACCCGTCGGCCGTCGACCCGTACCTGACCCTGGGCAACCTGCTGCGCCGCCGCGGCGATCCGGGCCGCGCCGCCGTGCTGCACCGCGGCCTGACCCTGCGCGAGGAACTGCCCCGCGAGAAGAAGATCACCGTCGGCCTGGCCCTGGCCGAGGACCTGGTGGCCCTCCAGCGCTGGGACGAGGCCCGCGGCGTGCTCGACACCGTCATGAAGGACGCCACCGACCGCGCCCTCTACTGGAAGACGCGCTTCGCCCAGTGGCACGGCCAGGGCAACCAGCCCGAGGCCGCGCGCACCCTGAAGGCCGCGCCGCGCTTCGTGCCCGCGGGCGACCGCGCCTGGTTCACCGCCGCCTACGCGGCCTACCAGCTCGACCGCGCCCAGGCCCACGCCGTGGCCGGCGAGGCCGCCGACGCCCGCGCCCGCCTGAAGGACGTCGAGCGCATCCCGGCCGCCGGCACCCGCGCCTCGCTGGTGCGCGCCGTGCTGGCCGCCGCCACTGGCGACGCGGCCGAGGCCGTCACCGTCGCCTCGCAGGAGCTGCTGGACAACCCCGAGGAGCTCTCCATCGTCCTGCCGCAGCTGCAGGACGTGCTGCTGCGCACGGGCCAGTACGCCCGCACCATCCCCATCCTCGAGCGCGCCTGCCAGGCCGAGAACGCGCCGCCGCGCCTGTGGGTCAGCCTGGCCCTGCTGTACGAGAAGCTCGACCAGCGCGGCAAGGCGCTGCGCCTGCTCGAGGCCAAGGCCGGCCGGCCCAATTTCACGCCCGACGCCGCCGAGCCCTACCTGCGCGTGCTCATGCGCGAGGTCCAGGGCAGCGACGCCGCCAAGGTGTGGGGGATGCTGGCGCGCCCGACCCGCCCCGGCACCTGGACCTGCGCCTCGTGCGGCGCCCAGGCCGACCGCGTGCGCTGGTTCTGCGACAGCTGCCGCGCCTTCGACTCGTTCACCCGCGACCGCCGCAGCCGGCCGGAGCGCTGAGATGCTGCGCCGCGTCGCCCGTCCCGCCGTCCTGCTGCCCGTGCTGGCCGTGACCGTGCTGGCCGCGGCCACCGCGCGTCCGGGCGCCGCCGACGCCCTGGCCCGCTACCGGGCCGGCGCCTTCGCCGCCGCCCGCACCGCGCTGGACGAGGCGGGGGACGAGGGCGACGCCGATGCCGCCCTGCTGCTGCGCGCGTCCCTGGCCCGCCGCCCCGACCCGGCCCTGACCACCCTCGAGGGTGCGATCACCTCGCTGCCCGCCCGCTCGCCGCTGGCCCAGGCCGCGCGCCTGGACGCCGCCGGCCTGCGCTTCGCCCAGGGCCGCCACCAGGACGTGCTGGCGGTGCTCGACCCGCTGGTCGCGGGTGATGGCAAGGATGCGCCCGGCCGCGCGCTGCTGATGGCCGGCCTGTCGCGCCGCGCGCTGGGTGACACCGAGGGCGCCGCCGCCCTGCTGGCCACGGTCAAGCCCGACGATCCTTCGTTCGCCGCCGCCCGCACCGCCCTGGGCGACCTGGCCCTGGCCGACCGCGAGCCGGCCAAGGCCCTGCGCTACTACGAGACCGCCGCCCTGGACGCCCGCGCCGGCGCCGGCCGCTGGCAGGCCCTGCGCCTGGACGGCCGCCTGGACGACGCCGACCGCCTGCGCAAGGACCTCGAGCGCCGCGACCCGGGCTGCGTGGCGCTGCTGGAGATCAACCGCGTGCTCCGCGCCGAGGCCGACGACGCCGCCGCCCGGCGCGCATCGGCGCCCGCCCGCCGCGACTCGACGACCGCCGCATCCGCCGGCGCCGGCGAGGCCGGCGGCTACACCCTGCAGCTGGGCGCGTTCAGCGACCGCGGCCTGGCCCTCGATCTCATGCGCCGCTTCCGCGACCAGATCGCCGACCTGCGCATCGACGTGCGCCAGGACGACCGCGGCCAGTACATCTACAAGGTGCGCACCGGCGCCTTCGTGAACCCGGCCCTCGCGCGCAGCGAGGCCGAGCGGCTGAAGCGTTCCCTCGGCGTGGACATCTTCGTCGCCGAGAGCGCCGACTGACCGTGGCCCGCCCGCCCAAGGCATCGGCCGCCGCTTCGCCCGCCCCGCGCATGACGCCCATGCTCGCGCAGTACCTCGAGCTGAAGGCGCGCAATCCCGACGCGCTGCTGCTGTTCCGCATGGGCGACTTCTACGAGACCTTCTTCGACGATGCCCAGACCCTGGCCGACGTCACCGGCGTGACCCTGACCAGCCGCGACAGCAAGAGCGACAACCCGGTCCCACTGGCCGGCGTGCCATACCACACGCTGGACAGCTACCTGCACCGCCTGCTCGAGGCGGGCCTGACCCTCGCCATCTGCGAGCAGGTCGAGGATCCCGCCCAGGCCAAGGGCCTGGTCCGGCGCGACATCGTCGAGATCATCAGCCCGGGCACCGCGACCGCCCCCGAGCTGGTCGACGCCGCCGGCGGCGTCTACTGCCTGGCCTGGGCACCGCGCGCGCAGGGCGAGGACGGCTGGGCCCTGCTCGACGCCTCGACCGGCGAGTTCCGCTGCGGCCACGAGCGCACCTCCCTCGAGAGCCTGTGCGAGCGCCACCCCGTGCGCGAGGTCATCGTGCGCGAGGACACCGACCCCGAGCACCTCAAGCGCTGGCAGGCCGCGCTGCCCAGGGTCGTGATCAATCGGGTCGGCGCGTCGTGGTTCCATCCCGAGTTCGCGCGCCGCACGCTGCTGGACCACTTCGCCACGGCGAACCTCGCCGCCTTCGGCCTGGAGGACGACGTCCGCGAGCCCGCCCGCACCGCCGCCGGCGCGCTCTTGCGCTACCTGGCGTCGCTCAGCCTGCGCAAGCCGCCCCAGGTGACCACCCTGCGCTTCGCCGCCCGCGGCGACCGGCTACTGCTGGACGAGGCCACCCTGCGCAACCTCGAGGTCTTCCGCACCTTCCGCGGCGAGCGCGGCCCCGGCACCCTGGTGCACCACGTCGACGGCACCATGACGCCCATGGGCCGCCGCCTGCTCGAGCTGCGCCTGGCCGAGCCGCTGACCGACCTGGACGAGCTGGCCGGATGGCACGCCGGCGTGGCCGCGGCCCTGGACGACAACACCTGGCGCGACGCCCTGCGCGGCGTGCTGCGCCGCATCGGCGACCTCGACCGCCTGGCCGCGCGCGCGGCCACCGGCCGCATCGGCCCGGCGGGCCTGCGCCAGCTGGGCGGCATCCTGGGCGCGGTGGGGCAGCTGGCGGCCATCGCCCAGGGCGGCGGCCACGACGGCCATCCCGTCGCGCGCTGGCTGGGCTCGGCCGAGGACTTCACGCCCCTGAGCACGCGCCTGCTGGCGTCCATCCGCGAGGATGCGCCCGCCACCGCGCGCACCGGCGGCGCCATCGCCCCGGGGGTCAGCGCCGAGCTCGACCGCTACCGCGCGGTGCTCACCGACTCCAAGGGCTTCCTGGCCGGCCTGCAGGCCCGCGAGCGCGAGGCCACCGGCATCAGCTCGCTGAAGGTGGGCTACAACAAGGTCTTCGGGTACTACTTCGAGGTCACCAACAAGCACCTGGCCAAGGTGCCGGCGCGCTTCGAGCAGAAGCAGACCCTGGTCAACGCCGCGCGCTTCCACACCGACGAGCTGAAGGAGGCCGAGCGCACCATCCTCGAGGCCGAGGAGCAGGCCGACGCGCTGGAGCTGCGCCTGCTCGAGGAGCTGGTCGAGGCCGTCGCCGCGCGCCTGTCCGCCATCCACGCTGCGGCCCGCCTGGTGGCGCAGGCCGACCTGATGCTGGGCTTCGCCGAGATCGCCGAGCGCCACCGCTACTGCCGCCCCGTCTGCGACGGCAGCCTCGACTACGTGGTGCGCGGCGGCCGCCATCCGGTGGTCGAACAGCTCCTGGAAGGCGACTTCATCGCCAACGACACCGAGCTCGACGGCGACACGCGCCAGGTGCTGCTGCTCACCGGCCCGAACATGGGCGGCAAGTCGACCTACCTGCGCCAGGTGGCGCTGATCGCGCTCATGGCCCAGGCCGGCGGCTTCGTGCCCGCCGACCAGGCGCGCCTGGGGGTCACCGACCGCATCTTCACCCGCGTGGGGGCCAGCGACAACCTGGCCCGCGGCGAGTCGACCTTCAGCATGGAGATGAGCGAGACCGCCCACATCCTGCACCAGATGAGCCGCCGCTCGCTGGTCATCCTCGACGAGATCGGCCGCGGCACCAGCACCTACGACGGCCTGTCCCTGGCCTGGGCCATCACCGAGTTCCTGGGCGACCCGTCGGGCCCGCGCCCACGCTCGGTCTTCGCCACCCACTACCACGAGCTGACCGAGCTGGAGAGCGACCAGGCGGGCCTGGTGAACCTGAAGCTCGAGGTCCGCGAGTGGGAGGGGCGCATCATCTTCATGCACGCGGTCAGCCCCGGCCGCAGCGACAAGAGCTACGGCATCCACGTGGCACGCCTGGCCGGCCTGCCCGAGCCGGTGCTGCGCCGGGCCGAGCAGATCCTGGCCAGCCTGACCGCCGCCGACCGGCGCGAGCTGCCGGCGCTCCGGGCCCATCCCCAGCCCGAACCCGCCCGGCTGGCCCCGCCGGCCCAGCTCAGCCTGTTCCGCGAGGCCGAACGCGACGCCCTGCAGGCCCTGCGCGAGCTCAACCTCGAGTCCATCAGCCCCATGGACGCCTTCATGTGGCTGGTCAGGATCCGCCGCCAACTCGGCGATTGACGCGGATTTCCGTAAGGCCGACCCTTCCGGTGCCGATGCAACGGAGCGGGATCCCTCCGCGAGGGAGGGGTCTGCACCCCCGGGAGTACGATGGCGGACGGCATCAACTGGCTGGTGATCCTCGCGTGCCGACAGAGGCCGAGCTGCCCCTGCTGGCGGAGCTGTCCGCCCGCCGGGACGCCCGCATCGTCGCCGTGGCCGACCCGGACCGCCGCAGCGTGGGGGCCGAGCTGGCCGAGATCATGGGCATCCCCGTGGTCGCGCGGCTGGCCGACCTGCCCGAGGCCGACCTGCACGGCGTGGTGGTGGTGCACGGCGCCCTGAACGAGGCCGTCACCCTGCTGCGCGACGAGGCGGCGACGCGCGGGATCATGGCCCTGCGCAGCGAGTCGTTCCACGCCCGCCTGCACGCGCCGGCCCCCGGCACGGCGCGCCGCAGCGCCGCCCCGCCGCCGCCCGAGCGCGAGGCCGTCGAGGCCGAGACCGCCGCCATCCACCGCACCCTCAGCCGCATCGAGGAGGCCCTGGACCGCGAGGCGCTGCTGCGCTGGGTGCTGGGCCTGGCCATGCGCGCGGTGGGCGCGGGCAGCGGTTCGATCATGCTGCTGGACGAGGCCACCGACGAGCTGTACCTGGCGTTCGCGCTGGGCCTATCCGACGCCACCATGCACGCCACGCGCGTGCGGCCGGGCGAGGGCATCGCCGGCCGCGTGCTGTCGACCGGCCGCGCCGAGCGCATCGAGACCGGCGGCGACCCGCGGCGTGACCGCGGCGCCATCATCGACGCCGTGTGCGCGCCCATCCTCAGGGGCGGGAACATCCTGGGCGTCGTGAACCTGTCGGCCACCGTCGACGACGGCCCGCTCGCACCCGACGCCCTGGCCCGCGCCGGCGCCCTCAGCCACCGCCTGGGCGAGCTGCTGGAGCGCTTCCTGCGCCTGCAGAACGTGGCCGACCGCGACCGCCTGCGGCGCCTGGACGAATCCCTGGGCCTGGACACCCTCGACGCCCACGACCCCCTGGACCTGCTGCGCGGCTGGACCGGCCGCCTGGCTGCGGGCGTGGGGGCCGAGTCGGTCACCGTGGGCCTCTTGACCGCCGACGGCGACCTGTGCGTCGTGGGCGAGAGCATCACCCACCAGGCGCCGCCCGACGAGCCCCGCGCCTCGGTGCTGGCCACGGGCACGCCGCTGGTGCTGCGCGACCTCGACCACGGCGAGATGCGCACCGTCATCCACATGCCCCTGGGCCGCGACCCGGTGCCCGTGGTGCTGACGGTCACGTTCGCCACCGCCGGCCCGGCGCACCGCTTCCGCACCGCCGCGCCCGACTTCCTGTACCTGGTGCGCCGCCACCTGGGCCACGTGCTGGACCAGGCCGCCCGCGTCGACGAGATCAACCGGCTGACCGCGCTGGCCTCGGCGCTGTCCAGCCTGGCCGAGACCGCCGACCAGGCCACCACCGTCGAGCGCGTGCTGGCGGCCGCGCGCCGCCTGACCGGCGCGCGCCGCGCGTTCATCGTCGACGAGGGCGACGAGGGCGACCTGCTGCTGGACGGCGCCCGCGCCCTGCTGCGGCAGGCGGGCCAGGAGGGCTGGTCGGCCAGCGTGCTGGCCGGCCGCCGCGGCGACGGCATCGACCCGCAGGGCGTGCTGGTGGTGCCCCTGGACACGACGCGCCCGGTGCCCGGCCTGGTGCTGGTGGGCAAGACCCGCGTGCACCCGCTGGATGCCGCCGCGTTCACCGCCACCGACGCCCGCTTCGCGCGCCGCCTGCTGCCGCTCTTGCGCGCCCCGCGCGCGCAGGCCGCGCCGCCGGCCGCCCAGCCGCCGACGCCGACACCCGCGCCCGCACCGACGCCCACTCCCGTCGTCAGCGTCAGCGCCCACGCCGCCGCCGCCGCCGCCGGCACCGACGCCGTGCTGGCCCACCTGGGCCGCGAGCTCGACCGCTGCGACCGCTACCACACCATGGTCGGCCTGGCGGCCTTCCGCCTGCCCGCCGGCTCGGGCGCCTCGGCCGTGGGCGCGCTGGCCGAGAAGCTGCGCTCGAGCGACCTGGTGGGCTGCCTCGACGACGGCACCATCCTGGTGATCGTCCCCGAGGAGGTGCACGCCCTGCCGCGCCTGCAGCGCCGGGTCGAGGACCTTCTGCGCGCCATCACCGGCGCCGCCGGCCTGGTGGTGCGCAGCGCCACCGCCTCGTACCCCGGACCGGCCGACGACGCCGCCGCGCTCCTGGGCCAGGTCACCCGCGGCCTCGCCTGAGTCATCCCCGTCTTATCCCCGTCTATTCGCCTGGACACCGCCGTCGCCGACCCGCTGTCGGTTGACGCTGGCGACGGGGTTGTCTAACCTGAAGGGCGGTTCGATCGAGGACTTACCGACGCAGCGCCCCGTCCGGGGCCGGGCATGAAGGGAATCATGGCCACCGCACGCAAGGACAAGCCGGGCAAGATCCGCGTCCTGGACAGCGCCACCATCGACCGCATCGCCGCCGGCGAGGTGGTCGAGCGTCCCGCGTCCATCGTCAAGGAGCTGGTGGAGAACGCCCTGGACGCCGGCGCGGCCACGCTCACGGTCGTGCTGGACGAGGGCGGCCTGGTGCGCCTGAGCGTCGAGGACGACGGCCACGGCATCCCCTTCAGCGACCTCCCGCTGGCCTTCGAGCGCCACGCCACCAGCAAGATCGCGACCGCCGCCGACATCATGTCCGTGGGCAGCTTCGGCTTCCGCGGCGAGGCGCTGGCCTCCATCGCCTCGGTCAGCCGCGTGCGCTGCCTCAGCCGCACCGCCGACGAGGACGTGGGCGGCCTGCTCGAGCTCGAAGGCGGCGAGATGGTGCGCCGCGAGCCCGCGCCCCGCAACCGCGGCACCACCATCACCGTCAGCGACCTGTTCTACAACACGCCCGCGCGCCGCAAGTTCATGAAGACGGCCCAGGCCGAGAAGCGCGCCGTCATGAAGGTGCTCACCCAGCTGGCGCTGGCCCACCAGGAGGTGCGCTGGCTGGTGAAGGCCGACGGCGAGATCGCCCTCGACCTCAGGCCCGCCGCCTCGCTCACCGACCGCGCCCGCGACCTGCTGGGCTCGTCGGTCATGGAGCACATGGCGCGCTTCGAGCTGGCCAAGGGCGGCTTCAGCATCGGCGGCCTGGCCTCGCGTCCCACCTGGACCCGCGGCAACCGCGAGCAGCAGTTCCTGTTCATCAACCGCCGTCCCGTCGAGAGCCCCGCGCTGCAGCAGGCCATCGTGCAGGCCTACCGCGAGGTCGTGCCGCCGGGCCGCTACCCAGTGGTCATCGCGTTCCTGCAGGTGCCCGCCGGCGAGGTCGACGTGAACGTGCACCCGGCCAAGACCGAGGTGCGCCTGTTGATGGAGCGCGAGGTGTTCGGCCTCTTGAAGTCGTCGCTGACCGAAGGGCTCAGCCTGCGCCAGGCCGCCGACCTGCGGCCCTGGCTGGGCGCGGGCACGGGCCAGGGCGGCGGCACCGACGAGGACGCCACCCGCCGCGTCGCCGAGGCCGAGGGCGACGCCCTGCGCCGCTACTTCCAGCGCGGCGCCTCGGCGGGCTACGAGTACAAGGGCGTGGCCCCGGGGCAGGGGCAGCTGTTCGGCGCGTCCGCGCTCAGGGGCGAGACCACCGACGACGAGACGGCCTTCGCCGCGCCGCGCACCACCGGCCTGGGCGCCGACCAGGCGCTGCACCCGGCGCCCTACTGGCAGCTGCACCGCACCTACATCGTCACGCAGATCCGCGGCGGCCTGGTGCTCATCGACCAGCACAACAGCCACGAGCGCATCCTGTACAACGAGGCGCAGAAGGCGCTGGACGAACGCATCGGCGTGCCCACGCAGCAGCTGCTGTTCCCGGCGCACCTCGAGCTCACGCCCGGCCAGGTGCAGGCCTGGCAGACGCACCGCGACCAGCTGACCCTCATGGGTTTCGTCATCGAGCCCTTCGGCGGCCAGAGCGTGCTGGTGCAGGGCATCCCCGCCAGCCTGAAGAACTGGAACGAGGGGCGCCTGCTGCTGGACATCCTCGACGACCTGGCCTGGGACGACAAGCCCAGCCAGGAGAACCGCGTCGACCTGCTGGCCAGCTACGCCTGCCACGGCGCCGTGCGCGCGGGCGAACCCCTGACCGTGCCCGAGATGCAGCACCTGGTCGACCAGCTGTTCGCCACCGACACGCCGCTGTCCTGCCCGCACGGCCGGCCCACGCTCATCCAGTTCACGCTGTCCGACCTGGAGAAGCGCTTTGGCCGCGCCTAGCGGCGCCTGCCCCGCCATCGTCGGCCCCACCGCCGTGGGCAAGACCCGGCTGGTGACCGCGCTCGCCGCGCGCCTGCCCATCGAGGTCATCAGCCTGGACAGCCGCCAGATCTACCGCGGCCTGGTCATCGGCACCGCCCAGCCCACCGCCGCCGAGCAGGCCGCCTGCCCACACCACCTGGTCGACTTCGTCGATCCCGACGAGGCCTACAACGCCCAGCGCTTCCGCGCCGACTTCGTGCGCGTGCACGGCGAGATCACCGCGCGCGGCGGCGTGCCCATCCTCGTGGGCGGCGCGGGACTCTACCTGACGGCGTTGCGCGAGGGGTTCATGGAGATCCCGGGCCACACGCCCGAGCGCCTGGAGGAGGTGCGCGCCGAGCTGGCCGACCTGGGCGACGCCGAGGTGCGCCGCCGCCTGGCCGCGGTCGACGCCGCGGCCCACGCCCGCATCCACGCCAACGACCGGGTGCGCAGCCAGCGCGCGCTCGAGGTGTTCCTGGTCGCGGGCCGCACCCAGACCGCGCTGCAGGCCGCGCAGGAACCCGACCCGGCGCTGGGCCTGGTGTTCCCGACCTTCGTGCTCGAGCGCGGCATCGACGAGCTCGACCGGCGCATCGCCGCGCGCACCGACGCCATGCTCGCCGCGGGCTGGATCGACGAGACCGCCGCGCTGCTGCAGCACCACCGCGCCGACAGCCCGGGCCTGGCCAGCATCGGCTACCGCGAGATCGCCGCCCATCTCGCCGGCGACCTGGCGCGCGACCAGCTCGCCGGGGCCATCGTGCGCGTCACCCGCCAGTACGCCAAGCGCCAGCGCACGTGGTTCCGCCACGTCGAGGCCGCCGGCCGCTTCCATCCCGACGACCCGGCCCTGCCGGCGGCCGTGATCGCCGCGCTCAGCGGCCGAGGTTCATGATCGTCTGCAGCTGCGCCTCGTTCACGTCCAGGTAGCCCGGCCCCACCAGCCGCGGCACCAGCTGCCGCCAGTTCTCGCCCGCCTGGAACGCCGCCTGGAACAGGGGCAGGGCCTCGTCGAACCGCCCGGCGCCCACCAGCGCGGCCGCGTGCCAGAACCGCGTCTCGGCCGAGCCCGCCAGCAGCCGGTCGGCGTCGGCGTAGGCCGCCTTGGCCCCGTCGAGGTCGCCGCGCTCGACCGCGAGGTCGCCGTCGTTCATGCGCTCGTAGCTCCGGTGCAGCC
>Ga0116152_10003858_pt1 | contig 11940 bp, 10 predicted proteins | sample AD_UKC119_MetaG_FD_89894 | JGI IMG/M metagenome (GOLD analysis project Ga0116152, IMG submission 89894) | Active sludge microbial communities of municipal wastewater-treating anaerobic digesters from Hong Kong - AD_UKC119_MetaG | ecosystem: Engineered > Bioreactor > Anaerobic > Digestate...
AACCCTGTAAATTTCGTCGAAAATATGATTGGTTGAATCGTTATCCAATGGTTCGAACACATCGGACAGGTTAAACTTACTTATGCTTGAGTTGGGCATGGTTTTCAGGAACGAAAGAATATCTGAATGAACAATCTGTATATTTATCGTTTCCCTAAACTTTTCGAAAACTTCTTGCTGCAGGTAAAAGGGTAAGCAGTCGCTATTCGCGCCTAAAAGTATGTAGTTTAGATAAAAGTTATTCTTTACCTGCCCGTACTTAAATGCCTGCTCGGTTCGGTTGAAGAATAGCTTTGCCGCAGGCAAATTTTGCGAGTGTGAAAACATCTCCTTGCTCCTGCCGCTTCGCGACATAACGAAGCGGCTAAAGAAAATCCGAAAAAGCAATCGCCACCTAAACGTGTTCCACCTAGTGTTATAAAAATCAAGTTGTTTTTGCGAACTTTCAGGATTTAAGAAATTTTTAATTGTTTGCTTTGTATGAACCAATGGAATTACGTACCGCCTAAAAATGCTGAGGTAACGTTCAAATTTTCCAGAGTGTACAACCCCTTTTTTTATGGCATCAACATTTGAATTCCAAAATTTTTGGCACTCTTCCGAGAGGTTATGCTGAATTTTTTGGTACAAAGCAACCTGATTCCTGCTACGCCTGTAGCCCAGCAGCCCTAACACCTCTTCGTATTCTAAGTTCCGAACAGCCTGCTGCTTGAACTCAAGCAAGTAGTTTTGAGTCCGATTCTTATCAACCGAATAAACCGTTTTTACTCCCTCTGAAGCAATTGCCAGCGAGTTACAGCCCCCCGATGTTACCGAAAGCACGGTATCGTAATTGTTCAAGCGTAAGGCCTTAACTACAATTTCGGCATCCTCCCAGCACTGGCTGTATGAAATCATAATTTATAAAAATTTAGGTTAAGGTTGAGGTTAAGGTTGAGGTTGAGGTTGAGGTTGAGGTTGAGGTTGAGGTTGAGGTTGAGGTTGAGGTTGAGGTTGAGGTTGAGGTTGAGTTGTTTTATAAATTATTATAATCAGCTAGGTCTTTGCCTCGCAAATCCTCAAGAATACAGGACGGAACCAGTTTGCCGTTATAAATCATCCGGTCGGGGCAACCGTTACACAAATCCCATTTCCCCGAACGTTTCTCGGGGCCACGAATAATCAGAAGGGTTTGGAAAAAAAGTTTATTCTTTTCAATTTCCTTATTTGTCTTTCGATATTTCAGGTAATTAAACACAATTTTTCGCACCGATTTCCGAAGAACAAATTGGGCCAAACTTGAAACTTGTATGGAATTTATCCTGCTGATAAAAAGGTGACGACCACTTTTTCTCCTGTATCGTTTGTGTGCAAACGCATAGAATGAGGGAGAGAAATACCCGAAAATTTTTCCCGGCAATCCAACCCGTTGGGCAAACAACCAAGCAAACTCGTTTGAGTTTCCTGTGGCTGGTAGGTACGCAGCAGGCACGTATTCGTAGCCCTTCCGAATGTTATCAATAAGGTTCTGAACTGTAATATCGGTATTCAGCTCCTTTGCGCAACTTTCGGTCCAGCAAATATTCCTGTACAGCGTGAAAACCATCAGGTTAACAACATCGATATTTTTCTCAAGGAACTCCATTACGGTGAATAACTCGCCGTTGCAGTCGGCTGAAATGGGTTGAATGAACCCCAGCCTGAGCGTTGGGAAATTCCGTACAATTTCAACGTACTTTTCGCGGAGTTTAATGTGCGATTCATCCCTCTTCAAATCGGGGCGCGACTGAAACCTGTCGGTATGCACCACCACCTGCGTTAAACCGGCAGCAGCCAGCTTCTCTGCCATTTCGGCATCAAGAAGTACGCCATTGGTATAGAGCATCGTACGTAGGTTCTTGCCCACGGCGTATTCAATAAGCTCAATAATTTGAGGGTACATCAACGGTTCTCCACCGGCAATGGAAATGGTATGAACGTTTCGTTTGGTTTTAAACCAATCGATTTGCGACTTAAGCTCGGCCAGCCCGAGATGCTTTGGTCTATGCTCCGGCCTGTCAATCCCCCGGTAGCAACCCGGACACGCTATGTTACAGAGAGTGGTTGGCTCTATCCACCCGTTAGGGTTATCGAGTTCAGTCCACGGCAAACGGTAGCAATCACTAATTTTCATACTATGTATTTCTCTTCCATTGTCCATATCTTATCCTTAAAATCTCACTACAGTAAAAAGTTGTATTGAATTGCAATTCTCAGAAATAAAGTTTTGCTAATTGAATAAGTTTCAAAACCACTGCTATTATCCTGATATTTCTTCATGAATCCTCCTGCTTGAAGATTAATTTTAATTTTCCGAATCAAGTAGCTTCCGCCAAGTAAAGGTTCAACGTAGAACTTTGATTCGATTTGAGAATCCTCCTCATATCCAGGGCCACTAATTTCGTACCATTTATAATCACCAAAGTTTACAAATGTTGCTCTTAATGCAAGAGATAGCTCAAAATGCTGAAGTATTTTTGATGCTGAAACTTGGAAAAATGTTCTACTATAATTGTATTCTGTTCTTTCATCAAAAAGTCCGTCTATTGTTGCATATGATAATCTATCGTACTTTGAGTAACCAAAGCCAAGCTGTGCTTCTAATATATTTACAAAGCTGCTAGGCCAAGTCTTAAAATACTCTGCACCAAATGTAGTGCAAAGGTTATTGTAATCGTAATGAAAAGAACGATCAAAAAAATTACCTGAACTATTACGCTTAAAGGAAAATGGATTATAAGTTACAGCTCCAAAAACTGCTATTCTAGAACTAATTGAGTATGACAGATTTGCATCAACACCACCCTTATCAATTGAAAACGAATAACCGGTTGATAAATGAAGTTGATTTTTACTATCATGAACAGGAATTACAAACGGTCTCGGATTATACAACTCATCTTGTGCAAAAGAATACACCTGAGAAAAAAGGAAGAAACTTATTACAACCAATCTTGTTTTCATTTTTTCATCTTTAAAGTTGTTATACCTGCAAATTAACTATCTACTGAACCAAATGGTACTCTATTCCTTTAACAAAACGGAATGGTAACCAATGACAAGGATATTTGAATGAAAATTTTTATTTGTTATGAAGCTTAATAACACAAATAAGCTAATAAAAGATGGTTACAAAACCCACTTTTCAATAACATTTTATTATTCAAAGATGCCATTTATTTCATTAATTTTCATAGCAAGTAAAACAAAACAGCATTTGTAAACATATATAAAAAACCATAAGTTGTTTATGATTCAACTAACTAATGAGTTAGAAATTAAAAGGGAGAAAACTAACTCCTTTTTTTAAAGAGATTATTAAACGACTCAACCAGTTCGTCCGATATCCATCCCCACCTAACTATTATTAGTATTACAAGAACAACAACCGTTCCCAGCAAAAGCATTTCGGTGGGTGTGAGGGCTTTAAATCTATCCAGAAACTTTTTCATTAGCTGAAAGCTAAACATTCATTTCAAAACCCAGCATTTTCCCTTTTTTCATTACCAGCTCATCGTCGAAGTAAACATCGGGTTCCTTAACCAATCCGTCGAGATGACTGCTAACAGATATTTTACCTCCCATGGTAATATTATTGCCGAAGGCAATATGAATGGTACCAAGCACCTTCTCGTCCTCAAGTATCATTCCAATCAGCTTCGCTTTATAGTTGGTTCCGATACCGAACTCGGCAACGGCACGCGCTTCACGACCCGATTTTTCAAATAGTTCCACCAGCTTTTTAGCCTCTTCACCACCTGTAACAGTTTCGGCGTAACCGTTTACAATGTCAATAGTTATTGGTGTTTCGCAAAGTCCAACGCTGGCCATTGAGCCATCAACCACAACTCGTCCGTTGGTTTTATCTTCCCAAGGTGCTAAAAAAACTTCGCCTGAAGGAAGGTTTCCTCCTTCACCTTTTTCCCTAAGCACACCACGACTCGGAATAATCATTCTGCTCTCAACCGGCATAGTTACATCGGTTCCCTTCTCGGTAACAACCCGAATGGTTTTTACGCCCTCAAGCTTCTTGGCGATATAGTTGGTTAGGCCAACAATTTTTTCGTAATCGGCGTTTAAGCAGCGTACCATTGTATCGACAGTGATTCCCGGCATGGTTCCAACCCGAACCCCTACCTTCGATGCTTCGCGGCGCGCGTTGGTATGCGTAAGCGATTTTGCGGTTGGGCAAACTACCACATCAACCATTTTCATTAGTTCAGCAATGGCCGTGGGTGGTTCCTGCCCATTTATTTCCCTCGATTTCATTTCAACAACCATCGACTCGTTGCACAGCTCTTTCCCTGCCTTGTGTAGGGCTGAGCCAATTTCCCTTCGGGTTTCATCGGTTATTATTAAAAGTGTTTCATTCATTTTAAGACCCATACAATCCCTTAGGGCAATCAGTGAAGCATCATATAATTCTTTTTCTGAAAAATTCATTGCAATATTTTTTGATTATAAATTCGGAAGCGAAAATACCTAATATATTATGAAAAAGGAAAATATTTGGCTATTTGGTTATGCCAAAGCGGTATGAGATGAAGAATGAGCCGAATAGTTGGCTATTCGGGGCAACTGCCATTATCTCAATTTTTTTCAGGTAAGCCTGGAGCATAACGCCAACTTCAAGGCGATTCAGGAAATCGTTGCTTCTCCCATAATCGAAGCTGAAAGCCGACTGCAGGAAGAGGCCCGGCACCAGCTTCGTATCAGCAATTCCCTTAAAAAATGAGGCCTTGCTGTAGATGTTATCCGGTGTATGCGTTTCTGGGTCGAAAAGTTCATCGTGCAGCTCGAACGAGTAGGGAGTAAGTGGGTAAATAATTTGGTAATAAATTGGCTTTTGAAAGCCAACAATTGCGCCCGCCGATGAAACTAGTGATATGCCAATGCTTCCGATCTCCGATTTTTCAACCAGCCTCCTATCTAATCCGTAACCCATACGAATACCCAGAAATGAATTAATTTTCCCGTAAACGTACGATTTTGAAACCGAATACGATCGGTTTGTTATTCTATCTTCCTTGGGATGAATGATGTTAAAAACATCAGCATGGTAAGAAATTCTTGTTCTATAGTTTTTGTACTTCAAAAAACCATAGCCCAAACTGTATCCGTTTGTGTGTATTTGAACCGGGAATGTAAGGTAGTTGTTAAAAACTACTAGCCTAACCGAATCAATCTGTCCTTGAGCAACAACTGTTTTAAATGGGGAAACAAGTAGGAGCAACGCAAGAGTAAGGGCAAAAAAAAACTTCTCCATTACCAAGCGGCAACAGGAGAAATTTGTTAAATAAAAAATGTACTGAATAACCTTAGCTGTTTTGCTGAGTTTGTTGTACATTGGTTTTAGCGTAAGCTGGACATGCTACTTTTTTTGTTGCGCATGAACCCATTATAGCAACTACTCCTAGGAGAAGAAGGAATACAACAAACTTTCTCTTCGATGATTTCATAATGCAAAATTTTGTAAAACAACTTTAAAATTAAGCCAAAAAACTATTTGTTACCTAAACTACCAACTGGTATATCCCTATAAACTGGACACGGAACACTGCTGTGGCAGGATGTAAATATAACAACAAAAAGGATAACTATCAAAAATAATACCTTTTCTCTAAAAAAAATCTTTCTCATTTTACTCTGAAAAATCATGTGTACACTTCAAATTAAACTATAAATACTTAAAAAAGTTCGAACAATTTGACCAACTGTAAAAAAGGTTAGATTAACAATTCAAAGGTACAATACATGAAGTCCAAAAATCCAATTTTTATTGGATATTTAGCTTATAGTTGATCAATATCATTCTTCCCAACCTAATTTTTCATCCTAAAAAAATCTGCTATTGCCAGTGATAGGTCTGGGAATGAGAATTCGAATCCCGATTCAACTAACCTTTTGGCTTCAACATTCTGTCCTGAAAGAAGCAACTCCTTTCCCATACTACCATAAATAAGTTTAACTACAAACGAAGGGATGCTCATGAAGGCGAGCCTGTGAAGCTGTATTCCCATGTTTTTTACAAAGGCCTTTTGAGTAGTAGGTTTTGGAGCAACAAGGTTGAAAACACCTGAAAGATTAGGGTTACATAGCAAATAAAGTATCGCATTTACCTCGTCGTGAATATGAATCCACGAAACCATCTGTTTCCCACTTCCAAACCAAGCACCCAAATTCATTTTTATTGGGAGTATCATTTTTTTAAGCATTCCTCCCCTTGTGGAAAGTACAATGCCCGTTCTGATAATTACAAGACGAATTTGTTCGGGGACCTCGTTGTATGCCACCTTCTCCCAATCGGCCGTTAACCTGGAAAGGAATGAGGTTCCTGCTTCTGATTCCTCTGTGAAAATGGCTGAACTTGAATTTGGATAATAGCCAATAGCCGATGCTTGAATAAAAACCGTAGGTTTTGGATTTGCGAAGCCACATGCCTTCGCCAACGAACGGGTTGTTCCCAACCTGCTACGAACTAACTGAGTACGCCGTTTTTTTGTCCAACGTTTTTGGGCTATCCCTTCCCCGGCCAGGTTAACAACAGCATAACTTTTTTCAACTTCCCGTACTAGAGACGTAGAAAAATCTCCGGTCCACTCAAGGCAACCCACCCCCTGAGGGAAGGTTGCAATAACTTTGTCGGGGTTTCGGGTAAGCACTAAAACCTTGTAGCCTATTGAAACAAGAGATTTAACCAACTCTGTTCCAATTAAGCCGGTTGCACCTGCAACAAGAATCTGCTTGTCTGTTTTGGAATCCATCCGTTGTAATATACAAAATATTTGCAGCTTAGTCAACCCCGCCGATACGAACCGTAACTTTCTCTGCTATTTGAAGCGCAGTTGTTAGGGTTGAAATATCGGGGAACAGCTCGCCGGTTTTACCAGAATAGTGGCTATGGCCAATTGGCTTAAGTTCAATTGTCTGACCAGCGCTTGATGTATCTACTTCTCCCATGTATACCAGTGCTGGCTGGCAGCTGGTTTTGTACTCCTCGTCATCGGGGTAAAGGTTGTTGTGCCAGTAGTTGTTCCAGTCCCAGGTTTGGTTAATCTCCATCATTAACCTGAACTTTTTCAATTCGGGCTTTACGAAGGAGTTCACCACGAAGCTGGTTTTGGGCGTTGCTCCTGTAATGGCATCGGGCAAGGGATCCTGTGGGGTTGGAAGAAAAAGCCCGTCGGGGGCTTTGAATCCACGTTTATGCCCCCAGTATGGCAGTGCAGCAGAACGACGGCGTTCGCCGGGAGCCCACTTCCCCTTATCGTTCACCCCAAACTTAAAAACTCCGGTTGCAATTGACTGCGACGCGTAAATCGTTTCAATGTAGTTTCCTTGCTCGTCCTCAATCCAAAATACGATTAGCGGATAGTAAAACTCTTCTCCCTTGGTGAAATCGATGCGAATGGGAGTTCCCTCAATGTAGGGATATGTTTTTAGTGTTGTTACGGTTTCCTGCTCGGTGTTCTTGGGAGGCTTTACGCATGACGAAATAAGTAAAGCAAGCAATGGTAATAATATGAAGTATCTTTTCATGGCTGGTATTATTATCGGTAAATAAAATTTTTCGTTCATTAAAATTCTACAATTATTCCAACGGTTGGAAGAATGGTTCCACCTCCGGTGCCAGAAATGGTTTCGAGCACATACCTTCCATTCTCAACTAATCGGTTTCCATTTTCATCAACGCTCACAATTATATTATCGGGCTGGTCGCCGGCAAAACCGTAAAGGTTCTGAATATCGACATAGAAGTTAAGGGTCGTTTTCTTAAGGTAGAACATCTTGTCAACCCGAACGTCGAGCTGGTGGTAAGGTTCCAAACGCAAAGTATTAAACCTCGAATAGTCCAAATATCCTCTTCCCTGTGCATCCCAAGCCGAAATAATCGAGGAGGTTTCCAAATCCCACGGAGTGTATGGCGAGCCACCAACAAAACGCCACTTGAAACCAAAATCCCAACCCTTGTTGAATTCGCGGGTAGCGGTTAACGTAAGTATGTGCCTATTATCCCAGGCTGTTGGAACCCAGTCGCCCGTAAGGGTTGGGATTGAGTTCTCTGAATCGCTCCAAACCAGCGTGTAGGCAAGAATGGTATTGAAACCAAGCAAATCCTTTGAGCGGTAAAGCAGCTCCAACCCGTAAGCTCTTCCCGTTGATGTTGAAGTTACAGCCTCGTCGCCAAAGGTTCCAAAATCTGCACCCTTGCTAGCCAAGGAGATTGAATCGTTGAGTGAGAAAGGGTAGTTTGAATACCACTTATAGAATCCCTCAAGCGTTATCCTACTCTTCTGGTTCGGCAACCACTCGAAACCGCCAACAACATGGTCGGCACGAATGTATTTCAAATTGTTCTCCTTGTTCACCAGCGTTCCGTCAGCCAGGGCAAAACCTAGCATGGTGTATGGAGGCTGCTGGTAGTATCGGCCAACATTGAAGTTCAGCGAAAAATCGTTGCTAAGCGAGTAGGCTCCCGATAAACGCGGACTAACTTGGTTTAGCATATTGGCCATGCTCGATGAGTAGCTGTTGGCATCGGCTCGTAACCCTAACGAAAGGGTTAGCTTGTCGTTGTAGAAACTTTGACTTGCCTGGCCAAAAACGCTCCACTTGAAAAGGTGCAGCTTCGTATCGTAATCGATTGGAACGAGCTGCCCATTAGTAAAGAATGAGCGGTAAGTTTGGTTTGTGTAGCGAGCATGCTCGAAACCTGCCCCCACATTTAGCTTAACTCCGTTGTCGAGCTTCCTATCGTGCTCGTAGCGAAGCTTATTCTCAGATTCCTGTGAAATGTAATCGAGAATTTTCTGCTGGCTCTCATCGTTATCGGGATACTTGAACTGCCTATTGTTCAACATATTCCTACTAAGAACCCAGGTATCGTAGCCCTTGTCGCGAAAGTGCTTATAAACAATTCCGTTGGTATAGTTCCACTGAGTGTTAACCGGAACGTAGCTGAGAATGTAACGCTGGTCGGGCGTTGGGTTTTCCAATCCCGTGTTAAGCGAAAATTCATCGATGGCACCAATGCCGATAACCGTAATTTCATTCCTCTCGTCGATGCGGGTTCTGGTTTTAAACTGAAAATCGTTGTAGGTAGGAAGGAAAGGCAGGCCAATGGCGCTAAATAGGAACTGAAGGTACGACCGACGTGCTGAGAAGATAAATGTGGTATTATCGCCCAGCGGGCCATCGAGGGTAAGAGCCAGGTCGCTTGCACCAACGGCGCCCTTGAACTTCATTCGTTCGCTGTTACCATCAATTTGCCTGAAATCTAAAACTGAGCTTAGGGCATTACCCTTGGATGCGGGAAAAGCACCCGAGTAAAAATTCGCTTCGCGAATAAAATCGGCGTTAATTATACCTACAGGACCTCCCGATGCTCCTTGCGTAGCAAAGTGGTTAAGGTTGGGGATTTCTACGCCATCGAGGTAGAAACGATTCTCACCGGGACCACCGCCACGAACAATCACATCGTTGCGATAGGCTGGAGTTGAGGCAACCCCAGGCAGCGACTGGATTACCCTGCTAATATCGCGATTCCCTCCAGGATTCTTTTCAATTTCATCAATTCCAATACGTTGAAGTGAAACAGGGCTCTCCTCGCTTTTACGAAAAGGGCTGGCGGTAACAACAACCCCCTCGAGCTCAACCGAAGCCTCTTCCAAAGGTATTTCAATAAAGGCTGTCCTGGCGTTGGTTACCATTATTGCTTCTGAAACGTAGGGTTCAAAACCAACTGCCGAAACCCGAAGCTCAATATAACCAGGGGCTAAGCCTGCAAACTTAAAGTTCCCGTCGAAATCGGACGATGAGCCAATGCTAGTTCCCCAAACAACAATGTTGGCGAAGGGAACCGGCTCATTGTTCTTACTGTTGAAAATACGCCCTTCAATGGTTCCAGTATTCTGTGGAAAAACCTGAACGACTAACAACATTAAAAATATTACTGATAAAAGGTTTTTTAGTTTCATTGGTTCCTTATTTGTTTTAAAGATATAACTAATTTTAAAAATACTCAATTTGCTATGAGTAACATAACTATGTAACTTTTGTTTAACTTTTTGTATTTTTTTTTAGTCTAATAATTCAACCAACAAGTAAACATCTATAAATGTGGAATATACCAAATAAAGATGAATTTTAGCTAGTAATTATTTTGAAATAGGACATTCAAAGCATTACCTTTGCAGCATATCACTTTTAGGGGTGCCTTAATACAACAGGCTGAGATTACACCCTTTGAACCTGATCCGGGTAGTGCCGGCGAAGGGAAAAGAGTTCGGCAATCAACCTTAACGTATTAATTCCCCTTTTTACGGTTCAATGTTTCTTGTTGCGTTCCGATGCAGCAAACTCATTAAAATTTACTAACCCTAAAAAGGAATTTTGAATGAAAAAATTACTAATTGCTTTATGTTTTTGGGGAGTTTTCGCTCCCTCGTTTGCAGATACAAGCGAATCAATGGGAGGTATTACGATTAGCGGAAAGGTAACGGATAGCGATGGTGCCGAGCTAGTTGGTGCAACCATAACCGTTGAAAACACACTTCAGGGAACATCCACCACCCTGAATGGAGAATACATACTAAAAATAACCAGCAAGGGGACTTATACCGTAGCAGCATCGTTTGTAGGTTACAAGCGTGAGGTAATTGAAGTAAGTGTTGATGGAGATAAACAGGTTAACTTCACGCTAACTCCCGAGACCATAATGGGTGAAGCGGTAATTGTTAGCGCAACGCGTGTTTCAGAGCGAATGCCAATAGCACACTCATCTGTTAACTCAAAGGAAATCAGGGAACGAAACTCAGGGTTTGACGTACCTTACCTTCTGGAAATGATTCCCTCGGTAGTTGCTGTATCGGAAGGTGGAACTGGGGTTGGAAACACAGCTTTCAGAATTCGAGGAACCGACATGACCCGCATTAACGTTACGGTTAACGGAATTCCGCTGAACGATTCCGAATCGCAGGGGGTTTGGTGGGTAAACATGCCCGATTTCACAAGTTCTGTCGACAACATTCAGGTGCAGCGGGGCGTTGGTACCTCAACCAACGGAGCTGGTGCATTTGGTGCAACCGTAAACTTCCAAACCGTTACATTAGAGCCCGAACCCTTCGCCTATGGCGAAATTATGGGTGGCTCATTCAACACATTCCGCACAACCATAAAAGCCGGAACCGGTTTGGTGAACGACCAGTTCAGCTTCGAGGGGCGCTACTCAAGGGTTGCTTCCGACGGTTACATTGAGCGTGGAATGTCCGATCACCAGTCGCTTTTCTTTACCGGTGCCTGGCACACAGCAAAAAGCATCGTGCGTTTAAACCTGATTCATGGCGACCAGCACACAGGAATTACCTGGGAGGGAACGCCAGGCTACATGCTCAACGAAAACCCACGCTATAACCCAGCCGGGTACATGTTTACCGATGAGTTTGGCGTTGAACAATTCTACCGAAACGAAACCGACAACTACACCCAAACTCACTACCAGCTGGTTTACAGCCACCATCTTTCAAAAAACCTGTCGATGAACGTTGCTGGACACTGGACCGTTGGTAAAGGTTACTACGAGCAGTACAAACGAAACCGCGAGTTGGAAGACTACGGAATAAATCCAATTACTATTGGGGAAGAAACGGTAACTCATACAAACATGATTCGGCAAAAGCTTATGGATAACGATTTCTATGGCGGCACCTACTCGCTGGTTTATAGGAAAAACAGCATTTCAACAACCCTTGGCGGAGGTTGGAACAAGTACGATGGCGACCATTTCGGTAAAGTTCTTTGGACTGAAGTGAATGCAGGGATTCCAAAAGATTTTGAATGGTACCGAAACAACGGGACAAAAACCGACTTCAACATCTTCACCAAAGCTAACTGGCAGGTGGCCGAAAAGCTGAACCTTTTTGG
>Ga0116152_10003859_pt1 | contig 11938 bp, 8 predicted proteins | sample AD_UKC119_MetaG_FD_89894 | JGI IMG/M metagenome (GOLD analysis project Ga0116152, IMG submission 89894) | Active sludge microbial communities of municipal wastewater-treating anaerobic digesters from Hong Kong - AD_UKC119_MetaG | ecosystem: Engineered > Bioreactor > Anaerobic > Digestate...
AATTAATAGGCATGAATTTCTGACCTACAATATACGAAACAACCATAATTACGAAATAACAAACAAAAGCCGAAATGGCAGACCCCCAGTAACTGTACATAGGAACCAAAATTAAGTTTCCGGCAACTATCAAAACAGTTCCAATTAATGAAAACCACGCTCCGTACATAGTTTTATCTGTCAGTTTATACCAAATCGAAAGATTAAAATAAATTCCCTGAAAAATAAACGACCATAGAATTATTGGTAAAATGTCCAAACCTACCCAATAACTTTTTTCTATAATCAGTTTCAAAACATCAACATACATTACCATTCCCAAAAATATGATCAGGGAAAATAAGATGAAATACTTCATGGCATCAGCATACACTCCAAGGCTGTTTTTATCTTTATGTTGGGCAAACACAAAAGGCTCATAAGCAAAACGGAAAGCCTGTGTAAACATCATCATCACCATCGACAATTTTGATGTTACACCATAAATACCAAGCTCGGCTTTTCCCATGTTTCCTTCACGCAAATACGGGAATATGATTTTATCAAGGTTCTGATTGGCAATTCCTGCAATTCCTAAGATCAACAGAGGCAATGAATATTTTAGTATGCCTTTTAAAAGATTATAATCATATTTGAATAAAGCATCCTTGATATGAACCGATAAAATAAGGGTTTGAATAATAGTAGCCAACAAATTTGAGATGAAAACATAACCAACGCCATATTCAGGATTGTAAAACCAGGAAATCAGATTTGGTGCCTTTTCATGAATCCACGGACAAAGCAGCAAAAAGAAAAGATTGAAAATAATGTTAAGCACCACATAAACAAACTTGAGCGCAGCAAATTTTATCGGGCGGTTTTTAAAGCGTAAATGTGCAAAAATAATGGATGAAAAAGCATCAAGGGCTACAATAACTGCCATTATGCTGATAAATTCCGGATTTCCTTTATAATCAAGCCAACCGGAAATGGGATTTGAAAACAGTAAGCCGATAAGAACAAATAATATTGAAGTAAAACCCACGGAAATCAATGTATTCCCGTAAACTTTTGGAGCTTCGTCTTTATTTTTATTGGCAAACCGGAAATAGCCGGTTTCCATTCCGTAAGTCAGTATAACCAGCAACAACGATGACCACGCATAAAAGTTTGTTACAACTCCATTATCGGCCTGTGTAGCTAAATAAAAGGTATAAAAAGGAGTTAAAAGCCAGTTTAAAAATTTACCCAGAATACTACTCATGCCATAAATAGCAGTATCTTTAGCCAGCTTTTTAATATGTTCAGCCATCTTTGTTCTTTGGTTCTTTGATCTTTGTTCTTTGTTCTTTCTCCCCATTAGGGGTTGGGGGTTTTCTTTCTGAAAAAGTTAATTACTTTCTCTGCCCATTTCATTTCGGCATTCGGTTCAAAATCTTCTTCTTTAAGGTAACCACCTTCAATTAATAATTTGATGGCTTCTTCAGCCTGCTCCTCACGTACTTTTAATTTTACACCGCCATTCACATTTGCCAGATAAGCTCTGTTAATCACTTCATCAATTCCAAAGCATTCAATTCCCATCGATTCGAGATATGCTTTTACCATTTCAAAATCGATAGAACTGCTAAATGTCCTGATTGTAATTAATTCGTTCATGATAATATTTTTTAATCAAACTCCTGTTTTCACGCGAACCCACGATTTTTTTTCAGGCTTTCATAAGCTTCATTTACTGTTCTGAACTTTTCTGTAGCCGATTTTTTCACATCCTCACCCAGGTTTGCAACTTTATCGGGATGATATTTCATGGCCATCCGGCGGTAAGCTTTTTTAATCTCATCATTTGTAGCTGTCGGTTCAATTTCAAGTGTTTTATACGCCCAGTCTTTATCTACATTCTTCACATAAGGCGCTTTTAAAGCTTCAAATTCGGTAGAACTTATTCCGAAAATATTGCTGATACGCTGAATTACATTGAGTTCACTTACTACCACTTCACCGTCGGCATAAGCAATATCGAACAACAAATGAACCAGTTGCAATTTTGCCGAATAGTTCATGTACATGTTAATTTGCGACGCCACTTCAACCTCGTTGATCTGTTGTTCAAGAATTTTTTTCAATATCTGCAAGGCTTCGAGCGCACCCTGTTCGCCAAAATTAGCAACAAGAAATTTTTTAACAACATTGAGTTCTGCCTTTTTTACTTCACCATCAGCTTTCAACACACAAGCCATCATAACCAACAAACTCATTTTAAAATCAGTTTCTGTTGTCTTTCCTGCAGTAGTTGTACTTGTATTTGCTGTTCCGGGTTTATCGAATAACGAACCGACCGCAAATCCTATAACTGCACCCAAAGGTCCTCCAAACGCCCAACCTAAGCCTCCTCCAATCCACTTACCAAATCCTGCCATATTCAAATTTTGTTTATAAGTATTTAAAACTCTGCAAAGATATGAAAATTGTATGAGAGTGGGTTTTACAAATTAAAATTGATAAAAATGAAAGTAATTTGTTACAATTTATTCCAAAAATTACGCATGATTTAACTTATGAGAAAGGTTTATTCATATCGATTTTCAGTTCTTAATTTTAAATTAATTCATTTTTCTTATTGTCAATTGGAGATTTTTTTTATTTTTGTAAAAATATTCATTTTTTCTGTAAAAAATTAACACTAAAAAATCAGTTTTTTATGAGAAGATTTATCTGTAAATGTTTCAGGTAGTTTTTATTTATAACAATCTCCGTGTTATACGGGAAAATAAAAACTACCAACTAAGAATCCCCGTAATTTCAGGCAAAATTATAATTGTTTAAAATTATCTTTTAAAATCAACTAAATAAGGGGAAAACTTGAAAGATTGTTGAAATACCGCAGACAATCATGCGAAAATCACTCTTTAATGAAAGTATGGCTCCAAAAAAATTCCTGAAAATGGATTTTCATCTTAACCATACAAAGGCAATTTCAAAAAATGAGAACATCATTTTACCCGAAATTGAATAACAATAATTCCTGAAAAATACAAATTTCATGTAACCGCAGGAAAATTTCTAATTCATTCAAAATTAAAATGCTATGAAACAAAAACAAAGATTTCTGGTATTTATTGTGTCTGTATTGAGCTTTGTTTGCTCAATTTACGCACAGCAGTCTGAGTCTAACATTCTCCAATCGGAAGGTGTAATTACTTTAATAGAATTTCAGCAAGCCAAAACAATGAAGGCTGTATTTGTGCATCCGACAGCGCAAAATGCAATGCGAAACGGGGAGAAAAAAGGTGAATTTCAAAATGTAACCTACACCTTGTCACCCAAAGTCAGAATGTTGACATCCACAGAAATAAATCAAATGGATGTAAGCGATGATGGGATTTTAAAAATCAACAAGGCCGGAGGAAAGTTTGTCCCCTCACCTGATTTTATCTATTTCGATGATAAAAGTGATTTGATTTTCGAATCCACACAGGTAAACGATGACCAAATGATCATCACCCGCCCTAAATTGTACGAAATTTTTGAAGACATTGAAATTCCCGAACAGGAAGTCCCAATGACGTTGGCAAACACAACCGAAACTGCTTCCGGTATGCAAATATCATCGACAGGCGGAGGAGAAAATTACGCCGTTCATTTAAAATTCGACAGTATCACCTATAAAATCGACACTATAAATATAACGCTTATAGGAGAAATCACACTGACACAACCGCGCGTGGAAGGTCGTTATTCCAAAAATAATGGTTACAGTCTCGTATTTAAAACTTCCGAACGGGTCGATTTAAGGGCTAAAGCCAACGTTAAGCTCTCCAAGGAGAAAAAATTCCGATTTGGGGAACGGAAATTCCTGTTAAAAACATTGGTAAATGTGAATTGGGCGTATTTGCAGTCATTAATGTTGAAGGAGAAGTTACACTTGTTGTTGATGTTCATCAGGGAATAGATGTGGCTTTAGGTGCAAGAGGCGGTACTTTCTATTACATACCGACAAGCATACACAATGCATCAGAATTCAGCCAGTTTTGTGAAGTGGAATACGATGTAAAAGCTAAAATGAAAGCCTTTGCAGGTGTAGAATGTACAGCCAAACTTAAATTTAAATCGTATAATGTGCTCGATGTTTATATCCGCGGAGGAATGGAAGGCACGGTTGAATCCGATTTAAAAACACTCTCGGCAGATGTAGGAGTAAGGTTTAAAGCCGGAGGTAAAATTGTGTCCAAGAAATTTACACTGGTTGACAAGTATTATTCATTATGGAAAATACAAAAACCCGATATGCTGGGCTACAAAATGAATATTGACGAAGCATGTGCTTTTGGTGATTATGTAGCTGGTAATATTCAAAAAACCGAAGATGGCGACAATTTCAGCCCGTACAATGGAAGTCTTAAAATTGTTGTTTTGCATTCCAACGGAACAAAAAATGAATTTAACGGGCAAACCGGAGATGACGGTATTTTTCTTGTTAAAAATGTTCCATTAATAAAAACCGATAAAGTTGCAATTAAATTAGCCAATGTAAACAATTTAAGCCCTTATATGGAACCTACTATTCCATTTAAGGAAATTAACCTCACGGCTGTCGATTACTTTACCGGAAGCGCTTACGGAAGCGTAGCATCCTTTAAAAGCAAATGGTATAAATTGGCTACTCAATCACAACCAACACAAAATCAGGGCGCTACAAATACAGCAATTTCCAAAATTGCCGAGAGTACTTATGCTGCTAAAGCGAAAAGCATAGTTAGTATCTCGAATAGCGAATTCCTTAAACGCGTTACCGATTTTAAAAATAATACTTTAGCATACAATGGTGAAGTAAAATTCATTTCAAGACAAAAGATGGGTACTTCCAATACCGGAAATAAAGTAATGCAACGAACTTCAAATACTCAAACAACTGGTAAGCCAAAACAAAACAGAGGTTACATTAATAATCCGTTTGGATTTTTTGAAATCGACAATCTTGAATTATCACCCAACCAGGAAATTAAAGCCCGCATCCAACTGGAAGGATTCACAATTGAATCGGAATGGATAGAAACAGATGGATTATTGATTTCTGAAATTGAGCCTTTAGGCACTCAGATTTCCCGTGATCTATATTCCGAAACCGTTACAACTGAAAATAATTTTGTGATCGTTTCGGCTATCCGTGGTAAAAACGCACCTACAGGAAAAGTCAGATTACTTTATGGAGCAGGAATGCCGCATTGTTCGGTAACAGGCACACAAACTGTTCCTGATTTTCCGGATGCTAAAAAAGCAATTGTATTTTTAGATAAAACAGTATCGCTTACTCCTGTTGCCGGAAATGAAGGTACGGCAATCGCCGAAACTGGAACGTGGACATATAAAATTAGCTTCACAAAACCCGGAGAAAACTTATTACCCGCAAAAAATGGCAAACATCCTTTCGAGAAAGTCACTTATGTATTTAAGGGCGCTGATTTAGGATACGAATACTTTTTAGATGAATGCCGTTCATGTAAATCACCGGAAAATTTAATAGAAAAAGTGGGTCTATTACAGAATGAACGTTTAAATGGAAAAATACTGAATGTAGACAAGAAACTTACAAAACAATTGCCAAAGGTAAATCCAAATATAGGTGGCGGAATAATGCGATAAGTTTTTCATCAGTTTTTTAAACATCAATAAATATTTTAACCTGATAAAGAACGAGGCAGACTTTAATTCAAAAGTTTGCCTCGAATATTTTAATTAATATAAAGTTAATCAATATGCATGATCATCGCTAATTACATCTGCTACATCGGTACGTTTCTTTTCCATTGAACGCCAAGCATAAATGATATATCCAAGTACAAACGGGATCAAAATCGAAACTATTGTCATTGCTTTTAATGTAAATTCACTTGACGAAGAATTAAATATTGTAAGCGAACTTTGCAGGTCGGTATTTGAAGGATAATAAGCTGTATTGTTATAACCAGCTAAAAGAAGCAGACTTGTAACCGTCAACACAGTTCCAACTCCGGCAAACCAAATACCTTTTTTAAAAGTATCTTTAATAATTGTGCCAATAATTCCCCAAAGCACACCAACTACACCAACAAGGAATAATATCAGCACTACCGGCATCTGGATCAGATTAAAGAAATATTTGTAACTTTCTTTTGTAACTTCGCCTGTTTCAGGATTAACAGCAAAACCTTTTGCTAACAAAGTCCAGATCACAAATGAAAGGAAAAATACTAAAAATGGTATAGCGTTTACAAGAACAGCTTTCTTTGAACGTTTTTCAAGGTTTTCGTTTTGTAACCGGTTAACGAAGAACAACGAAGCCAAAGTGCGCGACAGGAAGAAAACAGCTAAACCTAACAACCAGTTTCTCAAACAAAGCAAAGCTTCAAGTCCATGCCATTCGGTAGTCCAACGGCTTATTACAGGCGAAAACTGATCAGTAAGATTGCCTTTATTCACTGTAAATTCGGAACCTGTAAAGAAAGTTGCGATGGCAGCGCCAAGTAAAATAGTGCCAAGTAATCCGTTTATAAAAAGGAAAACACGGTAGGTATTTTTACCGTACACATTTCCGGGTTTCGATTGGTATTCGTAAGAAACTGCCTGAATAATAAAACAGAACAAAATTGCCATCCAAACCCAGTAAGCGCCACCAAAACTTGTGGAATAAAACAAGGGGAAAGAAGCAAAGAAAGCTCCACCAAAAGTTACAAGCGTTGTAAATGTATATTCCCATTTACGACCCAATACATTTACAAGTAAACGGCGTTCGTCTTCATCTTTCGATAATGAAAAAATCATGGATTGTCCGCCCTGAACAAATAAGAGAAAAGCCAATAATCCGCCTAAAAGCGATATAATAAACCACCAGTAATGCTGGAGAAATGAATATGTAAACATAAGTATTGATTTTACGATTTAATAATCTTTTTACTAAAAACTTAATGACTTCAGCTTAATGAAGCGAAGGACCTTTCTTTATCTGTTTAAACATAATTCTGATTTCTGCAATCAGAAGCGCTGTAAACAATGTCAGGAACAGGAAGAATGTAATTTGAACGGATTGTGACGAAACAGAAGATACTGCTGCATTTACAGGTAACAAATCCTGAATTGTCCATGGTTGACGACCAAGTTCAGCAACTATCCAACCCAACTGAGAAGCCAAATATCCAAGTGGAATGCTCAATAATGCAATCCACAACAGCCAGTTTATATTTTCAAGCTTCCACTTTTTAACAAAACTCAATAAAGTAAAGACTCCGAATAGTGCTATAAAATACATTCCAAGCATAACCATTAAATGGAATGAGTAGAATGTAAGTGGTACATTTGGAATTGTTTGCTCCGGCTTATCGAGATATGAATATCCGAAATAATCGAAGTTAGCTTCAATTTTTTCTTTATGTAAGTTTGCAGTTACTTCATCATTGGCATTTTTAGCTGTTTTATAATCAGCTAAAGCCTGACGGGCAATTTTACCCTTTTCCTGTTTTTCGTAAAACGAAAGCGCTACGCCATTTTCTGTGTCAAAACCTCCTTTTATTAAGTCGTTAACTCCCGGAACAAATGCATTCATGTCGCGATATCCGAGGAATGAAAGTAAATTAGGAATACCGATCTTAAAAACATAAGGATTGATACTGTCGTTGTACGACTCTTTTTCAGGATTTAAAATCCCGAAAGCAACCAGTTCTGTACCTTCCTGACCGTTATATAAACCTTCCATTGCAGCCAGCTTCATAGGTTGCTTTTGTGCAACGTTATACGCAGAACCATCACCTGAAAATGCGGTTAACAATGATGCTGCTAAACCAAATATTGCCGCCACCTTGATACTTTTCTTTGCAAAATCCACTTCACGTTTGCGAATCAAATACCATGCGCTAACTCCAAGTACAAATAATGAACCTACTATCCAGCTCGACCAAACTGTATGCAGGAATTTGTTTACAGCGATAGGTGAGATTACAGCCCAGAAATCAACCATTTCGTTTCTCACCGTATCAGGATTAAATGCCATGCCAACGGGATGTTGCATCCATGCATTGGCAACAAGAATCCAGAATGCCGAAATTGTAGCTCCGAGAATTGTCAACCATGTTGAAGTTAAATGGAAACCTTTACCCACTTTATTCCACCCAAAAAACATGATGGAAATAAATGTAGCTTCCATAAAGAATGCAAGAATGCCTTCAATGGCAAGCGGTGCTCCGAAAATATCACCTACAAACCAACTGTAGTTCGACCAGTTTGTTCCGAATTCAAACTCGAGAATGATCCCGGTTGCAACTCCAATTGCAAAGTTGATTCCGAACAGGGTCATCCAGAATTTTGTTGCGTTTTTCCACTTTTCATCACCGGTGCGGTAATAAATTGTTTCCATAATTGCCTGAACGACACCCAATCCGAGTGTCAAAGGGACAAAAATCCAATGATACATGGCTGTAAGCGCAAATTGCAGCCTCGACCAGTTTACTAACGATACATCTAATAGTTCCATAAAAAATTTTAGTATTAAAAAATTAAAGGTTTTACATTATTTTGTTAACTCTTGTCGAACATGGTTGGCTCTTTCTTCTTCAGTGGAATAATTTGTTTTCAGATAATCAGGGAAGAAGAAAGTTTTTAAAAGAACAAACATAATGAATAATTTAATAGCTACAATAAGCCAAAGCGTTTTCCCGACTGTCATTTTCGAGAATCCGTCTTTATAAAAAACATACACATTCTTAATTATATTCATTCAGGGATTTTTATTTTTATGTTTTTTCCTATTGAGACAACAAATATAATTAAATTCTTTATAAAAATGTAATTTTTACAATTTCACTCAAAAATAAACCAAAAATCACATCACAAATTAAACTTTAAACACTTTTTCAATAATAATAGTTTACAGGATAGCTTTTAGAATTGAAAAATCAACGTAGTTTTTATAAAAAAAGCTGAAAATAAATTTTTCAGCTTTTCTATTATATTTTGTTTTTCTCTGTTCTAAAAATTAATTCCCCATCTCTGAAAGGAATTTAACTCTTACTAATCTGATTTCAGTTTCGCTGAATTCATCTTCACCAAGTTCTCTTAATGCAGGTTCAATTTTGTCTGTTTCAGCAGTTCTGAAATAGTCAAAAATTTCATCCACACGATCGGGATCCATTACTTCATCAAGAAAATAGTCAATATTAATTTTTGTTCCTGAATAAACTATTGCTTCAATCTCATCAAGCAGTTCACCAATTTCGAGACCTTTAGCCATAGCAATATCATCCAATGCAATTTTACGGTCGATAGATTGAATGATTGATACTTTAAGCTTGGATTTATTTGCGACAGTACGAACCCTTAAATCTTCAGGTCTGATTATCTCATTTTCCTTAACATGTTCTTTAATCACTTTAACGAACTCTTCACCGTATTTTTTTGCCTTTCCGGCGCCTACACCGGGAATATTCTGCAATTCATCCAAAGTAATCGGGTATGAAGTTGCCATTGTTTCCAATGATGGATCCTGGAAAATTACGAAAGGAGGAACATCCATTCTTTTTGACATCTTTTTTCTCAGATCTTTCAAGATTGAGAACAAAACATCATCCGCTGCACAAGTACCGCCCGATGTTTTCATTCCTGCGTCTTCATCATCTTCTTCAAACTCCGTATCCTTTACAATCGGAAATGGCTGGGGTGATTTTAAATATGTCTTTCCTGCAGGCGTGATCTTCAATAAACCGTAATTTTCAATATCTTTCGATATAAAACCGGCAATCATTGCCTGACGAATTACAGCATGAAGCAGTTTTTCATCTTCATCTGTAGCAGCTGAGAAATTTTCAAGCTCATCATGCTGATAAGTTTTAATATCTGAAGTTTCGTTTCCTTTCAGAATATCTACAATGTGTTCGGCTTTAAATTTTTCGCGAACTTCGAGTATCGTTTCCAATACCAACGACAGTAATTCCTGTCCTTCAATAAATTTACGTGGTTTCATACAATTATCGCAACTTCCGCAGTTATCCTGCTTGAACTCTTCTCCAAAATAGTGTAATAATAATTTTCTTCTGCAAATAGATGATTCGGCATAAGCCTGTGTCTCGAACAGTAACTGATTCCCGATTTCCTGTTCTGCCACAGGTTTTCCCTGCATGAATTTACGGAGTTTATCAAGGTCTTTATACGCATAATAAGCTATACACTGACCTTCACCGCCATCCCTGCCTCCTCTACCGGTTTCCTGATAATAACCTTCAAGGCTTTTCGGCATATCATAATGTATCACGAAACGAACATCCGGTTTGTCAATACCCATACCGAATGCTATGGTTGCCACAATAATCTGAACTTTCTCCATCAGAAACTTATCCTGATTTTCGGTTCTGATTGCCGAGTCCATACCTGCATGATACGGAAGACAAGAGATACCGTTTACGGATAGTATTTCTGCAAGTTCTTCAACTTTTTTCCTGCTTAAACAGTAAATAATCCCTGATTTTCCTCCCTGGCTTTTTATAAATTTTATAATATCCTTATCAACGTTGTTGTTTTTCGACCTTACCTCGTAATAAAGATTTGAACGGTTAAATGAAGATTTAAAAATTGTTGCCCCAAGCATTCCAAGATTCTTCTGAATATCATGCTGAACTTTGGGTGTTGCAGTGGCTGTAAGCGCTATTATCGGTGCAACTCCAATTTCATTGATTATCGGACGAATTCGCCTGTATTCCGGTCGAAAATCGTGACCCCATTCCGAGATACAATGTGCTTCATCTATCGCGTAAAACGAGATTTTTACCTGTCTCAGAAATTCAATATTTTCCTCCTTTGTGAGTGATTCAGGAGCTACGTATAATAATTTGGTTTTACCTGAAAGAATATCGGACTTTACCGAATCAATAGCCTGACGTGTGAGCGATGAATTTAAAAAATGAGCTACACCGTCTTCTTCACTGAAATTTCGCATTGCATCAACCTGATTTTTCATCAATGCAATAAGCGGAGAAATTACAATTGCCGTTCCTTCCATAATTAACGAAGGCAATTGATAACATAATGATTTTCCGCCTCCGGTTGGCATCAATACAAAGGTATCCTTCAAATCAAGAAGATTCTGAATGATTGCTTCCTGATTTCCTTTGAAGCTATCAAATCCAAAATTAAATTTTAAATGTTTGGTTAATTCAGAATGTACAACCATGCCGGAGTTGTTTTGGTCTAAATAATTATTTCAAATTATTTTAGAGAGAATTTTACTGATGTAATTATTTTATTAATTTTTTGATGTTACTATTTTATAACAAAATTATAAACAGATTTCAAATATACAAGTTGTTTGCATAAAAAAAACAGAGAAATACAAACTTTTTTTCGTTTTCTCTGTTAAAATTTTATATTCTGCTGATTATTTGACTATTATAATTCAAAATTAAGCAGATTTCAATCTATTCAGGTTTGCTTTTTCAATAATAGAGATGGCATAATCGGTAGTAATGGTGAGTTCCTTATCTTTTTTCGAAGGCATTTCGTACATTTTATCCATAATTATTGTTTCGGTTATAGAACGTAAACCGCGAGCGCCAAGTTTAAATTCAATGGCTTTATCTACTATATAATCGAGCACATCGTCTTCAAATATTAAATTAATCTGATCCATTTTGAATAATTTAATATATTGTTTTACGATTGAATTTTTTGGTTCAGTCAAAATTCTCCTGAGAGCAGCCCTGTCAAGCGGTTCAAGATAAGTTAGAATAGGTAACCTACCGATAATTTCAGGAATCAAACCAAATGATTTCAAATCCTGCGGCGCAATATATTGCAAAAGATTATTTCTGTCAATTTGCCCGGAATCAGCCGAATTATTATAACCTACAACTCTCGTATTCAATCTCGATGCAATTTTTTTCTCAATACCATCGAAAGCGCCACCACAAACAAATAAAATGTGTTGTGTATTTACGGG
>Ga0116152_10003861_pt1 | contig 11937 bp, 6 predicted proteins | sample AD_UKC119_MetaG_FD_89894 | JGI IMG/M metagenome (GOLD analysis project Ga0116152, IMG submission 89894) | Active sludge microbial communities of municipal wastewater-treating anaerobic digesters from Hong Kong - AD_UKC119_MetaG | ecosystem: Engineered > Bioreactor > Anaerobic > Digestate...
TAATAATAAATTTTTAGGCAAAAGTATTTTTAATTTACAAAAAGTCACTATTTTTGCACCCGCTTTTTGAAAGCAACCCTTTCACAGGGTCAGATTGACATCATACCTATTCCTCCTTAGCTCAGTTGGTTAGAGCATCTGACTGTTAATCAGAGGGTCGCTGGTTCAAGTCCAGCAGGGGGAGCTTGGAAATCAAAGGCTCACAGATAATTCTTCTGTGAGTCTTTTTTGTTCCCTTAACTTTCCCTGAACTTAATCTTTCTTAATGAATTCTTTACTGGAATTGATTACCTGGGTAAATGATTTTTTAAAATAATGCCTTGCCCTTTGATTTGCGGTATTTGTAGGTGTTTTTGCTTATTATTTTTATTTAAATCCATTCTAAATTTTATCCCCGGATCATTTTTTAACATTTTCCCTTTTGCATAATTACTTACCTTTGACAGGAAGATTTTAATGAGCCTAATTTACGATGATTTTTTGTACTGTTTTTCCCTGGAATAACTCATTTTAATCCTTTGTCAGACAAGGTTTTCAGGCCAGTTGAGCTTTGTTGCTGACGGGGTTGTTCCGTGCTTTAGCCCAAGTTTTACAAGCTGGCAAATGATAACACAGTGACAGACAAACCGGAAATAAAACTGAAAAGTGAAATTCACCACAAAAGTACTGTGGTAAGCCTGATGTTTGGCTACGACCAGGAGCTGATCAACAGGGTAAAAATGCTTGAAGGGGCTGCCTGGAGCAATAGCCGCAGGTTCTGGTACATACCGGCGGAGCAGTTCCGGTTGAGCGAGGTGTTCAACGCATTAAGCCCGGTAGCCTGGCTGGATTATCCGGCGTTGAATGAAAAGAATCCGGAAAACAGACCGCAAATCACAAAACAGAAGTCAACCTGCAAAATTCATTTTGTAAATATACTTTTCCCCTTTTCTAAAAAAAATAAACGTAATAGTAAATTTGCACAAACATACCTGCAAGGATAAAAAGACAGCGACCGTGATAAAATGTTTGCAAATAGAAAAAATGAAAAATATAAAACTCATCCCACATTGCACACGACCTGTCCCGATTTGTTGGGATTGCCAAAGCCCCACAGCTTGCCGACCATTCGGGAAGCCAACTCTCAAACCAAAGCTTGCCAAAGAGTACAATTTTGCTGACCCACAAAGAAAATACATTTATAAAAATCATTTGCCTTGTGAAGATTAATTTATGAAAGAAAAAAACAACATAGATAAACCACATTACCTTGACCATCGGAGCCGGTTAAGAAACCGTTTTATTCAGCAAGGAATAAGCGGGTTACAGCCCTATGAAATAATAGAGCTGTTTCTCACATTCGTAATCCCTCAAAAAGATGTCAAACCTGCTGCAAAAGAAGCAATTGATAAATTTCGTTCTGTTAAAGGTTTTTTTGATGCCGATGAGAAAGAATTAAGTCAGATTCCTTTTTTCAAAGATAAAGCAATAACGCTTCGTAAGTTTATCAGAGAAATATCCCTTTTATATCAGCAACAACTTGTGGAACAGGCACCAGTTACTATGACCAGGGAAAATTTAATCAATTATTGTAAAGCAAAACTCGGATTTCAGCCGAATGAGCAATTCTGGATGATTTCGCTTGACAGCAAAAATGCTATAATTAAAGAAGACTTGATTTCAAAAGGACTTTCAGACAAAACCCCTGTTTATCCTAAACAAGTAATTGAAAAAGCGATGAAAAACGGAGCCAGTTCAATTTTACTCCTGCATAATCATCCGAATGGAAATCCACAGGCATCAGAACAGGACATTACCATTACAAAAGCTATTGAAATACCAGCAAGGGTGTTGAATATTTCAATTTATGACCACATCATTGTAGCCGAAGACAAGTATTTCAGTTTCAAAGAAAATAAGCTCCTTTAAAGTATGACAGAACTGCAAACGAAATTTATCGAAACTTTTGGACTTGGCTCTGATAGAGAGAAGCAAAAAGCAGTTTTTGAAACCGATGGTCCAACATTGATTATTGCCGGTCCCGGCACTGGAAAAACCTACACTCTTGTTTTAAGAACTTTGTATTTGATTCTTTCAGGAAAAGCAAAGCCATCAGAAATTGTGCTGACTACTTTTACTGAAAAATCGGCTTTTGAATTACGTGACCGTTTAAGTTTATTCTCTAAAAGATTAGGCGAAAAAACAAACCTGCATGAGTTAATTACCGGTACCATACACGGTATATGCGACAACTTCAACAATACTTTTATTAAACAAACACCACTCAAAAAAAATTATACCGTACTTGACGAGCTTACTTGCTCTCTGTTTATTAATGAGCATTTTGAAGAGATCATTGAGCCTTTTCATGATGGAGAAAAATATTTCGGCAAATGGAAAGGCAAATGGGATACGATAGGTCGTATCAAAAACTTTTATGATAAGATTACTGAAGAGATCATAGATCCTGATGATTTAACAGAATCCTCAGATGATTTCTTGCAACAACTTGGAGAATCATACAAAAGTTATCGTGACCTGATGTTTGAAAACAATCGGATTGATTTTTCCTTTCAACAAAGGATTTTCTATGAACTGCTAAAGAATAAAACAACCAGAGATAAAATTGCCGGTAAAATCAAATACTTGCTTATTGACGAGTATCAGGATACAAATTTCATACAGGAGCAAATTGCTTTAACGCTGGTCAAACCGCATAATAACATTACGGTTGTCGGAGATGAAGACCAGGCATTATATCGGTTCAGAGGAGCTACAGTTCGCAATATTCTTGAATTTGAAACACATTTTAAAAAATGCAGAAGAATAAAATTACTTGAAAACTTCCGCTCCCATGAAACTATTATTGAATATTATAATGCATTCATGCAGCAGATTGACTGGACAAACCCGAAAGGTAAAGTCCCTTTTCGATATCCTGGTAAAGAAGTAATTCCTGCAAAATCAACAGTTTCGCCTGACTACCCTGCGGTGTTTTGTATTTGGGCCGATACTGCCAGAGCCGAAGCCGAACGTTTTGCCGATATGGTTGAATATCTGCTCAAAAACAAAGTAATAAACGACCCCAGTGATGTTGCCTTGTTATTGCGGAGTGTAAAATTAGAACACAGCGATCCATTCATTACTGCACTAAACAATAAGAACATTAGAGCATTTTGCCCACGGGCAAAAGCGTATTTCGAAAATGAAGAGATTAAACTTTTAATTGCCTGTTATGCTTTAATATTCGAGTTTGTTGGCAGTGACCTTGATAATTACTCACACAAGAAAATTATTTATGAGGGAATTCAGCTTTTGGGCAAATATGCTTCAAAACCATTGGGAACATATATCCGGCTGATGAACGAAAAAATCAATGCGTTGAAGGACAAAGAAAGTCTTGATGAACTACCTTCCGATATTCCTTATCAACTGTTTGCTTATGCACCTTTCAGCGATTACCTGAAAAATGAAAACTCCGCAAGAAATCTTTCGCAGTTTTCTTCGCTTATCAGTTCATACATGACTTATTATCATATTCCTCTTATCAATGCCACGAATAAAGTCTCTGTCAAATACCGGCTCTTCAATAGCTTTTTTAATCTGCTTTTTAATTCCGGTCAGAATGAGTTTGAAGATGAGAACAACCCAATTCCCAAAGGCTATGTTCAGATTATGACCATACATCAGTCAAAGGGACTTGAATTCCCTGTGGTGGTGGTAAGTTCTTTGGATAAGCAGTATAGCGTAAACAAACAAATCGACCGCTTTCTATCTCCTTTTTATTCGAGAGAAGTTTTTGAGCCTGAAAACCGCATTACACAGTTTGACCATGCACGCCTGTTTTATGTAGCATTTTCAAGACCCCAGAAAATTCTGGTACTGTCAAGCAGTGGAGAACCCAAAGATATTTTTGATTCCGTTTGGGAGGGGCTTGACCAGTGGCCGCATGTTAAAAAAGAAACCTTGAAAGCGCAACGTTTTCAGTCAAAAGACCCCTATGTTCCTAAAAAATCACTGTCGCTCACTTCGCATATCAATATTTACGAAACCTGTCCCAGGCAATACCTCTTTTACAAGGAATATGAATTTACCCCAAGTCGTTCCGGGCAGTTGTTGTTTGGAACTCTGGTTCATGAAACCATTGAAGACCTTCATAGAAGAATTCTTGATGATGAAAAAGTGAATGAGAAAATCATTTCCGAAGATTTTGAAAATAACTACAAAAGTCTTCTTGCAAATGGTTATCGGCCACTTGCAGAACAGTCAAAACATGGAGCATTACGGCACTGTTTAAATTATTTTATTAATAACAAAGATTTGCTTAACAGAGTAATTGAAACTGAAATTGATGTATCATATGAAAAGGACGACTACATTATAAATGGCAAGGTTGATCTTTTATTAGGAAAAGATGATAAACTTGAAGTGCTTGATTTTAAAAGCCAGCCCCGTCCTGTGAAAAATGATGCTGTTTTGGAAAAATACCGCTACCAACTGCATGTGTATGCACATATTCTGAAAGAACGCTATCAGAAAGACCCGGAAAGATTATACATTTACTGGACTGCCGAAGAAAACCGCAAAGATGCACTGATGGAAATTGTCTATGATGAACAACTGGTTGAAGCAGCCGGAAAACATTTTGATTCTGTAGCTAAATGCATTATTAACAAAGATTTTGAAATTAAAACCAAACCCGATAAAACAAAGGTGTGTAAGGAATGTGACTTTAAACACTTTTGCAGAGTAGAAACTAAATAAAGTAACAATATGAGCAAAATCGAAATCAAAAAAACCGAACTCGTTTGGCGAGGCAAATACGATGACGAAGGCAAGTTAGTGCCCGTTGAAAAACCCGGTCCATACCCTTTTCAGATCGTGGAAAGTATTAATGAACCCCGGGTGGAAAAGGGGGAGCCAAGCCCCCAGGGGACCTTGTTCGATGTGTGGAAAGGCGAAGAAGGAAACACCTTCGAAGACGGTTGGAAAAATAAACTCATCTGGGGCGACAATAAGTTTGTGATGAGCAGTCTGCTTGAAAAATTTGCCGGCAAAATCGACCTCATCTATATTGACCCGCCTTTTGCGACGGGGGCAAACTTTAAAACGAATGTTGAGATTGGCGATACAAAGATTATGAAGGAGCATTCAATAATGGAGGAGAAAGCTTATAGGGATACATGGGGAGAAGGATTGGATAGTTTTCTCCCATGGATTTTTGAACGTTTACACTTAATGAAAGACTTATTGTCAGAAAACGGTTCTATATATATTCATCTTGATTGGCATGCAGGTCAATATGTTAAAACAATTATTGACGAAATTTTTGGATACAATTTTTTTAGAAATGAAATTATATGGCATTACAGAACTGGGAACCTCGCAAAAAATCAATTTCAAAGAAAGCACGATAATATATTTTTTTACTCAAAATCAGATAAACCAATTTTCAATGTTCAGGAACAGAAGGAATATTACGCAGATATTTATGGCCCCGATTTTAAACCTTCTTTTGAAGGTAGAAAGCAAGCAAAAGATGAAAAAGGAATATATCGAATGTCAACAGTTGATTCAGTTTGGGATATTTCAGCAGTTTTTACATTAAGTAAGGAACATCTTCCTTACGACACACAAAAACCAGAAGCATTGTTAGAAAGAATAATTAGAGCAAGCAGTAATGAAGGGAATTTAGTCGCTGATTTCTTTTGTGGTAGCGGGACAACACTGTCTGTTGCTGAAAAATTAAATCGCAGATGGATTGGAGTTGACTTTGGGAGATTCAGCGTACATACTTCAAGAAAAAGATTGCTTGAAATTGAACATAGTAAAAGCTTAACAGATTATGGAAAAGTTTATGGCAAAAAGGCGAAACCTTTTGAAATTCTTAACCTTGGTCGATACGAAAGACAATTTTGGAAAGTTAAGGCATTCGGAGTAAAAGATGAGAAGTTAGCATTGTATCAATATCTTGCATTCATCCTTAAATTGTATGGAGCTGAACCAATATCAGGTTCAGCACAAATCCACGGCAAAAAAGGCAATGCACTGGTTTACATTGGTGCGGTGGATGCCCCCGTAACCATACAGGAAGTTACCGATGCATTGAAAGATACCAGAGACATGGGACAAAAAGAACTGCACGTGCTGGGCTGGGAATGGGAAATGGGATTAAACGATGCCATTCAGGAGGTGGCCAAACAAATGGGCGTGCGACTAAAACTCCGAATCATCCCCATGGATGCCATAGACCCGCAGGCATCCGGCAAAGGTGATGTGAAATTCTTTGAGCTGGCATATTTCAAAACCGAAATTGAAACCAAAGGTTTGAAAGTGAAAATAGAACTGGAAGATTTTGTGATACCCCATACCGACCTGATTCCTCCCGATGTAAAAGAAAGCATCAAGAAGTGGAGCGACTGGATCGATTACTGGGCGGTGGATTTCGAATTTCAAAACGACACGTTTAACAACGGCTGGACCAGCTACCGCACCAAGCAGGAACGCAAACTTCGGCTTGTTGCCGACTATGAATATCCGAAAGCAGGAACTTATAAAATCTTTGTGAAAATCATTGATATTTTCGGAATTGACACTTCTCAAGTGTATGAAATAAAAGTGAAATGAGAAGTTTGAAACCGCAAAGAACGCAAAGGTTTTACGCAAAGTTCGCAGAGTTTACTTTGCGAACTCAGCGCCTTCTCAGCGCCCATTGCGGTTAAAAAATCAATATTATGACAGAAAATGAATTATCAAAAATAATCATCGGAGCAGCAATAGAAGTGCATAAAGCATTGGGCCCCGGCCTGCTTGAAAGTGCATATAAAGAATGTATGTACTACAAACTAACTCAATCGGGATTGGTTGTTCAAAAAGAAAAACCAATGCCTCTGATATTCGAAGAAGTCAAACTGGAGTGTGGGTATCGAATTGATTTGCTCGTAGAAAACAGAGTTGTAATTGAGGTAAAAAGTGTTGATGCTTTAAATGATATTCATCTGGCTCAAACGCTTACTTATTTAAAACTCGGAAATTATAAGTTAGGATTACTTGTCAATTTTAATGTTGTGTTACTTAAAAATGGAATTAAAAGAGTTGTAAATAACTTGTAGAATGAAACTGATAACCCACAAAGAACACCAAGTTATTAGGCAAAGTATGCAGAGTTTACTTTGCATACTTTGCGCCTTCTTTGAGTACTTTGCGGTTAAAAAAAAATAAAATGAATAAACTAAGAATCTTTATCAGCAGCGTTCAATCAGAGTTTGCCACCGAAAGGCAACTGCTGTTTGAATATATCAGTAAAGATGCCCTGTTAGGGAGTTTCTTTGAGCCCTTCATTTTCGAAAACCTGCCCGCTGCTGATAAAGACGCGCGTAAAGCTTACCTGGAACAGGTGGAACGGAGCGATATTTACCTGGGATTGTTCGGAAAAAACTATGGTTATGAAGATTATGACGGTATTTCACCCACCGAACATGAATATGATCATGCCAGTAAACATGGCAAAACCCGCCTGGTTTTTCTGTCGAATGCTGAAAACAGTGAGCGGCATAAAAAAATGCAGCAACTCATCCGGAAAGCAGAAGATGCGGTAATTCGTAAAAAGTTTGATACACCCGGAGAACTGAAAATCGCCGTCTATGCTGCCTTGGTGAACTATATGGAAGAGAAAGAACTCATCCGCACCGTTCCTTTTGATGCCGCCATCTGCAAAGGAGCCACAGTGGATGATATTGACCCGGAACGGATTCGTTGGTTTATTCAACTGGCCCGTGAAAAAAGAAATTTTCCTTTTTCATTGTCTGCTGCCCCTGATTCGGTGCTCACCCACCTGAACCTCATTAAAACCGAAGGACTGACCCAGGCCGCGCTGCTTTTGTTTGGCAAACAGCCCCAGCGTTTTTTCATTACAGCCGAGGTCAGGTGCGCCTTATTCCCCGGCTACGTGGTCGAAAAGCCGATCACTTCCTACCAGGTTTATAAAGGCGATGTGTTTCAGCAGGTAGATGCTGCTGTCGATTTTGTGTTGTCCAGAATTGATTTATACGTTGGAGACCGTAGCCGCTCGACAGACGTTCCTACGCAATACGAATTGCCGCCTGCAGCGGTGAAAGAAGCGATTGTAAACGCCATTGCCCACAGAGATTACACCAGTAATGCATCTGTACAGGTGATGTTATTCCGTGACAGATTAGAGATATGGAACCCTGGTCAACTCCCTTATCATTTGCCTTTATCAAAGCTGAAGCAACCCCATGCGTCTTATCCGGCCAATCCCCTGCTGGCTGAACCGCTCTATCTGGCCGGCTATATTGAACGGATGGGAACAGGTATCCCGGATATGATAAAAGATTGTCTTGCTGCCGGGCTTAAGGAACCAGAACTCATACAGGATGAAGCATTTAAATCTGTTATTTGGCGAAAAAGAGTGAGTACCGTACAAGTTACCGAACAAGCTACCGGGGAAGTTACCGGGGAAGTTACCGGGGAAGTTACCGGGGAAGTTGAAAGGATTCTATATGTATTAAAGGGTGAAATGAAAAGAAGTGAAATTCAAAAAGCGCTTGATTTAAGACACGATGAGAATTTCAGACTTAATTACATATTACCTGCCCTGGAGTCAGGTTGTATTGAGATGACATTTCCTGATAGTCCCAATCACCCTAACCAAAAATACCGCCTTACAGAAAAAGGTAAACTACTGCAGAAACAGCTTAAAATAAGGAATAATGATTAATACTATGCCACATTCAATAGTTCAGTATGACAAAACGCTTCCCTATATTGAAGATCGCAATCCGTGGGAAGTACCGGTAAGTTACCTGAAGAAGAAAACTGCCGACGAATATGAGTTGGTTCCAGGTCGCAGGCCAAGCAAAATGTTGCTGGTGAATAAACTGCGTGCAGAAATTGACAAATGGCGAAACGATAGTTATCCTGGAGCTACTGCCACCTCACAGGAGTTACTTGCATTCTGGTTTGACCAGTCTCACCCGCCGGTATTCGGCAATGAGCCCTTCCATTTCTATTTCTGTCAGCGCGAAGCGGTGGAAACCATCATCTATCTTTTTGAAATAAAGAAATTCACTGATGTAATCCCACTAATTCAGAAATATCACGAAAAGTTTAGTGGAAACCTGTTTGCTTCAACCATAGAATTTAGTGAAGATTTAGAAGGCAAACGAAAAGTAAAAAGATATTTCCCCGAAAAAGACCAGGAAGGCGAGCAGGAGTTGCCGGAAAAAGATTTGTTGCGGTATGCTGTTAAGATGGCAACGGGTTCAGGAAAAACCTTTGTAATGGCGTTCGTGGTGGTTTGGAGTTATTTCAATCGCTTAAGAGAAAAAGACAGGCGCTATGCCAACAACTTTCTGCTCGTTGCGCCCAATGTGATAGTTTACGAACGTTTGGCAAAAGATTTCAAAAACGGAGAGATATTTGAAAAGCTTCCTTTTATTCCCAGCTCATGGAAATCGAAGTGGAAATTGAATATTAAACTCCGAAATGATGAAAGCCCTTTGGCAGCCGAGAACAACTTCATTCTTAATAATATTCATCAGCTTTACGAAAGCCGCACTAAAGAATTTAACCCGAATACAATCATAGAAGCCATTCTTGGTCGAAAGCCACAGAGTGACCCGGGCAAATCACCCCAAACCTTATTAGAAAGAATAAAGGAATTGGACAATTTGCTTGTGATGAATGATGAAGCACACCATGTACATGATGATGAATTAAAATGGAATGAAAGTTTGCTTGCCATTCACAAAAACTTACCGGGCGGTTTAAAGATGTGGGTTGATTTTTCAGCAACGCCTAAAACACCCGAAAACACTTATTACCCCTGGATTATTTGCGATTATCCATTAGCACAGGCAGTGGAAGACCGCATTGTAAAAGTTCCTTTAATAGTTCACTCTGTAAATAAGAAAGACCCGGAAAAAATCACAAAAGACAATGTTGTTCAGAAATATGGCGACTGGATTTCGGCTTCCCTTGCCCGTTGGAAAGAACACAACGAAGCATATAAGGGTGTGAAAAAGAAACCGGTGCTTTTTATTATGGCTGAAAAAAATGCCTTTGCTGATAAAATTGCCGAATCAATTGCCCTAAGAGGAGCAACCTACGGAATTGATAAAGATGAAATCATGGTCATTCACACAGACAACTCCGGTGATGTCAAAAAAAGTGATTTGGAAAGTTTACGGGAAGAAGCACGTGATGTTGATAATCCAAAAAACAAAATCAAGGTAATTGTCAGTGTTCTGATGCTTCGTGAGGGCTGGGATGTTCAGAATGTAACCATTGTTTTGGGCTTACGTGCTTTTGATTCTGCAATACTTCCGGAACAGGCTATTGGCAGAGGTTTACGTTTGATGAGAGATATCAGTCCTGACCGCACCCAAACGTTGGAGGTAATCGGTAATGAAAACTTTGAGAAGATTGTTAAACAATTAGAGATCGAAGGAGTAGGCATCAACACAACCAAAACACCGCCACCACTTCCGGTTACTATTGCTCCTGAGAAAAAGAGATTACCTTATGACATCGAGATTCCGGCTACTGACTTTTCATATACCAGAGCATATAAGAATCTTTCAGGAATTGACGGCAAGAAATTTCCATCACTGTTTTCATCTTCAAAGTTAAGCGAAGACAGAAAAACTCTTTTAAGAATGGAAGTGATGAACCTTGGCGTTGAAGTTCATCAGACTGCTGTTGAATCTGAGTTTCTCGAATTAGGCAGGGACCTAACTTCATATATTGTTTCACAGGTTATGAAGAAAGCCGGACTGACGGATTGCTTCCAATTTGTTTACCCGATTTGTGAAGATTACATTCTGAATAAATGTTTTGAAGTTAAAATTGATGATATCGAAAAAGAAGAATTAAGGAAGGTTCTGCGAGAACTCTCCATCCAGGAGGCTATCATCGAACTATTGGCAAAAGAAATAGGGAAAGCTACTGTTGAGAAAAAACAAGTAAAAGTCAAAGGAAAAAGCATAAAGCTATCAGATACACCAAAATTCACCTGGAGGCGGGGTCACATACGGCTGAAGAAAACCGTGTTTAATTTCGTTGCTACCTACAACCCATTTGAAGCCGAATTTGCAGAGTTTCTTAATAATGCAAGCGACATTGAAGCTTTTGCTGCATTGGCAAACATATTCAGAATAGATTATCTTTCGAATTCCGGGGCAATTCGCTATTATTTTCCGGATTTTGTGGCAGTACAAATAGTCGGAAAGAAAAAGGCATTCTGGATTTTAGAAACCAAAGGACGTGAATATCCCGATCTTGACAACAAAAATAAAGCTATTGAACGCTGGTGCAAAGCAGTAACCGAACAAACAGGCTTTGAATGGAAATATTTGCTAATTAAACAAGTAATCTTCAATGTGGATAAGAAATCAACAAAAACCTTAAAACAATTAGTTGATAAGATTAATAACCAAACAAAAATAGAATAAGCCAACGCATTTGTAAGCACATTGCCAAGCCCCACAGTTTGTCCCGACCATTCGGGAAGCCAACTCCACAACCAAAGCTTTACCAAAGAGTCTGGCTGCCCCAATGCATGGGAGACAGTAGCAATGCAGCAAATTTTAAGGCTAAAACAAATGAACGGGATAAAACGCCAGTGCACAACAAATAACACTTAACCGAAGCTGCAACTAAAGGGCTGTCCGGTCAGTTTTGGTAAAACTGCGGCTGCAGCATTATTGTTAAATAAAAACTGGCTCAACCCCCTAAAAGTTAGTACTCGATTAGTGAAAACAAACACTAATTTTGCAGGCCAGGGATAAATGCTTTGGCTTGATTTGTCATCCAAAGCTTCCGGTTCACTTAAAAAAGGGAGATTGTATGTATCAGACGCATCGTACCTATATAAAAGCCGACATGAAATTGTCGCAGCTGATAAGGGAAAATCCCGGGCTGCTTCTACTTCTTGAA
>Ga0116152_10003862_pt1 | contig 11932 bp, 7 predicted proteins | sample AD_UKC119_MetaG_FD_89894 | JGI IMG/M metagenome (GOLD analysis project Ga0116152, IMG submission 89894) | Active sludge microbial communities of municipal wastewater-treating anaerobic digesters from Hong Kong - AD_UKC119_MetaG | ecosystem: Engineered > Bioreactor > Anaerobic > Digestate...
AGGCGCGGGGGGGGAGTCGCGGGTCGGCGCGAACGGTATCGACGGCATCGACCTGTTTCGCACCGACCGTGTGAGCGCCTCGACCTCGGGCAACGTCTCGCTCAGCCAGACGACGCGCGCGGGCAGCGGCGGTCTCGCGCACGACGGCGGCCGGAGCGGACGCGGGGGCGATGCCGTGTCCCGCCTGACGCGCGATGCGGCGTCGAGCGGATCGGATCTCGACATCGAGCTCGTAGTGCGGGGAGGCTACGCCGGACAGGCCGCCGGGGGCGCAATCGGAAGCGACGGGGGACGCGCCGAGGGCACGGTCGACGCGGTGGCGAACGGTGACGTCGCGATCCGCCTCGACGTCGCGGGCGGCCGCGCGAGCGGAGATCGCGGCGGCCTGGGTCGAGCGGGCGATGCCGGATTCGGTTCGGCGCCGCGCGGCGTGGTCGGCGAGTCGACCGGCGGAGGCAGCGTCCAGATCGACGCGACGGCGCGCGGTGGCGATGGGGCAATCGCGGCCTATTCGCCGGGAACCGACGCCGGAGATGGCGCCGACATCGTCGTGACGCATGCACTCGCCGGGCGGACGAGCGGGTCGGGCTCGATCGCGCTGACGCAATCCGTGATCGGCGGCGCAGGAGGCGGCGCCGCAGGTGGGCGAGCCGGATCGGGTGGCGCCGCGACGAGTGTGCTGGGTGCGACGGGCAGCGCGGACCACTCGGGCACGCTCCGGGTGTCGACCGGAGCGACTGGGGGATCGGGCGGGGAACAGTTCGGCGTGGGCGAGGGCGGCGCCGGCGGGAATGCCGTGGCGCGTTCGTCGCTCGACGAGGGACGCGATATCGAACGATTGTCGGCGACGGCCGAGGGGGGCGTGGGCGGTCTCGCGCGTGGCGGCGGGTCGGGCGGTCGCGGCGGCGACGCACTCGCCGAGGGGTTCGGGCAGGCGCGGCACCACGCGGCGTCGCTGTGGGTCGAGCTGGCGGCTCGGGGCGGTCAGGGCGGCGGTGTGTCGCAGTCGTCGTCCGCGGCGCAGGGCGGGACCGGCGGGTCGGCGACGGCGCGCGCTCATGCCGTCGGTCCGGTCGCGGCGTACACCGGCACGACGGTGCCCGGAGTCGACGCGATCGGCGGGAGCGGCGGTGGTGTCTCGGCCGACGCCGTCGGCGACGGGGGGGATGGCGGGAGCGCCCGGGCCGAGCTCCTCGCCGAAGACTTCGACGACACGGCGGGCTTCGCGAGTGGCTGGGTCCGTGCGATCGGGGGCTTTGGCGGACGGGGTCGCGGCGCCGGTCGGAGCGGGGGCCGGGGCGGCGATGCGTACGCGCTCGCCGAGGGCGATGCGGACGGAGGCGTCGCGCTGAGGTCAAGGGCGTTGGCGGGTTCGGTGGGCTCCGCCGCGGACGGTGCGGCGGCAGGCGCGACCGGCGACGCGTTCGCGACGGCGATCGGTCGCAGCACGACGGGCTCTGTCACGCTCGTCGCCGAGGTGCGCCGTGCGTACGACGGCTCGTCCGGCGCCCGGGGTCGCGGCGGAGCGCATGCGCGGGGCGAGACCGGCGGGCCCGGGCGCGCCTCGGCGGAGGCCTTCGAAGAGCTCGGACCGAGACACGTTCGACGCGTCGTGAGCCTGGCGCACGGGACCTCGGAGGATGCCGCGTCGCGTCGTCTGGCCGAGGCCAGGGTGTCGGAAGCGGATCCGACCGGTTCCATCGCCGCGGTCGACTCGTTCGATGCGGCGATCGCGGCCGTGGCGGTCGGGGCGCCGTCGGACGCCGCGGTGCTCGAGCGGATCTTCGAGGCGGACGGCGGCGTCGCGCGCGACTTCGACGTCGGGGGCACGAGCGAGATCTTCGGGCTCGTGGATCTCGCGCTCTCGCCGGACGCCGAGTTCGGAACGCGCGCCCCGAACTTCGTCGCGCGTACGGACTTCGAGATCGATCTCCGCACGCTGGCCGATCCGCGGAATCTCCTGGTGGGCATCCTCGATGCGGGATTCGAGGGCGACGGCGTCGTCGAAGATCTCGTCTTCGACATCGTCGTCGAGGGACGTTCCGTGTTCAGTCAGGTCGTCGACGCTACAGCCGGGATGGAGGCGAGCCTCTCCGGTCGGACGATCGATCTGGGATTGCTCTCGGCGATCGCCGTGGGCAGCGATCAGCTGCTCGATATCGGCTTCCAGCTGCGATCGCGCAGCTGGGGCGCGGCGGCGGATCCCGCCCGCTTCTCGCTCGGACTGGTCTTCGGGAGCTCGTCGCTCGGCTCCGGGCTGCCCGTGCCCGAGCCTTCGGTGGCCTTCCTGATCGGGATCGGCCTGATCCTCATGGCGACCGCGGAGCGATCGCGTCGAGCGCATCCGGGTCGCGCTCGCGGTCGCAACGGCCGCCTGGCCTAACGCAGCTTGTACACCCGCATCAGGATCGCATCCGCCCAGGCGGACGGCAGCACGCCGAACAGCACGCTCTGCAGCTTCGCCGAGAAGGGCGTGTAGTAGCGCGCCCGCGGTTTGCGCGCGTTCGCCGCCTCGAGGATCACCTTCGCGACGTCGTCCGGGCTGAGCGGGTTCTTCAGGTTCTTCGCAGCCAGCTCGTCGAGGTCGAACATCGTCTGGCGATACGGATTCGCCGGGTCCTCGCGCAGGTGCTGGGCGCCCTCGCGGGCGTTGTCGAAGACGGCGGTGTCGACGAAGCCGGGGATCACGAGGGCAAGCTGGATGCCGAAACGGGCCAGCTCGAGCCGGAGCGCGTCGGTCGCGGCGTGCATCGCGATCTTGCTCGCGCCGTAGGGGATCGCGAGGGGAGCCGGCACGGCGGCGGCCAGCGAGCCCACGTTCACGATGCGCCCGCCGCCCTGCACGCGCATGACGGGGGTGACGGCGCCGATCAGCTGCAGCGCCGAGAGCAGGTTCACGTCGAAGATGTGGCGCAGCTGGTCGCGGCTGAACTGCTCGATCGCAGCACCGGGGCTGTAGCCCGCGTTGTTCACCAGGAGGTCGATCCCGCCGAGCCCCTCCACGGCCTCGCGTGCGGCACGGGCGGTCGCCGCCTCGTCGGCGAGGTCGGCGACGATGGGGACGGCGCGGCGTCCGCCGTGCTCGATCTCCTTCGCGAGCAGCTCGAGTCGTTCGCCGCGGCGGGCCACGACCGCGACGTCCCAGCCGTCCCGCGCCAGCGCCCGGGCGGCGGCCTCGCCGATGCCCGAGGAGGCGCCGGTCACGAGGGCGCGGCGGGGTCCGGGGGGTCGGGTGGGGCTCTCGGGGCGGGTCGCGGGGCGGTCGGCGCTCGGCATCGGCGCGAGGATCCGGGATCGGGCGGGGCATTCAAGTCCGAGGCGCGACCGAACGTCCGACGCGATCGGGTCGTGGGTCGGATCGCCTCGCCTGCCTGAGGGCTCCGCTACCCTCGCCGACCCACCGGGCGCTCCGGCGCCGATCCCCGACCCGAGGTGTCCATGCGTCCCGCTTCCCGCGTCCTGCCCCTCCTGCTCGCCCTCGCCCTGCCGCTCGGTCCGATCGGCTGCGCCGAGCTCGAGGGGCTCGGCCTCGGTGACGTCCTCGCGGCGACGGCACCCCTCGACCAGACGACGGTCGCGGCGGGACTCAAGCAGGCCCTCGACGTCGGGACGCGGCGCACGACTTCCACCCTGTCGGCGGAGGGCGGGTTCGGTCGCAATCCCGCGCTGCGGCTGGCCCTGCCCGGCGAGCTCGGCCAGCTCGCGCAGGGTCTCCGCACGCTCGGCCTCTCTGCGCAGGTCGACGCGCTCGAGGACTCGATGAACCGGGCGGCGGAGGAGGCGGCGGCCCGGGCGGTGCCGGTCTTCGCCACGGCGATCACCCGCATGACGATCGCCGACGCGTTCCAGATCCTGAACGGGCCCGAGGACGCGGCGACCCGCTACTTCCAGACGCAGACCTCGGCCGAGCTGCGGCGGCAATTCGAGCCGGTCGCGGCGAGCGCGATGGAGCAGGTCGGGCTCTACGCGATGTACCGCGACCTGGTCGCGCGCTACGAGCGGATCCCCTTCGCGAAGCCGCCGGCGGTCGATCTCGAGGGCTACGTCGCGGACCAGACCCTCGCGGCGCTCTTCGGCGAGCTCGCGAAGGAGGAGGCGCGCATCCGACAGGATCCCGCCGCCCGCTCGACCGCGCTCCTGCGACGCGTCTTCGGCGCGTCGGCGACGGGTGGCAGCGCGGGCTGACGCGGGCTGAGACGTCGCCGCCCGCGGCGAGTCTTTCCAAGCGCGTCCGACTCTGGTACTCGATGCGCCACGGCCGCGGGCCGTCTTCGTTCGGGTCGAGGCCATGTCGGCGCAGCCCGGACGGCGGCGCTCCGCCCCGTGTCGAAGGAATCTTCGCCCGCGTCGTCGGGTGAGCCGTCCGCTGCCGCCGTCCGACCGCGCGGGACCGATCCTTCGCGCGCCCCCGAACGACCCGGCTCCATCCGTCTCCATGACGGATCCGCCCCTGGAAGCGGAACGGACTCGCCCCCTCGTCGATCGACGCCCACTCCTTCGCGCTCGTCGCGCGGAGGTCCGTCGAGGATCGCGACCCGGACGGCCGAAGGAAGCCGCGCATGCGCCGATGGAATCCGCTCATCCTTCCCCTGCTTTGGGCGATACCGCTCCTCGTGGGCGTGGCCGGTGCGCCGGGCGAGGAGGGCCGGGTCGCCTGCGAGATCGACTGCGCCGAGTCCGAGGAGCGCTGCTACGAGGAGTGCGGGGCGGCCGGGGATCCCGAAGCCTGCGAGCAAGCGTGTTATGCGACGGCCGAGGCCTGCTTCGATCGCTGTGCGAGCCTTTGATGGAGACGGTGGGCCCGCTCCGGGGGTCCGAGTCGCGAGAGTGTGTGAGTCCGGACCAGGGGTCCGAGTCGCGAGCGTGTGTGAGTCCGGACCAGGGGTCCGAGTCGCGAGAATGTCCGAGTCCGGGCCGGGGCCCTCGTCGATCCCGGGTCGTGTGGTCGAAGGTGTCGACTGAGGGACGTGGAGCCACTGCGATCGGGACAAGCCGCCATGGGGCGGTCGGGCAGGCCTTTGCGGGCGGATCTGTCGGCGATGGTCTGGGACGGGGTGGCCTTCGGCGCGATGGTCGGGCTCGGCGAGACCTATCTGCCGGCCTTCGCCCTGGCGCTGGGGCATGGCGCGGTCACGGCGGGGCTGGTGGCGTCGCTGCCGATGCTCTGTGGGGCGCTGATCCAGCTCGTGACGCCGGCGGCGGTCGGGCTGCTGGACTCGCATCGCCGCTGGGTCGTGCTCTGCGCGACGCTGCAGGCGCTGTCGTTCCTGCCGCTCGTGGCGGGTGCGCTGGCGGGATCGATGGAGGCCTGGCCGCTCTTCGCGGCGGCCTCGGTCTACTGGGGTCTCGGGATGTCGACGGGGCCGGCCTGGACGGCCTGGGTCTCGAGCCTGATCCCGGCGCGGATCCGAGCGGTCTTCCTGGCGCGGCGGGCCGCGCGCTCGCAGCTCGCATTGATGCTCTCGCTGCTCGGCTCGGGCGTGGCCCTCGACGTCGCGGCGGGGCTCGACCGGCCGCTCGCCGGCTTCGCCCTCGTGTTCGCCCTCGCGCTCGCGGCTCGCCTCCTGTCGGCGACCTTCCTGGCCTCGCAGAGCGAGCCCCGACCCGCGCCGATCGGCGAGACCGTCCTCTCCCCGACTGCGATCAGGCGGCACGTCGAGACGGGCGGGCATGGTCGGCTGCTCGGCTTCCTGCTGGTCTTCCAGCTCTCGGTCTGGATCTCGGCGCCCTACTTCACGCCCTACATGCTGGGCCCGCTCGGCTTCGACTACGCGCAGTTCATGACGATCACGGTCACGGCCTTCGTCGCGCGGGTGCTGGCGCTGCCCCTGCTCGGTCGCCGCATGCAGCGCATCGGCACCCGACGCGTCCTGCTGCTCTCCGGCCTCGGCATCGTCCCCGTGCCCGCGCTCTGGCTGCTCTCCGACTCCTTCGCGTGGCTGCTCTTCCTGCAGCTGCTCTCCGGCTCGGCCTGGGCCGCCTTCGAGCTCGGATCCCTGCTCTCCTTCTTCGAGCGCATCCCGCGGCATGGCCAGGCGAGCGTGCTCACGGTCTACAACCTCGCGAACGCCGTCGCGATCGTGGTGGGCAGCCTGATCGGCGGCTTCCTGCTCGACCTGCCGGGCGCCGCCGGGCAGGGCTACGTGGTCGTGATGGTCGTGTCGACGATCGCGCGCCTGGCCTCGCTCGTCCTGCTGCGCGGGGTGTCGGAGGCACCGATCGCGGGTCCCGTGCCGGCGCTGCGCACGCTCGGTGTGAGGCCCTCCTCGGGTGGCATCCAGAGACCCGTGCTCGCCGAGTCGCGCGCACCCGAAGCTTCCCCGGTATGAGGCGAGGTCGATGCCCGACCGCGCGCCGTACCGTCCACGCGGCCCGCACGGCGGGTCCGAGGTCCAACCCCCATGTCCAAAGTCGAATCCTATGAAGGCGCCATCGATCGCGGTCTCGAAGGCATCGTCGCCTGCTCCTCCGCGATCAGCACGATCCACGGCTCGACCCTCCTCTACCGCGGCTACACGATCGAGGACCTCGCCGAGCACGCGACCTTCGAGGAGGTGATCCACCTGCTCTGGCGGGGCACGATCCCGAACGCGGAGGAGCTCGCGGAGCTGCGTACGCGGCTCGGCGCGAACATGAAGCTGCCCGAGGAGATGCGCGTCTGGCTGGTCGGGATGCCCGTCAAGGTGCATCCGATGGACTTCCTCTCCGCCGTCGTCGCCGGGCTCACGCTGCACGATCCCGAGGCCAACGTGATCCACGAGGCCGCGACCCGAAGCAAGGCGACGCGTCTCACGGCGCGCCTCGGTGTGATCGTCGGGGCCTATGAGCAGGCGCGGAAGGGACGCTGGCCCCTGGAGCCGGACCCGAATCGCAGCCTGTCCTGGAACCTCTTGCGCGGCATCACGGGCAAGGCGCCGACGCCCCAGCAGGAGCGCGACTTCGACGTCTGCCTGATCCTGCACGCGGACCACGAGCTGAACGCCTCGGCGTTCTCGGCGCGGGTCACGGCGAGCACGCTGTCGGGGCTCTACTCGTCCGTGCTCGCGGCGATCGGCACGCTGAAGGGGCCGCTCCACGGCGGCGCGAACCAGGCCGTGATCGCGATGCTGCGGCAGATCGGATCGCTCGACCGCGTCGATCGCTGGCTCGACGACGCCCTCGCCCGGGACGAGAAGATCATGGGCTTCGGCCATCGCGTCTACAAGGACGGCGATCCGCGAGCGAAGGTGCTGAAGAAGATGAGCGAGCGCCTCACGAGCGAGGTCGGCCGCCCCGAGCTCTACCGCATGAGCGTGCGGCTCGAGGAGCGCATGGCCGAGAAGAAGGGGCTGATCCCGAACGTCGACTTCTACTCGGCGACCGTCTACGAGGCGCTCGGCATCCCGGACGATCTCTTCACGGCGATCTTCGCGGCGAGTCGCGTCGTCGGCTGGTGCGCCCACGTGATGGAGCAGTACGAGAACAACCGCATCTACCGGCCGCGCGCGCGCTACGTGGGGCCGACCGAGGCGCGTTATGCGGAGAGTCGGGGGACGGACCGATGATCCATCCGGATACGGAGCTGCGCTTCGTCGGGCCGGAGATCGGCTACGGCGTCTTCGCCCGTCGGCGGATCCCGTGCGGCACGATCGTCTGGGTGATCGACGACCTCGACATGCGCTTCACCCTCGCCGAGGTGCGGGCGAAGCCGCCGGCCGTGCGACGCCTGCTCGACCACTACGGCCTGCTGCACCACTCGGGTCTGCGGATCGTGCCCTGGGACTTCGGCCGCTTCGTGAACCACGCCTGCGATCCGAACGTCCTGCCGACGGCCTGGGACTTCGAGATCGCCGTGCGGGACATCGAAGCGGGCGAGCAGCTCACGAACGACTACGCGACCTTGAACCTCGAGCGGCCCTTCCGATGCCATTGCGGCGGCGGGGTCTGTCGCGGTCGGGTGCGGCCGGGCGACTTCGAGCCCCTCGTGCGGGGCTGGGACGAGGAGGTCCGGCGCTGCCTGCCGGATCTGCTGCGCGTCGAGCAGCCGCTCTGGGAGTACGTGCGGCGGCCGGCCGTCGTGCGGCGCTCGATCGTCTCGGCCGGACCGATTCCGTCGGTCGAGCGCAATCGCTTCGGACCCGCGCGGGAGGACCCGCTCGCCTACGCCGCCGTCCCCGGCCGTCGGGCGAGGGGCCGGCTCAAGGCGAGTCCGGTGGCGGCGCCTCCGCCTCGACCGGCCGTAGCGAGATCCGCACCGTCGCGGGCGTGATGCCGAGGACCTCGGTCGTGGCCGGACGTTCGACGTCGTCCTCGGTGAGCGTGAAGGTCCGCCTTCCGAGTCGTGCGAGGTAGGCGTCGAGGTGGATCGCGATCGCGCGCTCGTCGGCGAGGATCAGGTCCCGCCTTCGCGCGCGCAGGATCACCTCGGCCACGCCGGGCTCGATCGACTCGAGCTCGAGCCCGTCGGGCAGGTTGCTGACCACGATCGGGACCTCGACCGTGCGCTCCGTCATGTCCGAGCCGGGCACGAGCACCATCCAGAGGACGAGGGCGGCCAGGATCGCGAAGAGCGCATCGCGGCGCGCGTAGCGCTGCCACCAGGACGGCTCCGCCGGCACGTCCGCCGTCCTCGGCCGCAGCTCGGCGACGAGATCCTCGGGGCGCGAGAGCACCCGGATGCCGCCGTCGCGCGCGACGGAGATCGTGCCGCGCTCCTCCGAGACCGCGATGCAGATCGCGTCACATCGCTCCGCCAGCCCGAGCGCCGCCGCGTGCCGCGTCCCCCCCGGCCCGAGCAGCTGGTGGTTCGACGAGAGCGGCAGGTGTACGGCGAAGCGCTCGACCGTGTCGTCGCGCACGATGACCGCCCCGTCGTGGCCGGGCGAGCTCGCGTCGAAGAGCGAGAGCAGGAGCGGCTCGCTGACCCGACCGCCGAGCTGGACACCGCCTTCGAGGTGCCGCTCGAGCGGCTCGCGTCCGGGCAGCACGATCAAGGCGCCCGTGCGCGTCGCCGCCATGCGTGCGACGGCGCGTACCAGGAGGGCTGCGACCTGGGTGCCGGCCGGCGGCGTCGCGTTCGCCGCCGTACGCCAGGAGCCGAGCTGCTCGAAGACCCGGCGCAGGTCCTCCTGGAAGACGACGATCAGCACGATCACGACGACGGCGAAGAAGCCGCGCAGCAGGGTCGCCGTCAGGCGGAGGTCGACGCTGTTCGCGACGGCGTAGATGCCGGCGAGGATCGCGAGGCCGACCAGGGCCGGTCGCGCGCGCGTGCGGCGGAGGTAGCCGATCGCGAGCCAGCCGAAGATCGCGACCAGCAGGATGTCGAGCAGGTCGAGCAGCCCCGGGACCGGGAGCCAGACGGGCATGGTCGGACCTCCTTCCTTTCACGCACTCCGCGCGGCCAGCCGCCCCGTCTCCTTCCCATCGGCCGACGAAGGGGCGATCGCAGCTAGAAATCGTGTCGCAGGATCAGATCGACGCCAGCGTCACCCGTCGTCGAGACGCTGCTGCCGACGCTGATCTGGTCGTTGACGCGGTACTCGACACCCACCCGATCTGCGGGCTCGTCGCCGAGGACGTGCACGTAGCGGAAGAAGAGGTTGGGTCCGAGGTATTTGCCGAAGCCGAGCTCGCTCGTATTCCCCTCGGCGTCGGCGCCGATCTCGATCGAGTCGACGGGCATCGCGTCCCCCAGCACCTCGCGCAGCTCCTGCTCGGCGACGCCCGCCACGAGCCGCGCCGCCGCCGCGCCGAACCGGGTGTTCTGGGCCGCACCGATCTCGCTCGCCGGCCGACCGAAGAGGAGGTAGGCGAGCACGTCCTGCTCGGAGCGCGAGGGCTCGGAGTCGAGGCGCACGATCGGCGAGGAGAGGCGGCCGGTCACCTCGACGATCGCGACGATGTCGGCGACGGGGTGGCGGGCCTCGATGTCGAGCACGGGGTCGAGCTGCGCGTCCCCGGGCAGCAGGACGCGTCCACGCCGCACGGCGAAGCGGCGACCCTGGAAGGTGTAGGTGCCGTTCGCGACGCGCGCCTCGCCGCGGATGCGCAGGCGCTCACCGGGCGGCTTCACGATGCGCGCGTCGCCCTCGACGAAGAGGTTCGTACCCCGGCCGCGGATGCGCGTCGACGCGGGCACCTCGAGGGCGATGTCGACGTCGGCCCCCGCCAGCGGGTCCGGTCGCGCCTCGCTCTCACGGATCGTCCCGTCGCGACTTCCCGTGCGGATGCGGATCTCCTTCAGGACCGGATCGCCGGCGTCGGGCACGCTGACGCGGGTGTTGGCGACGGTCAGCCGACCGCGCACGATCGGGGCGCCGAGTCGGCCCGACAGCTCGAGCCCGCCCGCCGCGTCCATCTCGAGCACGGGCGAGCGCGAGACCGGGAGCTGGTCCAGGCGAAGCACGCCCTGGAGCACCGGATCGAGGGGATCCTCGAGGTCGATGCGCGCCTCGAGACGGGCGTCGGCGCCGGGCTCGCCGACCTGCAGCGACTCGATCGTCACGACGCGCTCGTCGAAGACGACGTCGCCCCGGATCGGTGCGAAGCGGCGGCGCAGGAGCGGGACCGTGAAGCCTGCGTCGGCGAGCTCGAGCCGGCCATCGGCCCGCGGACCGAGGGCATCCGGCTCGACCCGGATCCGTCCGCTCACGCGACCCGCGACGTTGCGCATCCAGCTCGGGGCGAGGCCGGCCAGGGCCTGGAGGTCGAAGCCCTGGAGCGTGGCGTCGAAGGCGAGCCGATCGGGCGACACGAAGGGCACGCGATCGCCCTCGCTCTCCGGGCGTCGGATCAGTCGCGACTCGAGCACGAGCGGCGTGCGCTCGTCGACCGCGACGTCGAGCCGCGCCGTGGCGGCCTCCCGCGTCGAGTCCCACCGAAGGGCGACACGCGCCGACGAGAAGCGGTCGATCGACGCGTCGAGCCAATCGAGCTCGCCGCGGGTCCAGTCCTCGACCCGCGCGCGTCGCCAGACGAGTGCGCCCTCGACCCGGCCCCCGAGCGACGGCGCGTCGGGTCGCACGATCCGGACGAGGGAGACGGGCAGGGAGATGGCGTGCAGGTCGATGTCGTCGAGTCGCGCGCCGCGTCCAGCGAGCCGGGCGACGAATCCGCCGGAAGCGTCGTCGTCACGGCCGGCCTCGTCCCCGTTCGGGGTCGGGCCGGCGAGGCCGAGCCCGGTGTCGGCGAGGCGCCAGCGTCCGTCGCGTTCCAGCGTCACCCGCGTCGGCGCCCGCAACGACAGCCGACCCAGCGCGCCGTCGACCTCGAGCCTTGCTACGTCGATCGCGCGGTCCGGCACACCGCTCGCCGCGAGCTCGACGCGCCCGGGCTCGAGGTCGCCGATCCGGATGCCCTCGGCGCTCGCCTCGAGGCCGATGCGCGGACCGACCTTCGAGGGCTCGAGCGTCGCGTGGCCCTGCACGAGGCCAGCGATCGCCGCCGGCGGGACCGCGCTCTCCGGCCTGGTGTCGTCGATCGATTCCGCCGGTTCGTCCGTCGACACGTCCGACGTCGCGGAAGCGGCCACCGCGTGCGGCGCGATCACGTCGGCGAGCCGCTCGAGGTCGAGCCGGAAGTCGAGCGCGCCGCGCGTCTGCTCCGGCTCGAAGCGACCGTCGGCGCGCGCGACGAGGCCCCGTGCGTCGGACCAGTCGAGCTGCACGCGGGCGGGCGCCCCGGCTGCGCGCGCGATCGCGAGGTCGAATCGACCGAGGGGGCGGCCGGCGCCGGCGAGCCCCGTGGAGTCGATCCGGACCTCGCCATGCGGCGAGCGCGGGGGACCCTCGAGGCGCGCGTGGATGCGCGCCGGACCCGAGAGCGGCACGTCGAGCGCGGCCGCCTGCAGCCAGGGTGCGAGATTCGCGACCTTCGCGTCGAGGGAGACGTCCTCGAGCGCCGCCTTCGAGGCGCGGCCGCGGGCCTCGAGATGCAGACCCGCGAGGTCGAG
>Ga0116152_10003867_pt1 | contig 11918 bp, 15 predicted proteins | sample AD_UKC119_MetaG_FD_89894 | JGI IMG/M metagenome (GOLD analysis project Ga0116152, IMG submission 89894) | Active sludge microbial communities of municipal wastewater-treating anaerobic digesters from Hong Kong - AD_UKC119_MetaG | ecosystem: Engineered > Bioreactor > Anaerobic > Digestate...
CAGCTACTTTTTTCCTAGCATCATTATAAATAGCTGTTACCGTTGTTCTAGAAATATTCATTAATTTAGAACATTCTTCTTGTGTCATATTTTGATTATCAATTAACTTAATAGTTTCTAATTCTTCTAAAGTTAAATTAATAAAACCAATATTAGGCATTCCTTTAGGACCAAACTTATCGCATGTTGGCATACCAGTTATTCTTCTGCATCTTTTATTTCTCGGCATATATTCTCCTTATTTGTTATTTGGTCTATTCCCATTACCTTTACCATTAACACTACCTTGTCCATTTCTTGGTGGTTTTACATCTGTGTTAGGTTTATTAGTACCACAGTTTCCTAAACCTCTACCAGTTTTAGGTCCCATACCTTGTGGGCCTGTTCCATCTCTTCTTGGCATATAAATCACTCCTTTCAAGATATAGATATATTTGACATATGTCTAATTTAATTATACCCTCATAATTGACTTATGTCAACTTAATAGAAGCAAAGATAGAGTAAAATAGTTTTGGGATTTATAATACACAAAGAATACTTGAAATACCCACGTAAGTTAATGATAGTTAATGTTCTCTTATGTTACTTGATGTTTCTTAATGTTGATTAATGTAAGTTGATGTTAATTAATAGTCTCAATACAACCTAATTACAACCTAAAATATAATATAATTTTGTCTTATACCTGGTTTACCTTTATAAAATAAGATTAAAAAAATGACCGCTATTTGTTAGCGGTCTTCAGGGGGCAATTAAATTGCAATAACGGAATAATTTAAAAATCAATAAAACCCTTATGAAATAAGGCTTTGCTCAATATGAGTAAATACTTAAATTTAAGGACTTTTACTGTTTTATGTATGCAGAATGTATGCAGAGTTCATTTTGTGAACTTTTTTGTATGCAGAAATTTTAAATATAACTATTAATTTATTTACTCTATTTTTATTCTTCTTTTAATAACCAATCTACTACATTCATTTTTGTTATACCATCATAATCAGCTTCAAGATCCATATCTAATGTCAACAATATTTTAGGATAATGGTCTCCAGTCTTTTGTAATGATTTTAATTCTCTTTCAAGTGTTTTTTCATCCCTTACAGTTAATGAAACTTGATAATATTTTAAACCATCTCTATTTTCAGCAACAAAATCAACTTCTAAATCATCAACTTTACCAACATATACCTTATATCCTCTTCTTAGTAATTCTAAGTAAACTATATTTTCTAATATATGTCCCATATCACTATCAGCTTTTTTACCAAGTAAATAACTTCTAAGTCCTGAATCAACAGCATAGTATTTATAATCTCTAGCTAATAAGCTTTTGCCTTTAACATCAAATCTTTCAGCTTTATATATTAAAAAACTTTCTAGAAATGCTGTTATATAATTTTCTACAGTATGATTACTTGTTGCCATATTCTTACTTGTTAATGTATCGCTTATTTTTTTAGTAGATATTGGACTACCTATACTATCAAATATAAACTTTATAACACTCTCTAATAACATTTTATCATTTATATTATTTCTTTGCATTATATCTTTATATACTATAGTAGAAAATATACCATCTAAATATTTATCTAATTCATTAGGATTAGTTTTTAATATATTTACATTACCTGGCATTCCACCATTTTTCATATAATCTAAAAATAATTTTTGCTCATTTGCTTTTTCATCTTTAAATGCTGATAAATATTCCTTAAATGATAAAGGTAACATCTTTATTTCTATATATCTACCAGATAATAATGTTGCAAGTTCTCCAGACAATAAATATGCATTAGAACCAGTTATATACAAATCAACATTCTTCTTTATATATAAACCATCAACAGCTTTTTGGAATTTTTCAATATTTTGAACTTCATCTAAAAATACATAGTATTTTTTCTCTTCAGTTATTTTATCATTAACATAATTATATAAGTCCATATAACTATTGAATGAATATTCTGGATTTTCAAGATTTAAATGAATTATTTGTTCTTTCTTAACACCATTTTGTTTTAAATAATTAATAAACAATTCAAATAATGTTGATTTACCACATCTTCTTATACCAGTAACAACTTTTATTAAATCTTTATCTTTCCAATTAATTAATTCACTAAGATATTCAGTTCTCTCTATCATATAATCATCTCCTGTATACATTATATTCTTATATTTTACTTATGTCAAGTTTTGGAAATATTTTTCCAAAACTATTATATTTCGACAAATTTTGGAAAGTGTAAACTAGTTAGAGTTAAGCAAATTAAGATTCAATATTTTAGACATAGATATGCATCATTATTAATTAATAGTAGCGTAGTTGCAATGTATTTAGGACATGCAAAAATAAAATGGACAATGTTATTAATTTAATGAATGAATTATCTAAATAATTTTGTCTGTATACACTTTTATGTATGCAAAAATGTATACAGACAAAACAAAATAGCCGACAAAACCTTATAAATAAAGGTAAAAAAGTTGACTAGTCTTTTGACTAGTCCTTCAGAGGGCTGCTTCAAAACACTTTCTAAAGTCAATAAAATTCATTTTATCCTTATAAAATATAGTATTTTTCATTTTAATTCAATACTATTATTTAAAAGAATTTAACGTTTTAGGTACCTAAGTGGTACCTAAACTATAATGAGTTCTTTTTGGTACCTAAAATTTTCTTTACCTTAGCAAGTACTATTTATTAGTACTTTTTTTAGTAGTTCTTTTATTAATTACATATTTTTTAGTAGAATTGAGTTGACCACTTTTTTGATGATCTATTAATTGTTAATACAACCACATGGCTTGGCTTTTAGTTACTAATTTATTACTACCATCTATTTCTTTAACGTAATATTGTGAAATCGGAATATTTTTGATTAAATCAATTATATTTTCTGTATTAATTAAAAATCCCATTAAATCTTTTTTATAATCTATATCGTCTGTTCCTTTATCAAAAAACAAATAAGTTTCTCCTCTATCAATTATTACTTTATACATTATTACACCGCCTTTTTAATTGATTGTTATGTTAACATATAACTCATTTCAAAGTCAATTATTTTAAATATATTATATTTCGTTATATTATAAAAACTCAAAATTAAAAAGTTGAATTTAATCAACTTCTTTATTTTATATCTAATTATAATAATTCAAAATATTAAGTACTATTACTTATCCTTTTTTAAACACATAAACCAATCTATGCAATAAGTATCTTCATCTTGATTATTCATTCTTTCTTTAGCAACACCACAAGATCCTGCTGTAGGAACAATTACATCTTCTCCAGGAACCCAATTTGCAGGAGTAGCTACTGAATCTTTATCAGCTTTTTGAAGAGCTATTATAATTCTTTTAATTTCATCCATATTTCTACCTGTAGATAGTGGATAATAAAGAATTGTTCTTATTTTAGATTCTGGATCAATAATAAATACAGCTCTAACTGCTTGTGTATTTGATTGACCTGGTTGAATCATCCCAAACTTATTAGCTACATCCATTCTAATATCTTCTATTAATGGGAATTTAACTTCAACATTTTTCATTCCTTTAAATTCTATTTCTTGTATTTTTCTTAACCATGCTATATGTGCATAAAGTGAGTCAACTGATAAACCAATTAGTTCTGTATTAAGAGATTTAAACTCATCTGCCATTGTTGCAAAAGTCATAAATTATGTTGTACATACTGGTGTAAAATCAGCCGGATGGGAAAATAGTATTACCCATTTTCCTTTATAATCTTCCGGGAAACTAACATCCCCTTGTGTTGTTTTAGCTTTAAAACTCGGAGCTATATCTCCTATTAGTGGCATTCTATAAAATTCTTTTTCTTCCATATATATTCCTTCTTTCTATAAATTAATTAAATAATCTAAGTCATCCTTAGACGTAACTACTTTTGATAATATTATTTTTTTATCTTTTACTAACATAAATGTTGGTATAACTTCAATATTATATTTTTTTGCAAGTTCTTGTTCTTCATCAGTATTAACTTTTCCTATAATAATATCAATTGATGATGTTTTTTCATATTCATCTATTATTGGATTTATCATATTACAATATTTACACCAATTTGCATAAAATTCTACTAAAACAGGTTTATCACTATTAAATACTACCTCATCAAAATTATTATTATTTAATTTTTCTAGTTTCATAAATAATATCTCCTTTTCATGGTTTTATTTTATCATTTTATAAATATCTATTCAGTGATAAAGTTACGAAATCTTAATTATCATGATAACATGCTAATATTAACAATAATGTTTTATAAAAATATCTTAAAAATTCTACTTTTATTTTAAATTAAGTAAAACTTTTTTAAAAATAATACTATATATTATTATCAAATCTCTTACAATTTTTTCTATTACAATATTTACCTAAAGGCCTTTTTGTACATAAACTATAATTGCCGCCTTCGATTTTTAATGTTTTTCCGTTTACTAAAGTATCTGATATTTTCCATCTTGCATCATCATATATTTTTTGTACAGTTGTTCTAGCAACCCCCATAAAAACAGCGCATTCTTCTTGAGTCAAATTATTATGGTCAATTAATCTAATTGCTTCAAACTCTTCTAAACTCATATCGACATAGATTTCTTCGCTAAGGTTTCTTGGCCCGAATATATTTATCTTAGGTTCTGAACAAATATTTCTTGGTTTTACTGGTCTTGCCATATATACTACTCCTTATCTTCCTCTGTTACGAAATCCTCTATTATTTCTATTTTCTAGCCCTAATCCACGACTAACTAATAGTTTTTTCGGCGTAACTTGATTATTTGATTGATCATCATTTTTTTATTCATATTGGTGCTTTTAACTGTATTTTGATTATGACTGCAAATCCCTAACCCTTTCAGTTTTTATTTCTTCACTATTAAGACCTGTTTTATCTGATTTTATCATAATATTACTAATTTTTAATTTTCTTTTTAATTATTTTGACACTTATTTTTAATTTCTAAAATGATCATTAAAATAAACTCTTTTTTAGATAAAGTTATTGTTTTTTCACAACCAAACTTACGATAACTAATGCTTCCTTCATTTCTTTCATTATCACCTATGATAATTGTATATGGGATTTTTTTAGTTTGACTTTCACGCATACGATATCCTAGTTTTTCATCTCTACTATCAAGTTCAACTCTAATATTTTGTTCTTTTAATAAATTAAGTAATTCTTCAGCATACTGTAAATGATATTCGTTATTAACCGGAATAATATTTACTTGGATTGGCGCTAACCAAGTTGGAAAAGCACCTGCATAGTGTTCAATTAGAATTCCGATGAATCTTTCAATTGAACCAAATATTACTCTATGAAGCATAATTGGTCTTTTTTTACAACCATCTGAATCTATATAAGTTAAATCAAATCTTTCTGGTAAATTACAGTCTAATTGAATAGTACCACATTGCCATACTCTACCTAAAGAATCTTTAATATGAAAATCTAGTTTTGGTCCGTAGAATGCTCCATCTCCTGGATTTATTTTACATGTTCTTCCTGCTTTATAACAAGCATCTTCTAATTCCTTTTCTGATTTATCCCATAATTCTATACTACCAATATATTTATCAAGCGGTCTAGTAGATAATTCAATATTATAACTTAAACCAAATATACTATAAATTCTATCTATGAAAGCAATTAATCTTACTACTTCTTCTTCAATTTGATCTTCTCTCATAAAAATATGAGCATTATCTTGAGTAAATGTGCGTACTCTAAACAAACCATTTAAAGCGCCACTAGCTTCATGTCTATGTACTTGTCCTAATTCACCACACCTAATAGGAAATTCTTTATATGAATGTAATGAATTCTTATATACAAGCATCCCCCCTGGGCAATTCATTGGTTTAATAGCAAATTCTTGTTCATCAATAGTTGATGTATACATATTTTCTCTATAATTCTTCCAGTGTCCTGATACTTCCCATAATTCTTGATTTAACATAATAGGAGTTTTAATAAATTCATATCCTTCTTTGGTATGCTCATCATACCAAAATTTTTCTAATTCATTTCTTAAAATCATTCCTTTTGGTAAGAAAAATGGAAATCCTGGACCATATTCACTCATCATAAATAAATCTAATTCTTTACCTAATTTTTTATGATCTCTTTTTTTAGCTTCCTCTAGAAAAACTAAATAATCATTTAACCCTTCTTCTGTATCAAAACATATTCCATAAATTCTTGTTAACATCTTATTATTTGAATCACCTTTAAAATATGCTCCGCTAGTTTTAAGTAATTTAAAATTTTTTATTTCTTTAACTGTTTCTACATGTGGTCCTCTACATAAATCAGTAAAATCTCCTTGTGTATAACATGTTATAATACTATTTTCTTCCATATTATTAATTAAATCAATTTTATATTCATCATTTTTAAACATGTCTAAAGCTTCTTCTTTTGATAATTCTTTACGAACTATTCTTTTTCCATCTTTAGATATTTTTTTCATTTCTTTTTCTATTTTTTCTAAAGCTTCTTCTTTTACTACTTCATCTCCTAAATCGATATCATAGTAAAATCCACTTTCTATAACTGGGCCTACCCAAAATTTAGCATTTGAATATAAATGTTTTACTGCTTGTGCTAATAAATGTGCACAGCTATGATTTAAAATATTTAATTTTTCATTTTCTTTTATATTTATCATAATTTACCTCTTCCTTTAAACATTAATTATATATTTATTCATTACAATTGCCATCAAAATTATGTTTATCACATATACTTTGATCTGAAACTAAATTCCCATTAATATAATCTTCTATTATTTTTTCAAGACTTCCTTGACATCCTACAATAACATCAATGTTTTCTTTTTTAAATAAATCTTGAGCTGCACTTCCCATTCCAGAAGAAATTATTACATTAACTCCCCTACCACTTAAATACATAGGTAAAAAACCCGGTTTATGTCCTGGATTACTAATAAACTCTTCATTTGTTATTTTTTTATCTACTATGTCATAAATTTTAAAACCTTCACAATGACCAAAATGATCACTACATTTATCTTTATCTACTGCTATTGCTACTTTCATAAACTTCCTCCTCATTTATTTTTTTTATTCTATTTGCTATTTCTTTTATCTCTTTACCAGCTAAACTATCTTCATATAAAACTATTGGTTTTAAATTGTTTACTGACTTTACTACTGTACTATCAAACGGAATTTGACCTATTATTTCAATATTGTTTTTATTACAAAATTCTTTTATTTTTTCAGTAATTGCTAAATTAATATCATATTTATTTATGCATACATATTTTTTAAGATTAAAACCATTTACTAATTTTAAAATTCTTTCCAAATCTCCTAAACCAGACATTGTAGGTTCAGTTACTATGATAACTAAATCTGTACCTGTAATAGAAGATATTACTGGACATCCTATTCCTGGTGAACCATCTACTATTATTGTACCATTATATTTCTTTGCTTTTTCTCTTAATTCCAATATTAATTTACCTGAACCATCGCTTCCAATTTTCATGTCAGCCATTACTAAAAAACCATTATCTAATTTTAACTCAATTATATCAGCTATATTATTATCTTTCAACTCTATAGCATCAAAAGGACATACTAATTTACAGACTCCACATCCTTCACATTTTAAGTCATCTATTTTATAATTTTTAATTGCATCAAAATGACAATTTAAAACACACTTATTACATCTATGACATTTATCTAAATTAATATTTGCTATCTTTCCTGAATAAAACTTTTCTTTATTTAAAACTTCGCCTTTATAATAAAGATATAAATTGGCAGCATCTACATCGCAATCTACTTTTATACTATCTTTAAAGATTTCACCAAGTCCTGCTGCTACTGTTGTTTTTCCAGTTCCACCTTTTCCACTTAGAATCGTTATTTCCATAATAACTCCTCCTTTATTTTTTGTGATATTTTATCAAAAGTAAATATATACTCTTTTTCTTCTAATAGAAGTTTACCTTCTGAATATAACTCCGCTATCTTTTTATCATATTTAATTGTACCTAATATTAAATAGTTGTTTTTTTCACAATAATTTTTAACTAAATTATCTTCGTTTGTCACTCTATTGATAATAATCCCAAAAGGAATATTTAAATCTACGACTATTTTTATAGCTCTTTTTAAGTCATGAAGTCCAAATTCAGTTGGTTCAGTTACTAATATGGCCTTATCTGCAAAAGCTAATGTATTTACTACATTACAAGAAGTTCCTGGTGAAGAATCAATTATATTAATTCCATCTTTTAAATTTTCAAGTAGCTGCTTTATAATAGGTACTGATATTGGTTCACTAATTTTTAAAACTCCTCTTTTACAATATAAGTCATTAGCATAGCCCTCTTCAATAACACCTAATTTTTTATTTTGATAATCTATTGCACCAAAAGGACAAATTATTTTACATCCCCCACAACTATGACACATTTTATCAAATATACTAATTTTATCTTTAGCTATTGAAAAAACATTAAATGCACAAAAATCTACACACTTATAACATCTTTGACATTTTTCCTCATTTATATAAGGAATATCAACAAGTACGTCGTTTTGTTTTTCAATTTTAGGATTTAAAAATATAAATCCATTTGGTTCTTCAACATCTGCATCTATATAATTTGCTTTCATATATGAAGCTAAGTTGGTAGAAACTAGTGTTTTTCCAGTTCCACCTTTTCCACTTAATATAACTATATTAATAAGAATCACCTCCTAAGATTAAAAAAAATTATACTAATTTGTTATTATTGTAATCGTTAATTATTTCAGATATTTTCTTTATCTCAACTAGATAAACTTTTATATTAGCATTTTCTAAAACTTCCGTAGCATTTGGTCCTAAATTACCTGTAATTACTACTTTTGCATTTTCTTTAATAATTTGATTAGCTGCCTGTATACCGGCACCACCTGCCATATTAATTGCATTATTTACGACAAAATTATTTTCTTTTGTTTCTGTATCATAAATACAAAAATATTGACATCTACCAAATCTAGGATCCATTAAACTTTCTATTTCATTACTTTGTGAAGATATAATTATTTTCATTTTCTTTCCTCCTCTAATTTTTTTTAATTGAACATTAATAAACCTGGATTAAATAATAATAACAAACCAATTATTATCATCAATATTCCGCCAACGATATGTGAAATTTTACTATACTTAGTAGAAATACCCGTTAACTTCAATGTTGACATAGCTATTATAAATATAAGCATATCATCAAACATAAAAAATATCATATACAACATTATGTATAAATAATATTGTAATGTTGATACATTGTTGAGGGCTAATATTTGAGTATATATTACCGGTAATCCTGCTGAGCAAAGCAATTCAATTACATTAACAGAAACTGCTAAAAAAATTATTCCTAATATTGATAATATAAAACTTTTTTGACTCGTAAATTTTTTAATTTTGTCAAACATTTTAACTCTTTTTTTATCACTAACAATACTACAACCGTTATTTTTTTTAAATAATGAATTCTTTAAATTTATTATTCCTCCAGTAATTGCTACAAATGCCACTAACATTTTTATCCAAGATGTTGCACCAACAAATAAGGCGAAATTTAACCATGCTACCATAAATAAGAAATACATTATTGTCGATGTCATAATAAATGTTGAGCCTAATATTAGTCTTTTTTTCTTTTCCTTCATTGTAATTAATATACTTATTAAAAATAATAGTATCCACATAGCACAAGGATTAAATCCATCTAATGCTCCCATTAAGATTGTAACAATAGGAAGCGATAATTTCTTTGTTTCTATATTACCTATTAGTGGAATATCAATACTATAATTATCTTCTACTATTGTGCCATCTATTAAGTTATTTATAGTTTTTATAATTGCTTTTTTCGTATATGTTTCAGAATAACCTACAAAGTATTCTTCTCCAATAATTGTAAATGGTACTCCAGATACTGTTGTATTCAACTCTTCAGCTTTCTTTTTCATTAATTCTTGATTTTCTTTACTATTATAAACTTCATAAGCATGAATAATTATATTATCATTTTTTTCTGCAAGATCATATAACATTTCTTTTTCTTTAGCGCAATGTGGACAAGTTGATCCATAAAAGAAATATATATCAACTTTCTCTTTAGCACTTATACTGTTTGGAAAAAGAAAAACTATAAAAGCAAAGACAAATATTATATTAAATAATCTTTTCATTAACAGTCTCCTTTTAAATATCTTTATACTTATTTATTAATTCTAACAATTTTTTTTTAGATTGTTCACCATTTAATCTTAGTACTTCTTTATTATTGTTATCTAAAAATATAAATACTGGCAAAATACTTGTAACATTCCATTTTTTGGCTATTTCCTCTTTTTCATCATAATCGTAATATTCTGTATTTAACCATAAATTTTCTTTTTCTATTTCTTTCCATCTTGGTCTCATTATAATACATCCCGGACACCAAACAGCTCCAAATTTCAAAACTCTCATTATATTCCTCCTATCAGTTTTCAAGTATAATTATATTCTTATTATTGACATATGTCAATAATGAATGGCGATTACTTTGGTGTTTTGATAATAATTAATATATATAAAAACAAAATTTTTCTTGCCATTTTTATTTTGCTACCTAAAATGGTACCTAAAAATTAATTTAATTATTTGAAAACCTATTTTTCCCTTATAAAATAAGACAAAAAAATGACCGCTATTTACTAGCGGTCTTCAGGGGGCTGCTTCAATTCATTTTCTAAAGTCAATAAAAATCATTTTTCCCTTATAAAATAACATGATTTTCATTTCATCTAAATACTTTTAAATAAAAAAATAGGTAACATTTGTTACCTAAATGTTACCTAAAATATTTCTTTATCTATAAGTACTATTTAAATAGTACTTTTTATTTTTTCTTGTGATGAAGGAATGCTACAATAGCTGTTGCAACACTCAAAATACCAAAGACTACATCTTTTGTTTCTCTTGCCATATCGACTGCTTTTTTAACTTTATTTTTACTTCTTTCTAAAAGACTTTTATCTGTTCTTATACTAATTATTTCTTCAAGTAACTTTTTTGCTTCTATTATACTAGAACATGTTAATACAAAATCTTTCTTGGCAGTTTGTATTTTAATAGTTGCTTTACTTTGTTTTATTTGAACCATATCTTTATATACTTTTATATCAGAAATAATAATTTCATCTATTGTTTTAAATCTTTTACTAAAAAATCCTTTTTCTTGCATGAAAATAATTCTTTTATTTGTTAAAATCAATTTAGATTCTTTTTTATTTTCTTCTAATTTAACTTTAGTTTCTAATAATGATATTTCGTCTGTATCTATTTTTTTATTATTCATAATATTCTCCTTAAACATCTAAAATAATTTAATAACTTTTTCTATATTTTATTTATATCAATAAATTTTATCCAAATTATGATTTTATCAAATTATTAATTTCCAAATAATGTAAGAATGAATCAACAATTGTTTTATTTCTATCAAAAATATCTTTTTCACTAAAATCTAATATATCATCATTGGCATATTTAATTAACTCATAAATTTGAGTACCAACTTTTGTTATACCATGTTCAGTTGTAAACCCTTTATAGTATTTCTTTTTATCTGAAAATCTATAATCAGATGCTCTAATATTAATTCTTTTTTCTAATAATATTTTATTTCCTAATAATTCAACATTTTCCTTATTAGATAAGCTTTGATCCATATCTTGCCTATTTTTTGCATATATATGTTCTATTTCAAAAACATCTTCTAATGAAATAAGTTTTTGGTTATTATCTTTAAAAGCCCACCAGGTTAACATTGATTTAGTTA
>Ga0116152_10003868_pt1 | contig 11916 bp, 9 predicted proteins | sample AD_UKC119_MetaG_FD_89894 | JGI IMG/M metagenome (GOLD analysis project Ga0116152, IMG submission 89894) | Active sludge microbial communities of municipal wastewater-treating anaerobic digesters from Hong Kong - AD_UKC119_MetaG | ecosystem: Engineered > Bioreactor > Anaerobic > Digestate...
GATCGGCTATCAGCTTGCCTTTCGCATTGCCTCCGGGCAATTGCTCGGACCGAACCAGCCGGTGATCCTGCAGTTGCTGGAAATCACACCGGCGCTGAACGCGCTGAACGGCGTGGTCATGGAGCTTGAAGACTGCGCGTTTCCGACCCTGCAGGGCGTGGTCGCCACCGACCAGCCGGATGTGGCCTTCAAGGATACGGACTACGCGCTGCTGGTCGGTGCCAAGCCGCGCGGCCCGGGCATGGAACGCGGTGATCTGCTGCGCGAAAACGCGAAGATCTTCTCGGTGCAGGGCAAGGCGCTCAACGAACATGCGAGCCGCGGCGTGAAGGTGCTGGTGGTCGGCAATCCGGCCAATACCAATGCGCTGATCGCACAGGCCAACGCACCGACGCTGAATCCCGCCAACTTCACCGCCATGATGCGACTTGACCACAACCGTGCCCTGGCGCAGCTTGCCCGGAAGACCGGTACGCATGTCACCCAGATCAGCCGCATGACCGTCTGGGGCAATCATTCAGCCACCCAGTATCCTGACATCAGCCAGACGGTGATCAATGAGCGACGCGCCAGCGAGCTCGTCGATGCCAAGTGGGTGAAGGACGAGTTCATTCCTGTCGTTCAGCAGCGTGGCGCAGCGATCATCAAGGCGCGCGGCCTGTCCAGCGCGGCTTCTGCTGCATCAGCGGCGATCGACCATATCCGCGACTGGGCGCTCGGTACGCCCGGCGATGACTGGGTCAGCATGGCGGTACCGTCTGATGGCAGCTACGGAATCAAGGAAGGCATCATCTACTCGTATCCGGTACGTTGCGCGAAGGGCAAGTACGAGATCGTGCAGGGTCTGCCGATCAGCGATTTCAGCCGTGAGCGCATGAGCGCAACCGAAGAAGAACTGCGCCAGGAACGCGAAGCGATCGCTGCCCTGCTCTGAACGGACTTCGACAGGGAGCCGCCTGTACCGGATGCTCCCTGACGCTCCGCGTGGTTTATAGTCAGTCACTGCACCAAGCGGGGTGACACGATGACTGATGTCATTATCTGGCTGTTATGGACCGCCGCCCTGATGGGCGTCGGCCTGTTGCTGGCCTATCGGCGTTTCGATCTGCCCACATCCACGCTGACGCTGGGTGGTGCGCTGTTTGTCTACAGCCTGTTCGGCCCCGGCTGGGCGATCTGGAAGCTGCTGCTCTGGGTATTGTTCGCGGGCCTCGTTGCGCTGAACTCGGTGAAGTTCCGTCGCGAACGGATCACCCTGCCCCTGTTGCGCTTCTATCGCACGGTCGTACCGCAGCTTTCCGATACCGAGCGTGAGGCACTGGAAGCCGGCACGGTATGGTGGGACGGCGAATTGTTCACCGGCTTGCCGGACTGGGGCCGGCTGATGGCTCTGCCGGCACCGCAACTGAGCCCTGAAGAGAAGGCGTTTCTCGACGGCCCCACCGAAGAGTTGTGCCGCCTGAGCGATGACTGGCAGATCACTCACGAGCTTGCCGATCTGCCACCGCAGGTGTGGGCATTCATCCGCCAGCATCGTTTCTTCGCGATGATCATTCCAAAGCGCTACGGTGGCCTCGAGTTCTCGCCGATAGCGGTCGCGGCCGTGCTGGCGAAACTTTCAAGCCGCAGTGCCGTCGTTGCCTCGACGGTCGGTGTACCCAACTCGCTCGGTCCGGCGGAACTGCTGCTGCACTATGGAACCGATGAACAGCGGGACTACTATCTGCCCCGGCTCGCCAGCGGTGACGAGATCCCGTGCTTTGCACTGACCGGGCCGCGCGTCGGATCAGATGCCGCGTCGATTCCGGACACAGGTGTCGTCTGCCGTGGCCAGTGGGAGGGCCGTGAAATCACCGGTATCCGCCTCAACTGGGACAAGCGCTACATCACCCTGGCACCGGTAGCGACGGTTCTCGGGCTCGCATTCAAGCTTTCGGATCCCGGGCATTTGCTTGGTCCCCAGGAAGACCGTGGAATTACCGCTGCGCTGATTCCGGTCAGCACGCCGGGTGTTGCCATCGGCCGCCGGCACTTCCCGCTCAACGTCCCGTTTCAGAATGGCCCGACGCAGGGTCACGATGTGTTCGTGCCGCTCGATGCCATCATCGGCGGACCGGAACGGGCTGGCCAGGGCTGGAAGATGCTTGTTGAACAGCTGTCGGCCGGGCGTGGCATAACCCTGCCCTCAAACGCGATGGGCGGCAGCAAGGCCATCGTTTATGCGTCCGGTGCCTACACGCGGCTGCGCCGGCAGTTCAATTTGCCGGTTTGCGAGTTCGAGGGGGTGGGCGAGGCACTGGCCCGCATGGCCGGCTTTACCTACATCATCAACGCCGGTCTGTCGGTTACGGCGACGGCGATTGCGCGCGGCGAGCGGCCATCGGTGCCCTCTGCGGTCCTCAAGTATCACTGTACCGAGCTGGCACGGCGGGTGACGAACGATGCCATGGACGTGCAGGGCGGCAAGGGCATCATGCTGGGCCGCTCGAACTATCTGGCGCGCAGCTACCAGGGCATACCGATCGCCATCACCGTTGAGGGTGCAAATATCCTCACACGCAGCCTGATCATCTTCGGCCAGGGTGCGGTGCGCTGCCATCCCTTTGTGCTGAAGGAAATGGAGGCGGCCAATGATCCGGACTTCAGCCGCGGCCTGCGCGACTTCGATCGCTACCTGTTTGCCCACGTCGGTTATGCGATCAGCAACGCGGCGCGGACTTTCGTGCTTGCCCTAAGCAACGCAAGAGCCAGCCATGCACCCATGGACGGTCCGACGGCGCGCTTTTTCCAGCACGTCAACCGCTACAGCGCCGCGTTCGCACTGGTAGCGGACGTGGCGATGCTGGTGGTCGGCGGCGGTCTGAAGCGCAAGGAGATGCTGTCGGCCCGGCTCGGCGATGTGTTCAGCTGCATCTATCTGGCGAGCATGGTGCTCAAGCACTACGACAATCAGGGCCGGCAATCCGCTGACCTGCCGCTGGTCGAGTGGTCATGCCGAACGCTGCTTTATCAGGCGCAGGAGCAGCTGCACGGCTTTCTGCGCAACTTCCCCAACCGCTGGGTTGCAGCCCTGTTGCGGGTACTCATCTTCCCGCGCGGTCGCATGTACTCGGCGCCGCCCGATGAGCTGGGCCAGCAGATCGTTGCGCTGATTACCCGACCCACCGAAACCCGCAGCCGACTCTGCGAAGGCATTTATGCCGCGCCTGAACCGGGCTGCGTGATCGGCCAGCTGCAGGCGGCGATGGAGACCGGCGAAAGCCTGCTGCCGCTGCAGCAGCGCGTGCGCGAAGCGACCAAGGCGGGTCTGCTGCCGCCGGGTGACTTCCACGAGCATATCGAGCAGGCGCGGATCCAGGGGATTCTGTCGGCGGAAGAAGCCCTGCAGCTCCGGCAGTTTGACGCTGACGTGCTGGCGCTGACGGCGGTCGATGACTTCGATCCGGCCGAGCTGCAAAGCCGTATGCAGTCGTCCCAGCCATGACACTGCGCGGCCCGGTCGGTTAGTATCCTTGCTCAATAGTCCGGTATCCGGAGGATCCCTCGCATGAAACAAAAAACAATGCTGCCGGCGCTGCTGCTCGCTGCCAGTATCGCTGTGACCGCCCAGGCCGGGCTGCCCCGTACGCCATCGCCAGCCGATGCCTCGGTAGCGATCGTGAGCCCGCAGGATGGCGATGTTGTCGCTTCACCCGTCAAGGTGGTTTTTCTCATAAACGGCATGACCCTCGCGCCAGCCGGCGATGCGCGGCCGGACAGCGGCCATCATCACCTGCTGATCGATGCCCCGGTCCCCACCGACCTGGACAAGCCCTTGCCGGCAGACGGCCAGCACCTGCATTTCGGCAAGGCACAGACAGAAACCGAAGTAACGCTCGCTCCGGGCCAGCACACCTTACAGTTGATTCTTGGCGATGCGAACCACATCCCGCATGAACCACCGGTGATCTCGAAGCAAATCACAATCACGGTACGTTAAACATGCGCTCGTCGCGCACCGCTCAGGCGATTGCCGGGCTGAGCGGTATGGTCGTGTACCTGCCGCCCTGCCGGGTCGATCTGCACAAGTGGTGCGAATGGACCGGATCAGACTGGGAGAAGATCCGCCAGGTCGTGGGTACGGGCTTCCGCATGCTTGCTCCCGCGCAAAGCGTCTACACGATGGCGGCCAATGCCTGTCTGCGACTGATCGACAGCTACGAGGTCGATCCGGCCAGAGTCCGTTACCTGGCCCTGGGGACTGAATCCAGCACCGATAACTCGGCGGGTGCGATCATCGTCAAGGGCATGGTCGATGCGGTGCTGCGTTCGCGCGGCGCTCCGGCGCTGGCACGCAACTGTGAGGTGCCCGAGTTCAAGCACGCCTGTCTCGGCGGCATCTATGCGCTGCGCGGCGCACTGCGCTTTCTGCAATCTGACGGGAGCGATGGCGTGGCCATCGTGGTCTGTACCGACAAGGCCCTGTATGGACGTGGCAGTACCGGCGAGCCGACGCAGGGCGCCGGCGCCGTGGCGATGTTGCTTGAGAGCAGGCCAAGACTCGCCAGCATCGATCTGCGTCTGGCCGGCACGGCTTCGGAATACCGTGGCATCGATTTTCGCAAGCCCTTGACTGCCCGTGCCGGCAGCGGCGGCGAGGCAGCTTCGCTCGATATCCCGGTTTACAACGGGCGCTACTCCACCAACTGCTATATCGACGAAATACACCGCGCGCTGGACGACCTTTATTCCCGGTCTTCACTGTCGTCCGCCGCGCATCTGCGCAGCCTTGAAGCGGTATTCATGCACCGGCCCTATCAGCGCATGCCGGAAACCGGCCTGGGCCTCGCATACCTGTTCGCACTTGCCGGCGGTGACTCCGCGGACCGTGATGAACTTGCGCGCTACAGTCGCGGTGCCGGGCTTGCGGTCGAGGAGGTCATTGCCGAAATGCATGCCGAGCCCGAGCTGAACCAGCTGGCCGTTCAGGCGCGCATCCACGAAGAAGTTTTTCCGCTCAGCATGACGGTGCTGAAGGCGTTCCGGCAAAGTGAAGCGTTCAGCCAGCAGGTACTCGGGAAGATGACGCTCGGTTCCGAATGGATGCGGGAAGTGGGCAACCTGTACACGGGCGCATTGCCGGCATGGCTGGCGGCCGGATTTGCCGATGCCCGGCAGCGCGGAATCGAGCTGGCCGGCAAAGAGCTGCTTGCGATCGGCTATGGCAGCGGCGATGCGGCTGATGCGATCCCGCTGAAGGTTGTCGATGGATGGCGGGATGCGGCCGCACGGATAGGCATCGAAACTGCCCTTGAGCCGGCCATAGACCTTTCGGCTGACCAGTATCTCGCGCTGCGCGAAGGCCGGCAGCCGAAAGATCTGCAGATCGGCTACGCCGGCGAATTCATCATCGACCATATCGGCGCGCGCTCGGACCGCAGCTTTCAGGATCTCGGTGTCGAGTATTACCGCTATCAGCCCTGAGTGCCGGCCTGCACCCGGAGGCCGGGTGCGCGGGGTGCAGCTTCGCGGCACAGGTAGCCGCCGGCTCTGAAGTCCTTCTGCAGTGCTGCGAGGACTTCGCGCGATGCAGTCAACGCAATGCCGAAGTCGCCACCGCCCGCCCCGGATGGTTTGTAGGTGGCTCCATGTGCCAGCGCGATTTCCCGCATGGCCGCATGACCGCCGCCGTGGATGCCGATGCCTGCATCCTCATCCAGATCGCGCAGTGCTGCTGCGTAGCTGTCCAGCGACGCCAGCACGGTACCGGTTTCACTTGCGCGCCAGGCTGACACCGTCTGTCCGGCGATCTCGCGAAGACGTGCCATGTGACTGGCGCAGGCTGCCGGCTGTCGTTCACGGTAGCCGTGCAGCCGATCGAGCATTGCCGGTGTCGAAGCGCTCCTGCCCGACCACACGGCCAGCATGTGCAACCCGTCCGGCCACGACAAGGATGTTTCGCGCGGTAATTCACTACCTGGCGAGAAAGCAATGCTGATCACACCGCCGGCAAGCGCAGTCAGCACATCGATGCCGCTGCCGCTGCCATCCTGCAGACGTCGATGCGCTTCAAGGCAGAGCACGCGGAGCTTCTCGTGTGGCTGAGGCGCAGCGCGTACAAACTGCAGGAGCGCGCCCATCAATGCGACGGTAATCGCCGCGCTCGAACCGAGCCCCAGCTTGATGCGCTGGCCCGAAGCGTCCCTGCCCTGAAAGTCGGAGGTGTCGAGCGCGATCCGGCAAGCCGCCAGTGCACCGGTCTGTGGCAACAACTCGTGCGCAACGAGTGTTGCGATACAGGACTCGAGCGGCAGCGCAAGCGGGCCGGGAGATGGAGTGGCCCACGCCAGCCGGCCGGCCGCATCCTGATGAAACCGGAACCGTGCGCCGGTATCCGGGACGACCAGCTCGCTGTCCTGGCCAGGCCGGGTTTCCAGCGTGGCCAGCGCGCAGGCATCGACGGCCACTGCAATTCCGGGTGCGCCATGCAGCACGGCGTACTCGCCGATGATGACGAGCTTGCCCGGTGCCCTGGCTTCAATCACCGGCTGCACGCAGTCGCGCTCCGGCGCCGAGGGGGCTGCGCAGCACATTGCGCACACCATCGATGGCGGCCAGCGCTGCGGCAACGTCGCTGGCCGCTTCCGGCAGGCAGACGGCCTTCAACTGCGGTCCCGCATCGATGGTGAAAAAAACCGGCACACCGGCCGCGCGCAATTCACGGACCCGCTGCAGGCAGGCCAGTGTGGCCGGTGTCCAGTAGATCAGTGGCGGACGTGTGCTGAGCATCACCGCATGCATCTTCAGGCAGTTGTGCTCGGCCAGGTCGGCCAGTGCCGGGAAATCCCGCTTCGCCACGGCCGCGATGCCCGTCTCGAGATCCCCGGCGTGTGTTTCCACCCACGCGGGGTAGTAAGGCGAAGTCTGTTCGCTCAGCGCCATGCCCTGCCGTGAGCTGATTGCCTTCTGTCCGGTGGCCGTGACCGCAACGACGATCTCCAGCGGCCAGTCTGCCGGTGCCATGAGCTGCGTGCAGACTGTGGTCGCTGCCTGATTCTTCAGGAGCACGATACCGCCCGACAGCGAACGCGGCGCCGAGCCGGAACCCGTGCGTGCAATCTCGGCGAGCCGCGCGGCCGGCAAGCGCAAGTCGAGTGCGCGGGCTGCGGCGACGACCAGCGCCGCGAATCCGGATGCCGAGGAAGCAAGCCCGGCCCCGGTGGGGAAGTCGTTGCGGGATTCCACCACGGCGCCGTCCTGAACCCCTGCCTCGCGGCGCAGGAGATCCAGGCAGGCAGAGACGCGCGCCGAGGTTTCCGCATCCTCGCGACCATCCAGCAACACGCTGTCACCCTGCCGGCCGGCCTCGAAGCGCACCAGGGTTTCGGTCGTGAGTCCGCCGAGTACCAGCGACAGGGAGCCGGTGGCGGGCAGATTGCCAGCGGTGGCGCGTTTCCCCCAGTATTTGATGAGTGCCACGTTGGGGTGGGCTATCGCGACCGCTTGCATCGTGGACCCTGTGCCGATAAACAAAGGATTATAGCCTTGGGGAATAGCCGGCTTCCGTGCAAGCCACTATCCTGCACGGCAAAGGATTCCGAACACATGACATTTGACGACCGGGTTGAGGCTTACATCGCGCGCATCGAAGCCGTGCTCGATCACTATTTGCCGGCCGAGACCGTGGCACCTTCCATCCTGCACCGGGCCATGCGCTATTCCGCACTGAGTGGCGGCAAGCGGATCCGGCCGCTGCTGGTGTACGCCACGGGGGAAGCGCTCGGGGTGTCCCCCAATGTGCTGGACGCGCCGGCGGTCGCCATCGAGCTGATGCATACCTTCTCGCTGATCCACGATGATCTGCCAGCCATGGACAACGACGACTTGCGCCGGGGCCGGCCTACGGCGCATCGCGCGTTCGATGAGGCCACTGCAATCCTGGCGGCCGATGCCATGCAACCGCTTGCCTTCGAAGTGCTGGCTACACATCCGGCGTTGCGCGGCCAGCCCGCAACGCAGGTGCGGCTGGTCGCCTTGCTGGCGGACGCCTGTGGTTCGCGCGGCATGACCGGCGGGCAGTCGATGGACATGGAATCGGAGGGCAAACGCCTGGATCCTGCCGAACTCGAGCATATCTACCGGCTGAAGACCGGCTATCTGCTGCGTGCCAGTGTGCTGTCTGCGGCCTGTTGCTGCGCCGATGTTCCCGTAACCACGCTGCATCGGCTGGAGCGCTTTGTCGATGCGCTGGGTCTCGCCTTCCAGGTACGCGATGACATCATGGATATCGAAGGCAGTACCGAGGAAACCGGCAAGAGCGGTGGTTCCGATCTGGCCAGCGACAAGGCGACTTACCCGCATCTGTTCGGCATGGTTCAGGCGCGCGAACGGGCAGACGAACTGCTGAAGCAGGCAATGGATGCGATTGCGGATGCCGGACCGGCATATGATGGGCTGCGCTGGGCGGCGCGCTATATCGTTCTGCGGCAGCGTGCATAGCCATGCCGCGCTCCGCCTGAAGGCTTGCGAACAGGATGTACACCAGCTTTTTTGGACTGAACGAGAAGCCATTCTCGATCACCCCTGATCCGCGTTACCTCTATATGAGCGAGCGGCATGCGGAAGCGCTCGCCCATCTCATCTACGGTGTCAGGGAAAGCGGTGGCTTTATCCAGCTGACCGGCGAAGTCGGTACCGGCAAGACGACCCTGGTACGCAGCCTGCTGCAGCAGTTGCCCGAGTTTGCCGATGTTGCCGTCGTGCTGAACTCGCAGCTGTCGCGCATCGAGTTCCTGAGCGCGATCTGCGAAGAGCTGCATGTTCCGCTGCCTGAGCAGCGCAACAGCGTAAAGGCGCTGACCGACGCCCTGAACAGTTTCCTGTTGCACAATCACAGCCTGGGTCGCCGCACGATCCTGATCGTCGATGAAGCGCAGAACCTCCGGCCCGAAGTACTGGAGCAGGTGCGTCTGCTCACCAATCTCGAGACGGCCAAGCAGAAGCTGCTGCAGATTATCCTCATCGGTCAGCCAGAGCTGCGCGAACAGCTGGCGCGCAACGACATGCGACAGCTGGCGCAGCGGATCACCGGCCGTTATCACCTAGAGCCTTTGAGCAGCGACGAGACCAGTATCTACGTCGATCACCGCCTCAAGGTAGCCGGTGCGATCGGGACGATATTCACTCCGGCTGCCAAGCGCATGCTGTTTCGCCACTCGGGTGGCGTGCCGCGCATGATCAACGTGATTGCCGACCGGGCGCTGCTCGGCGGCTATACCAGCGAGACGCAGCAGATCACGCCGCAACTGGTACGCGAGGCCGTGCGTGAGGTTTACGACGAGCCGATGACGGGCTTCAGCTGGCGACGACCCTGGTGGGCGCATCCGGGTGGTTTGCTCGGCGCGGGAGTTGCCGGCCTGCTGATCGTTCTGGCCTCCGGATTTGCCGGCGTACAGTGGCTGCGTGCAAACCGCGCACAGGAAGCAGTTACGGTTTCCGCTGTGCCGCCGACCGACGCAGCACCGGCCAGTGCGATCCAGGGCGAGCCGGTCGCCGGGAGCGACAGCGAGGTGCCACCCGTGCCGCTCGGGCCGCTCCTGCATGACAACGCGGACCGCACCGGTACCGACACCGCCTTCGGTGAGCTCTTCCGGCTCTGGAATGTCGATCTGCACAGCGATTCGAGGCGTCCGTGTGTCCAGGCGGAGGAACGCGGCCTGCATTGCCTGTATCAGCGCGGTACGCTGGAACAGGTGCGTACACTGGGCCAGCCCGTGATCCTGACGCTGCGTGATACCGACAGCAATCCGCATCAGGTCGTACTCACCGGGATCGGTAATCGTGCCGCGACGCTCGATATCGCAGGTGCTGAATATCGTGTCGACAGCCAGGAACTCGCGCGGTTCTGGTTTGGTGAATATCTGTTGCTGTGGCGACCACAGACCGGGACGGTAAGCACCCTTCTGCCCGGCATGCGTGATCGCGGGGTGCGCTGGCTCCGTGACAGTCTGGCGGTCATCCAGGGGAGTCCGGTTGAGCCGGCTGATTCCGAACTGTATGACGAAAATCTGGCTGACCGGATACGCGACTATCAGCGCGAGCGCCAGTTGCCGATAGACGGCATTGCCGGACAGGCGACGCAGGCGGCGATCAACGCCGAAGTCAGCAGCGGCGATATGCCGCGACTGGCACAGACCGATTAGCCTCAATCAAGCAGCATGGTGCGACCCGTCAATGTCATTCATCCTTGATGCCCTGAGGAAAAGCGATGCCGAGCGGCAACGCGGCGCCGCACCCGGACTCGCCGATGTGCGTTATGCCACGCATCGCGGCCGGCGCAATCTCTGGGTCCCGCTGCTCGCGGTGGTACTTGTGGCAAATATCGGCTTCATGGCCTGGCTCTGGTACGGGCGGCCGGGAGATCGCACGCCGGACAACCCGGACAGCACTGCCGTGCCAGTGGCCGCGCCTGCCGTTCCGGCAGGGATATCCCCGCCTGCACCGGCCGTCCGCGCGCTGGCGCGGGAGGCGACACCGGTGGAGCCGCCGGTTGCGCCGGAAGTGGAACGCGATCTGCCCGTAGAGCCAACCGCAATGCAGACGCCCGAAGTGCCTGCAGCAGACGCACCGCCGGCTGCGGGGAAAGCATCGCCGCCAGTCTCGAAGATCATCGCTGATCCTGCGCTGCCGACTGTCGAGCAGCTGATCAGTGCCGGTACGCTGGATGTGCCGCAGCTCAATCTGGATCTGCTGGTCTACAACGACAAGCCGGCCGTTCGTTTTGTGGTGATCAATGGACGAAAATATCGGGAAGGCGCCCAGCTGACGGAAGGGCCGACACTCGAAAGCATTACGCCGGATGGAGCGATCCTCGCCAGCCGTGGACAGCGCTTCACACTCAACCGCAAATAGGCGGCAGGCAGCACTCCGCTCGCGCTAGTCGCGGATCCGCGTGCCGCGCTCGAGCAGCACGACGCAGACGGTGAAGAGCACAGCCAGACTCACCAGCATCATCGCGAAGGCCACGCCGATATCGATGTCGGAAACCCCGAGCATGCCGTAACGGAAGGCATTCACGATGTACAGGATCGGATTGAGCTTCGAAAGCTGCTGTGCGAGATCAGGCAGCAGCGAGATCGAATAGAACACTCCGCCCAGGTAGGTCAGTGGCTGGAGCACGAACGACGGGATGATCGAGATATCGTCGAAGTGCTGCGCGAGGATGCCGTTGATCAGGCCGGCCAGCGAGAAAATTGCCGCGCAGAGCAGGAATACCGTTGCCGTGGTCAGCGGATGCACCAGTGGCAGCGGCGTAAAGAGCCTTGCAACGACGGCGACCATCAGCCCCACCAGTATCCCGCGCACGATACCGCCCGCCATGTGCCCGAGCACAATGGTCGCCGCCGACATTGGTGCGACCAGCATCTCCTCCAGGTGCCGGTGGATCTTTGCAGAGAAAAAAGATGAAACGACGTTGCCGTAGGAGTTGGTGATGACCGCCATCATGATCAGCCCCGGCGCGATGTACTGCTTGTAGTCGAAGCCGTCCATCTGGCCGATGCGTGAGCCGATCAGGTTCCCGAAGATCAGGAAATAGAGGCCCATGTTGATCGCCGGGGGCAGCACGGTCTGAAGCCAGATACGTACCACGCGGTTGTATTCCTTGCGGGACAGCGTGGCGAGTGCGATTGCCTGTTGGCTGAGACTCACTGCCGCGCTTCCTCGATGCGCCCCGCGGGCGTTCTGTCCTTCCGTTCGGTGAGCTTCATGAACAGTTCTTCCAGGCGGTTCGCCTTGTTGCGCAGACTCACGACCTCCAGTCCGGCGGCCGACAGCCCGGTGAACAGCTCGTTGATCTGGCGTGACCGGGGCACGCTGACCTCGATCTCGTGATCCGAGACCTGCCGGGCATCGAAGCCCGGCAGGGCCGGCAAGACA
>Ga0116152_10003870_pt1 | contig 11915 bp, 14 predicted proteins | sample AD_UKC119_MetaG_FD_89894 | JGI IMG/M metagenome (GOLD analysis project Ga0116152, IMG submission 89894) | Active sludge microbial communities of municipal wastewater-treating anaerobic digesters from Hong Kong - AD_UKC119_MetaG | ecosystem: Engineered > Bioreactor > Anaerobic > Digestate...
AATTCCAATTACAAAAGCGTCGATGCTGGTAGCCACCGACAAACTGATCAATACCCGTGGTTTGAACGGATCCAGATTTTTAAAAGTACTACCATCATTCTTCCCTTCAATAATCATCCGGACGCCAATAAACACCAATAATCCAAATGCAATCCAGTGATCAAGCGATTTTATCAGATCTTCGATGACACTTCCGATATACCATCCAAAAAGAGGAAAGATGGCCTGAAAAAATGCAAGAGAAAAAGCAACCTTACACGCTTTCATAAAGCGGATTTCTGGTTTGAGCAGTCCCACCGACACCGACACGGCAAAAGAATCGAAACTCAGTCCGATGCCAATCAGTAAAAAGGTTATAAAGTAAGCGATCGTCATTTTTCGATCTCAAAAATACATTTTTACTCTAAATTTTTGTATAGATTATTGAGCAGGAAAATTTTTCAATTAAAAAGAGCAGGAGTTTTGTTATAAATCGGAAAGCCATTCGTCAAATAAATCAGATGACCACAGAAGAATTCAAAAATACGGTTATTCCGTTTTCGCGAAAACTCTATCCGATGTTGTTCCGGATTTTGGGCGATGAGGAAGAGACACGAGATGCTTTGCAGGATCTGATGGTGAAGTTGTGGGATAAGCGGAAGGAATTGAAGAAGTGTGATAATCAATCGGCGTACATTATTGCCGTTGCCAGAAACCTTAGTTTCGATTTGCTAAAGAAAAAGCGGCCGGTACGGATAGATGGAAAGGAGGATAATAAAATGATGTTATTAAAAGCCGATGATCATTCTGATGCCAGGGAACGTTTGAACCATGTGAGAACGGTTATCGGGCAACTGCCTGAGAAATACCGCGAAGTGATCAGCCTGCGTGATATCGATGGTTTTGAATTCGAAGAGATAAAGGAAATGACCGGATACGAGGTGCCCTACATCCGGGTTTTATTATCGAGGGCACGCCAGAAAGTAAAAGAGGAAGTGGAAAAAACATATGATTATGGATTATCAGGAAAAGTTGCGGGGAAAGTACTTTAAGGGCGAAACTACCCTGGAAGAGGAGAAGGAGTTGCGAAAGTTGCTCGTAGAAGACAGTTCTTTGGAAGCTGAAGCAGACATGTTCCTGTTTTTCGAAAGTGAAGGAAACATTCCTGGAGACCTGGAAGAAAGCTTGATGAAAAGTTTGGAAAGGCGTCGTCAGTCTTCTGGTCGCATACGTCACTTGCGCCGGTACTCTATTGCTTCTGCAGCTGCCATAATTATTCTGATTTTATCCATTTATATAGATTCCCGATACCAGAGAAAAGTAAAAATGGAGAACGACTTTTTTGTGATGGAAAACGCATTGTTTCAGGTATCGCAAAGTCTTCAACCTGAAGAACAAAAGGAAATGATGATTTTGTGGGTAGATGAAGATGTGGAAGTGATTATTAACTAAGATGAATGAAGGGGAGACTGCAGGCTCCGGTTCTATATAAAAACGAAATAAAAATAAAACAAATAATAAAAATGAAAAAGTTGATTATACTGGTGTTGTTTATCGGTGTTACGATGACAGCACAAACACAGGATTCGCAGGCTTATTTTGAACAGCTGACAGAAAAATATTCAGAGAAGGATGGTTTTAGTGCCAGCATGCTCACCAGCGATATGTTCGATTTATATCTGAAAAAGAAAAAGTTGGAAGAAAATTCAGAAGCAGCCACAGCATTGAAAAATCTGGATAGAATATTGGTGGTTTCTCAAAGCGGTTACACAGGCCCAGGATTCGTAGACAAAAAATTCGATGAAAATGAGTATGAGAAACAAAAGGAAGCCAATAAAAAGGAGCGGGATGTCATGTACGGTGAAATCGTTAATCATTACAAAAACGGGGGCTATACACTTTTAAAAACCGAAAAACGGATGGGTGAAGACGTGAAGGTGTATCTGAAAAAAAACAATGAAAAGGTTAATTCACTGGTACTTATTACTAACTCGACAGCTGCTACTAACCTGGTTGAATTGGATGGTGACATTGATCTGGCAAATGTAGCATCGCTCAATACTGCCCTTAATTTGCGAGGACTGGAGAACCTCTACAAGATCGATAATAAAAGCCCGTATCAGTATATTGGAGCTGATGCAGCACAATATTTCGATCAGGAAAGATTACAGGTGTTGGAGGAACGGGCACGTGCTATGGCCGAACGACAGGCAGTGTTATCAGAGGATCAGATAAAGCGGTTTCAGGAACAAGCGGAACGGCAGGCTCAAAGACAGGTAGAAGCAGCTGAACGCTACCGCGAAATGGCAGAACGTTACCGGGTTCAGCCCATCTTTTTAAATTATCCGGGCGACAGCACAGATTATTTTCTGAACGGTGAAAAAGCAACCATTGAGGAGATCAAGGAACTGGATAAAGATGATATCAAAAGCATCGAAGTGAATAAGCCTACTAAAGATGAAGACAGAACGGTGGTCAGGATCAAAACAAAATAGAAAAGTAGTGAAAGAGAAAGGGCAGCGAATTTCGCTGCCCTTTCTTGCTTTATGGTATTTCCTACTTTAAATATTCTGAATATGTTACGATAAATTTCACTCCTTCATTTCTTTTTGTTCCTTCCAGAATTACACGTTTGGCATCATCGGCCCGCCGACCGGTTGTAAGGTAAAATCCTTGGTTTCCAACATAATTAATTGTATCGCTTGGATTGGTATAATCAATAACACGTTGAATATGCTGCGTGATGTTAAAATGGTACGTGTAATCCGCTGTGTCGAGCGAACCATCGTAAAAATACGGGTTAAAATAATAGTCTTCCGGCTGGTATTCTTCATTGTCAGGGGCGACAAAAGTTAAAACCAGGCTGCTTGGTGGCGGATAATTCTCGATATCACTGGCAGTGGTGTCTACCTGGAAAACTAATTCAGCCTTATTAATAGCCACGTTTGTCGAATCTCTCCAACTTGATAAACCGCCAATCCATATACTGGATTTTAATCCACCGGTTGGTTGAATGTAAATGTTGTTTTCTTGTTTAACCTGCTTGTCCAGGTCGTTTACAAACGGTGTTCCGGTATAATTGTGCGTTATGTTCGAAACCCGGGCACTGTATTCTGTAATATAAAGTCCTGAAGTTAACAGTCCGTTAGGCAAGGTATCCGGATCAAGTTTCTCTTTACTTTCATCATTTTTGTAGTAAATCTGAAGATCGTAATAAGGGTTATCCACGCTGTAACTTGAGCCCAGTGCCGTAATATAATCGATCGCTGACTTTATTGTAATAAGCGAACCGGTTCCGGAAGTGTTTGTTTCACTTTCGACGTAGACACCTTTAAAATAGTTTAAAAAAGCATCGTTCGACACTTTGTCCAGTGAATCTGCATCTAAAATCTTTTGAGCAATAGAATTGTCAAGAGGAATTTTTAGTACTTGTATGATGGTATCTCCATAGGTTGAGTCGAGTTCAATTTTTGGGGTGAAACTCAACACTCCAATGGGCTGAGTTGAGGCCATTGATTTCAGATCAACGTCTTGTGTATATTGTGCATCCACATCAAGCCCGGACAGGAGTTCATAAATTTTAACGTGCTGCTCCGTTTGTATATCGCCATATACAGGGCCATAATACAAAAATAAAAATGAAGAGTCGACTTCCGGGTTGGTTCCAAAATCGGGGTATGACAACGTGCGAAGCTGAGTGGCAAAGTTTGCATTGGTTGTGCCAAAAAGCGGATCGTTGAAATTACCCAAAAGGTTGTTACGGGATTTACTTGTAACAATTCCTGTTTCAAGGTTGGCGTATGCAGTGATACTATCTTTTATCACTACGTTTTTTACATTAATAAGGTCGGTACCCGGCAAAATCTCAAGCCCTAAGTCGCTGTATTTATTACACGATGTCAGAGCCAGTATTACTAAAAAAGTTATACTTACAAATGATAAGAACTTTTGAATATATTTTCTCACTGAATTTTCTATTTAGTTTCTTGTTGTTCTGTTAACCTGTCCAGGAACAGGGTTTCTGAAAAAATTACACAAACGTATGAAAAAACAACGAAAGCAGGGGTGCGATCATTGTAAAAGTGAACTTTTTAAATTTAATTTTGATCTTTTAACACTCACGCGCTTAATCAACTTTATCGTAAAATTCATCGTAAGCATCAATGTAAGTTTCCTTTGGCTGGTAATCTAGGAAAAGCTTTCCTGAGCTCTTGATATAGTCTTTTACATTGGTATTGATTTTCTCAGTTCCCTGAATAATACCATCAGAATAGTCGATGGCAAGTTTGCTAACATTCAGGTAAGTCGGATCATCAATCACCTTAACATCACCAGGTTCTACTCCTTCAACCAGCAGTTTTTTATTGAAGTCTGCACTGAGTGTTTTTTTGAAATCGTCGTCGTAAGCAGAGTAAACTACTTTTGAATTGCGGAACAACGGATCGTTGTAATAGTATTTTTTAATATACAAAGGTACCAGAGAAGTGAGCCAGCCATGACAATGAATCAGGTCGGGAGCCCAGCGTAATTTGATCACTGTTTCCAAAACACCGCGGGCAAAAAAGATAGCACGTTCGTCGTTATCTTCAAATTCTTTCCCTTTGTCATCGGTCAGCACGGCCTTTCGTTGAAAATAGTCCTCGTTATCAATAAAATACACCTGCATGCGGGCAGCCTGTATGGACGCCACTTTTATAATCAGCGGATGATCGGTATCATTAATTACAAGGTTCATCCCAGATAATCGAATGACCTCATGTAACTGGTTTCGCCTTTCGTTAACATTTCCGTAACGTGGCATAAATGTCCGTATCTCCCGGCCGCGTTCCTGTATTCCCTGAGGCAGATAACGGGCAATTTCCGACATTTCACTTTCGGGTAAATATGGGGTTATTTCTTGAGAAATGTAAAGGATTCTTTTCTTTTCCATGAACAATGTGCGCAGTTAAAAACAGGGGGCAAAATTAATAAAAATAAACGAAAAATTCAATTTAAGTATGTTAGCTTCAGTTACTATGCCAGTATTTTATGCAATATTCCCAATTATATTTCTTTACTTTGCAGCCGCAATTGAAGGGGTATGAAACTCGTTAGAACAGTAAAAGAACTGCAACAGGAATTAGGAAAACAAGGCAGCAAATCGGGGATCGGTTTTGTGCCGACCATGGGTGCACTGCACGAAGGTCATTTGTCGCTTGTGAAAAGATCAGTTGCTGAAAACCAGTCAGTTGTGGTTAGTATATTTGTAAATCCTACCCAGTTTAACGATCCTAAAGACTTGGAACGTTACCCGCGCACTCTGGAAGCCGATTTGGCTCTTTTAAAGCATACTGGATGTAAGTTTGTTTTTGCTCCTACAGTTGACGAGGTGTACCCGGAAGAAGATACCCGGAAATTTAATTTCGGAAAACTCGAAAAAGTAATGGAGGGGAAGTTCCGACCTGGGCACTTTAACGGGGTGGCGCAGGTAGTCAGCAGGTTATTTGATATGGTAAAACCTGATAAAGCTTATTTTGGGTTGAAGGATTTCCAGCAGTTGGCCATCATCAAAAATATGGTAAAACAACTTGATTTACCTGTTGAAATAGTCCCTTGTGAAATAGTACGTGAGAAAAGCGGTCTGGCGATGAGTTCACGAAATGAGTTGCTGAGTCCGGAACAGCGTGAAAATGCTGTGCTGATCTCAAAAACGTTATTCAGGGCCAAAGAACTAATCACTGAAAAAAACGTAAACGATCTCAGAAATTGGGTGGTGGGCGAGATCAACAAAAACCCCTACCTGGATGTTGAATATTTTGAAATTGTTGATGACGAACAACTGCAGACAGTAACCGATTGGAACGAAAAAAATACAAAAGTTGGCTGCATTGCAGTTTTTTGCGGAAAGATCAGACTGATCGACAACATTGTTTTTAATTAGTGAAAGAGAAGCCATGTTAATTGAAGTTTGTAAATCGAAAATTCATAAGGTAACCGTTACCGAAGCCAACCTGCAATATGTAGGCAGCATCACCATCGACGAGGATTTGATGGATGCCGCTAACCTGATCGAGAACGAAAAGGTGCAGGTAGTAAATATCAACAACGGCGAGCGCCTGGAAACCTATGTAATAAAAGGTGAGCGCGGAACAGGAACCATTTGTTTAAATGGTCCGGCTGCCCGAAAAGTAGCTGTAGGAGATGTTGTAATTATTATTTCCTACGCACAAATGGACTTTGAAGAAGCCAAAACCTTTAAACCCAGTTTGGTTTTCCCTGATACGGAAACCAATAGCATTGTATAAATCAAATTTTGAAATACTGACTAACCTCGTGGTTTTTAACTGCGAGGTTTTTTTATTTTTACAGAACAGAATCCAGACAGACTTTACTTAAAATCAGGATTATGAATTTAATGACGCGTTCAAAAATATTTAAAAGCTTCGAAGCTTTTTCTCCGATGCTTTCCATTTGGAAAGGGAGCAACAACACTGTGGTTTTTACCAACGGTTGTTTCGATTTGATTCACCACGGACATGTTGATTCATTGCAACGTGCAGCTGCTTACGGTACCAAACTGGTGGTAGGTTTAAACTCGGATGAATCGGTACATAAGCTCAAAGGAGAAAACCGGCCAATACTTGGAGTGATGGAGCGTGCCGCCGTGTTGGCTGCTTTCGAAGCGGTGGATGCCATCGTTATTTTTGAGGAAGAAACTCCGGCGGAACTCATAAAAAAAATATTACCAGATGTATTGATAAAAGGGGAGGAGTACAAGGTGGAGGAAATAGCTGGCCACGATACGGTGCTAAAAAACGGAGGACGCGTGGAACGGCTCGAACTGGTAGAAGGAATTTCTACGAGCGAACTGATCGAACGAATTAAAAAACTTTAAAATCTCTGTGAATACTCCGTGTTCTCCGTGGTTAAGTTCGTCAATTTTCAGATACCGCAGAGGAAACAGAGAACGCACAGAGAATCACAGAGAAAAGAATGACCAAAACCAAAAGCATATACACTTGTCAAAATTGCGGGGCACAATCGCCAAAGTGGATGGGAAAATGCACTACATGTGGTGAATGGAACACGTACGTAGAAGAAATTGTAGCTTCGAAAAAAACCAGCGGCAAACTTTCGGTACAAATTTCGGGGAACCAACCCGTTACTCTCGATAAAGTAGAAGCGGCCAAGAACCCGCGCATTTCTGTTGGAATTGAAGAATTCAACCGGGTGTTGGGTGGAGGAATTGTCCCGGGTTCACTTATTCTTTTGGGTGGCGATCCCGGCATCGGGAAATCGACGCTGGCATTGCAAATGGCACTCGGCTTAAAAGAAAAACTGGTACTGTATATTTCGGGTGAAGAGAGCCTGCAACAGATCAAACTTCGAGCCGAACGATTAAATAACAACAATAGTTCATGTTTATTTCTGAGTGAAACCTCGCTGGAGAATATCATTGCACACACCGAAAATATAAACCCAGAAATTCTGATCATCGACTCAATACAAACCATTTCTACCGAGTTAATCGAATCGTCACCGGGCTCGGTGGGGCAAGTGCGCGAATGTGCATCGGCATTGCTGAAATTTGCCAAAAAGAACGATGTAGCTGTCGTGCTGATCGGGCATATTACGAAAGATGGCAACCTGGCGGGTCCAAAAGTACTGGAGCACATGGTTGACACAGTCTTGCAGTTTGAAGGTGATACCAATTACATGTACCGTATTCTGAGATCAAACAAAAACCGTTTTGGCTCTACCAATGAACTCGGTATTTTTGAAATGCGCAGCGATGGTTTGCGTGAGATAACAAATCCATCGGAACAGCTGATTTCAAAGGTAAGCCACGATGTTAGCGGGACTGCCATTGCGGCAACCGTTGAAGGGGTTCGCCCTTTCCTGATCGAGATTCAGGCGCTGGTTAGTTCGGCTGCGTACGGAACTCCGCAACGTTCCTCCACTGGTTTCGATCTGCGCAGACTTAACATGTTGCTGGCGGTGCTTGAGAAAAGGGCAGGATTTAAACTCATAGCCAAAGATGTTTTCCTGAATATTGCCGGGGGGCTGAAAATTAACGATCCTGCTACCGACCTGGCAGTAATCTGTTCGATTCTTTCTTCGAACATCGACATTGCCATCAATCATAAAATTAGTTTTGCGGGAGAAGTAGGGTTAACAGGAGAGATACGTGCCGTAAGCCGCATTGAACAGCGTATTGCAGAGGCGGCAAAACTAGGCTTTTCACGTATTTATGTGCCTTCGCTCAACAAAGGTTTTGATGCTAAAAAATATTCGATTGACATTGTGAAGGTAAGCCGGGTTGAGGAAGTGTTCAAAACTATTTTTGCGTGAAAAGTAGAAAAACAGGTTGGATGATGTCATCCTGAACTGGTTTCAGTATTTTCGGATAGCATTTTTTAACGCCCTATTTTTGATTTCTGACTCAACTATTTATAATTTGGCGCACTGAAATGAGAAAAATAAGTTCGATACTGCTTTTTGCCCTGGTTTTTATAGTAGTTTCCTGTGAAAAACCAATTATTCCAAAACCCGATCATCTGATTAAACAGGATCAAATGATTGAGATGTTGGTTGATATGCATTTGGCAGAAGCAGCTTATGTGAAGTTTCGGTACGATTCTGTTATGAGGAATAATTCATCCGTTAATTTTTATTATTCAGTACTGGCAAAATACGAAGTACCGGATACGGTTTTCGAAAAATCCTTTCTTTACTATGCCAGTGAACCCAAAAATTTTGAAAAGATGTATCGGAAGGTCATGAGTAATTTAAGTCAACAAGAACAGGAACTTTCCGGACGCAAACAAAACATACTTGACCTTGGCAAGGATGATAAAGAGATCCGGCAGCCGTGAGAAAGATTGCAGCTACATATATTTTCCCGGGTAACCGTGCGCCGGTTAAAAATGGAATCCTGGTTTGTGATAACGATGGAACGATAATCGAAATTATCGAGAATGGTGGTGATTTTCATGAAGAGGCTGGTTTAGAGTATTATAGCGGAGCGCTGGTGCCAGGTTTTGTAAATGCACATTGTCATCTCGAACTTTCACATTTAAAAAATCAGGTTGAAGAGAAAACCGGAATTGGCGGTTTTATTGGTCAGATAAACAAACTACGAAATGTTGCTGAAGAGGAAATGCTAAAAGCTGCACAGGTTGCCGATAAGTTGATGTGGACAGTCGGAATTTCAGCAGTTGGCGACATATCAAACACAGTACTTTCCATCCCGGTGAAACAAAAAAGTTCCATTCACTATTACACATTTGTTGAAACATTTGGATTTCATCCCTCGCGTGCAGAGCGCGCTTTTGAACTGGCAACTACTGTAAAGAAAAGTCTGGATGATTCAGAACTACTTGCCTCCATTGTCCCTCATTCACCTTATTCGGTTTCCGAACCACTTTTCAGAAGAATCGAAAAAGAGGCATCTAAAAGTGGAGGAATTCTTTCTATCCATAACCAGGAGAGTAAAGGGGAAACTCAATTTTATATTGACGGAACAGGTCCAATAGCGGAGCACCTGCAAAACAATCTGGGTTTGGATATTTCTCACTGGAGTCCACCCGGTAAGAGTTCGCTGGAAAGCATTCTTGAATATCTTCCACCTGAAAACCTGCTACTTTTGGTACATAATACTTTTACGCGTGAGAATGATGTGGAAGCGTTATTAAAGAAACGGTCTTCTGAAAATACTTTTATGGTGCTTTGCCCAAACTCAAATTTATACATTGAAAATGCACTTCCTCCGATTCAGCTGTTTCGTAAGAAGGGCTTAAATATTTGCTTAGGAACCGACAGCCTCGCTTCTAATCACGTACTTTCCATTCTTCAGGAAATGATTACTATTCAACAGCATTTTACTGAAATTACTTTACAGGAGTTGGTAAAATGGGCATGTGTAAATGGCGCGAAAGCCCTGGGTCTTGATAATGAAATAGGAAGTTTTGATAAAGGTAAAAAGCCGGGTGCGAACCTGCTCACAGGGCTCGATCTGAAAGAACTGAAACTCACTGAAAAAGCACGGGTAAAACGATTGATCTGATCACTTCTTTTGGGCTGGATTTATTCCTTAACTTTATCGCCTTAAATCAGTGTTATGAAGATTGGAAACATCGAATTGAAAAATACACCACTTTTTTTGGCTCCAATGGAAGATGTAACATACAAGTCGTTCCGTTGGATGTGTAAGAAATTTGGGGCAGATGTGATGTACACTGAATTCATTTCTTCAGAAGCTCTGGTGCGAAACATTCAAAAAACTAAACAGAAAATGCATCTGTTTGATTTTGATCGCCCGGTGGCTATTCAGATATACGGACATAATATTGAATCGATGGTACGGGCAGCGCAGGTAGTTGAAGAAAGTCAACCTGATTTTATTGACATCAATTTTGGATGCCCGATGAAAAAGATTGTCCGGCATGGTGCAGGGGCAGCGATGCTGAAAGACCTTCCCAAAATGCAGGAAATGGCCGCAGCCATTGTAAAAAGCGTTCAGATACCGGTAACAGCCAAAACCCGATTGGGGTGGAGTGAAGGTGACAAAACAATAGTGGAGGCAGCATTGCGTTTGCAGGATGCCGGCATTCAGGCGCTTGCTATTCACGGCAGATCAAGGGAACTACTTTATTCCGGCGAAGCAGACTGGACTTTGATCGGTGAAGTGAAAAATCATCCTCAAATTCATATTCCGATAATCGGGAATGGAGACATCAATAGCGGAGAGAAAGCAAAAAAACTACTGGATGCAACCGGAGTTGATGCTTTGATGATTGGTAGGGGAGCCATTGGCCGGCCCTGGCTTTTTCGTGAAGTAAAACATTATCTTCAAACAGGAGAGTTACTTCCACAACCCCTTGTTTCTGAAGTAGTAGAAATTCTGAAGGAGCAACTTCAAATGAACCTGGAATGGCGTGACGATGAGCGTTCCGGAATATTAATGATGCGACGTCATTTTGCCAAGTATTTTCCGGGCTTATCAAACTTTCGCGAACTGAAGATCCGTCTTTTACGAGCCGAGAGTAATGATGAGGTTTCTGATATTTTAGCTCAAATTGTGGAACTTTATGGAAATATACAGCTGGATTTCTCGGAGGCAAGCCTGAAATAAAGATGAAAAACGACTATAGTGAATATTATTCGGAAGCGTCGCTTTGGGAAAAGCTAAAGAAATTTGCAAAAAATGCCGGGGCGAAAGTGGTTTATGTGGTTCTGCTTTTATACTACACCATGCAGGATTCAGCAGTGGGCTTAAAAACCAAAATAAGTATTGCAGCGGCGCTCGGTTATTTTATTTTTCCTGCCGATGCAATCCTCGATTTAACTCCTATAATTGGCTACTCTGACGACTTTGGAGTTCTTCTCTTTGTTCTTACACAGGTAGCCAGGAATATTACCCCTGAAATTAAACAAAAAGCCAGGCAAAAACTCAATGACTGGTTTGGTATAGTCAACTCTGAAGATATCTCTGAGATCGACAACAAAATTGAGTAACTCGCTTGTTCGTTAATAGAAGTTAATCCTCTTTATTTTCTCTGATGTGGCACACTAATTGCAAACATCTAATTAACTAGATAGGTAGATAAGGTTTAAAAAGAGAGAGAGAAAGTTGTAGGCAGTACGCTGCTTTTTGTTTTTTGTTTTTTGTTTTTTTGTGAAGGCAAATACCTTCGAATTGTTAGCTTATATAGCCCCGTTTCGGCGGGGCTATTTCATTTTATGCATTCCGTTTCTGATACTTTTTGATACATTTGGTGGAAATTAAAATTCATGCCAGTATTCGATTTCACAGTTATACAATGGATCTTACTTATTTTTTCTGCCATGCTAATTGGCATGTCAAAAGTAGGCGTGCCTGGCGTATCTATGCTGGTTGTACCAACGCTCGCTATTATTTTTGGGGGGAAAGCATCAACCGGTATATTGTTACCCAT
>Ga0116152_10003877_pt1 | contig 11904 bp, 14 predicted proteins | sample AD_UKC119_MetaG_FD_89894 | JGI IMG/M metagenome (GOLD analysis project Ga0116152, IMG submission 89894) | Active sludge microbial communities of municipal wastewater-treating anaerobic digesters from Hong Kong - AD_UKC119_MetaG | ecosystem: Engineered > Bioreactor > Anaerobic > Digestate...
ACCGCGCGCGAGGCGAACCTCCACCTCCCGCAGCTTCGCTATGATCTCTTCAGGCGTTGATCTCTTGCCCATGTCTCAGCTCCATATCTGAAGCCGGAACTAACTCAAATAATGGACCACTTTCCGGGGAGCAGACCACGTTTCAGCAGGACTTCCTTCAGCCAGGCCCGTTCTTCTTTCGTGGTCTTGAGTTCCCGTCCGTAATTATCGGACTCAACATAGACAATTCTGATGTTGTTTGTATCGGCCTCAGGCGCAGGCAGGTGAAAATCGGGCACATACCGTTCAAGATCCTTCAGCGCACGCGACCGGGCCAGCGAACTGTCGCCCATCAGATCCTGCATCAGGCGCATCACGATCATCTCGGCGCGCGTGATCTTCCTTACCAGGCCATTCAGCTTCACCTCTACTGTTTCGCCGAGCATCTCGCGCGCCACCGCCTGAATCGAGCGGCGTCCCTTTTTGCGGCCTTTCGGATTGCCCGACTTACCGGGCTTGAACTGCTTGTCCTTCGGTGGCTTGCGGTATCCCACTTCGTAGCCGTTGTTCTTTTCGTTATCAGACATCATTGTTTTCCTTTGTTTCAGCTTCGAGTTCATTGAAGGTCTGGTCCCAGACCGCGTGCCGGGCATCGGTACCAGCAGCTTCCTGGAAGCGACGGATGATGACGTCGGCATAGGCCGGGTCGAGTTCGATGCAGGCGGCGCGGCGACCGGTCTGCTCGGCCGCCAGCAGCGTCGAACCCGAGCCCGCGAAGGGATCAATCACCAGCTCATCGCGGGCAGTCACGTCCATCAGTGCTTCGGCAATCATGGCGACCGGCTTGACGGTCGGATGCAGCTTCAGCTCGTTGCGACGGGCCTGGACACCGGTGAAATCCCAGACATTGGTCCGGTTGCGGCCGTGCTTGCCGAGCTGGACGTTGTTGCGATGGCCTGCACCGGGCGTGCGGAACACGGGCACGAGTTCATGCTGCGAGCGGTAGAGCGATCCCATGCCGCCCGCCATCTTGTTCCAGACACAGAGATTAATCAGCTCGCCGAGCGTTGCCTGGCCGGCACCAATAACATCAGCGATATGGCGCCAGTCCATGCACACGAACGCCACGGCACCCGGCTTCAGCACGCCGCGGGCATGGGTCATGAAGGTTTCGAGGAAGCGGCGGAACTCTTCTGGCGACATCTCGCCGGAAGCCATCGCGAATTCCCGGTGGCGGATGCGGCCGAGGCCGCAGACATGGCCATCAACCGGGACGTTGTAGGGCGGATCGGTGAACATCGCCGCCGCGGGTTCGCCATCTGCCGCAATGGCATAGCTTTCGGCATTCAGCGCATTGCCAACCAGGAGGCGGTGCCGGCCCAGGAGCCAGAGGTCGCCTGGCCGGCAGACCGGGGTTCCGGTCGCCGGTTCCGGGACCGGCGGCTCATCATCGCCCGCCTCGTCGGCCAGAAGGAGATCAAGTTCCGGCACATCGAAGCCGATCAGGCCAATCTCGAAATCGAGGTCAACAAGGCCCTTCAGCTCTATGCGGAGCAAGTCGTTGTCCCAGCCAGCATTTTCGGCCAGCTTGTTGTCGGCAATGATGTAGGCACGCTTCTGTGCGTCCGTCATGCCGGCGATGCCAATGACGGGCACATGGTCGAAACCGAGCAGGCGCGCCGCTTCGACGCGGCCATGGCCAGCGATGATGCCGCCGGCATCATCAACCAGGATGGGATTGGTCCAGCCGAAGGCCTTGATGCTGTCCGCCAGCTGACGGATCTGCGCTTTGGAATGGGTCCGGGCGTTACCGGAATAGGGCTTGAGATCGCCAATCGGGCGATAGACGACACGAAGGTCGCGGATATTGGAAGACATGATTTCTCACAGTCGGCAAAAGGTTATCGATGGGCCGTCTATGACTATGAGAATATCGACTATGCGCGGCCCGACAGAGATGGGGCCAGCGCAAGAGGATTCAAGTAGAATTCCGTAGAACTTGCGCCGGAGATTGCTCTGTTAACCAACGAACCGGGGTTCTGTCCGGTTGCTCAGGCGCGATGCTCTCTACGGATCAGTCTTTTCCGTCGTAAAGCAATTTCCAGACCGGAACCTTCAGCTGCCTCGCGATCTTTTCGAGGCTTTCAACAGATGGGTTGCGCACACCCCGTTCGATGCCACTGACATAGGTCCTGTGCAGGTTGGCCTCGAACGCCAGCTTCTCCTGCGACATACCGGATTCTCTCCGGTAAGCGCGCAGATTTTTACTGAGGACGTCGAGGATTCCCATGCCCCGAAGAGCATGTGATGCTGCTTTTTGGTCTACAGACTATAAGTCTCTTTTTGCTGGACTTCCATCGCAACCCAAGCGATCACGGTCACCGGAAGGAGCAGATCTGATCAATGACCGACACAACGCATTCAACCGCCTCGTCCGTGCGCGAGAAGCTGATCGAGCACCTGTTCATGGGCGAGCTCCTGAAGCAGCTCTGGATCGCTGGCCACCGCGATGTTGAGGTCCTGCGCGCCGAGGTCGATGCGCGCGGGTATGATGTTGTGATCGAAACTGGCGGCACGCTCAGGCACATCCAGCTGAAGGCATCAGCAATCGGCGCGAAGACTTCGACGGTGACTGTCAACCTGGATCTCGCTAAAAAGCCGAGCGGGTGCATTGTCTGGATCTGGTTTAATCCGGAAACGCTCGATCTTGGTCCCCTGCTCTGGTTTGGCGGCGCGCCTGGTGAACGGTTGCCGGATCCCGGAGACCGGATTGCGAGGCATACAAAGGCCAACAGCCGGGGTGAGAAGGCCGAGCGGTCCAACCATCGCGTTGTGAACAAAGGGCGGTTTGTGGTGACTAGCGCCAATGAGCTGGCAGACCGATTGTTTGGCTAGCCGGAACTCCACCTGAGGCGGGTCGCGCCATGTGGCAGACCACTCTGTACGCCTACTTCTGTTTCGGGCGCAAAAGCCGCCATAAGAAATACGGTCCGCAGGTCTCAATTTCCTTGGGAGAGCGTGGTTTCGGTCTTTACTTTTTCCAGACGTGCACCCGGTTCGTTTAAACCCCAACGGCGATCAAAATAAAATTCAAGTGCTTGTCGAATTTCTATCCGAAGCAGGTCATCGCTAAATCCAAACTCTCTACGAACAACAGCAGCTTGAGATGAGGTGAGCCTTGCGCTCGGTCTCAGCCAAATGGTGCTGATCGAATGCCATTCCATGTCGAAGGGCGGTGGAGAATCCAATTCATCCATTTGGAACTCGTCCTCTGGGTTGATCCTTGCAGGGTGAAAGTTCCGGTACTCGCCGCGTTTGTAGCTGTAGGCCCGGAAATGAATGCTCTCGCCATCGAAGATAAACCGTGTTGGCGCGACCCATTGTGGAGCCGTTTCACCAGAGCTCATCGATGTGTAGGCGATTCTGATTTTTTGCTGTTTCGAGATGGCGTCGTAAAGCACGGTCGCGACGTGTGGGTCCAGCCACCGTTTCGCACGGGGCAGCGCAGCGGGCAACGCATCGTCTGAGGCCGTGTCAAGAACGCCGAATACGTCCAGCATCGAAGAAGCCGCAATCGGCTGATGATCGGGCGAAGCCACGTAGGCCTTCAGATGCGCGTCGTACTCCGGAGCATTTTGAGTGATCAGCGACAGATATGCCCGAAAATCATTGGCGGCCTGCGCGATCGAGATTCCAAATCGGTCGGTGAGATCGCGCCGCCGCGCAACGCCGCGCCAGGTGAAGCACCTATCGAGAAACAACAGGCGCTGTCGCTGGGCATGTTTCAGGTCGTCGAGCGTCATCCGATTTCCTCTCTTGACTCTTGTTAACTCATACATCTAAAAAATATATGTATAAAAAATATACGGAACAAGCCATGAAGCTGCTACACACTTCCGACCTGCATCTCGGTCGTCAGTTCAACGGGATCTCCCTTGAGGAGGATCACGCAGCGGTGCTCGCCCAGATCGTCGAGGCGGTGAAGGCGAATGGCGTTGATGTGCTTATTATCGCCGGCGATGTCTTCGACAGGGCGTCGCCGCCGCAAAACGCGGTGCGCCAGTTCACCGGGTTTCTCCAGCGAATCAAAACGGAAACAGACGCCGCGGTCGCCATGATCGCGGGCAATCACGACTCCGGGGACCGTATCGACCTTTCAGCCATCGCGGCGGATCGCACGCGTTGGCTCATCCGCGGTGCGATCAGTGCTGAGGAAGCACCGCTCCTGCTTTGCGACCCGCACGGCCCGGTTGCGATCTCAGCGCTGCCGTTCGCTTACGAGTATGCCGCGCGCGAGTGCTTTGAGAGCGAGGCCATTGGTACGCCCGAAGATGTACTGGTAGCGCAGGTCGCAGCCGCCCGCGCTGAAGTCCCAGAAGACGCGCGGTGGATTATCGTCGCCCATGCCTTCGTCACGGGTGGTTCAGTGAGCGAGAGCGAGCGCTCCCTGACGCGGGTTGGCGGCATAGAGACTGTCAGAACTTCCGTTTTTGACGGGGCTCACTATGTCGCCCTCGGGCATCTACATCGCCCCCAGTCGGTGGACGGGGAGCATATTCGTTATTCTGGCTCGCCTCTCGCCTTCGGCTTCGATGAGGCCGACTCGGGAAAATCGATGAGCCTGATCGAGATGGATGCAGCGGGTCAGGTTTCGGTCGAGGTCCTGCCGTTCAAGCCAGTCAGGCGTGCCCGGGTTCTCCGCGGCAATCATGCAGAACTCCTGCTCTCCGATCCGTCGAGCGATTTCATAAAGGTGGTGTTAACGGATGATGCACCCGTCATCGACGGGATGAAGCGCTTACGGGAAGTGTTTCCGAACGCCTGCGAGCTAATCTACGCCCGCGACGAGCACCCACTCGAGATCAAATCGGTAAACGGACCGCCTGTCGAGGCCGCCAAACCTGCAGACGTGGTTCGCAACTTCCTGACAGAGGTCGGCCTTAAGGATTTATCTGAGGACGACGAGGGGGTGGTCGACGCTTCGCTCACGCGCTTGCGGCATAGGGAGGACGCGGAATGAGACCGGTCCGACTCACACTCCAGGCCTTCGGTCCCTACGCGAACAAGGAGATCATCGATTTCCGCAGCGCTGTTGAAGCGGGCCTGTTCGGCATCTACGGGCAGACCGGTTCGGGCAAATCGACAATCTTCAGCGGAATGACCTTCGCTCTATTCGGTGAGGCATCGAAGTCGGAGCAGGATCGCACTTCCCTTCGTTCGGACCATGCACCGGCTGACCTCACAACCGAAGTCGAGTTCGTCTTCGATGTGGGCGAGCGGCGTTTCGTGGTCGTTCGCCAGCCGGATCAGATGCGCCCGAAGCAGCGCGGCGAAGGTGAAACCAAGAGTGCCCACGAGGCTCATCTGTTCGACGCGACCGGGCTTTCCCTAGAAGAGATCACGGCGGACAAGCGCGGCAAGATCATTGCAGAAAAGAAGGTCCGCGATGTTGATGCTGCCGTTTCGGATCTTCTCGGCTACGGCGTTGAACAGTTCCGGCAAATTGTGCTGCTGCCGCAAGGCCGGTTCGAGAAATTCCTATCCGCCAAAACTAATGAACGCGTGACGATCCTGCGGGACCTGTTCGACGTCTCGCTCTACCAGGCACTGATGGCTGACCTAAAGGAAAAGGCAGCGGAGGCGGAGCGGCAAGTGCGCGAAGAACGGGCAGTCTGCGCCGGGCGGCTCAAAGCCGAAGGGTTCGAGAGCACCGACGCCCTGCTCGAAGGCATAAACGCAGCCCAAACCGCGGTTCAGGAACGATCAACAGTTGAGGCTGACGCAAAAAAACAAGCTCAAGCGGCCGAGACCGCATTTCGGTCTGCCGAAGCGGTTGAGGCAAAGTTCGCGGCATCGGAACAAGCACAGGCAAAGCTCACCGTACTGACAGCTCGCAAGGCAGAATTCACGGCCATCGCCGACCGGATGAAACAGGCGGCGCGCGCCCAACTGATTGTGGATGTGGAAGAGCAACTCTTCGCCGCCAAGCGAGACGTGAAGGACGCCGAGGCGAAGCTCTCCGAAGCTAAAGAAGCGCAGAGCCGGGCCAAACAAAAGGTCAAAGACGCGACCGAGGCCCTAGCAAGAGAAGAGGCACGAGCGCCTGAGTTGGAAGCCGCGCGCAAACGCAAAGATGATCTTGAGAGATTTGCCGGGGTTCTCGAAGCAGCGTCAGCCACCGCCGAAGCCGTGGAGGCGGCGCTCGAGGCGCATCGGATAGCCCGCGCGGCGTTCGAGAAAAGTAAAGATCGGCTCGGCCAGTTGCGCAATACTCGCGCGGAACGCACGGCCGCGCTCAAGTCAGCCCGGGGCGCTGAAAGCCTGCGCGGTGACCTCGCGAAAGCGCATTCGCTTCTCCTGACCCAGAAGAAAGAAGCCGAGGACTATGCGAAAGCAGAAGCTGTTGCCCGGTCGGCGAAAGCGGTGTTTGAAAAGGAAAGTGCAGCCTCAGCCGAGGCGCTGAAACAGGAAGCGGAGGCGCGCACCACCTATGCAGCCGCAGAACAAGCCCTTGCCGCGGCTCAGGCGTTGCATCTCGCGACCAAGCTGGAAAACGATGCGCCCTGTCCTGTGTGCGGATCGACCGACCATCCAAGTCCCGCGACGGGAGATATCGAGAACGCAGGACGCGATCAGGCCTTCCGCGAAGCCCGCGCCCGGCTTGAAAAAGCTGAACGCGCCGCCCGCGAGGTCAGTGAAAAACTAGCTGGGCAGAAAGCCACGTTCGAGGCCAGAAAGGAAACTTTGTATTCGCTCGAACAGCCGTTGGACACGCTCGCGGCCATTCTCGAGAAAGTTCGTCAAACTGAAGCTGATATTAACGCTCTTGGTCCGGTCGTGAATATAGAGGAGGCCGAGGCGGCCCTCGATGCACTCGACAAGCCGATTGCGGAAATCGAGACCGAGACCGAACGGCTACGCGCTGAAGCTGACAAATGCCGTAACGCCGCGACCGAGGCCAGAGCCGCCCGCGATGGGAAACTCGAGGCCGTCCCCGAAGCTCTCCGTACACTGAGCGCACTAACATTAGCCATGGAAGAGACATCACGCACACTGAATGCGCTCGTCAACGCGAAAAACAAAGCAGAAGCCCTGGCGAAGGCGGCCCGAGAAGCAGCCCTCTCCGCCGATGCCACGGTCAAGGGCGCTGAAGAGTCAGCTACAGCCAACAAAGTCCGCCTCGGAAAATCTGAGGCGACGTTCCGCACGCGTCTGTCCGAGCAAGGGCTCACGGATGCGCTTTATCAAACTCTCAAACCCGCTATCGCGACGATCAATTCAGACAGTGAATTGATCAAGAAGTTCGAGACTCAGTTGAACGAGGCGCAGGGCGCTGCAAAGGCAGCGGCCTTGGCGATTGCCGATCTGACGCGCCCGGACCTTCCTGTGTTGAAGGAAGTTCGCGATGCCGCCGCGGCAGCTCTGACCGATTCGACGGAAGAGCGGATCGCCGCCAACAACCGCGTCGATCAGCTGGAGAAACTCAGGAAGAGTCTCGAAGAGACGATGCAAAAACTGGATAAAGCGGAAGCTGAATCCGGCCCTCTTCGCAAGATCGCTGCTCTCGTGAATGGCGATAATCCGCTGAACCTCAAGCTCGAAACCTATGCGATCGGGGCCATGTTCGATCGCGTGCTTGAAGCCGCCAATCTCCGGCTCGGCCCAATGACCTCCTCCCGATATCAGTTGGAGCGCGACATCGAAGGCGGTCGTGGCAGCCGCGGCCTCGGCATCCAGGTCTTTGATGTGCACACGGGCAAGTCGAGAGGAACCGACACGCTGTCCGGCGGCGAGACTTTCATCGCGGCGCTCGCCCTTGCACTGGGTCTCGCTGATGTTGTCGAATCTGCAAGCGGCAAAGTCCGTCTCGATACCATTTTCATCGATGAGGGATTCGGAAGCCTCGACACCGAGAACGGTTCAGGCACCCTTGATCAGGTCCTTAACGTCCTGAACAGCCTCGTCAAACAATCCCGCGCCGTCGGCCTGATTTCGCACGTCCCTCTGGTCCAAGAAGCTATTCCGAACGGGTTCTATGTCCGCAAGGACTTTTGGGCAGCACGGTTGAAGAGAGGAGCACGATCTGATGGCAGCTCGACTTTCCAGAAGGCGTTTTCATACTCGCCGCTTGAGCTGCGGTAGGGTGGTATATGTTCGAGAATGCTGGGTTCTGCAGGAGCGTGGTACCAGTGAGAGGAAACGCAGCTATCGTCACCCTTGCCCCAAATGCGGAGCGGAGATCATCAGCGTCCACATGCCAAATGGTGGTTGGGCGCACTTCGAAGGACAGTCGGGGCTTTCAACGATCAAGCATCCGTGCATGCATGTTGGTGAAACCACAGGCCGGGGTGAGGATGATTTGACGCTAGATTTGTTCGATAAGGAGTACGACTATGCCGAGATACAGAGACATCGACGGTGACTCAGGAATACTAAGCTATCAGTACGGCGAAGACTGGATAACGGTCGAGTTCGAGCGTGGTGCACAAAGGCACTACAAATACACATACGCTAGCGCCGGGCCTTTCCACGTTGATCGTATGAAGACGTTGGCAGAACAGGGCGATGGCCTGAACTCCTACATCAATAAGAATGTAGCAAAGTCGTACGAAACAAAGTGGTAGAGATAAGCACCGGATTGTTCCTGCCAGCAGGCATCACGAATACCTGCTCTCAGTACTTCGCCCGACTTGCTCATCTGCAAATGCTTTCTGAGCGAATTCTAATGTCCGCTTTCGCGGATTTTCCGGTCGAATCGAAAGACAGCAACGTGGACTTCTATGCCGACCTGAGCGCAGGTGTCCGACATGGACGTAATCGACCAAATCCGCCGCAGGATCGTGAAGGCCCTGGAACTGACTGAGGATGCTAATGAGCAGGCAATCCGAGCGCAGCACCCTGTTCTTGAACCTGAGGACCGCCTCCGGGAGATCCAATCTCTCGGCGGCCTTCTCGACAAGGCAAGATCTCACTGCGACAAAGCCGAGACCGCCATGCTGAAGTATATCCGTTTACAGAGCGAATAGACTGGACTGCAGACCAATTCCGAGCATTGGTGTGAGTGTCGCGGACGACACCGCGAACGCCCGCCAGGTCACCGGGCCTTCGGGTCGTGGAAGCGCTGATCGCTTCCTCAGACCTGAAAGGAATTCCGATGACAAACCGCAAATCCACCCGCGCCGTTCAGAGAACCAAAGCCAAGGCTTCGAAAGCCGATCAACTCAAAAGCCTTCTCACCAAGCCAGATGGCATGACCGTCGAAGCACTCTCCACAAAACTAAGCTGGCAGACGCACACAACGCGGGCCGCCCTCACCCGCCTGAAGCAGGCCGGGGTCGGGGTGGAAAAGCTCGATCCCTCAGAAGGCTCGCGCCAATCCCGCTACCGTATCGTCGGAGCGAAGAAATGATGCCCGCGGCCGAGGTTCAGGCTCTCTCGCGCGCCGACCTAGTCGATCGGTACGAGCGGCTACTTGAAGCACTACCGCCGAAGGGACTGAGCACGCCCCTTCTCCGCCGGATCGTCGCCTTCGAAACCCAGGCCGCTGAACGCGGCGCCCTGGGCCATCGTCTCAGGAAGCGGCTTCAGTCGATTGCCGATAAGGAAGGAGCAATCAGTCCTGCCTTCCATCTTAAATCCGATGCCCGACTCGTCCGTGAATGGAACGGCGTCTCACACGTTGTCGATCGGATCGAAAATGGCTTCTCCTACCGCGGCAAGACCTACCGCTCGCTCTCTGCCATCGCGAAGGAGATCACCGGCGCCAAGTGGTCCGGCCCGCGCTTCTTTGGACTGAAGGGGGCGGCATGACAAAGCTCGACCGCCGAACCATCCGCTGCGCCATCTATACCCGCAAGTCGAGCGATGAGGGCCTCGATCAGGCCTTCAACTCACTCGATGCGCAACGTGAGGCCTGCGAGAGCTACATCTCCAGCCAGCGGCATGAAGGTTGGAAACTGATCCCCGCACATTATGATGACGGCGGACTATCTGGCGGCAATCTCGATCGCCCAGCGCTTCAACGACTTCTGAAGGACATCGCCGACGGTAAGGTCGACCTGGTCGTTGTTTATAAGATCGACCGGCTCACCCGGTCGCTGGCGGACTTTGCCAGACTGGTCGACCGGTTCGATGCCGCGGACTGCTCCTTCGTCTCGGTCACCCAATCGTTCAACACGTCGACTAGTATGGGGCGGCTCACCCTCAATGTGCTGCTGTCGTTCGCCCAGTTCGAACGAGAGGTCACCGCCGAACGCATCCGGGACAAGATCACGGCCTCAAAGAAGAAAGGCTATTGGATGGGTGGTCTGCTCCCACTCGGATATGACCGACATCCGGATCCGAAAATGCAGACGCTTGTGATCAACGAGGCGGAGGCAGAGATCGTCCGGGATGTATTCCTTTTTTATGATCAGCATGGTTGCCTGCGTCAGGTAGAGCAGGACGTCATCGCTCGCGGCTACAGGTCCAAGCGCCGGACCTTCAACGACGGAAAGGTGACGGGTGCGAAGCCTCTCAGCCGCGGACAGATCAACTTCATACTCCGGAACCCGGTCTATATTGGCCGCATCCGCCACAAGCAGGAATCCCATCAGGGACTGCATGAAGCGATCGTGGATCAGGATCTCTGGGATCGTGTTCAGAAACAACTCGACCGGAAGTCGCCGGGGAAGTTCCGCACCCGATCCAGGTCGGGCGCGTTGCTGACCGGCCGGATATTTGACGAGACGGGCGACTTCCTGACGCCGACCCACTCCCAGAAAGGCAGCCGCCGATACCGTTATTATGTCTCGGGTCGGTTGCTGGCGGGATCACCGACCGATGCTTCCGGCTGGAGGCTGCCGGCAAAGCAGCTGGAAGATGCCGTGCGTGAGACGGTCTTCCGGTACATCGACAGTGATGTGTCTCGGGTCCTTAGCTGCCCTACGCCGTCATTGCTCGAAAGCCTGAAGAACAGTCTCGGTAAGTTATCGCGGAACATGGCTACGGATTTTGTCAATCGGGTTGATGTCTCTGCCGGGCGGCTGAACATTGCGCTGTCTCCAAATGCGATCGCTGATTGGCTTGGGGTCCCGGAAGAAGAAATTGACAGTACCCGGCTTCGGCTTGAATCGCCGTTTAGCATCAGGCGGCGCGTGAAGGAGTCGAGGCTGGTGTTTGGGATGATCCATACGGCGCCGGATCCGAAACTGATCCGGATGATTGCCCTCGCGCATTCCTGGCTGGAGGAAATTAAATCCGGCGTCCTCATGAAGGACATTGCTGCACGTCATGGGTGGAAGACGCTGATGGTCCGGCAGCGCATCCAGCTGGCGTTCCTTTCACCCGCAATTGTCGGAGCCATCCTGGAAGGTAAGCAGCCTGAGGGACTCACGCTAACGCACCTCGTGACGTCTGACATTCCCCTGGACTGGGATGAGCAATGGACCGCGCTGGGGTTTGAGCCGGCTCCCTGATACCCGCAGTGCCGTTCCCTGTTCTCCGAAATCATTTCCCTGTTCGACTTCGGAAAATTCCCTGTTCCTGAAGTAGGGAATTGTCCCGAAACCCACTGATTTTACGTGTGTTTCTAGGCGCGCTGCGGGGCGTTTCCCTGTTATTTTGCCGAGTTTCCCTGTAAATCGCGGGATATCAGGGAAATCCGACCTGAGGGTACTGTTGCATTTGGCGATTGGAGACGGCGGCAGATTTCGGGCGCGAAATCCACCCTGTTCCGGAAACGGAAACGAAGCCTTTGCGCCAAAGCCCGCGGTGTGTGGGGCTTTGCGCGCAGGTGGGTGTAGTTTTCTCTGATCTGCGGTCTGGCTGGCGGAGAGGGAGGGATTCGAACCCTCGATACCCTTGCGAGTATACCGGTTTTCGAGACCGGCGCGATCGACCACTCCGCCACCTCTCCGCGCCGGGGTCATTGAAGGGGGCTGAACT
>Ga0116152_10003879_pt1 | contig 11902 bp, 12 predicted proteins | sample AD_UKC119_MetaG_FD_89894 | JGI IMG/M metagenome (GOLD analysis project Ga0116152, IMG submission 89894) | Active sludge microbial communities of municipal wastewater-treating anaerobic digesters from Hong Kong - AD_UKC119_MetaG | ecosystem: Engineered > Bioreactor > Anaerobic > Digestate...
CGCCACCGCAGCCATCGATACAACCGGCAAAGATCTGGCGGCTGATCTTTTTGTCGTAGGAAACCGCTACGACCTGGCCAGCGGCTGAAGTATAGTTAGGCGCATCGGCAGCAACGTTATCCGGAGTATAGGTGTAGAGGGTCCAGTTATGCGGCTGACCTTCAACCTTGTCGCCATAGACAACGTAAAAGTAGCCGGCCGGACCGGGGCGACTCGATTGACAAGGTTTGGTGCGCCAACTTGAATACCAGGCACCATTGGGAATTTCATACCAGCTTTTTCCGGAATAAATACCAAGCGGAATGGAGGGCACATCAGGAAGAGGGTTGCCTGAGGGAGCGGAAATCGGCTTACCCGGACCGGCAGACTTGAAATATGGCCAGGTCGAGCCACCGCTTCTTCTGATACCACGGCCTTTGGGGCCGGTTCGGTAAATGTCGGTATTCTTGCCCCACGAACGATGGTCATAGTGAACATACTGGTGATAACCATAGTCGGCAAGGTCAGTACTGCCGGAATCGAGAACCTGCCTTTTAAGAGGTTCGCCGAGGAGGACATAGCCGGGAACCACCTTTTCGGAAAAGGTGTAAATCTTTCGATCGAGGTCGACGGAAAACCCGATTGAACTGTCGGGTTTGAACAAATACTTCGGAGGATCGAAGTATTTGTTGGCCTCAGGATTGTTCAGGCGGTAAATACCGCGCATTGAAACGGGTCCTTCGCCGATTAACAGATAGCACTCACCATTACGGCGATATTCCGGTTTCAGGGCCGCAAAGGCCGAAACACAGACTAATCCGAGTAACAGCAGTAAAAGAAACCTCTTAAGCCTGACTGATCTCATATACTCCCTCCTTCATACTCCTGAAAAAGCATTAATTACTATATATGGACTGAATAACGGCATTGCCGATATTATTGTCGATTTTATAGGAACGAAAAATGGCCGCGAGAACTTCGACGGTAAGGTCCACCCCACCGATAAAAATATCATTGTCGAGCATCTGCGTAGAGAAAGGTTCAAGAATGCTAGTACCATGTCCAAGCCAATTGGCAGCGAGACTGGTAATGTTTTGATAATAGCCGTTTATCGCGGCGGAATCGTTGCGAATTTCGTTGGGGAAAGGAATCGCAAACAACTTGTCATAATTCAAATCAGGGGCAAGAACCTGTGATTGAGCCTGAAGAGTCGCTTTCAATTCGCGGCTTTTTGAATTCAACACAACTTCGATACCCTTATTTGCAGCAATCTGACGAGTATACTGACGAATTTCATTGATTATGGCAGCAAACTGTTTCTGCGTGGTTTCCGGATCGGTATAGCCGACATGATAAGCAACCTTTTCCAGCTTGCTGCGCCGATCTTCAGCCTGTTCCAATTGTGCCGAATAGGATTGCAATTTGGCATTAAAGGATGCGTCAGTTCGATTTTGCGCAATATCGTATTCTTTTCTTTTCAGGGCCCTCGGGCCAGTAGCCAAAGTATCGATCTTGTCGAGATATTGCTTGGCAATTCGCTCCATTTCACGATTGTAATTTCTACGGGTCTCATGGAGCCGACCTTCAAGCAATCTGATTCTGGCGTTGAGCTCATCAATTTCCCGGTGCTGCTCTTCGGATTTCTGGTTGGCCACACTGGTTGAAACCTTTGCCGGGTCAACGCGAAAAGCCTGCAGATACGGATTATAGGAGCGCATGCCAGGATGCAGAAGCACCAGCGCCTTGAGATCAACTTTTCCGATCAATACCTTTGCGGCAGCCCGACTTTCAACGCATGAACCCAGGCTTAGCAACAAGCCGACAACCAGGTAAAATACGATTTTTTTGTTTTGTCTTTTCATCCCTGTAACCATGTTTAGTTTTTCGTGATCCTTTCTACGGAAACTATTCTAATCGCATCTTTGGAAATTATTCTGCCGAACTGGTCCTGATAGTTGGCCTCAGCCTGTATAAACAGCGCTTCGGTGTTCCATTTATTGTCTGTGAATATTGACATGCTCGCCAGAACCACGTTTATCTGCTGGTCATTGAAGCTTGAAACCGATTTATCAAAATTGAGTATCCGGAATTCGTTGGTATTGGCAGAAGTGGTAAAAGTCTGCAGATATGACGAATCGCCTAATTTATGTGCTTCCCAGCAGGCATAGAAGTCGCCCGGATAAAGCTGAAATTTCAACAACGCAAGCTCAGTCAGGCCATGAGCAAGATAATCCAGTTTGATTCTTTCATCGATTTGAACCGTCTGGTTTTTGGTTCCACGGGTCATACCGCTGTAAGCGATAGCCATCTGCAATAAAACTACGGCAAAAACAAGAGCGAGTATCAGGGCCATGCCTCTTCTGCTATTAAACCTTTTGCTCATTTGTTGTCCCTCACTTTCGATTTGAAAGTTGCAAGGGTATAGAACTTCTCTTTATCTTCGCCCTTATCCTGCCAGGTAATTTTCATGGAATACTCATAGATCATACCTTCGTAGGCCTTATCCTGTTCACTCCAGCCCCATTTTGAAGGATCGCCCGGATTATTTGCCTTTTCAAAGGGATCATACATCGGAACTTTAAAGGAACCTGGCCGATCGGTTACGGTTAACTCAGCCTTGAATTCAAATTTGTTTCCTGTTTCCGGGTCAAGCACGCTGTCAGGGCCGACTCGAAGAATGATACCGTTAGCATCGTTACTGGATTTAAGGGTTTCAAGGGATGAGGATCCGTAGGTCTTCGTCTGGTTAGCAGCCGGCTCGAGGATGCCAAATGGGAACTGCAAAGCCTGGTTAAGCTTTTCCTGGCAGAGGTTAACTGCCTTGATGGTTCGGTCATCTTTATCGGTTGCCTTGATCGAAGTGCCCATTACCCCAATGATAGGAATGAAAGCCGTGGCAAGCAGAGCCATGGCCAGAATTATTTCGGTCAAACTCATCGCCCGGCGACGATTCTTTCTGGAAAAAATTCTTCTCATATTAAAATCCCCCCAGATCGAGTTCGTTAACCTTGACCGAGAAGTCTATTTTGGCTTTGATTCCTTGATTTACGGTGGTTCCAGGGTATTTTGGGTGCTGCATGGTAATGTTCAAGCCGATTACTTTCTCTGTTTCAGTCATTCCATCAGTTCCAGAGGCTATTTCAACACTGAAACTGGCAGTGAGAACATCGCTCAATTTGGCGGTATAGGGTGCGCGAATCAGCGAAAAGTCTGCGGGAGCGGCATTGAAATTGCCAAGCGGCGCGCTAAACTTGGACAAATCAGGCTCAAAAGCAGCGGCGGTATTGAAATAATCGATACCATTATGTGCTTCTTTTTTGGTGTTGGCATGCAGGTATAAAGTGTAAAGATTTTTGTCATTGGGTCTTGCCATAAGACAATGGAACAAAATCAGACCCGGACCGGTACCAGGGCCGACATTGGCACCGAAAACAGACATATCCGGTTTGCAAACACTGAAAAGCATCAGTCGGGTATCAGCAGTCAAACTTGTAACTTCAGTGTTGTTTTTAACAGTGACAAAACAACTTTCTGAGACAACCACCTGTGGGGTTCCGGCGGGATTTATTCCGGAAGCATTGGAAGCCTGCTCGATTCTTTCTTTGAGCAGGTTCAAGAAGCGCTCTGCTTCCTTCTGCTTTTGCAACCGCCAGGAACCAGCTGTGAACATGCGGCTGCCCATGCGATAAAAAGAGAAAACGCCGGCAATGAACATCGACAGAATGCTCGCCGCAATTAGAATTTCGACGAGTGTAAAACCTTTTAAGACTTTACCGGTTTTGTACATATAATCTCCCTGAGTATAGTTACGCAATTTTGATGCCATTGCCGGTACCCCTACTTGGGTGCGACCAGACTCTCAAGATCGGTATCAAACCTCTGATCATGATCTTTTACAATAGCCAGAATTGAATGGACCGATTCGATAACCTTGCGATCGATCTTGTGTTTAAGATAAATTCTTTCAACCAAAGCGGCTGAAATATCGTCTCCGCCCTTGAGCACCATCGGATAAGGTTTTAAAGGCAGAAGATTCATCGCATCGGGATATCTGATCAGTTCGAGCCAGTTGATCAGATTTCTGGAATTTGGCGTCTCATCTGAAACCAAAACATGATCGCGATTCGCCAGAAATGAATAAAACAGGCTGAAATCAATCCCGGGAATGCCGAGGCCATATTGTGGGCCGGCTTTATAGCGTTGTGGATAGTTGATTGGCACGGTTATCGAAGAATTTAGCACCAGATCGTATTTCTGCTCATCAGCTAGGGCTTTTAGCTCTGTCATCAGCTCTTTTTCAATATGATCAAGGATTTTTCTCGTTTCGGCGGGCGCAGTAAGGTCAGGGCAATTTTGCTGATACTCGATATCGGAAAGCTGACCGCGGATCTTTTCCTCTTCTCTGGAAATTTCTTCGAGCTTCTTTTCAACCCGCTTGCCGGTAGACAGTTCAGCGCCGCTCATCTGCGCGATCAAAGCAGCCTTCTGTTTTTCAAAAGCTTCAATTTTGCCGCGAAGATCCGCTGAAACCTTGCTCCAGTTCTGAGTGGGCGGACTGGACCGCAGTTTATTCACTTCCGCTTCAAACTGCTCTTGAGACAGACCCGGTGCGACTTTAAAAAAACCCATTCGATCGAAATCGAATAAAGCCATTTGCGGATGAATACTTGCCACCAAACCCAGATCTACTTTGGCGATGCGCATCTGCGCAAAGGCCATTGAAGCTGCCGACAAAGCAAAGATAGTTATGAAAAAAAGCAGTCTTTTTCCAAATTTCATTTAATTTATTTCCTTTCCCCGACAAGGATCGGCTTGGCCAAAACCGGGAACAATAAACCTATCCGATGAGTCTCACGCAGATACCTTACCAACCCAGCGGCGCTCTCAGGCTGGAAGAAAAATTCCCGTAAAGGGTTGCGGATAAACACCGGCGGAGGAGCGAAAAAACGTGGCAAAGTATTTAAAACAACGTCTGAATCAGAAAATTCTTCTCTTACATCGAGAATCATCGAACGGGCAATTGCAAGAACTCTTGAAACAGGCGGCACGCCATTGGCAGCTTCAAGCTCACCCAAGTCCAAAAGCAGACGCTTTCTTTTGAAAATTTCTTCATTCAGTCGGGTAAGCTCTTTCCAGACCTGGTTTTCGTCCGCATCCTCCGAGTTCAACGATCGGGAAAGAATCTCTTCGCGCTGCCGCCCGAACACTGCTATCTCTTGTTGAGCTGACGCAATCTGACTTCGAACCGATTCAACAGGGACAACCTGACTCGGAGTGTTTTTAAACCTTCCAGATTCAGGGTCGTAATTCTTCATCATCGGATGCTTGTTGAGCAAACGCTCAAAATCTGCAGCACTAAAGCTTTGCGCCGACAATGATGACGAGACAAGAAAAGCAAAAAATGTTAACAGGTGAAAAATTTTTTTACACATCAATCTGGCAACTCCGGAAAATCAAAAACAAATGGATCGATCTCAAGATCTGGTCTGCGCCTCAACAGTTTTTGCGCAAGCAAGGATTCCACGTAATCATGGTCTTCGAAAAGACTGATTCGTGTATAGTTATGCGGGAACACCGAGAGAGAAAGAACTCTCGCTGGATACGGCAACTGGAAAAAGATCAGCGACACCCAGGACATACCATTTAGCTCCTGGGCCCATGGCTTTTCCTGGTCGACATAAACTCCTCTGATCCGGCTATTTTGCATGATCACCACCTGGTGGCAATTGAAATCGGAGTTGGCATCGCTGAAAAAGGCGATCTTGAGGAAATTCCTGTCACTACCGAGAATGAGAGGTTTCTGGCCCCTGGCAAGAAAATCCTGGCCCATTTTCAAAACGGAACTTGAACGATCGACAAGACTCCAGTTCAACTTCGAGGGCCAGCTCGGCAGCGCTTTGACAAATCCGGAAAAAAAATGCGAAACCCAATTGTGCCCCGATAACCAATAAATTGAATCAACCGGAGGCTTCTTAAAATTTGCATTTAAGAAGTTAACTTCAGCCAAAGGGAAAACCGGTGCCGAAATTGGAATCTTAACGAAAAAAACCAGTTTCCAGTCGTGAATGGCAAGGCTACATGCCCTGACGGGCCAATTACCGGCAAAAACCAGCAAAAACAGCAGGGGCAAAAGAGTTCTCAAGTGTTTCATCATTCTATTCTAGCACACTTTTTCAGCTAAGGATAAAGTAAAACTAACGAACATTTTATTTCAGATTTATTTAAATAGTTCGCCTCTTTTATGGCTCGCAAAACCTTAGAGTAACCTGGCAAATCAACAAAGTGGCAATCGAGTTTCTGGATATTTTCTCAAAATGATCTGTAATTTTTTGCGCCCAGGGATTATACTTTAATCTGATTTGATTTACCTTCAGGAGCCCCGCTTTGCCAGAAAATCAGCTTTCCCAACCCCTATTGAAAATGATCGATCTTAGTGCCACCGACGTATTTGCCGGAATGGTAACCGCTTTCGTTCTTTCACTCATTCTTAGCCTGGTTTTAAAAAAGGCAGCCCGGCACCAGGCTTCTGATCCGAGGCATTATCGGACTATGGTGCTGCTGGCGACGGTAGTAAGTTTGATTATGGCGGTTATCGGCAACAGCCTCGCCCGTGCCTTCGGTGCAATCGGTGCTTTGAGCCTGATAAGGTTCAGAACAGCCATAAAAAGCAGCAATGAACTGGCCTATCTTTTTATGGCCATTTCAGTGGGCATGGCTTGCGGTAGTGGTTACCTAGCTATTGCTGCCGGAGCAACCGGTCTGTTTATAATGTTTTCGGTATTTCTTGAAAGATTTTTCGGCCATAACCCTTGCTCGGGCATATCGATGATTAAAGCCGTCATTCCTAACCATGATGAAATGAACGCTCAGCTCATGGAAAAGGTGGAAAGCCTGACCGAAAGTCATCAGATTCTTAGCAGGCAAAGCTGCGGTTCAGAAAAGACCGAAATTATTATTGAAGCCATTTTTTCGGCTGAAACCGGATCAGCAGACTTGATCAAGGCCGCCAGAGAGATCAACCCGGAAATCCTTATCCAGGTATTATTAGACCAAAGCTGATGAAGGGTTTTGCCGATCACCGAACTTTACAATTAAGGTTTTTGCTGGCAGGATTTTTGGTCTTTCTGGCTTACCTGTTCTTACCCGTGAACCTTGATCCGTCAAGACCAGAAAGTCTTTCTGAAAATGCTTACTTACCATTTTCCACCAACCACTTCACGATAGGTATAAGACCCGAAGACTTCCAATTCTGGTTTTCCGACAAACCCCATAGCCTTTACACCTTTGCAGACGCAGAATTTACAATCAACCGCCTGCCGGCGAAGCATAAGGCATCGCTGCGGATAAGAGGCACACACGCCTGGAACTGGGATTTCAGGAAGCCTTCGCTAAGACTGAGACTGCCAGACAATTTAAAAATCAGCAACAATCGAATTGTCGACTTTATCAACCCTGACGATGCCTCGATGCTTGCCAATCTTATTGCCGACAATATCGCTGCCACAATTGGCCTTCCTTCACCAAGAACGCGCATCTGCACCATCACTCTGAATGGCGACTACAAGGGCCTCTATCACCAGGCTGAACCAATCAACCTGGCATCAATCAACAATCAAGGTTTCAAAAACCATAGCATCATCGAAGGCAATGTTCGCAATTTACGAATGTGGCACCAGCATGATCTATGGGAGATCGAAAGCACGGATACAGGGCGATCAGTGGAAGCACAGAAAGCCTTGCAGGCAATTCTGCAATCGGCTTCAACTCCTGTTGATTTAGCCCGAGTTGAAAAACTCGAAGAACTTGTCGATTTCGATCTTTTTGCCAGATGGTCAGCGCTTATGACTGCAATTGCCAGCATTCACAGCAATGATTTTCTTGGCAATCTGCTGATTTTCAATCATGATTCGGGAAAGGTTTTCCCGGCAATCGCAGACTCGACGGGCTTTGGCGTGATTACCGCCATGGCCGGGCAGCATGAAAAAATTGACGTCGAGGTTCCCATCAATGAGTTTCTGACGCCATTACAGAACGCCCTGTTTCGCATTCCACAATTTCAGCATAAGAGAAATCTCGAACTGTACAGGCTGTTGCAAAATGAACTTGCCCCGGCCAGACTCGCTGAATTGAGCCAAAAGTATCTGCAGGTCCTCAAGCCCCTTTATTTCGAAGAACCCTATGCAAGTGCGCTGATAAACGTTCCTTTGGTTTTGTTTTCAAGAAAAATCCCCGTTTCACCACAAACTCAGCTTGCAGACAGCGAAAGGCTCCTCAAGTTCATGGAAGAAAGAAGAGAGTTTTTGCTGAAGGAGTTAGCGCAAAGTGAGCTGAAGATAATCGTCACCGAGACCTGCAAAAAAGCTTTTGCTCGAAGTTTCCGCCTGGTGCTGATTAGAGTTACCGGAAATTGTGCGATATCCTGCGATCTTGGCAAATATTACGCTGCCATTCTGCCGGATTTAGGCTCTGACGGAGAACTTGATAAAGTAGGACAGGATTTTCTTTCGCCATTGCTCCTGCATCCAGGCCTTAAAGAAACAGCACCCAAAGTTCCTCATTGGCTGCTGCTTGAAAGAAGACACTGCAATTTCATTTTGGCCCCGGACTTTCAGACTTACACAATCGGAATCGAGGAGTCCAGCCTTAAAGAAGCGTTGCAGGTTTTGACCGAGAATTGCAGAAATGCGGTTACCGGCGAAATGGTCAAGGCAAAAATCGAAAATTTTGTGGACGAAGCAGCCAACTTACCTTGTACAAAAGTAATTCATCCATGGCAGGACCTGAAAAGATGAGCCGCATCAAACCATATTACGAGCTTAAATTTCTCACCACCCTGAAACAGGCAATTGAATTGGAAAGAATTATCGGCAGGTTTTGTGTCCCGGACCAAAACGGAGTTGACGGATTCTACGATATTCTCAGCATCTATTTTGACACTCCCGATCTCAAGTTTTATCACGACAAAATCAATGGTGAATTCAACAAAAAGAAAGTAAGATTGCGGGCCTACCGGGCCGGCAAAGGTAATTGGCACTCATTCGCTCTCGAACAGAAAAGAAGAAGCGGTAACCTGGTCAGCAAGTCGAGAAAAAACCTTAGTTTACCCAATTTAAAAAATTTCACCGAGAACAGAGATTTGAATGAAAGTTTGAAACAATTCGCGGCTCTGCTACAGCCGGTAACCACGGTTTTTTATCGCAGAAAAGCCTGGATCAGCCCAGAAAATTTTGGGCTTAGATTCACCTTCGATCACGAATTTGCAAGTTTTTCCCCGCAACTGCTCAACAATTTTGCCGACGTTGACCTCCCGACCTTGGCTATTTTACATAATCAGCCAATAATCTTCGAAATAAAATCCTATACGGGAATTCCTCAATCGCTATGGCAGTCATTGCGAAATTTGCAAATAGAGCAAATCAGCTATTCAAAATACGCAACTGCCGTTCAACATCAGTTTTTCCAAAGTCGCCCAAGCTTTTCAAGCTCCTGGTAATATTTGGGAGACGGCTTTAAACGACGCAGACAATCGGCATAGTTTTCCCAGTCACGATTACTGAGATGCAACAATCCGGTATAATAAATAATCAAAAACTTCTGGTCCTCGGAACGACTCAGATGCAAAGCCTTTTGAAAGGCGGCAATACCTGCCTGGTAGTCAGCAAGGTCAGAGTGTACCACCCCTGTTTCATACCAGATTTCACAATTGGAAGCATCGATCTGCGCCGCAGTTTTAAGCAATTGCAGCGCCTCAGATAAATGGCCGATTTTTCGATAAATTGAAGCAAGCTTGAGCATGGCTTCACTGTCTTGGTCATTCAGGTGAATAGCTCGCTCAAGATAACGGATAGCTTCATCGGTTTTACCCATAAAGAAATAAACCTGCCCCATGTTATAATTGACATTGGGATCTTGCGGGTTCTGCCGAAGTTGTTCCTGGTAGTATTGTAAATCCTGCTGCAGATCGCGCGCAAAAGAAAGGTTCACCATGAAAAGCATCAGCAGAAACAAAAACAGATTTGAATTTGTCATGATTCTTGCATTCATGTTTTTCAATATACCATTTTTCTCTTTTGCCAACTCATTCGATTACCACGATTTTGCCGCGAAATTTGACATATCAGAGGTTCTTGAGAGTAAGCCCCAAGGCACTCCACCTCGTGAAGAAAACGAATTCAAGCGGCCGGTTTTCGGCTCAGAGTATATTCTCGGTAAAAACTCCTATCTTATTGCCAAAATAAAAAGTGCCATTGCCAGGTCTTTGAGTAACGATCTGCTCTGGCAGGCTCCGCAGATAACCGATTCAAACTACTACCTGATGAAAGTGGGCATGGGCACCTTCTGCTTTCTCGATATTTATCTCGACGATGAAAATAGCCTGAATTACCGCAATGGCATCTCTTACCGCGTTCGCTACCGCTGGCATTCAAGGTCAGCATTGTTTCGTTATCTTCTTGGCAGCGAGAATCCTGCGGATTTTCCGCATCGTTGTGAATATCAGCTGAAAATTTATACCCAGGCCTGGAAAGACTCTTTCAACAACTGTCTCGAAACAAGATTCGAATACCGGAATGAATCATTTCCTTTCAAGGCCGACAATTCATGCCCCCCGCCCCCGTGGCCGTTCGAAGAATACATCAAACCGGCCATAACCGGAGTTTTTGGCCAGCACAACGTTATGACCACCCATGAATATGCCAGGCATCTGCAAGCCAACCTGCAAATAGGTGGAAAAATCGGTCTCAAGCCATCTCTGATCATCGTCACCACGAGAAGAAGAGTTCACCTTGGCCTGAAAAACGAATTTGGCATGATTTCAGCCCAAAAAGGGTTTGGATCAGCTGTTAACGCAGACCAGGTCATCCTGACTACCCTCGACAGCTCTGAAATTTACCATCCGAGCGATTTTCTCAACACATATATTCAGTCGAGAATGGCATTGAGCTGCAATTCGCTGACACCAAGACTTCGAAAACGTCTTAAAAAGCAGCTTAAGCCTGTGGCCAGATTTACCGAGGCTGAATTTGAGCTGGAACGCAACATCGAATCAGCAATTTCGTATTTGTTGGAGCAAAGTAGAAATGAAGCTGAAACTGAAAGATTGAAAAAGACCAAACAGTTTTTTCTCAACGATGTGCGCACAATATCTGAAGTAATAGCCAAAGAACTTTCATCGCTAGGCTTAAAAGTCGGCTCCGCCGAAAAAAGCAAATATCAGCAGGCTTGGGAAGCTCTTTATCTCAGCGCTCAATAAGTATTTCAACCTCCGCAGCAGCCTCACCCGAGGTCAGCGCCGTAACACGTATCCGACCTTCACGCATTGGCCAGTATGCCTCATAGGGCGGAGGGGTGCGAATGAATTCACTACCGTTGATCAGCCAGATTATTTCTTCAACCGGCTGCTCAGGAATTGCCCTTAAGTGAAGAAAATTGTCAGTGGCCGCAAGAATGAAGCGATCACCATCATGGGGAGCCACGATTTTAATATTGTTCCAGCTGCCATTTGCCGGTTCAGCTTTGAGAATTATCGGGCCGGATGCCGGGGCAACCGGATTCGGATCGGGCTGCAAACCAAATATGCGCCAGGCATCAGCGCTTCTCAGGCTTCCCAATAATTGAAAGGGATCAGCATCATTCATTCGCGCACGGGTCTGAATCCAACGGGCATAATCGGCAGGCAATTCATGCCCCATCAACTCAGAGCGGTGAAACTGGCAATCCGGCAAGGAATCGGCGTCACCATCGACCAGATCGAAGCCGGTCAGCCGACAAAATGGACCTGGCTTTTGCCCGGAAATTGAACAAACCGCGACTTTGCTGATTTCAGCGGGAACGGGTATAGGTTCTAGATTACGCGAAGCTTCCAAAGAACTGATGATGTTTTTGATAACCGGCCCGCAGGCACTTGCTCCTGAAAGGCTGCGAG
>Ga0116152_10003880_pt1 | contig 11902 bp, 8 predicted proteins | sample AD_UKC119_MetaG_FD_89894 | JGI IMG/M metagenome (GOLD analysis project Ga0116152, IMG submission 89894) | Active sludge microbial communities of municipal wastewater-treating anaerobic digesters from Hong Kong - AD_UKC119_MetaG | ecosystem: Engineered > Bioreactor > Anaerobic > Digestate...
GCCACCTTGACCGAGGGGATCATCTTGTCCTTGGCGTAGCCGGGGTGGATGTCGCGGCCGGTGAAGGTCACGATGGCGCTGTCGGCGCAGAAGGTCTCGTCCTCGATCTCGCCGCGGCGGCCGCCGTCCATGGTGTAGGCCACCGTCGCGCCGAACTTCGCGACGTCGAAGTGCTTCACGCCGGCGCCGACCTCCTCGTCGGGGGTGAAGGCCACCTTCACCGGGCCGTGGCGGAAGTCGGGGTTCTCGCGGATGCGCGTCAGGGCGTCCATGATCTCGGCGATGCCGGCCTTGTCGTCCGCGCCCAGCAGCGTCGTGCCGTCGGCGGTGATGATGGTCTCGCCGATGCACTCCTTGAGGTAAGGGCTCTCGGCCGCGAGGATGACCTTGCCGTTCTTCGGCAGCGGGATGTCGCCGCCCCGGTAGTTCTCGTGGAACGTCGGCACGACGTTCTCGCCGCTGACGTCGGGGTAGGTGTCCATGTGGGCGATGAAGGCGATGGCCGGGACCTTCCCGCAGCCGGGCGTCGCCGGCAGGGTGGCCGTCACGTAGCCGTGCTCGTCGATGGCGGCGTCGTCCAGGCCGATGGCCTGCAGCTCGGCGACGAGGATGCGGGCGAGGTCGAGCTGCCGGGCCGTCGACGGGTAGGTGTCGGACGTTTCGCTGCTGGTGGTGTGGACCTTGGCGTAGGTCACGAAGCGATCGACCAGGCCGGGGAACGGCGAGCCGGGCTTGCGCTGGAGCATGGTGGTCCTCCGCGGTGGAACGGGTGGCGGGCCGTCGGGGGGCCCGGCGGGGCTGCAACCGGCCGAAGATAGCCACCGGCGGCCGGACGGCGCAAGAACCGGGGCACGGCCGTTGCCCAGGGCGGCCATGCCCGACCGCCTGCGCCACCTGACCTGGACCGTCGGCGCCGCGCCCCGATCCGGCGGGGGGCGCCGCCTGGATTGGCCCGACCTGCAGCGGAAGGCCGCCCGCTGCCGTGGCGGCGGGATGCGCACGTCGCTGGGCAATCCCGCCGGCCGCCTCATCGCCGTGTACGGGCGTCACGCCCGCGTGACCGTGGACCGGGTCGTCCTGGCCGGCCTGGATGACCTGAAGTTGTTGTTGGGATTCGTCCTGGAGCCGGCGTTCCGGGCCGGCTGCACGCTCGCGGTCGCCGCCGATCGCCCTCTCGAGGCCCTCGATCCGGGCGCCCTGGTGGAGCCCGAGTGGGGGTGCCCCTGGACGCTCGAGCGCGTGCGCCACCTCGTCGCCCTCTACGCCGATCCGGTCCTGGTGCCGGCGCCCATCGCCGTCACCCCATGGCGACGCCTGCTGCTGCGCCTCTGCGGCCGCGGCGACGGCCGGCCGCGGCCCGCGCCCCGCCTGGACCCCTTCCAGAATGCGGCCGTCGCCGCGGGGGACGGTGTGGTGCAGGTCATCGCCCCGGCGGGCAGCGGCAAGACCACCGTGCTGGTCGAGCGCGTGCGCGAGCTGCATCGGCGGGGAGCGCCGACCGACCGCATCCTCTGCACCACCTTCAACCGCGACGCCTGCGTCGAGATGGCGGCGCGGCTCGAGGCCCAGGGCCTCGGCGGGGTCACGGTGCGCAGCTTCCACGGCCTGGGGCTGGACATCCTGAAAGCCGAGGGGCGGCTGCGGCGGAGGTTGGGGCCGGTCGAGCCCTCGCTCTGGGACGAGGTGGCCGCCCGCGCGGCGGCCGCCGCGCCGGGATGCGGGCCGTTCGACGGCGCGGCGGCCCAGGCGGCCGTCGAGGGCTTCAAACTGGGAACGATGATCGGCGTGGACGAGGCGCTGGCGCGGGCGCGGGGCGGGTCGGCGCGGGCCCGGGCCGAGGCCGGTGCGTTCGCGCTGTACGACGCGCACCTGCGCCGGGAGGGGCAGCTGGACCTGGACGACCTGATCGCTGCCTCGGTGGCGTTGCTGCAGCAGGACCCGGCGGTGCGCGCGCGCTGGCAGGCGCGGTTCGAGCGCGTGCTGGTGGACGAGTACCAGGACATCGAGCCGGCCCAGGCCCGGCTGGTGGGCCTGCTGGCCGCGCCCCACGATTCCCTGTTCTGCGTGGGCGACGAGGACCAATGCATCTACGCGTGGCGCCGGGCGTCGGTGCGCAGGGTCATCGACCTGGACCAGGTGTACCCCGGGCTCGAGCGCTATCCCCTGGCGCGCAACTACCGCTGCGGGCGGTCCATCACGGCGGCGTCGCGGCGGCTGATCGGCCACAACCGCGAGCGGTTCACCAAGCCCCTGCGGGCCGGCGTCCGCGAGCGCGGCCAGATCCGGGCCTGGTCCGTCGAAGACCTGGACCAGGGGGCGATCCTGGCGGCGCGCCTGCTGGCGGCGACGCCGCCGGAGCGGGCGGTGGTGCTGGCCCGGACCGGCCGGCTGCTGGAGCAGGCGGCCGCGGGCTTCGCCGCGGGGGACCGCCCGGGCTTCGCCACGGTGCACGGGTCCAAGGGCCGGGAGTGGGACCACGTGGTGCTGTTCGGCGTCGACCGGGGCCGCTTTCCCCTGGGGCGGGCCGTCGCGGCGGGCGAGCTGGAGGACGAGCGGCGGCTGTTCTACGTGGCCCTGACCCGGGCGCGGCGACGGCTGGACCTGATCTGCACCGAGGGCCGGCCGAGCCGGTTCCTGGCCGAGGCAGGACTGCGGACGCGGCGGCCGCGGCAGTCGGATCTTGTCCCGACCGGCCCCATATGCTAGCGTTCGGGCATTCCGGGCCGCCGAGGACCGCCTTCGGGCGGTTTTCCGCGTCGGCGCCCCGGCATGACCCCGCCAACCCCTTCCGGAGGATCCCATGGACGTCGCCGGCTCCGCCCGCAATCTGCCCGAGAACGCGTATCGGCCCCTGAAGCCGGGCGAAACCTACATCCCGGTGGTGCCGGCCGAGAAGATCGTGCCGGAGATCACGGCCTACTCGCTGGCCCTGGGCCTGTTCTTCGCCATCACGTTCTCGGCGGCCGCGGCCTACCTGGGCCTGAAGATCGGCCAGGTGTTCGAGGCGGCCATCCCCATCACGATCCTGGCCATCGGCGCGTCTTCGATGTTCGGCAAGAAGAACGCGCTGCAGCAGCACGTGATGATCCAGAGCATCGGCTCGGCCTCGGGCGTGGTGGTGGCGGGCGCCATCTTCACGCTGCCGGGCATCTACATCCTGGACCTCGCCGACAGGACGAACTTCCTGCAGATGTGCCTCGCGTCGCTGCTGGGCGGTTTCCTGGGCATCCTGCTGCTGATCCCCTTCCGCCGCTACTTCGTCAAGGACATGCACGGCGAGTTCCCGTTCCCCGAGGCCACCGCGTCGACCGAGGTGCTGATGGCCGGCGAGGCGGGCGGCGACCAGGCGGGCGTGCTCGTCAGGAGCGGCGGCATCGCCATGCTCTACCAGCTGCTCAGCCACCAGACGGTGGGCCTGTGGCGCGAGACCTTCTCCACCACGGCCTTCAAGTGGGGCAACGACCTGTCGCAGAAGGTGCGCCTCGAGTTCCACATGCTGACCGAGGCGGCGGTGCTGGGCCTGGGCTACATCATCGGCCTGCGGTACTCGCTGATCATCGCCTGCGGATCGTTCCTCAGCTGGTTCGTGCTGATTCCCATGGTGGGCATCCTGGGCAAGGGCGTGCATGTGAACGGCGAGCTGTACCAGCTGGCGGCGCTCGACGGCCTGTCGACCAACGACATCTTCAAGAACTTCGTGCGGCCCGTCGGCATCGGCGCCATCGCCATGTCGGGCCTGATCGGCGTGTGGAAGAGCCGCAAGATCATCGCCGGCGCGGTGAAGCTGGCCATGAAGGCCGGCAGCCAGGGCGGCTCCGGCGACAGCGAGCGCACGCAGCTGGACATGCCGTCGAAGCTGGTGACGACCCTCACCTTCGCGGTGCTGGGCGTCGTCTTCCTGTTCTTCTGGTTCATCGTGAAGGTCACGCTGGTGCAGGCGATCGTCGGCCTGCTGCTGGTGGGCGGCATCTCGTTCCTGTTCACCACCGTGGCCGCGCGGGCCATCGCCATCGTCGGCAGCAACCCCGTGTCGGGCATGACCCTGATGACGCTGATCATCAGCTCGGTGGTGCTGCGCGCGGTGGGCCTGGGCGGCGAGACGGGCATCGTGGCCGCGCTGCTGATCGGCGGCGTCGTGTGCACGGCCCTGTCCATGAGCGGCGGCTTCGTCAGCGACCTGAAGATCGGCTACTGGCTGGGCACCACGCCGGCCACGCAGCAGAAGTGGAAGTTCCTGGGCACGGTCGTCGCGGCGGTGTCGGTGACCGGCGTGATCATGATGCTCAACGCCACCTACGGCTTCAAGAGCGAGCTGCTGCCCGCGCCCCAGGCCAACGCCATGGCCGCGGTGATCGAGCCGCTGATGACCGGCCAGCCGGCGCCCTGGCTGCTGTACATGGCCGGCGTGTTCATGGCGCTGATCCTGCAGTGGACCGGCCTGCCGGCGCTGGCCTTCGCCCTGGGCATGTACCTGCCCCTGTCGGTCAACACGCCGGTGCTGGCCGGCGGCCTGATCGCGCACTGGGTGGCGCAGGGCGGCAGCGACAAGACCAGGGCCAAGCGCCAGGAGCGCGGCACCCTGATGGCCAGCGGCTTCGTGGCCGGCGGCGCCATCATGGGCGTCATCGCCGCGACGGTGCGCTTCACCGGCATCAGCATGAGCGGCGACCAGGAGTGGGCCGTCGACCATGCCCTGGGCCTGACCGAATGGGCCACGCGGAACGAGTTCTCGGCGGTGGTGACCCTCGTGGTCTTCTGCCTGCTGGGCTATTACCTGTACAGGGGCGCGCGCGGCGCGGCCAACGACTAGTCCCGGACCGGGATGCGCGGCGCCCCCGGGCGCCGCGGTCCGGACGCCGGCCAACAGCGGGGCCGCCGGGCGACCGGCGGCCCTTTGCGGAGAACGACGTGGAGAACACCATGAACTGTCCCTGCGGATCCGGAGCCTCCTTCGCCGACTGCTGCGAGCCGGTCGTCACCGGCGCGCGGCCCGCGGCCACGGCCGAGCAGCTGATGCGCGCGCGCTACAGCGCCTACGCCACGGCCAACGTCGACTTCCTGACCGACTCGCTGCACCCCGAGCACAGGGACGAGTACGATCCCGAGGGCGCGCGCGAGTGGGCCGAGCAGAGCGAGTGGCACGGGCTCGAGATCCTCGCCACCGACAAGGGCGGCGAGGACGACGACGAGGGCACCGTCGAGTTCGCCGCCACCTACACCTACAACGGCGAGTTCCAGCGCTACCACGAGGTCGGCAGCTTCCTGCGGGCCGACGGCCGCTGGTACTTCGTCGAGGGCGCGCCCGGCGTGCGCAGGCCCGTGGTGCGCGAGGAGCCCAAGATCGGGCGCAACGACCCCTGCCCCTGCGGCAGCGGCCGCAAGTACAAGCGCTGCTGCGGGGCCTGACCATGCGCCGGCTCCTGGCGGCGCTGCTGGTCGGCTCGTTGGCTGCCCAGGCCGCGGCTGCCGTTGCGGCCGAGGGTGTGGCGGCGTCGGACACGACGGGCGCCGCCTGGGAACAGCAGGTGACGCAGGAGCGCTCCTGGTTCTGGCGCACCGTCTACCGCTACTTCGGACGGGCGCCGCGCTCGGGCGCCGAGTTCGAGGGCCAGGCCGAGATCCTCGCCGAACGGTTCGCGCCCTGGGCCGGGCGCCCCATCGAGGTCGTCATCGTCAGCCCGGTGCTGCGCTTCGAGGACGCGGCGGCCGCCGAGGAGGGCGTCAGCCGCGGCCTGGTCGACCGCCTCGCGTCGCCGCTCTGGTCCTACACCCGCGAGAGCGTCGTGCGGCAGTACCTGCTGTTCGGCCCCGGCGATCGCGTCGATCCCTACAAGTTCGCCGACTCGGAGCGGCTCATCCGCCAGCTCGAGTACATGAACGACGCCCGCATCCTCGTGCTGCCCATCGACGGCGGCGCGACGGTGGCGGTCGTGGTCGAGACGCGGGACCGCTTCCCGCTGGGCGTGACCGGGAACATCTCCACGCGGGACAAGTACGACGGCAGCGTGTACCTGTCGAACACCTTCGGCGTGGGGTTGCGGCTGGACCTGAAGTACCTGGTGAACAACGCGGGCGATCCGCAGCGGGGCTACCGGGCCTACGCGGCCAAGGAGAACCTCTTCGGGTCGTTCGTGGGCGTGCGGGCCGAGCACGAGGACTCGTGGGCGCACGGCCGGTCGCTGCTGCGCGTCGAGCGGCCCGCGGTGCACGCGGACATCCGGTTCGTCGGCGGCGCCGAGTTCCAGCGCGACGACGTGCGCGACAACGCCGGCGTGCCGAAGGAGTTCGAGCAGAACGACGCCTGGGCCGGCTGGGTGTTCCGGCTCGGGGACGAGGATCCGTTCGCCGTCGCGGCGCGGCACGGGCGGCGGCGGACCCTGACGCCCGCGCTCGGCTTCCTGGACGTGGACTACTTCCGCCGGCCCGCGGTGAACGCCGACACGCTGCGCAGCTACCACGAGGTGCACCGCTACCTGGCGGGCCTGACCTACGCCAGCCTGGTGGACTTCCGCACCAGCTACCTGTTCCGCATGGGCGAGACCGAGGACGTCACCGACGGCTTCGTCATCAAGGCCACCGCGGGCTACGACGACGGCGAATACTTCCGGCGCACGCTGGGCTTCCTCGAGTACGACCTGCTGCGGGTGCACGCCAACGGCGCGATCCACTGGTTCGTCGCCGGGGGCGGCGGGTTCCTGCGGGACAACCGCTTCGAGGACGGCCTGGTCACCCTCAGCGGCGGCTACATCACGCCGCTGCTGGGCCAGGACCGCTGGCGCCACCGCTTCTACCTGCAGGGGCGCCTGGTGCGCGGCATCGACCGGACCGAGCCGGGGGGACTCGACCTCGCGCGGGGGAGCGGCGTGCACGATCTGCCGCGCCGGCAGGTGGAGGGCGACAAGCTGCTGGTGGGGCGCGCCGAGTGGCGCATCTTCACGCCCTGGCGCCTGCTCGGCTTCGACCTGATGCTGCTGAACTACGGCGACGTGGGCGTGGTGGCCGACGAGTCGGTGCCGGTCTCGGACGCCCGGGTCTACAGCGCCATCGGCACGGGCCTGCGCCTGGCCAACCCGGACCTGGTGATTCCCACCATCGAGCTGCGGGTGGGCCTGACGCGGTCGGCCGGCGGCCGGGGCTTCCTGGTGGCCTTTGACCTGGGCAACGCGTCGTACCACGAGTTCCGCGTGCCTGGACCGCGGCCCGGCCTGCCGGACTACGAATAGGAGATGCCGATGGCGACCATCCGCCAGGTGTGGACGTTGCGGGGCGACCTGGAGGTGCGCACGGCGCCGCGGCCCGAGCCGGGCCCGGGCCAGGTGCGCGTCCGGGTCGAGGCCGCAGGCGTGAACTTCGCCGACGTGATGATGAAGCTGGGCCTGTACCCCGACGCGCCGAAGCTGCCGGCCGTCGCCGGCTACGAGGTGGCCGGTGCGGTCGACGCCGTCGGCGCCGGGGTCGATGCCGCGCGGCTGGGCACTCCGGTGGTGGCCATGTGCGCCTTCGGCGGCTACAGTGAAGCCGTCTGCGTGCCGGCCGCGCTGGCCTGGCCGCGCCCGGCCGGCTTGGACGCCGTGCACGCGGCGGCCCTGCCGGTCAACGGCCTGACGGCCTGGCAGATGCTGCGGGTCATGGCGCCGCCGGCGTCCGGCGAGACGGTGCTGGTGCACGGCGCCGCCGACGGCGTGGGGCTACTGGCGGTGCAGCTGGCGCGGCAGGCCGGCGCGCAGGTGATCGGCTCGGCTTCGCCGGCCAAGCACGAGGCGCTGCGCGCGATGGGGGTCGACCACGTGCTCGATTCGCGGGCGGCTTCGTTCGCCGCCGACGTGCGCGCGCTCACCGGCGGCCGCGGCGCCGACGTGGTGCTCGAGCCGCGCAACGGGCGGTGGATCATGGAGAGCTACCGGAGCCTGGCCAAGTGCGGCCGGCTGGTGCTGTTCGGATTCTCGGACGCGGCGGCAGGACGGCGGCCGGGCACGTGGACGGCGCTGCGCACCCTGGCCGGGGTGCCGTGGCTGGCCATCAACCCCATCCGCCTGATGAACGACAACCGCTCGATCGCCGGCGTCAACCTGGGCCGCATGTGGGACCAGGGGGCGCGGACCGGCGGGTGGATGGAGGCGCTGCTGGCGCTGGCGGCCGACGGCGCCCTCGTACCGCACATCGACGGCGTGTTCCCGTTCTCCCGCGCGGCCGAGGCGCAGGCCCGGCTCGAACTGCGGCGGAACGTGGGCAAGGTGATCCTGGTCCCGGACGGGGAGGGCGCGTGAAGATCTCGGCGGCCATCATCACCCGCGACGCGGCGGACGACCTGGACCGCTGCCTGGCCTCGCTGGGCTTCGCCGACGAGATCGTCGTGCTGGACCAGGGCAGCACCGACCACACCGCCCAGGTGTGCGCCCGCCGCGGCGCCGCGCTGCACCAGGGGGCGTGGCTGGGCTTCGGGCCCACCAAGGCCGCGGCCGTCGCGCTGTGCCGCAACCGCTGGGTGCTGAGCATCGACAGCGACGAGGTGGTCACGCCCGGGCTGGCCGCGGCCATCGGCGCGCTGCCCGACGCGCCGGACGAGGCGGCGTTCACGGTCAACCGCCTGAGCCGCTTCCTGGGCCACTGGATCCGCCATTGCGGCTGGCATCCCGAGCACGTGGTGCGGCTGTTCGACCGCGAGCGCGCCGGGTTCGACGACAGGCCCGTGCACGAGTCGGTGCAGGTCCGGGGTGCGGTGGGGCGGCTGCCCGGACTGCTGCACCACCACACCTACGAGACGATGGAGCAGTACATCGCCAAGCTCGACCGCTACACGACCCTCGCCGCGGGCGAGCTGTACGCGCGAGGCCGGCGCACGAGCCTGGCCGGCGCGGCGGTGCGTTCCCAGGGCACGTTCTGGCGCATGTGGGTGCTGCAGGGCGGCATCCTGGACGGGTCCGCGGGCACGGTGCTGTGCCTGGCCTCGTCGTTCTCGGTCCTGAGCAAGTACGTCAAGCTGTGGCGCCTCGGGCGAAGCGGCCCGCCGGCGGCCGGAAAGGAATCGGCATCATGAAGGTGATGGGGATCGGCGCGTTCCTGCGCGGCGCGGTCGCCGCCGGGATGATCCTTGCGGCGGCACTGCCCGCCCGGGCCCAGGCGCCCCAGGCGCCGGACGCCGAGGTGGTGCGCCTGATGGACCAGGCCAAGGACCTGGGCGCCAAGGGCCAGCTGCCCACCGCCTGGTGGGACCTGGACCAGCGCGTGAAGCAGGCCCGCGACGGCGGCGCGGGTCCCGAAGTCTGGCGCGGCCTGGAGAGCGAGGCGCGCCGCCTGGTCAACCGCGCGGCGTTCGTCGACGACATGCGCAGGCGCAAGAGCGGCATGGAGAGCCTGCTCGGCCGCTTCGACCAGGCCCTGGCGGAGATCGGCGCGCTCTACGGCGTGGCGCCGGGCGCCGAGCTCACCGGCACCGAGGCCGCGCGCGACCTCGTGGCGAAGCTCAACGCGCGCAACCTGCGGCGCCAGGTCGTGGTCGACTCGCTCACCGTCGCCAACCGGCGCCTGGTCGAGACCGTCGGGGGCCGCGCCGAGGCGCAGGATTCGCTCATCACCGCGCTCAAGGTCGAGGTCAGCGACCTGCGCCGCCGCCTGTGGGAGACCGAGCTGCGGGCCGGCGTGGCCGAGGCCGACCGCTCGGCCGCCGAGACCGTGCTGACGGCCAAGCAGCAGCGCGAGGAGGCCGTGGCCAAGGTGCGCGCCATGTTCACGCCCGACGAGGCCGAGGTGCTGCAGACGGGCGACGGCGAGCTGGTGCTCCGCATGCACGGGCTGGACTTCGCCTCGGGCAGCGCCAACCTCGGGCGCGGTCAGGACGACCTGGTCGCGCGCATCGCCGACGCGGTGGCGCTGTTCCCGGACGCGGACGTGCGCCTGGAGGGGCACACCGACGACACCGGGTCACGCGACGCCAACCTGCGCCTGTCGCGCCGGCGGGCCGAGACCGTCGCCGCCGCGCTGGCCGCACGGCTGGGGGGCGACGCCGCGCGGTTCGCCACCGCCGGGTTCGGCCCGGACCGGCCGGTCGCCCTCAACAGCACGCCCGAAGGAAGGGCGCTGAACCGGCGCATCGACGTCGTGATCGCGCCCCGGCGCTGAGCTCCCGGGGGTTGACGTTTCCGCCGGGCGGGGTATCTTGCCACACTGTCCGTAAGCACTTGGGGAATTGGCGGATGGCGCGTATGCCGGTCCGCCGGCAAGGGGGAGATCCATGCCCGACGTCAACATCAACGTCCAGCAGCTGACCGACCTGGTCACCGTGTGGGGCCTGAAGGTCCTGGGGGCCATCGCGATCCTGCTGGTCGGCCGCATCGTGGCCGGTTCGATCCGCAAGGGCCTGCGCCGGGTCATGGGCCTGCGCAACGTCGACCCGAGCCTCGTGGGCTTCGTCTCGAGCATGGCCTACTGGTCCATCATGGCCTTCGTGTTCATCGCGGCGCTGGCCAAGTTCGGCATCCAGACCGCCAGCTTCGTGGCCATCCTGGGCGCCGCGGGCTTCGCCGTGGGCATGGCCCTGCAGGGCACGCTGGCCAACTTCTCGTCGGGCGTGATGATCATGCTGTTCCGTCCGTTCCGCACGGGCGACGTCATCGACGCCGCCGGCGTCAAGGGGGCGGTCAAGGAGATCTCGATCTTCAGCACGACCATCGCCACCCCCGACAACGTGCGCATCATCGTGCCCAACGGGAAGCTGTACGGCGACATCATCAGGAACTTCAACGGCTACGACACGCGCCGCGTCGACATGACCGTCGGCATCGGCTACGGGTCGAGCATGGACCAGGCCATCGCGATCATCAACGGCCTGCTCGAGGCCGACCCGCGCGTGCTGAAGGACCCGGCGCCCGTCGTCGCGGTGGCCGAGCTCGCCGACTCGAGCGTCAACATCATCGTCCGCCCCTGGGTGAACGCCGCCGACTACTGGGGCGTGAACCTCGACTTCCAGAAGAACGTCAAGGAAGCCTTCGATGCCGCGGGGGTTGAGATCCCGTTCCCGCAGCGTGTCGTCCACATGTCGAAGGCGGAGGCCTGACCGTCACCGGAGGAGTATCCATGAAGAAGATCCTGATCATGGCGGCGGCCGTCGCCGCGCTGGCCACTCCCGCCTTCGCCCAGGACCCGGCGCCCGCCGACGGCTGGCAGCACGAGTACGAGCTGAGCCTGAACATGCTGCAGAGCAGCTACTCGCAGAACTGGAACGGCGGCGACAAGGGCTCGGTCAACTGGACCGGCGCCTTCAACGGCCGGCTCGAGCGCCAGTACGGCGAGTCGCGGAACTGGCGCAACACGCTGAAGCTGTCCTACGGCCAGACCCACAAGCAGGAGCGTGACGCCTCCGGCAACCTGTACTGGCAGAAGCCCGACAAGACCGACGACATCATCGACTTCGAGTCGCTGCTGCGGTTCACCAGCCGGTCGGGCTGGGATCCGTACCTGGCCCTGAACTTCCGGTCGATGTTCGAGGACGTCAGCGACCCCATGGGCCGCACGCTGAACTTCAACCCCATGAGCATCTCGCCCTCGGCGGGCCTGTCGCGCAAGCTGGTGGACACGGACGAGCGCAAGCTGCTGGCCCGCATCGGCGTCGCCTACATCCTGAACAGCCGCTCGTTCTTCGTGAACCCGGCGCCGGCGACCGACACGCAGAGCGAGACCTCGAGCGAGATGGCCGGCGAGGCCGTCCTCGAGTACAAGGTCGGCGCCCTGGACAAGCGCGTGGACTGGGAGAGCAAGCTGACCCTGCTGATGCCCTTCGTGTACTCGGGCAAGAGCGTGTTCGAGGATGACGTCGACCTGGCGGCCGAGGGCCTGCCCGACGACGTGGCCTCGTACACCACGACCCTGGACGTGGACTGGGAGAACACCTTCACCGCGAACATCA
>Ga0116152_10003884_pt1 | contig 11894 bp, 11 predicted proteins | sample AD_UKC119_MetaG_FD_89894 | JGI IMG/M metagenome (GOLD analysis project Ga0116152, IMG submission 89894) | Active sludge microbial communities of municipal wastewater-treating anaerobic digesters from Hong Kong - AD_UKC119_MetaG | ecosystem: Engineered > Bioreactor > Anaerobic > Digestate...
CCGGACAGAATTTGCTCGTAAACTGAAACTGCCTGCTGGTATTCTTCCTGTGTATAAAGTTGATTTGCCTTCTCCCACAAGGCTTCGTTGTTTTCCTGAGCACTCAGGAAAAAGGGGAGGGCAAGAACTGTTATTATTGTTATTAATTTCTTCATACTGTTACTGAAAACTTTGACGGATCACTATTTCTTAATCTGTTTTTCGAAACGGCTCATGGTTGATTCTGCTTTTTTATACAATTCGTGACGAGCTTCCGAACCTTCGGCAGGTGCGTAACGTGCAAATTCACATTGGTCGATCACTTCTACAAAGTCGTTGATTACTTCTTCAGTTACATTCTTATCCCGTAGTTTTAATAATGCATTTTCACGACTAAGATCAGCTACAGGAATACCAAGTTTGTCGCTCAGGTAACCCCAGAAAGCTTTCAGAATGGCTTCGTGGAAAGCTTCGTTGTTGTTCTGTTTCATAAAACCGGCGGCAGCTTTCAAACGTTTGGTAGCTATCCGGTTTGCTTTTTTGTTGCGTACCAGTGCCAGGTTCGCATTTTCGCGGGCTTTCTTTCGATAAACTATATAAATAACAATAAAAGCCAACGCACTAAACAAATAAATCAGGTAGAAAAGAGTACTTCCATAAAAAGTAGTTCCTTTCATATGCAGGTTAGCTTTTCCCTGTTTGATAAAACGAATATCCTGGCCAATCAACTGAACATCTTCTTTACGCAGCGAACTGACAACCGTGGCCGACTGTTCCTGGCTGCCTTTCTTCACATGAAGTTGATATTCCGGGGTCGACTTTGTAATATATTTCCCAGATGCAGGATCAAAATAAGCAAAACTGATCGACGGGATAGTATAATCGCCTTCGAAACGCGGCTGGAAGAGGTATTCAATGGTTTTGGTACCCGATACACCATTATTGCCCGCATTAACGTTGTCGGTAGTTTTAGGGTCGTATACTTCAAAATCACTTGGTAACTTCAGTTCAGGAGTACGTACCAAACGAATATTTCCATTCCCTGTAATTTTTAACGTAAGAGTAACCGCATCGTTAGTTGTTACATCGGTACTACTGATATTTGAACTCAGGTTGAAATCGCCCACGCCTCCCATAAAATTTGCTGGGGCTGGTGGAAGATCTTTCACTGTAACCGTTACCGGGTCGCTGGTCATGCGAGCTTTTACCGTTCGATAGTTATCAAAGAAATCGTCGAAGAAACTACGTGCAGCAGTACGCTGACGGACCAACATTGACATGCTAAAAGGTTCAATCCTGATCTTTCCGTTTTGTTGCGGAAACAGAACTGTTTTCTTCAATACTCCAACCTGGTAGATTTTATCGTTGTAAACTTCTCTTGTAAAGTTAATTTGCTGCGGAATATCAATGTCTTGTGTATAAAAACCTTCATATGTAGGCAGGTTTACTTCATCAAAATTAGAAATCGGAATGTTCGGATTTACGTATAGCTTAACAGTGGCAATAATTTGTTCACCACGGTAAGCCGTTTGTTTGCTTAAATCCACACGTACAAAAAGATTATCTTTTCCAAGATCTACGTCCGATGCCGCTTCATTTTGTTGTGGTTGCGCGCCAGCACCACCTCTGCCACTTTGTTGTGAAGAATTTGATTGAGCTTTAACAACCTGAATCTGCAGGGAGTTTGATTCTATTACTTTCCCATCAACTTCAACCGAAGCCGGACGAATCTCGTAAGTTCCTTCTTTTGTTCCGCGTAAAATATAGGTATAAGAATACGTGACTTCGGTAGTAGTTTTACCATTAATCATCTGAATACTGGTTGATTGACCAGTACTTGGTCCCATCAAAATCTGAAAATTATCCGATAATCCGGGAGGTAACTGAAGTTTATCCCCACGGTCGTTAAGCGTAAAACTTAATCTGAACTGCTGCCCGTTTTCCACTGCATTTGGTGCCGACATGATAAAACGGGTGTCTTCGGCTCGTCCTGACAGAGCCATTCCAATCAGTAAAATATATATTGCTACTATTCTAATCATTTTCAGCCTACAAAAATATTATTTTTTAGCCACGAGCTGCGAGTCGCGAGCTATGATCCTTTTGTCTTAATTTTTCCAAAATCCAACATCTAGCATCCAGCATCGAACATCGAGTATCCAGAATCTAATATCCAGTATCCAGGGCTTACCATTCTTTCTCCGTTCTGGTACGTTTGGCCTTGGCAGCTTTTTCTTTTTTTACTTTCTCCTGAATATTACGTTCGTCGTTTTGCAAGGCCTGCAACAACTGTTCTGCATCCTGTTTCGAAATCTTATTCTGTTGAGGTTGCTGTTGTTGCTGCTGCTGATCTTTGTTTTGTTGATCTTTGTTCTGATCCTGGTTCTGCTGATCCTTGTTTTGATCTTTATTCTGATCCTGCTTGTTCTTATCCTGATTTTGCTGCTGATCCTTGTTCTGATCTTTATTCTGGTCCTTATTTTGATCTTGATTTTGCTGCTGTTGTTGTTCTTGTTTCTTCTTCAACATTTGTGCATAGGCCAGGTTGTATTTGGTTTCCAGGTCAGAAGGATTTTCACGAAGCGCTTTTTTATACGATTCGATACTTTCATCGAGCTTTTGCTGCATCAGTTGTGTATTTCCCAGGTTATGGTTGGCGCGTGCCTTGTCGAGCGGATTTTCCATTTTTTCAGCCAGCTCCGAGAACTTGGAAGCTGCTTCATCAAAATGTTTTTGTTTGTAAAGTGCATCTGCCAGGTTGTAATTCCATTTCTGGTCGTTCGGACGTTTATTCAGCGCCTTGCGATATTCTGTTTCGGCATTGGCAAATTTTACTGAATCGATTTTAGTGGTGTCACGTACGGCATCCATAAACAAACGGTTTCCGCTACGGACAAACTTTCTTTCGTTTTGCCCTAAAACATTTCCTGCAATCAGTATCAGAAATAATATATATAGTATGCGTTTCATTTTTTCTTCTCTACACGTTCAACTTTCGTTCCAACTCTAACTATTTTGTTTTGAAAAGATGAATGTTCTTTAAATATTTGTTTTTGCGGTCGAGAATCACAAACTCGAGTAACAATAAAAACAGGCCCACTGCAAAGAAATACTGGAACTGGTCGTCGTACTCCGAATAGGTGCGGGTTTCCATTTCCTGTTTTTGCATTTTATTGATTTCATCAAACAATGAATTTAAACCTACCTGTGCATTATTGGCCCTCACATAAATTCCTTTTCCGGCAGCGGCAATTTTTTCCAGCATCTGCTCATTTAATTTGGTAACCACCACATTGCCGTCACGATCTTTCAGGTATTCCGTCTGTCCGTTTCGAAGAACCGGAATTGGTGACCCTGAAGGTAAACCCATTCCGATAGTATGAACCACGATTTCATCATCTGCAGCTGATTTGGCAGCCGCAACTGCGTCGTCTTCATGGTTTTCACCGTCGGTGATTACAATAATCGCTTTGTTAGCTTCACCATTTGGTGTGAACGATTTATGAGCCAAATCGATTGCTGCACCAATTGCCGTTCCCTGTTTTGGAACAATTTGCGTGTTTATGGCATTCAGAAATAATTTAGCTGAATTATAATCGCTCGTAATCGGAAGCTGGGTATAGGCATCTCCTGCAAAAACAATCAAGCCAATTTTATCGTCGGTTAAACGGTCCATTAATCGGGATATGGCACGTTTCGCTCTTTCCAGGCGATTAGGCTGAATATCTTCTGCCATCATACTGTTCGAAACATCGAGTGCAATAATCAGTTCCACACCCTCGCGTTTTACGGTTTTCAGTTTAGACCCAAATTGCGGACGGGCCGTTCCTACAATGAAAAAAGCAAGAGCCAGCATCAGGATAATAAACTTCAGCACTGGTCTGCCTTTTGAAGAAAATGGCATTAACTGACTCAGAATTTCCTGCTTTCCAAATTTTTTAAGCGCACGCCGACGTGCAATCCTCGACCAGACGAAGATCATAATCAGTAAGGGAATGATTAACAAGCCCCATAAATATTCACTATTTCCAAATCTAAACATTTCCATACATCAAGCTATTTACGGGATGCTTCTGAATACGGTGCTGCGAAGCACTAAACTCAGGATTAAAAATAAAACACCTAAAAGCGCGAAAGGCAGGAATTCTTCCGATTTACGGCTGAACTCGCGTACCTCGATTTTTGACTTTTCAAGTGCATCAATTTCTTTATATATCTCTTCCAATTTCGAATTGCTCGTTGCCCTGAAATATTTTCCGTCAGTGATGTCTGCAATCTGCTGAAGCGTTTTTTCATCGATTTTTACTTCCATGTCGCGCAACTGTGTCTGAACACCAAATGGTGTTTGCACCTGCACGGGGTAGGGGGCTGTTCCAATTGTTCCCACACCAATGGTGTAAACCCTGATTCCAAATGTTTTTGCAATCTCGGCGGCGGTAACTGGAGCTACTTCTCCACGGTTATTTTCACCATCAGTAAGCAAAATAACAACGCGGCTAATGGCTTCACTGTCTTTCAAACGGGCAACGGCAGTTGCCAACCCATTTCCGATGGCTGTTCCGTCTTCAATCATTCCGCTGTGGATATCTTTAAACAGGTTGAGCAAAACAGCACGGTCGGTAGTGAGCGGACATTGTGTAAATGCCTCACCGGCAAAAACCACCAAACCCATTCGGTCGTATTCACGTCCTGATATAAATTCCATAGCTACATTCTTGGCTGCTTCCAGACGGTCAGGCTGAAAATCCTGTGCGAGCATGGAACTCGAAATATCGAGTGCAATAACAATATCAATTCCTTCGGTGGTTACATTTTCCCAGTTTTTTGATGACTGCGGCCTGGCCAGCACCACTACAAAAAAGCTGATAGCCAGTAACAGTGATACAAAAACCAGGTGACGTAAATAATAGCGGATGGTTTTTGGAGCCTTAAATACTGCGGCAGTACTGGAAACCTGGATGCTTGCAGTACTCCTATTCTGCCTCCATACGTACCATGCAATCATGGGTACCAGTACCCATAAAAGATGGAATAATTCGGGGTTCTTAAATGTCAGTCCTTCAAACATCTTCTCCTATTTAATTTCTACTTCTTCCACATTATCATCTTCATTGCTCTCTGATCCATTGCCTTTCTCGTCCTGCTGCTTTTTCATCACTTCTTTTTTTGTCGCATTTACAAAAAAGTAGGCATTAACGAGGGCCAGATTATCATCGTCGGGCAATGGTTCGTATTTGGCAAATTTCACTAAGTCGGCCAGTTGTAATAATTGTGTCAGATTAGAGAAATTTTTATCATTGAGCAATCCTTTCTGACGACGGAAGTTGTCCAGAATTTCATCGGTAACCTGTTCCATTGCCCGGATTTCGAAACGATCTTCAATATACGTGCGCAACGTATCCGTCAATTCAGAATAATACAACTTGGTTTTTCCTTTCTGCCAAACCTTTTCATCTTTAATTCGGTCGAGTTCGCGCAAAGCCACAATGTGAGCTGGCTCTTTCGGTTTTTGAGGCCGGACAAAGAGCGGCTGATTCTTTTTCTTCCTTTTGATTGAATAGAGAAGGAAGAAAATAATGGCACCAATAAGAATAACACCCAGAATATAAGGAGTAACTTCTTTTAAGGTAAGCGGCGCTCCATAAGGCATTTTTATATCGGCTGGCCCTTTGGTGGTATCAATTTGCATTGTGTACACGTTCAGGGTGACGCCGTTACTGGGCACCGAATCGACAGTTCCATCTGTGTTTATTCCAAACCAGTAAGGTGGAATACGGTAACTTCCACTGTCGAAACAGGTGATGGTGTATGCCTGAACCTGTTTGATATTGTCACTTTTATCACCTTCGAAGGTGTCGACTGCTGTTTTCCCAAGTACCTCGATGAAACCAGCAATGGTATCAGGTACCTGGGGAAAAGTAACATCAACACTTTTCGGATGATCGATCTCAAGGAAAAGTTTTACCTGGTCGCCGATTAAAATGTTGGTTGAATCAAGGCTGGCGGTGGCTTTTATTTGCTGCGCTTTCAGGTTTCCTGCCAGCATTGCCACAATCAGCACAAGTAATATTTTTATTTCTAGTCTCATCTTTCTACTTCAATGCCCTTTTTCTGAAAAGAGTCATTAACGATTTCACGTAATCTTCATTGGTATTTACCGAAACATAATCTACCCGGCATTTCTTAAACATCACATCTGTTTTGGCTGCATGGTCGTTCCACCATTTTGAATAAGCTTTGCGGGTTCTCCCCGAGCTACTGTCAACCCAAATGTATTCGCCGGTTTCTGCATCCTTCAGTTTGATCATCCCGATCGAAGGAAGTTCTGTTTCCCGCTCGTCGTATATCTTTAATGCTACCACATCGTGTTTGTTGTTGGCAATTGAAAGTGCCTGCTCCAAATCAGCGTTGTCGTCCATAAAGTCGGAGATCACAAAAGCCGTACAACGTTTTTTGATTGCATTGGTCAGATAGCGAATCGCTTCAGCAATATCAGTCTTCCGGTGTTCCGGTTGGAAATCAATCAATTCGCGGATGATGCGTAAGATATGGCTTTTCCCTTTCTTCGGAGGAATGAATTTTTCTATCCGGTCAGAAAAGAAGATTACCCCGATTTTGTCGTTGTTCTGTATGGCCGAGAACGAAAGGACAGCAGATATTTCAGTAATTACATTCTTCTTGAGCTTTTCGGTAGATCCAAATTCGCGCGAACCACTAACGTCGATCAGTAACATCACGGTCAGCTCACGTTCTTCCTCAAATATTTTTACATACGGATGATTGTAACGGGCAGTAACGTTCCAGTCGATGTTTCGAATGTCGTCGCCAAACTGGTATTCGCGCACTTCAGAGAAAGCCATACCACGGCCTTTAAACGCACTGTGGTATTCCCCAGCGAAAATGTTTCGGGAGAGACCACGCGTCTTTATCTCTATCTTCCGTACTTTTTGTAATAATTCAGTTGTTTCCATAAAAATGTTTCAAGTTCCACGTTTCCCGTTGCAGGTTCAGGTTGTTAAAAACCTGAGAAGTGCATCCTGTGACCTGTAACCGATTATGGTACTTCCACTTCGTTCAGAATGTCGGTAATGATCTCTTCCGAAGTAATGTTGTTTGCTTCCGCTTCGTAACTTAAGCCGATGCGGTGACGCAGTACGTCGGGACAAACCGCACGTACATCTTCCGGAATTACGTATCCGCGACGTTTGATGAATGCAAAAGCTTTGGCTGCCTGTGCCAGGCTGATTCCGGCACGTGGCGAAGCACCGTAAGAAATCATGTCCTTATATTTACCCAATTTGTATTCTTCAGGTTCGCGTGTTGCGAAAACGATGTCAACAATATATTTCTGAATTTTTTCGTCCATGTAAACATCTTTCACTACGTTACGGGCTTTTATAATGTCTTCCGGTTTCAGGATGGTAGAAGTTTCAGGAAACTGACTCAGCAAATTCTGGTTAATAATTTCCCTTTCTTCTGTTTTATTCGGATAATTGATCACTACTTTCAGCATAAAACGGTCGACCTGTGCTTCGGGAAGCGGGTAGGTACCTTCCTGTTCAATTGGGTTCTGAGTAGCCATTACCAGGAAAGGCTCATCGAGTTTGAATGTATTTTCTCCGATGGTGATCTGACGTTCCTGCATGGCTTCGAGCAATGCCGACTGAACTTTCGCAGGAGCACGGTTAATCTCATCTGCCAAAATAAAGTTGGCAAAGATCGGCCCTTTTTTAATAGTGAATTCTTCTTTTTTCTGACTGTAGATCATGGTTCCGAGTAAGTCGGCAGGCAGCAAATCGGGTGTAAACTGAATACGCGCAAATTTGGCGCTGATTGTTTTTGCCAGCGATTTAATTGCCAGTGTTTTTGCCAGTCCGGGTACGCCTTCCAATAAAATATGCCCGTTGGAAAGCAAGCCAATCATCAGGCTTTCCACCAGGTGTTTCTGACCAACTATTACTTTGTTCATTTCCATCGTAACCATGTCGACAAATGAACTCTCTTTCTGAATCCTCTCGTTCAATTCTTTTATATCAACAGCTTGTGTCATTGCTAATAAAATATTTATCTGATTTTTTCGAAAGCACGAAAATAAAGGTTTGAAAGGACATATAAACCCTTTAAATGTTAAAAAATTTTAAGTGCTTTTACTAATAAACGTTAAGGAAACACAGGTTTCTTTATTTCTGTTCACACTTTTTTGTACGTTTATCCGTGAATTTTCAAAAATTGGAGAAGAATGGAAGAATCAGTTCATACTGAAGAGGTTCGGAAACCAAGGCTACATGTGGCTCTGAGGATTTTGCTTTACCTGGTGGCAACGCTTATTGGAATTGGTATTTTTCAGGCTGTAGCTTATATGTTGAGTGGAATTAAAGTGACTGATTTTGTAGATGTTACTCCAACTCCTTTAAATAAAATGCTGATTGAAGTATTAAGTCTGGTTCCCTTGTTTATTGTTACTTTTATTTTTCGAAGATATCTGGACCGAAAGACTTTTATTTCTTTGGGCTTTTCATTAAAAGGCAAGGGAGTTGATTTTTTATTCGGTTTGCTGGTGGCTGTTGCCATCTATGCAATTGGTTCAACCGTGCTAGTGATTACGGGAAATATTCAATTCTCAAAACCGGGTATCGGGATTCAGACGCTTCTTTTAAACGTGGTTACTTTTACCGTGGTGGCTATTACCGAAGAGTTAATGGTTCGCGGCTATATTCTGAATAATCTTTTGTCGTCAACCAATAAATACCTTGCTTTAACAATCAGTTCGGTAATATTTGCTGGCATGCATGGTTTAAATTCAGGAATCACCGTATTGGCAATGATTAATCTTTTTCTTGCCGGCATTTTACTGGGGGCCGTTTATATTTTTACTCAAAACCTTTGGTATGCCATCAGTTTGCATTTCTTCTGGAATTTAATTGAAGGGCCGGTTTTGGGTTATTATGTGAGTGGAAATGCCACCGAATCGTTTTTATCTGCAAAACCGCTTGGAAACCCGTTGCTAAGTGGAGGAGATTTTGGATTTGAAGGTTCCATTGTTTGTACGATTCTAAGTGCTGTGCTGGCTTTGGCTATCATTATTTATAACGAAAAAAAACAAAGGAAATTTTAAGTTACTTTGTGAGACTTTAAAGCTGAAACATGCCACAACGTTACTTTTTACAACTGAGTTATAAGGGAACCCGCTATCATGGCTGGCAGGTGCAGCCCAATGCAGTTTCGGTTCAGGAAATGATGGAAAATGCACTGAGTACTTTGCTGCGTGAAAAGATCGCAGTGGTAGGAGCCGGAAGAACAGATACCGGAGTACATGCCAGCTATTATATTTTACACTTTGATTTGGAAGATGGTCTTCGCAAAAATTATGACCTGGTTTATAAACTGAACAGCTTTTTGCCCGAAGATATTGCGGTGCAGGCTTGCTGGCCGGTTAGCGGGGAAGCACATGCCCGTTTCAGTGCCCTATCGCGTACCTACCACTATTTTATTTCAACTAAAAAAGATCCGTTTTCCATTGAAACAAGCTATTATTATTCGCTGCCACTGGATGTAGATAAAATGAATGAGGCCGCCCAAATTCTTTTTGAATATGAAGATTTTACCAGTTTTAGCCGCTTGCACACCGATGTAAAAACCAATAATTGCAAAATCATGCAAGCGGAGTGGAAAAAGGAAGAAACTCACCTCGTTTTTGTGATAAAAGCCGATCGCTTTTTACGAAACATGGTAAGGGCCATCGTAGGTACTTTACTCGAAGTCGGTAAAGGAAAACTGAGTTTGGAAGAATTTCGGCAGATTATTGAAAGACAGGATAGGGGAGCAGCTGGTGCATCGGCACCTGCACACGGGCTTTTTCTAACAAACATTGAATATCCGAAATATCTTTTCAACCCTTCTTAATCCGGTTATTTTCCGAAATATTGAAAAAAGGCTTTTACATCCGATAAATTTTCCATGCCTAAAATCCAACACACTTCAGCTGTGTCAGAAAAATCAAGTCCCCCGCCAGCAATTGCCTGGTTCATGTAGCGTCCCTCTTTTCCATTATACTGGTTCCCAAGGTTTATGGCTAGTTGCCAAGTTCTTATCAATTCCGGATCAGTAATAAATTCTTTCCAGACCTTGAATTCATTTGATCGAAATCCAGGTGTGCCGTTACCGGTCATATTTCCGTCAGGAATTTTGTGATAGCTGGTATTCACTTTCACAAAATTTAGTAGTTCCGGCGTTGTTACACTTTCATTCCAGTCGCTGTGCTGTACCACATGGATACGATCTGAAGTATTGATACCGGGCATTTCATCCTGAATTGCTTTTACTACAGCAGCCGTGAAATCTGATTGCCCGGCTTCGGCAATCCAAATGTCGTTTCCCGCTTTTAATGTGGCTGATACTTTCTTTTGTACCTGTTTAACAGCCTTCTTAAAATCTGTGTGCGCATCTGCCCAGTTGTTGCCAAACGCAAGTTGAAACAGGTCGTTTGGAGGAACATATAATCCTTCCTGAATTCCATAACTGCCAGCCACTGCATAATAATTCAATTTTGAATAGGTAACCGAGTTCAAAATGGTTCGGAATGCAGCTACCGAATGCAAATCGTCTACATCGGTTTTACAGTCGTACTGTACCAAAAGCAAATCTTTTTCTATGTAAATTCGAGGCACTGCATTTCCTTGCTGTGCATAACTCTGTTCTGAAATAAGAAAAAAAATACCGGAGAGAAATAGTAAACTAGCAATTTTCATAAGTCAGATCCTTATTAATTAGATTCAAAATTCAATCATGCATTAACTCCAAATAAATAGCCGACCCCTGCAGTTATACCCATGGCAATGGTTCCCCAGAAAGTAATTCGTACAATGGCTTTCCAGATTTTTGAACCACCTGTTTTTGCAGAAACAGCCCCCATTACTGCAAGAAACAGAATAGAGAAAACATATAACCAGGTTTCCATTGTTTTTAAAGGGAAAAATACACTTACAAGTAGGGGCAAAATACCACCGGCAGTAAATGAAAGTGCAGAAGCCAGAGCCGCCTGAATTGGATTGGCCTGACTTAACTCGGTAATACCAAGTTCATCGCGAACATGAGCTGCCAAAGCGTCTTTCTCTGTCAATTCGATAGCAACTTGTAGTGCTGTTTGAGGTTTGAGTCCGCGTTGTTCATAAATGGCAGCCAGGTATTGCAGTTCTCCTTCCGGGTCATCTTCCAACTCTTCTTTTTCGCGCTCAATGTCAGATTTCTCCAGGTCGGTTTGAGAACTCACGGATACGTATTCTCCTGCAGCCATCGATAACGCACCTGCAACGAGCCCTGCAACGGCAGCTAAAATAATGGGTTCGCGGGTACTGCTTGCTGCCGCCACACCAATGGCAATACTGGCTGTAGATAAAATTCCGTCGTTGGCACCAAGTACTGCTGCACGCAACCAGTTGCTTTTATGTACATAATGTGGAGACAGATAGCCTTCCAGATTCAGATTCATTTCTTTTTCCGATTAATGTTTTAAGGGATTAAAATTGCAAATAATTCTGATTAGAAAACGAATCTTTCGTGAAACTCTAAAAATGTTAAATTTTCCTGCTTAATTGCTTTTCGGGATAACGACGCAATTTGTCGAAGAGCAAATCCTGGTTAATAGGTTTCGAAATATAGTCGTCACAACCCACCGAAATGAATTTAGCTTTTTCGTAATTAAAAGCCTATGCAGTTTGTGCAATAATCGGTAGGTCGGGTTTTACTATATTTATTTCAAATGTGTGTAGAAAATTGTGATTTTTAAGTTTAACCGTGTTGATTTGACAATTGTTTTGATAAGCAAACTATTTTAGCATATCTGATTACGTTTTTATAGAACTTATCTCTGAAATACGAATTAATAATCTATTTCTAAAAAAATCATTTTCCTATAA
>Ga0116152_10003886_pt1 | contig 11892 bp, 4 predicted proteins | sample AD_UKC119_MetaG_FD_89894 | JGI IMG/M metagenome (GOLD analysis project Ga0116152, IMG submission 89894) | Active sludge microbial communities of municipal wastewater-treating anaerobic digesters from Hong Kong - AD_UKC119_MetaG | ecosystem: Engineered > Bioreactor > Anaerobic > Digestate...
CTGACCTGGTTAAACTGATGATAATCGATTTTTCTCTTGTTTCGGATAACGATTGGTTTACAATTCCTTTCGAAATGAAACAGGGAGAAATTTGCTGGATTAACCACATTACTGTTAAAGATGTATTCGGTATAACTACAAAAATAAGTAATGATAAAAATACCGGTCAGTTTTTGGATGCCAATCCGTTAAAAGTGTGGGATGCATTTAAAATCAGGCCTTCGGATTTGTTGAGGGAAAGGGAGAAAAACAATCAGGAATTTTATAGGAAGGAAGAGCAGTTTCTTTATCTGCCGCCGGTTACAACGTTTCGTCAGGAATCGCGGCCACTTGAAGAAATTCTTTTGCTGAGGGATGAATATGCAAATATGGTTTGGGGAATTGAGAAAACAGTTTGCAACGAATTGGGTAAACCTGTCAATGGTTATGATCTTCATTTGGAACTATACGGACCCTTTACAAATTCAGATGAAAGAGATAACACAATACCACATTTCCGGCTGGCAACGCAGGTTCCAACAAACTGGATTCCCTATTTGCCTTTTCATATTGAAAACAGTGACAGTAACATAGAGTTGCGCCGGGCGGTGATGATGCGAAGTGCCGCTGATGCCGAACCTGTGGATATTAATCCGCTTTCTTTACTGGCTCAAAACGATTTGCTGACAATAAGGGAAGAAGCCATTCCCCGCGCCGGTGTTCGTGTGCTGCTAACAAGGCAAAGGGTTCGCGGAGCTGATGGCAAAACCTATATTTGGTTAGGCAGAAAGGTACTTGCAGGTAAAGGAGAGGGAAGCAGCGGGTTAAAATTTGACCAGTTACTGTTTTAAGGTTGTTCAAAATGAAATTTAAAATGCTGTAAAATGGCAGAACGAATAAATTATTTTTTGCCTTACATGAGGCAGGGTTTAACAACTTTGGCAGACCATAAAACTGTACACGGACAACGAATGGTTGTTCCTGTAAAGCTTACCGTTGCAGCCACCGATATATCTGATAATCCGGTTAACTCTGGAATTGTCGAAAAAAATATAACAATTCTGGGACCGGGTGATATACTGGGAATAAGTAAAAATATTATTTCACGCCTGGCACCATCGCCCCAAACAAATAATTTTGAAAGTTCACTAATTCCTTTTATTGAATTTTCTGAACCTGATTTTTTATGGCGGTTCAGCAGCCTGCAAAATGATGATAATAACTGGATTCCCTGGTTGGCGCTCATTGTTTTAAAAACCGAAAATGAAAAAAAGGAAGAAGGTGAATTTGAAAAAATACAAAATTCAAGGAAAGAACTTCCACCACAAATTCAGTTAAAACCAAACGCAGTTTTACCCGATTTGAAAGAATCTTGGCGGTGGGCACATGTACACAAACTTGAAATTAAAGAGATCTCGCCGGAGCAAGTTGTAACAGGTATTAAAACATCACCCCGAGATGCGGTTTGCCGTTTATTATGTCCGCGAAAATTAAAGCAGCTGACCAAATATCATGCTTTTTTAGTTCCTGCATTTAAAATTGGTGCTGAAGCAGCAATGGGAAATATCGACGAAACACTCGACAGAACTTTACTTTCATGGGAAACTCCTGCAGATGGTGCCGGCAAAATCATTCCTTATTATTTCGATTGGGAATTCAGCACCGGAACCGGCGGCGATTTTGAAAATCTTGTTCGCAAATTAAAACCCCACGATTTTGAAAATATGGGATTTCGTAACATCGATTGCAGTAATCCGGGTTATGGAATGCTTGAAGAAAACGGGCTGGAACTGCATATGGAAGCAGCGCTTAAATCGTTGAATACAAATGTTCAGCAATGGGGAATGGATATTTCGAATGACAGTGAAAATTTAGAACTCAGCAAGAAGAAACGGGAATCTTTGGCCGGGTTATTAAATAAAAGGGAAGAAAAAATACAAAAGGAAAATGGTGAAACTGAAACAAAATTAAGGGTTACACCACCTGTCTATGGCGAATGGTATGCGTCAATGCAGGGAAAACCCATTGGAAGTGAAACACAAAATAAAAACCTTTGGCTAGAAGAACTAAACCTTGATTTTCGTCACCGGGCTGCGGCCGGATTGGGAGTGCAGTTTGTTAAAGAAAACCAGGAAAACCTGATGAAAGCATCCTGGGAACAGTTGAATAAAGTGCAAAAGGTAAATCAGGAACTCAATCTTGGCAGGTTTGGCCGTGAAATATCCGGTCAGATGTTTAAGCGCCTTGAGAAAATGAAGCCTGATAATGTTTTTAAAATGGCCCTGCCCCTAAAAAATAAAATTGCTTATGAACCTGAAAAAACCATCGGTGCATTTCTGAATAGCAGCTCAATTACAAATAAACTCACAAATGTAAAAACACAGAAATTCCTGTTCAAGGTAAAGCGAACTGAAGTAAAACCCGAATTCAAACCAATTGTAAATTCACGTTTGGTTAATTTGGGTTTTATGGTTGGCGGATTGAAAAATTCAGTTTCAAAAGTTGCTGCTGCTCCTGTAATCTCTGTTGCCGAACCGGTAGATTTAAAATTCTCAAATGTTGTTGATAAAACGATTTTAGCCTTAAACCCCAGGAAAACAATAGAATCGATGATTAAAAGCAGGGTTGCCAATTTCAGAAATATTGAAAAAACTGAAGTCACCCAAAATGAAGCGGAGGATGAATTACACCCTGTAAAATGGTATCCCGAATTTCACCGTCCGATGTATCACTTTTTAAGGTCGATGTCGCAGGAATATATTTTGCCGGGATTGGAAAATGTACCGCAAAACACAGTTGGACTTTTACAAACCAACCGGCGATTTATCGAAGCTTTTATGTTGGGTTTAAATCATGAAATGGCGTCGGAATTGTTGTGGCGAGAGTTCCCAACTGACCACCGTGGAAGTTATTTCAGAAGTTTTTGGGATACCACAATTTATTCTGTTGATGAAAATGAAAAGGAACAGTTTGGAAAAAGTGAGTTTGGTTTAAAGCTGCTTGATCAAATTCAGAAAAAGTACGGAGAGGATTTTAATACATTTCAAAAAATAGAAGCAGCTTACCTGACTGGCTCGCCTAATGATACGGAGAAGGAAATAGCTGATGCCTACGAAAATGCAATTGAAAAATGGCTGCTTACACGCGATGAAGACAAAGATATTGACAAGCTTTCAAACTGGAAAAAAGAGAACCGGTTGGGTGATAATCCTGTGCCCGGTAAATTGAATAATCAGCAGGAAGATCAAAATCAATTGGTGTTGCTGATAAGGGGAGAGTTGCTTCAAAAATTCAGCAATACACTAATCTACCTGGTTAAAAAGACAAATGAAAAACCTGATTTAACTCAGAATGCTGAACGAACTCATCCTGTTTTTGAAGGTGAAATGCCTCCTGATGTTGTGTTTCTTGGCTTTCCGATAAAAAAGGAAGAAGCCGCAGATTACTTCGTAATTTTCGAAGAACGAATGACTGAATTGCGGTTTGGCCTCGATGAAACGCCTGAAGATGCAGTCCCCGGAACAGGAGAAAATGATTTTAGCTGGCAACATTTTCCTGAACTTCCAGCCGAGGGGTATTTGGATGGAATTCAACCTGCCATTTTTGCGCAGAAGTGGAATAATGCAGCATTCATAAGCAAAGTAATGATGCAGAAACAAGTGAGAGCGGCCATTGAATTAGAGAAATTGTTGCCCGGATAATTGAAACTGGAAAAAGAATAAACTGATGGCATTAAATAAAACCGATATTTTATGTGGACCGATTGTAAGAAGGGTTGCGCCGGATGAAGTATCCATTTGGATTGCTTTGAAAACAGCCGCCAAAATTGAATTAACGGTTTGGAACGGAATGATTGCTTTCAACAATGAAGGGAAAATTGACGAGCCGCCAATTGACAGTCTTTCCCAGGATACTACACAAATCGGTAAATTTCTGCACATAACTGTCGTGCGGCTTGCACTTTCAGGCGATAAACAATTACACTGGGGTCAGCTTTATTCATATAACCTCAAATTTACCACGTCGGACAACCAAACCCGGGATTTTAAGACCCTTGATTTACTAAGTAATGCAGATTCCAATGGAAATACGACGCTTGGCTACCAGGTTGACCAGTTACCCGGATTTGCATTACCTGCTGATAAAATTGAAGACCTTAAAATTCTTCATGGCTCATGCCGTAACAATGACAACGTGTTTGAGGATGCATTATCCTTTGTTGACGATTTAATAAAAGAAAATCTGGCTGATCCGGCCAAACGTCCACAGCAACTGTTTTTTTCTGGTGATCAGATTTATGCTGATTCTGTAGTAGGATCACTTTTACATCATTTAACCGGATTAGGTAAGCAAATGCTTGACAACAAGGAAACATTAGCAACGGAATGGGAAGATCCGGAAACTAAAACAAAAAGGTGGCTCGCCGATTCAAGCCATTTTCCTGCTTTTCTTCGCAGACGATTAATCGATTCTGAAGCCCGGTTTACAACAGGCGACAAGTCTAATCACTTAATTTCCTTTGGCGAGTTTGCAGGTATGTATTTGTCGGTTTGGTCCGATGTTTCCTGGCCTGAAGATATCGATACAATGAAAAACTTTGAGGAGGTTTTCAATGAAATAATTGCAACTCCTGAAAATTATGGGGCGATTTTCAGACAGAATTTATTTGATGAAAGATCAGGGAAAAAAACGCTGTTTGAAGATGTAATCATGAAAAAGTGCCTCGATTTTCTATTTGGAATTTCGGATAAGGAAATCCTCAGAACGCTACTTTCAGGCACAGGAACAGCAGATCAAGAAAGCCAGGCTGGCAGTGCTCTGATAAATTTTTTAAATAGCATAGCTTCTGCTGAAGAAAAACAAAAATTAGCTGAGTTTTTCGATTACCTGAAAAACTGGATTGGCCCCTTTTATCCGAAAAGAAATGAAAACAATGAAGCACTCCCCGATAAATCAAATGACAGCCTTAAAATTCTTAAACAAACATTGCCCAAGGTGAGAAGGGCGTTGGCCAATATATCAACATTTATGATTTTTGACGATCACGATGTTACCGACGACTGGAACCTGAACCCTGCGTGGCGCGATCGTGTTTTTACATCTCCCCTTGGAAAAACTATCGTCAGAAATGCAATGATGGCATATGCACTTTTTCAGGATTGGGGAAACCGTGCGGACAGGTACAACAGGGCTGGTCATTTTTTTGAATTGGAAACTGCTTTGGCTGAAGAGCTGAATACTGAGCAGTTTACAGAAGCACTAAATTCAGCATTTACCGATAACGGAGTTGCTATTGATCGTGATAAAGCAACAGTGAAATTATTGCATACAGGGGAATGGTTGTTGACAAATTCAGAAAATAAAGATGAGTTTATCATTCGGAAATACAAGAAAAACGCAAATAGCGACGATGAAATTCTAAAAGTTTTAGGGAATCCTCATGCTCATCTTTTAAACCAAATTGTACAGTTATTTTCAGGAGAAAATGTTGACATCGCGGCATTGGAAGATCATATTGATTTTCTGTTTGGGCTTGATTTTCAGCATAGGGTGGCGGGTCCTGCAGGCGGAAGGCAGCAACTGCCCGATAACAGAAGTCCTCTTTTAAAATGGCATTTCACTTATGAAGGTGCCAAACATAAAATATTGGTAATTGATAACCGGACCCGCAGGTCTTTCGTTGATTTTCAAGGAGCGCCGGGTAACCTGTCTTTCAATGGAATGACCGACCTTATTCCGGCAAACCCAACTCCAAAAGACGATGAGGTTTGTTTTGTAATTGCACCTTTACCAGTTTTGGGACCCTCATTGTTGGATGAACTTGTCGCACCACTGGCTTACAAAGTTTTCGATCTGAAAGAATATTTTAAGGGTGGAGAATCAGTAAAATCGGGGATGAAAGGTACAAATCCGGATGCCATTGAAGCATGGACTTTTGATCCGGTTTCGCAGGAAGAGCTGCTCAAACGACTGGCGCCGTTTAAAAAAGTAATTTTTCTGTCAGGAGATGTTCATTACGGTTCGAGTCAGCGTTTAGCATACTGGACAAAGGGGAATACCAAAGCTACTGCCTGTTTTGCACAGTTAACGTCAAGCGGATTTAGAAATATTATGCCCAGTTATATCCGGAATGCCAGCCAGCATTTTTTAGTAGCACAAAAAATTATCCGGCAGAATTTAAGGGCAGAACGTTTGGGTTGGTTTAATCATAAAATTAATCCTGATCCTCTTGTCTTTCCTGACAAAACAAAAGTTTCATTCCTTAATGATAAGCTGAAAAAAAGCCCTGTCATAATACCTGTAAACGGGTGGCCGGCCGGTACAAAATTTGGCCGCGATCCGGATTGGTCATGGAGAATAGAAAACATGATTGACTACCGCAGTGAAAGCGACCGACCGTCTCCGGCGCGTGTTGAAACGTTGGAAGAGACTGATGATGTGATGAATAACCTTCGTAAGATTGCCAGCCGGCACATTGTGCAGGCCAAAAAAGTGAATTATACCCGCCAGATTTTGTTTAAATCGAATGTTGGGTTGGTTACATTTGAAAAGCCCAGTAATGAACCTCTGCATGTAATTCATTCTTTGTATGCCGCTCCTTTGGATGGAAAACCGGGAACCATACAGAAAATTGAAATATATACGCTTCATAAAATTCCTTTGGAAGTTTCTGAAGCTGAAAAAGCGCCTGTTTTACCTACTGCTAAAAGTTGAATATTATGGCTAATGAACCTGGTTTTTTACAGTCTGTGATCGGGAAAATCGGTGAATTTTTTCTTTGGTTAAAGGAAAAGATGGAGGATGATCAGGTTAGGCGTGACACCCTGTTAAATTTAGGTTTAAATCCGGATAAGGACGTAAAACTTCAGATTCCCGAAGAGTCTGTTAGTAATATAGAACAGTATCGAAAATCAGTAAACCCTGATGACCTTGCTTTTCAAAGTGCCGTGAATGACGTAAAAATACTTTACTCTGCCACAAAGGAATTTATTAAAGCCATTCTTGATAATCCTACTGAAAACCCACAGGATATACATACTTTACTCTGGCGGTTTTTTGAAGTGATGAGTACAAATTATGCACGACTCCATCATCCGGGATTTTATTGGTTTGCCCAGTTATCCGGCTTTTTGGTAGAGTCAGGTGTTACAGGTCAAAGCGCTGTAAAAGGGCAGGGGACTCCCGACGTTACTTACAATATAATTACAAAGGGACCAACTTTTCTTATTGAAAATTTATGGGAGTTAGTAACGCATCCTATCAATTATGTAAAAAGTTTTCCCGATAAAATTGGAAAGGTTTACGGTAGTATTAGTAATCTGGACACCTTGGAAGATGCTGAAAACTGGTCGGAATTAATGATTGTTTTGGCAATGTTTTTCGACTTTATGGAAAGCCGTTTGCCTGAAAGCCGTTTTCTCTACGGATGGGATATTCCACCGAAAAAATGGTCACCCGAAAACATGGAAGAACTGAAAAATTCATTTCAGGGAGACCATTTGCTTTATAAAATCAGAAAAGAGCTTAGTACTGACTTTACAATTGATGAGGACAAATTAAAAGCCTGGGAAAAGATTGAAGGGTTGATTGACAAACCTCAAACTTCTGAAATTGAAAAAAAGATTATTGAATTATTCAATATTGCCATCGAACAATGGAAAAGAGGTAATTGGTCGGATCTGGTTTCGGAACGGGCTTTTTCATTTGACCTTAAACTTCCGGAAAAGGAAAATAGTGAATTTGACAAAAGATTGGGTGGCACCCTATTTTTTGTTGCCGATGAAGAAGTTTCCGGTCATTTTAATAAAGATTCAGCTGTAAAGTATGAATCATTGGGCGGACTTTTTATTTCGCTGAACGGAGAAGTAAGTTACACATACGAAATAAATGATAACTGGGAATTCAAAATTAAAACTACATCCGGTGATGTATTGGATATTTATGCCAGCCGGTTGCCGGATGCGAATGTGTTGGGAGATATCAAACTGGAATTAGCGCTCAAAAGAAAAGCCGATCCTAAAACCGGAGCCTCTTATAATCTTCCGCACGAATCGGGGACACGTTTAGCTGTTGGCGAAATAAAAATATCAGCATTTTTAAGCAGGGAAGACGGGGGAATTGAATTAGGTTTGAAAGACAACGCCATTGTTTTGTCGGGTGGCGAAGGTGACGGGTTTTTAAATGAAATAATGCCTTCGGGCGATGTGCCTTTAAAATTTACCGTTTCAGCTGGCTTTACCCGGGAAAAAGGTTTTTATTTCGATCATAATATCGATCTGTTAAAAGATATTTTGAATGATGGAAAAGACGATAAAAAGGAACCTGAACCTTCAACCTTACGATCTGTTGAACCTTCTGCACTTCCAAAACCTGAATCAGAAAACAAAACAAATGGAGAAATCAAGGCCAAAGAAAATCAGCCTTATCAGTTACTTATTCCAATTCATAAAGATTTGGATCTCCTTTATTTTGATAATGTTAAATGGGATTACGGACCAATTACAAAAGATGGGGTTCTGGGAGGTTATTTAAAAGTACTTTCGACATTTTCTTCAAAATTGGGTCCTGTCATTGTAAGAGTGGAAAACACCGGATTGGGAATTTCTGTTTCTACACCAAACCGTGAAGGGGATTTGGGAACAACTGATTTCTCATTTGGATTTACACCTCCAAATGGTGTGGGTCTCAGAATAGATTCTGAAATAATTACCGGCGGAGGTTTTCTTGAACTTGATTTCGAAAATCACCGTTATGCCGGTGTTCTTGAATTAAAACTGTCACTCGAAAAACGTGCAATTGGTTTAATTGCAGTTGGTTTAATAAACACCCTTTTGCCAAACGGTGAAAAAGGATTCTCAATGCTTGTAAATATCAGTGTTTCATTTAATCCGGCTATACCTTTGGCATTTGGATTTACGCTCAATGCCGTGGGAGGAATTGTTGGAATTTACCGCACAATGAAAGTTGATATTTTAAGGGAGCGGATTCAAAACGGTGCAATTAAATCGATTATGTTTCCTGATAATGTCATTCAGAATGCTTCAAAAATAATCAGTGATTTAAGAGCTGTTTTTCCTCCTCAGAAAAAACATTATGTAGTGGCGCCATTTTTTAAAATTGGATATGGTTCGCCTACAATTATGGAAATAGATTTAGGGCTTTTATTTGAATTTCCTTTTGCCGGAAGAATTATTTTACTTGGTAGTCTGGGCATTTACCTGCCTGACAAGGATGCAAAAAAACGCCTGGGGGAAATTCATGTCGATATTTTTGGAGATTTTAATTTTGCTGCATCATATATTCTGGTTGAAGGAAGGTTGCGTGCATCTAATTTAGTGAATGTTGTACTGACCGGTGGCTTTGCTTTTATGCTGGACTGGGGAAATAATCCGCAATTTCTTTTGTCAGTAGGGGGTTATCACCCGCGATATAAAAAACCTGTAAAATTCCCGGAAGTACCCAGAGTTACTGCTATAATCAAAAAAGGTGAAGATATTCGCTTAACCTGCGAATTGTACCAGGCAATCACTTCAAATTCGTTTCAGGTAGGTTTTAGTGCTGAACTTGTTATCAAAAAAGGAAATGTAAGGGTGTACGGCTTTTTAGGATTTAATGCCCTGTTTCAGTTTGATCCGTTCTATTTTGAAACGGATATCCGGATTAGTGTCGAAATTTCATATCGTGGCCGTTCCTTCTTCGGTGTTGATCTTGAATTTATGCTCAGTGGCCCTGAACCCTGGCGTGCAAAGGGATATGCTAAAATTAAGGTGTTGTTTTTCTCTTTAAAAGTTAATTTTAATATTAGCTGGGGCGAAGAGCAAAAAGTAATTCCTGAATTTATTAAACCGGATGAGTTACTTGAAAAACTAAAAACTCATTTGCAGCAATCAGGCAACTGGACGGCTAAAATCCCTGATGGATTCAATGGGGCAGTTTCGTTTCGAAGTCTTGAAGAATCAGAAAAACAAGACCAGTTTTTTATTCATCCGGCCAGTTTTCTTGAACTGCGGCAAAACCTGATTCCCTTAAACACAACCATCGGGAAAATGGGAAATAAAACTGTTGAGATGATAACAAGTTACAGGATTTCGGAATATACATTTGGTAATGGACAACCTGTGGAAGCTAAAACTCAGCCTCCTTTACAGGATTATTTTTCGCGTGGCCATTTCGAGGATTTAACAGATGATGAAAAATTATCAACTCCCGATTTTGACCTGATGACTGCGGGTATTAAAATGACACCTGGCGAGCTGTTTGACATTCCGGTAAGTGATATCCAATCTACTCCAAATGATTTTGAAGATATTATTTTAGATGAAAAAGAAAGTATTAAGACACAAAGTACTGACAATTGGCAGGGAGAAAAAATGATAAACTTTAGTGGAATAAAAAAGAGAATAGATGTTGCCCGGCCGGAAGAATTATTTGGTGTTGTTGACCAGGTACCCGGACCAAAAGGAAAATCCTATAAAATATTGTCAAAGGAAGCACTTGATTCGCCTGCCGGGTTGAAAGAGCAGTATTTTAACAGTTATTCGGGAGCAAAAGATTATCTGCAAACACACTGGCCAAAAGAAGAACAAAAGGATTGGCAGATTTTGCCTTCGGAAATTGTAGAAAGCGATAAAGTTTTAATAGGGTAGATACTGGAAAGAATAAGAAATAATCAATAAATGAAAAGCTATGATAAACTTTGAAGAATTAAAAATTAAGGAAAGCGAACTGTTGGATAAGGAAAAATGGAACGGCTTTCTGGATGATACAAAAAGGTATTTCGAAGGCAATGTAGGAATAGGTGTAGATGCTCCGATTGCCAAATTATCTTTGGGTCCGTCATTAAATAAATTAAAGCTTGCACTTTATCAGAACGATGAAGGAACATCTTATTACGGAATGGGAGTCACAGCAGGTCATTTCTATTTTAACATCGGCAATCCCCAGGCAAAATACGCATTTCTTGACAGGGCCGGTGAAAATGCACTTGAGATTTTAACCATCCAGGGAAACGGAAATGTTGGGATAGGAACTGCAACGCCTTCATCAAAATTGCATGTGAATGGTTCGCTCACCTGTGGCGATTTAAAAGCTAATGTCGTTCAGTTCACCCGCATGAAATCTGTTATTGGTGAATTTGCGACAATTACTGCTGCCGGAGCTGATATTTCGGGTAATTTAAAATCAAACAGATTAGAATGCGCTGGAGTTCGAACAACAACATTGTTTGCTACAAGTCTTCGAAATATAGGCGATAAAAAAAATGTACAATACAACACGGCAACTGGTGAAATAGGTTGGGATAACTCAACCCGGAAAGACAAAAGAAACATAACCCCTTTACAGGATGATTTTGGCAAGATAATGCAACTGCAGCCCCGAAAATATACACGCCCTTTCGAACCTGATAACTGGGAAATCGGATACATTGCAGAAGAGGCAAAATCACTGGGGCTCGAACAATTGCTTTTTTATGACGAAGAAAATAATCCCGATGGAATAAACTACAGAAAGCTATGCCTCTATCTGGTTGAAGTTCTCAGGGATCACGAACGTAAACTCAACCCTGATTCTCCTTATCTTGAGAAATATGTGGAAAATGAGTAATCATCAACCGATCATATTAGTTCGAATATAGAAAATGGTTAATTGAAAATGTATGTGTTGCTAATCTGATTTGGCAGTGTTTTATAAATCGGAATGAAACCGTGCGTTAGGGTATCAATGTTTAAACTTTCTCCTTAAATAAAGAAATGTGCTGATAACTAGTAATAAAATAACTGCTATCCATATAATCCGGGAGGCGGGATAAACTGAAAACTGCATCGGGTCAGTATTACCCATCAATATCAATCCCGCCCAGTATTGTGGATTTATCGTTCGTCCGTCGGCATTTCTCATGTAATCTAACTTTGC
>Ga0116152_10003887_pt1 | contig 11890 bp, 9 predicted proteins | sample AD_UKC119_MetaG_FD_89894 | JGI IMG/M metagenome (GOLD analysis project Ga0116152, IMG submission 89894) | Active sludge microbial communities of municipal wastewater-treating anaerobic digesters from Hong Kong - AD_UKC119_MetaG | ecosystem: Engineered > Bioreactor > Anaerobic > Digestate...
CGGTTTTTCACTTCTTCGGAAATCGTCGCGGTAAAAAGTGATGTCTAAATAGCCAAGTTTGATATTCTTGATTTTGTATTCCGTTTCGAGCAAGGTTTTTAACCTTTCAGCTAAAAAAACACCTCGTGGCTGTATGCCGATAAGTACTGTTTTGGAAAAATCGTCGTGCTTTTCGATCAATTGGCAAGCCAAACGGTTAAGCGCAATGTTTATCTCGGTTGCGTTCAGTAACACTTTTTGGCTCATAGGAAGTTCTGAATTGTATTCAGAAAGCAAAAATACATTTTTTTTGTCTTTTAAAGACGATGTATTTAGAATTGATTGAATTCTATAAAACAAAAAAGCCCTTCGTTTCCGAAAGGCCTTTCATTAGTTACAAATGAAACGATTATTTTTTACCGTCCATTTTGTCCTTAAGCTCTTGCAATTTTGCATTGGCATCACCTAAAGTTGGCTTTGCCTCCTCAGCTTCCTGAGCTTGCTTTTTAGCAGCAGCTTTTACAATTTTTGCCTCTTCTTCTTTGTGAATACTCATGTGTGAGGCTACCACTTTCTTGAATTCTTTGTTGAATTCAATAATTTGGAATTCTGCTTCGTCACCTTTCTTCAACATAGAACCATCTTCTTTTTCAAGATGACGGCTTGGCACGAATGCCACGATATCATCGTTGAATTTTACAGTGGCACCTTTGTCAACTACCTCGTCAATAGTAGCAGTGTGCTTGGTTCCAACAGCAAATTCGTCTTCGTATTTATCCCAAGGATTTTCTTCGGTTTGTTTGTGACCTAAACTAAGTTTACGGCCTTCAACATCCAATTCCAATACAACAACTTCCAGTTCATCGCCTATGTTGGTAAATTCACTTGGGTGCTTTATTTTCTTGGTCCAAGAAAGATCGCTGATGTAGATAAGACCATCGATACCTTCTTCCAATTCAACAAAAACACCAAAATTGGTAAAATTGCGAACAATACCCTTGTGGCGGGAACCAACTGGGTATTTGCTAGTAATATCAGTCCATGGGTCTGGCGTCATTTGTTTGATACCAAGGCTCATTTTGCGCTCTTCCTTATCCATTGTAAGGATTACCGCTTCAACCTCATCACCAACATTTACGAAATCCTGTGCACTGCGCAAGTGTGTGCTCCAAGACATTTCGCTAACGTGGATAAGGCCTTCAACTCCTTCAGCAACTTCAATAAAAGCACCGTAGTCTGCAATAACAACTACTTTACCTTTTACTTTGTCACCAACTTTCAACTCTTCCCCAAGAGCTTCCCAAGGGTGAGGATTCAACTGCTTAAGACCTAATTGGATACGTGTTTTATCTTCATCAAAATCAAGGATAACAACGTTCAATTTCTGATCAAGTTCAACGATCTCGTTCGGGTGGTTGATACGTGACCAAGAAAGGTCAGTAATGTGAACAAGTCCATCAACACCTCCAAGATCAACAAATACTCCGTAAGAAGTGATGTTTTTAACAACACCTTCAAGTACCTGTCCTTTTTCAAGTTGGCCGATGATTTCTTTTTTCTGCTCTTCAATATCCGCTTCAATAAGCGCTTTGTGGGAAACAACAACGTTTTTGAATTCGTGGTTGATCTTAACCACTTTGAACTCCATTGTTTTACCAACGTAAACGTCGTAATCACGGATTGGTTTCACGTCAATTTGCGAACCTGGCAAGAAAGCCTCGATACCGAAAACATCTACGATCATACCACCTTTTGTGCGGCATTTTACGTAACCGTTTACGATTGTACCTTCGTCGTGGGCAGCGTTTACGCGATCCCAAGCCTTAATGGTTCTAGCTTTACGGTGGCTAAGAATAAGTTGACCTGTGCTGTCCTCACGAACGTCGATCAATACTTCTACTTTGTCGCCAACTTTTAAATCTGGATTGTAACGGAATTCGTTCAATGAAACAACACCTTCGCTCTTAGCGTTGATGTCAATGATTGCATCACGGTCTGTGATGTAAACCACTTTTCCTTCAACAACCTCGTCATCTAGTGTGTCAACGAAATTCTCTGCTACCAGTTTTTCGAATTCTTCAAGCTTACCATCGTCGATAGGATCAATTCCTTCTTCGTAGTTATGCCAGTTGAATTCTTTTAGAAATTTTTCAGGATTGCTTTCCTTTAGGGAAACTTCCTTTTGAGGTTTTGTAGATTCCTCGCCTTGTGCTACAGCAGTTTCTTCTACCTGCACTTCTTCTTTGTTTGCTTTATCAGCCATTTGTTTGTAAAATTGATTTTTACGGCAGATGCCTTAAAAACCAATGCTTTGTATTCTGCGCTGTTACAAGATTTTACTGCGACTATCCCACAGAAGGGTTTGTTTTTGTTTTGTTGTAATACCTCTTATTCTTGACTCGTCGCTAAGAGGGGTGCAAAAATACTATTTCTCATTTGATTTTCAAAACTTTATATGTGCCGATATTTAAAGTTTTCATAAAAATATAAATAGTGAATATCACCAACTTATCTTTGACTACTGAAACTTTTAAAAAATAATCAAACAATGAAATTTATATTAGCCATCTTCTTTTCCGCAATAGCGTTGAACACTTGTGAGAAAAATTCTACTGAAAAGGCAGAAGAAACAATATTATATGTGAATAGCTCAAAGGTAGATTGCACTGGCGTTGGCAAGATGAAATGCCTACAAACACAAGAATCAGTAACTTTAAAACCTAATGATTGGAAAAATTTCTACGGAAACATTGAAGGTTTTGAATTTGAGCCCGGATATATTTATAAACTTGCTGTGAAAAAGGAAAAACTGGACCCAGCAACCGTTCCAGCCGATGCATCAACTTTGAAATATTCTTTGGTAAAAGTGATTGAAAAAAACAAAGATGAAAAAATGCGACTCAATGATACTTGGGCATTAAAATCTATAAATAACGAAGCTATTGACAGTGAAACTTTCCAAAAGCAACCTATTCTTGAAATTCAATTAAACAAAATGAAAATCTTTGGAAACGACGGTTGCAACAATATGTTTGGAAGTATTAAAAGTTTAAATGAAAATAATATAACCTTTGGCGCTTTGGGCGGAACAAAAATGGCGTGCCCAAATATGGAAATTTCCTCAAAATACACTTCAGTACTCGGGAAAACGAAAACTTATAAGATTGACGATTTACAGCTTTACTTTTATGATGCTGATGGGAATGAATTATTGAGATTTGAAAAAGGCGGTTTGAAATAACTGTTTCAGAACAACAGCCCCTGCCCGCCTTCATCCGTTTTTGATTCGTTTGAATTATCCTCTTCTGATGAAGCAGTATCATCAGCGGTCATGTCTTCTTCGTCCACCACGTCCATTTGCTCAGGTTCCGCAGGTGCTGGCGGCTCATATAAAAGCGGCTCCATTGTATTTATTTCCAAAACCTTGTCTTTTGTAAGCTGGTTACCCATTGCCGTTATGCCTTTGACCGCAATAAACTCTTCTAGGTTAACCTCTAAATTTTCCTCACGCTCCTGCCCTCTTTTTTTGGCGAAGACCACTTCTGCCATTGGGCGGTAGTCAGTAAAGATTTTTTCCAGATATGAATTTGGATGATCGGTAATGATGGTTTCTTCCTTGTCCGGATTTTCAATCAAAAAACGCTTCACGTAAAAAAGTTCTTTTTCGCCTTCCCAATAAATGGCGCTCAACGGTTTTTTAGGATCCCACTTTTCAAGGATTATCATATCGTCATCAAAACGAAGCTGAAGGTCTGGAATTACTGTTTTTAGAACTCCGCTTTGTTTCACAATCAGCAACCTATCCTCTTTTCTGAACTCACCCAAAAGTTCGCCCCTTTCATCTACATTCAACCGTTGAACCGAATCATCAAACCAGATTTTACGTGGTTTTAACGTTGAAAGACCTTTCTCTTTAAGTTCAATTTTCTTGATTGAATATTTTGTAACGATATTTCCTTTGGAATTTCTTCCCTTTACCAATTGATCTGCAAAATCGAGATCGAATTTCAATTTTTTGATGCTTCCGCTTTGGCGCAGATATATTGTAACAACTTCGGCTTCGCCATTGGGGTTGGCCGTAAAATAAAGCACTTTGGAACCTTTAGTTCCATTGGCCATATCATATTCCTTGTCCCTTGTAATGGAGGTTACAGCAAAGCGTTTTACGTAATTTGCACCGCGAGCCCCATCTCGATAAATCATATTATAAATAGTGCGTTTGTCTTTCTTTTTGAAAACCGCAACGTGAATAATACCCTTGCCCACAAAAGTCTTTTGATCCACTTTGGTGACCACCATTGTGCCGTCCTCAGTGAAAACGATGATGTCATCAATATCGCTGCAATCGGTAACGTATTCGTCGCGTTTCAAACTAGTACCTACAAAACCCTCGGCACGATTAACATACAATTTTGTATTGCGGATTACAACCTTGGTAGCCTCAATATCGTCGAATGTTCTGATTTCGGTTTTGCGATCCTTGCCCGCGCCATAATCTTTTTTCAATCTTTTGAAATAATCAATAGCATATTCAATCAAATTCGCCAAATGATGCTTTATTTGAGCAATATTATCTTCCAGCGCATCAATCTTTTGCTGTGCCTTATCAATATCAAATTTTGAAATCCGTTTAATGCGAATTTCGGTCAATCGAACGATATCCTCTTCGGTCACCGCACGCTTCAAATGCTGGATATGGGGCTGCAGACCTTTATCGATGGCGGCAATTACGCCTTCCCAAGTTTCCTCTTCCTCGATATCGCGATAGATTCTATTTTCGATGAAAATCCGTTCAAGCGAAGCAAAATGCCACTGCTCTTCCAATTCGTCCAATTGGATTTCGAGTTCCTGTTTCAACAGTTCCACGGTGCGATCGGTACTTCTGCGGAGCATTTCCGAAACACCTATAAACAACGGCCTGTTATCCTCTATTACGCATCCTAAAGGCGAAACGGAAGTCTCGCAACCCGTAAATGCATACAGCGCATCAATGGTTTTATCGGGCGAAATGCCACTGGGCAAATGGATTTGTATCTCCACTTCGGCAGCAGTGTTGTCCTCTATTTTTTTAATTTTTATCTTTCCCTTGTCATTTGCTTTCAGAATGGTATCAATCAACGAAGAAGTATTGGTTCCAAAGGGAATTTCAGTAATTACAAGGGTATTTTTGTCGAGCTGGTTGATGCGCGCGCGACTGCGGATTTTCCCGCCGCGAAGCCCGTCGTTATAATCCGCAACGTCAATCAACCCACCCGTTGGGAAATCGGGATAGATCTGAAACTTTTTGCCCTGCAAATGCTTGATGGAAGCATCAATAAGTTCAATAAAATTATGCGGAAGAATTTTTGTGGAAAGCCCCACGGCAATCCCTTCCCCTCCTTGGTTCAAAAGCAACGGAAACTTTACCGGAAGATTGATCGGCTCTTTTTTTCGCCCGTCATACGAAGCTTGCCACGTGGTAACTTTCGGATTGTAAACTACATCCAACGCAAACTTGGAAAGGCGCGCCTCAATGTATCGCGGAGCAGCCGCACCGTCCCCGGTTAAAATATTCCCCCAGTTTCCTTGGGTGTCAATTAATAAATCCTTTTGGCCAATCTGTACCATCGCATCGCCAATACTCGCGTCGCCGTGTGGGTGGTATTGCATGGTGTGGCCCACAATATTCGCAACCTTGTTGTAACGCCCATCGTCCAAATCCTTCATACTTTGCATAATGCGGCGCTGCACGGGCTTGAAACCGTCCTCAATGGCGGGCACGGCGCGTTCCAAGATTACGTAGCTTGCGTAATCCAAAAACCAGTCGCGGTACATACCCGTGACTTTGGTGATGGTTTCCTCGGAAGAAGTTGGTTCTTCGTTTGGCCTGCCTGCCAAATGGTCAGGGATTAATTCGTCTTCGTTATTGTTGAGTTGGTCACTCATTCTTTTAGTTCAAAGATTTAGATTCTACATTGGTGGCATCAATTACTTTCTCAACATAAATTTTGTTGATTTTTGGTTGTAAAATCCATATTCCTATCATATAAAACCATAAAAGAAAAAATTCACCAACATAATCTGAAAAAATTGCTTCTCTTTTAAGTTCAATTGATTTAATTGTCTTGGAACAGAAATACATTATATAAAACATGCAAAACATTGAAAATAAATGAAGTGGTATTATTATAGCGAAACTGATTCCAAACATTCCATTTGGTGGGGGAGTATCACTAAATAAACCAAAAGATAGCATTGAGAACATTAAAAATATTACATAAAAAAAGGGGACTAAAAGGAAAATTTTAAATTTCGTAATATTTAAATTGCTTTCTTGTGGCAGAAACTTATTTAATCCAACTCCAATAGACCAAAACCAACCAAAAAAAACACTCATAAAGAGAAGCATAAATATTAGAAAAATTGAAAAATTAAGGACTGGGTTTTCGGATGCAATTATATGGCCCATAACAATAATTTGAAACAGAATTGGAATCCCAACCATTAAAGCAAAAATTTGCCAATGCTTCGCTTTTAGAAAAAATTTAATCATTAATCAAATATTTTAATTAGTTACCCTTCCACCCTATCCAATTCCACCTTCAAATTATCAATAATAAACTCCTGCCGGTCCGGCGTGTTTTTTCCCATATAAAACGAAAGCAATTCCTCAATGCTCATCGATTTGTCGAGCATCACAGGATCGAGACGAATGTCGTTGCCAATAAAATGCACAAACTCGTCCGGCGAAATTTCCCCCAACCCTTTAAAGCGTGTGATCTCTGGTTTTGGTTTTAGTTTTTCAATGGCGTTGATACGTTCCTCTTCGGAATAGCAATAAATGGTTTCCTTTTTATTTCGCACCCGGAACAACGGTGTTTGCAGAATATACAAATGACCTTCCTTTATCAGTTCAGGAAAAAACTGAAGGAAAAACGTAATGAGCAACAAACGGATGTGCATTCCGTCAACATCGGCATCCGTTGCGATTACGATGTTGTTGTAGCGCAAATCCTCCATCGAGTCCTCAATATTCAGTGCGGCCTGCAGTAGATTGAATTCCTCGTTTTCGTAAACGATTTTTTTCGTCATTCCGTAGGTGTTCAACGGCTTTCCTCGGAGTGAAAAAACCGCTTGCGTATTTACATCACGACTTTTGGTAATGCTTCCACTCGCGGAATCTCCCTCGGTAATAAACAACGTAGATTCCAGATTGCGTTCGTTTTTAATATCCTGCAAATGCACCCTGCAATCGCGCAGTTTTTTGTTGTGCAGATTCGCTTTTTTGGCGCGGTCTTTTGCAAGTTTGCGGATTCCGCTCAGCTCTTTTCGCTCGCGCTCGGCCTGCACGATTTTCTTTTGGATTGCTTCCGCAGTATCAGGATTTTTATGCAGGTAATTATCGAGCTGGGTTTTTACAAAATCGTTTATAAACGTTCGCACCGTTGGCAAATCGCCACCCATATCGGTTGAACCTAGCTTTGTTTTGGTCTGGCTTTCAAAAACCGGCTCCATCACTTTGATGCTGATTGCCGAAACGATGGATTTTCGAACATCGCTCGCATCATAGCTTTTATTGTAAAACTCACGAATAGTTTTCACCAAAGCTTCCCGAAAAGCGGCCAAATGCGTTCCGCCCTGTGTAGTGTTCTGTCCGTTCACAAAACTGTGGTATTCTTCACTATATTGGGTCTTGCTGTGGGTTAGCGCAATCTCAATGTCGTCTCCACGAAGATGGATGATTGGGTATGCGCAGTCTTCTTCGGAAATAGTTTCCATCAAAAGATCTTTCAATCCATTTTCTGAATAGAACTTTTCGCCATTGAAATCTATCGTCAGTCCCGGATTGAGATAGACGTAGTTTTTCAGCATTTTTTCCACGTATTCCGTGCGATACTTAAAGTTTTTGAAAATACTTTCATCGGGAATAAAAACAACCTTGGTTCCTTTTCGTTTCGTAGTTTCCTCAACGGCCACGTCATTTGTTAGTTCACCCAAAGAAAATTCCGCAGCCTTCATTTGATTGTCGCGAACCGATTCCACTTTAAAAAATGCAGAAAGGGCATTTACGGCCTTGGTACCAACCCCGTTCAAACCAACAGATTTTTTGAAGGCGCGGCTGTCGTACTTTCCGCCCGTATTCATTTTTGAAACTACATCGATCACTTTTCCCAGCGGAATGCCACGGCCGTAATCGCGCACTTTTACTTCTTTGTCCTTAATGCGGACTTCGATTGTTTTTCCGGCGCCCATTACAAATTCATCAATACAGTTGTCTATTACCTCTTTCAGAAGAATATAGATACCGTCATCGGGCGAGGAACCATCGCCGAGTTTCCCAATGTACATTCCCGGGCGCATACGGATGTGCTCCTTCCAGTCGAGCGAGCGGATGTTATCTTCGGTATATTGTGTTTCGGACATAAAGATTTGGTGTAGGGTTGCTAATATAAATATACGCTAGCACTTGTGAAACCAATACTTTGGAAAGTAATTAACAATAAAAAGCCTGATATTGTTAGTAAAGTTTACATGAACAGGAGGTTTAAAAATTCAATTACTAAACTTTTGCTAAGAATGAGTTTTGTCATTGAATTGTTGAAAATCTTTTTATAATTTCATTGCGTAAATAAAGACATCAATGGAATTTATTGATTACTACAAAGTTCTTGGACTGGACAAAAATGCAACTGCTGCAGATATAAAGAAAGCATACCGCAAACTTGCAAGAAAACTTCACCCAGATTTAAATCCGAACGATAAAACCGCGCAACAAAAATTTCAGCAAATAAACGAGGCCAACGAAGTGTTGAGTGATCCTGAAAAGCGCAAAAAATACGATCAATACGGAAAGGATTGGCAGCATGCAGATGCGTTTGAAGAAGCCAAACGGCAACAGGGTTCGCAAGGATTCGGTGGCGGTTTTGGTGGGCAAAGAACCTATTCCGGTGGTGGAAAGGCTTTTGATGAAAGCCAGTTTTCAGACTTTTTTGAATCGATGTTTGGCGGTGGCGGCTTCAGTCGTGGTGGCGGAAGCAGACAGACAGCACAGTTTAAAGGGCAGGATTTGAATGCAACACTTCGGTTGAATTTGACCGATATTCTGAAAAGTCAAAAACAAACCATTAGTATTGGTGATAAAAAAATTCGATTAACTATTCCTGCTGGGGTTGAAGACGGACAGACCATCAAAATAAAAGGTTACGGCGGTGAGGGAATGAACGGCGGGCCAAAAGGGGATTTGTTGATTACGTTTGAAATCTTTAACAATACGCGCTTCAAAAGGCTAGAGAGCGATCTCTATTCCTCTGAAGAAGTTTCAATATATACTGCGCTTTTGGGCGGTGAGATTACGGTTGAAACACTTACGGGGAAAGTAAAACTGAACGTAAGGCCCGAAACCCAAAATGACACTAAAGTAAAACTGAAAGGCAAAGGGCTTCCTAAATACAAAAAAGAAGACCAGCACGGCGATTTGTTTATCACATATAAAATTGTGCTTCCCAAAAACCTTTCAGAAAAAGAAAAAGAACTTTTTACGGAACTCTCAAAACTTAGATAATGGCAAAGGAAAAGTATATATTGGTAAGCCACTACTGCAAACATGCACATATTGATGATTCTTTTGTGCAAAATCTGTTTGAATATGGTTTGGTGCCTTTTGAGGAAAAAGAAAACGACGTTTTTATAGACGAAAAAGATATTTCAGAAATTGAACGCATGTTTCGTCTTCACAACGATTTGGGTATTAATTTTGAAGGATTGGATGCGCTAAAACAAATGTTGAAACGTATGCAAAAACTAGAAAGAGAAATGAATCTGCTTCAGAAAAGATTGCGTTTGTATGAATGAAATTTATTGAATATTTAGCTACTTAAACGTTAAAACGGAAATGCATTATATCGCCATCTTTCACGATATATTCTTTCCCTTCTACTCCCATTTTTCCAGCTTCTTTCACTTTAGCCTCGCTTCCATAGGTTACATAGTCGTCATATTTTATAACCTCAGCACGGATAAAACCTTTTTCAAAATCTGTATGGATCACACCCGCAGCCTGAGGTGCAGTAGCCCCAACGGGAATAGTCCAAGCCCGAACTTCTTTAACGCCCGCAGTGAAATAGGTTTGAAGATTTAATAATTTATAAGCACTGCGGATCAACTTTGCCGAACCTGCCTCTTCAAGCCCTAAATCTTCCAAAAACATTTGACGTTCCTCAAAAGTTTCCAGTTCTGTAATATCCGCTTCAGTACCAACGGCAAGTACCAAAACTTCTGCATTTTCGCCGGCAATGGCTTCTTTTACTTTTTCAACATAAGCATTCCCGGTTGCGGCAGAACCTTCATCTACATTACAAACGTACATTACAGGTTTATCGGTAATAAATTGTGAGTTTTTAATGAATTCTTCTCTTTCACTTTCGGTTAAATCGATTGCGCGCACTGATATTCCAGCTTCCAAACCAGCTTTTACTTTAAGCAAAGCTGTTTCCTCTTTTTGGGCCTCTTTATTTCCGGTACGTGCGGCGCGCTTTACTTTTTCAAGTTTTTTATCCACCGTTTCCAAATCCTTCAATTGAAGTTCTATATCAATGGTTTCCTTATCGCGAATTGGATTTACATTGCCGTCAACATGAACAATGTTATCATTGTCAAAACAGCGCAATACATGGAGAATGGCATCAGTTTCGCGGATATTGCTCAAAAATTGGTTTCCCAAACCTTCGCCTTTGCTTGCACCTTTTACCAATCCAGCAATATCAACTATTTCAACAGTTGCGGGAAGTACGCGCTCGGGTTTTACCAATTCTTCCAATTTCAACAAACGTTTGTCTGGCACATTCACTACACCAACATTTGGTTCAATAGTACAAAAAGGGAAATTTGCACTTTGTGCTTTCGCATTCGACAAACAATTGAATAACGTGGATTTCCCCACGTTTGGCAATCCTACAATACCTGCTTTCATTAAATCTATTTTTTAGGGCAAACCTTTTAATAATGGTTTTGGTTTACGAGGATGCAAATATACATCTTCAAAGCAGACTTTTCATAATTGATTACAAAATGCATTTAAGAAAAAAATTGGGTTTTATTTCACTAAAGATTTACAAGAATTTAACTATAATAGCATTAAGTTTACAATTGAAACCATAAATAATCAATAATCATGAAGAAATTAATGATAAACTTGGCTGTTGCCGTTTTTACTGTTGCGGGAATTCAAGCACAAGTAAATAAGTCAGTCAAAGAAGAATCTACTACCAAACGAGTGGTCACAAAAGTTGGCAGTGATGTTATAGTTAAGGAAACAAAAGATATCGATACTGAATCTGGGGCTCTAATAATAGAGGACAATGATAAAGTTGATAGAAATTTTAGTGAAGTTACCTCAAAAGACAGTGATAAAAAAGTTTTGGTAGATGATGAATATATAGACCCTCAAAATGAGGCTCTGATTGCTGAAAGGAAAGCACAACAGCAAGCCCAACTTGAAGCTTCCAAAAAAGAACAAGCAGCATTAGCGGCCAAAAAGAAAATGGAATATGAAGCAAAACAAGCACAGATGCAGAAAGAACTTGCAGAAAGAAGAGCCAAATTGGAATCAAGGCCAAAAGGAATTTCTAAACTTAAAAAGGACTAAACCCTTTTTTTGAATTTTTATATTATTGAAGTCATCTTGACTTTTTTCAATTGGCTAAAAAATGGCTCTTTTGAGCCTGCTTTTCGCCTTTTTATCCTTTCGTAACGCTGCTATGAAACTCAAAAAAGCCTTCAATCAAACTCGAAACTGCTCATTTTCGCTTCAATCAAAAAAGTCAAGATGACTTCATTATCCTTTGTGCATAAACGCCTGTTTGGCTAAAAGTTCTTCCTCACTTTCCACATGATCTTCATCTGGTATGCAACAGTCCACAGGACATACGGCAGC
>Ga0116152_10003891_pt1 | contig 11886 bp, 7 predicted proteins | sample AD_UKC119_MetaG_FD_89894 | JGI IMG/M metagenome (GOLD analysis project Ga0116152, IMG submission 89894) | Active sludge microbial communities of municipal wastewater-treating anaerobic digesters from Hong Kong - AD_UKC119_MetaG | ecosystem: Engineered > Bioreactor > Anaerobic > Digestate...
GAAAAAAAATGCGCCACGACGGATCCAGGGGCTGGTAATCCGGTAGCCCAAAAGCCCGGCAAAGGCTAACCCAAAGGTGTGAATGACCTGATAATATTGTGCGGTGTTCCACCAATTCAGCTGATCAGCATTAAATCGGTCCGAAAGTAAATGAGCCCCGAAAGCTCCGAGTACTACGGATAGACCTCCTAATGCACAGGCCCACAACAATGTCTTTTTCATATTCCTTTATTTCAACTGCCAATCTATGGGTTTTGAGCCTTGTTTTTCGAGGATTTCGTTGGTTTTTGCAAAATGGCCGTTGCCCAGAAAAGCATTGCCGGCTAACGGAGAAGGATGCGCAGATTCAAGGACATAATGTTTCATCTCATCAATCAACTCAATCTTTGTTCGGGCAAACCGGCCCCATAGCAGAAAGATTAAGCCGGTGCGCTCCTCAGATAATTTCTGAATAACGGCGTTTGTAAATTCCTGCCATCCAATATTTTTATGTGAACCAGGTTGTCCGGCCGCGACCGTCAGAATGGCGTTAAGCATAAAAACTCCTTGTTCGGCCCAGTAGGATAAGTCCCCGTGGTTGGGGGGGATAAAACCCAGACTGTTCTGGAGCTCTTTATAAATATTGCGGAGGGAAGCGGGAATGGCAATGCCGCGCGGAACGGAAAAGGATAGACCCATAGCTTGTCCGGGACCATGATAGGGATCCTGTCCGATGACCACCACTTTTACCTGTTCAAACGGTGTCGTATTAAAGGCATTGAATATCAAGGATCCGGGAGGATATACGGTGATGCCCTGTTGCTTTTGTTCCTGCAGGAAATGTTTTATCTCCTGAAAGTAAGGCTTGGCAAATTCTTCTGCCAGCACCTTCTTCCAGCTTGTTTCAATTTGTATTCCTTGCTCTGGCATGCGTATCTCAGGTCTTTAATGGTCGGATTACCTTATCTTGTTTGAAAATAATAAATTTTAAAGGAACCCAATGTACCACGGCAACAGGCATCGTGAACCCATATCCGGTTGGGATAAGGCCATAAGGGAAAAGATCAGGGGAGAACTGGCTACCGATGACCTGAGTAAAATCCTGTATTCAACCGATGCTTCTGTTTATCGGGAAATGCCCCTTGGAGTGGTTTACCCTATGGAGGAGCAAGATGTGTCCGACCTCGTTGCCATAGCATCATCATACCAGTTGCCACTTATCCCCCGGACGGCAGGTACTTCTTTAGGTGGACAATGCGTTGGGTCCGCTTTAGTCGTTGACGTGTCGCGTCACCTCAATAAGATTCTGGAGCTTGATGTGGGAAATCGCCGGATTACGGTGGAACCAGGGGTGATCAGAGACGATCTTAACCGTTATCTGGCTCCCTATGGACTTTTTTTTGGTCCCAATACTTCCACCGCAAACCGCTGTATGATCGGTGGTATGGTAGGTAACAATTCGTGCGGCTCTACGTCAATCGTTTATGGCTCCACCCGGGATCATGTCCATAGTCTGACGGGTTATCTCAGCGATGGATCGCTGGTGACCTTTGGACCGACAGATCAGGGCCAGATTGATCTGCTTGCGAATCAGCAGAATCTTTGCGGGTCACTTTACCGCCATCTCATCAGTCGACTGGGCGAACCCGGAGTTCAGGAAAATATCCGGGAATGGTATCCGAAGACTTCCATTCGTCGGCGTAACAATGGGTACGCCATCGATACCCTGATTCGGCAACAACCGTTTAACGCAGAAGGTGAACCATTGAACCTGGCCAAAATGATCTGCGGGTCAGAAGGCACCTTGATGCTGATTACCAGGATTGTGCTTGACCTGGATGAACTGCCACCCGTTCATGGAGCCATGGTTTGTGTTCATTTCGCTGATCTGCTCGAAAGTATGGAAGCGGTTGTACCTATTATGCAGTTGCAACCATTTGCCTGTGAATTGATGGACAAGGCTATCCTCGATTGTACCAGGGGATCACGAGCGCAGGAAAAAAACCGGTTCTTCCTGGAAGGAGATCCACAGGCAGTGCTCATGGTTGAGTTCAGAGCAAGGACAGAACAAGCTGCTCTTCAAAAAGCAGAGGAGTTAATCCGCAGTCTGAAAGAAAAGGAATTTGGCTACGCCTATCCTCAAGTAACAGGAAAAGCCATTAACCGGGTGATGTCGCTAAGACAAGCAGGGCTCGGCATTCTGAGTAATATTCCCGGAAAGAAGAAGGCTGTAGCGTGCATCGAAGATACTGCAGTTGCCATTACGGATCTAAAAGCATATATCCGGGATTTCAGTGAATTGATGGCATCATTTCACCAGCAATCCATTTATTATGCTCACGCCGGAGATGGTGAAATTCACCTGAGGCCGGTATTGGATCTGAAAGATGCCGGAGATGTAGCACACTTTCGTGCCATCAGTGAAGCCTCAGCCCGGCTGGTTAAACATTACCGGGGATCCCTGAGCGGCGAACACGGTATTGGTCGGGTGAGAGCCGAATTTTTACCGGAATCAATTGGCCCCGACAACTATGCGATACTGCAGGAAATCAAACAGGTATGGGATCCGCAAAATCTGTTTAATCCGGGTAAAATCGTAGATGCACCACCGATGGATGCAGCATTGCGGTATGCGGTGGACCAACCGGAGCCACTTATACCGACAGCATTTGAATTCGGGAGCATCAATGGCCTGCTGGGAGAAGCCGAGCGATGCAATGGTTCTGGGGACTGTCGTAAATCCACCGCTGCAGGAGGTACCATGTGCCCGAGTTATCAGGCAACGCTGGATGAAAAACACACCACCAGGGCCCGGGCGAATGCACTCAGGGAGTACATGACGCGATCAGCCAATCAGAAGAGCCCGCTGGATCATCCGGAATTATTGGACGTCCTGGATTTGTGTCTTAGTTGCAAGGGATGTACCGGAGAATGTCCTTCCAATGTGGACATGGCAGCATTAAAATCGGAGTTTCTCTATCAATATTACCGAACCAATCAGCGCCCTCGAGGTCACTTTTTTATTCTCCACAACGATCAGCTTGCAAAATGGGGAGGGCTGGCCCCCGGCATGGCGAATTGGGCTACGAAACATCCAGTAATAGGAAAGATCATCAGATCCTTCATGGATATTGCTCCGCAACGTTCATTACCCGCCATAGCCCCGAAGACCTGGTGGTCACTATATCATCGGGCGGCCGGACTGCTGAATACCGGTGTTCAGAAGACCGCCGTGTATTTTCTGATTGATGAATTTACCAATTATTTTGAGCCCCAAATTGGGATGAAAGCCATGCATTTATTGCACCGGCTTGGCTTTCCTGTTTTCGCCATGTCACCAGTTTCAACCGGACGGGCAGCTATTTCCAAGGGCTATCTTAGCCATGCGCGTGATTTGGCTGAGAAACAGATCAGGCGTTATCAGCCTTTTTTGAGGGAAGAAATGGTATTGCTAGGGGTAGAACCATCCGCCCTATTGTCTTTTCGTGATGAATACCCGCGGCTTTTGCGTGGAGAAGACCAGGATGTAGCTCGAAGGTTGGCTATGAAAGCCTGGCTGGTCGAAGAATTTTTAGTTCAGGCATGGCATGGTGGCTTGATTGACACCAAATTGTTTGACCAGAATCCCCGGCGCTTGCTGGTACACGGGCATTGTCATCAAAAGGCATTGGTAGGTATCGAGCCTACATTAGAAGCCTTGTCCATTCCCTCAGGGCACCATGTAGAACTCATCCCGTCAGGATGCTGTGGTATGGCTGGTAGTTTCGGGTATGAGCCAGACCATTATTCGACCAGTATGAAGGTGGGCGAACTCGTGCTCTTCCCGGCCCTCCGTAAAGCCCGGCAAGATCAGATCATAGTCGCCTCCGGAACCAGCTGCCGGCATCAGATCCGGGATGGGGTAGATGGGCGTGCTTTTCACCCCGTTGAGATCTTATCCAATGCGCTCAAATCAACCTAAGTCAGCCATTGGTCGAAGGAATGCTTTTCTTCACAGGTTCAATTTGGTAATTACCGGAGATATCATTTATCCTTGTATCGGATCGCCGTCCATATGGAACAATCATTTCCTTCCGGTGCTGACTTGCTCGCCCTGATTCGAGCAAATGATTCTCGTGCCCTCACCTGGATCTACAACCGTTATTACCAGGAACTGGTACGCGTGGCTTATCAGATCACGGATGATGGTGATCTGGCAGAAGATGTTGTGCAAGAGAGCATCGTCTACTTTTGGAATCGAAGAGAAGCTATAGAGGTCACCCAATCGTTGTATGGATATTTAAAAAGAATGTGTGTCAACCGGGCATTGCGCAAGATACAACAAGAACAGCGCAGAGTTGAAGTATCGCAATTGCAAAATCCCGATCCCCAAGAATCCAAACCGCTGGAATATGAGGAGCTTCAAGCTTCCATCCAACAGGCTATTTCAACATTGCCTGACCGGTGTGAGGAAGTTTTCCGCCTTTCCCGGGAGGATCAGTTGACCTATGCGGAGATAGCTGATCGTATGGGCATATCCATCAAAACCGTTGAAAATCAAATGAGCAAGGCGCTGCGATTGCTTCGTGAAAAACTGAAAGAATTCCTTATTACCATTTTTTTATAAAAGCACATAGGGGTGCCGTTATTAGGCATGTATCCTGTCTATGAAAGCTATGAATCAGGACATTTACAACTGGACGAAGAAATTCCATCAAGGCCAGTTATCTGAGGCGGAATGGAAGGAGTTAATGCAGGCTATGGATGACAATCCAGAGTTGGCGGACGCTTTCTATTCCATTTTAACCTTGTTGAAAGGTGGGGAGAAAGAACCTCCTGCAGTAGATGTACGCAAAGCTTTGCAAGATCATATTCGTAAGGAACAACCAGGCAAGCAACCAATACGGGTCATGATCACCCGGCATTGGTGGAAAATTGCAGCCATGATAGTACCAATCTTAATTGTGCTTAAAGTTTTATGGCCGGTATCCCCGGATGGGCTGGAAATGGCCAAGACCATCCAGGCGGATAGTGTTCAGATGGAGTTCGTTCTACCGGATAACAGCCAGGTAGTACTAGCGCCACACAGTAGATTATCCTGGAATGAAGATTTCCAGGTACGCACGGTATCTATAGATGGTGAGGCATTTTTCTCCGTTCAGCGGGATAGCCTTCATCCATTTACAGTGGAAGCAGGGACCTTTAAGGTACGGGTCCTGGGTACTGCATTTTCGGTTCAGGCTTATGCGTCAAGACCGTTGAAGGTTGACGTCCTGCATGGTCGTGTAGCTGTAACGAAGAAATCCAATGAGAAGACCGTGGTTCTTACCGCTCTGGAATCAACGGCATGGGATGAGGCTCAGGGCAGTTGGGACTCAAGTCAACAGTTGGATGAAGCGGATTTGGCCTGGGCTACCAGAGTTTGGAAAATTGAAGAGCAAAAGCTCGAAGATATCATTCCCGGTTTGGAACGGATGTATGGCATCAACCTGGAATTGGCCAATCCGGCCTTAGCCCAATGCAGAGTGTCTGTAATCCTGGATCATAAATCCAGACAGGAAATGTTGGAGATTCTCAAGTTGATCCTCCAGGTGGATATATCAGATCAGGAGGGTAAAATTATTCTCGATGGGCCGGGTTGTTAAACTATGCATCGGTCTGATCATGACTGCTTCGATGGCAGTTGCGCAGGAATTGGTTATTGAAAGAACCACCGTGGTACGGATCCAGGGGTTGACCATCGAGGAGACCATCCGGCGGTTGGAGCGGTTATATGGTTTGCAATTTGCTTATAGCCCGGATCGATTGCCTTTAGCCAGGAATGTAGAATGGCGATTCCAGGAGAAGCCTTCCGAATCGGAGTTAATTGACTTTTGGTCCCACTATGGGGTGCGCAGCAGGCGTATTGATAACCTCTATGTCCTGAGTGCGGATCCGGATTTCATTTTAGAGCGAACGATTCCGGAACCGCCGTCGATCAGTTCACAGGAGTTAATATTGGACCGGATACAGTTTAGCCATTCTTTTTTGGAAGCAAGGGATATCCCATCCTCCTTACCCCTGATTGCACCGGAAATTATCAGGGATCCCGGATTTATGGAATTACCTCCGCTTCAGGCTGAAAAATATCAGATCACCTTTATACCCGGGATATCCAGTGGTGGGATAATGCCCGAGCATAAAGCGTATCATGTATCCTTCAATATGCTGTGGGGAAAGACTGGACTGGTGGAAGGGGTAGAGCTTGGCGGATTGGCCAATGAAGTAACCTGGGACATGACGGGCTTGCAGATGGCTGGATTTATCAATCAAGTCGGCGAGTCCTGGAAGGATTTCAGTTTTCTGGAGGAGTTAATGTGAACCGTGGGCGGACCTGGGGAGCCCAGTTTGCCTCTGTGGCCAATCTGACTGGGTCCATGGAAGGGCTTCAAATTGCCGGGCTATTTAATGTGGCTCGTGGCGAAGTTATTGGGGTTCAATGTGCCGGAGGAGCCAATCTGGCATTAGGCGTCTCCAATGATTTTCAATTCGCCGGTATCTTTAATAAAGCACAAGGCCGTTCGCGGACTCAGGTTAGCGGGGTATTTAACAGTGCTGGTAATGTGCATGGTTGGCAACTGGCTACATTTGGAAACCGCGCAGATACGGTCTACGGTAGTCAGTTTGGGTTGATTAATATCGCGGATTCCATTTCCGGAGCATCCATTGGACTGCTTAATTTTGTAAAACACGGCCACAACCGGATCACGCTGGCTACCTCAGCTGCATTTCCGGTAGAAATTATCGGGACCCTGGGTTCACGCGTATTGCACAATGAACTGAGTGTAGGATGGCAAAAGACCGGAGCGCATCCTTTCTGGGCTTTGGGGTACGGATTGGGAAGCTATCTTCCATTGAGAAACTGGGGTGGAATCAATATTACCGGTATGGCACAATGGGTCATTGCCGGTAACCACCTGGACAGAAACGGTGTCTTATATTCCGCTAAGCTGGATCTTGAAATCGCCCTGACCAAAAAACTTGGTTTATTCGGAGGCCTGGCTTGGCAGATTTACGGTTATCCGGACCAAGGGACCAGAAACGACGGATCGGTCGAATTCAGGCCCTGGACAGGACGAACACACGAATTGGACCGTAACAACTGGCAAGTATACCATTGGACAGGATGGGCTGCCGGCTTTCGGTACGGCATGAAATAATTCATCTAAACCTTTATAAATTAACAGATTATGAAAACACGAACAGGAGTTTTCTTATTGACTAGCCTGGTATTTACATCCTGTTTTTTTGACTTCGGTGACAGGGACATCTTTGGATGTATCACGGCTCAGGGAGACTACATTGAACAAGACCTTAATCTTGATGACTTCGATCGCATCCAGTTAAGCATTGATGCTGAAGTGATTGTTGAACAAGGTGACGAACAAAGTGTGGTTGTTGAAGCCTATGAATCGGTGGTAGATAACCTGAATACGGACATTCGCAATGGAGAATGGAACATTCGCCTGGATCATTGTGCCCGCAACATTAAAGATGTAGTTATTCGGATTACTGTTCCCCGGTTGGATGCCGTAAAAGTTAGCGGCTCAGGGTCTGTCTATTCCACGAATACCTTCAGTGCAAGTGGAATGGACATCGATATCAGCGGTTCCGGCAAAGTGGATATGGCCATCAATGTTTTAAGCCTGGATGGTCAGATTTCCGGTAGCGGTGACCTGGTGCTCGAGGGTTCTGCTGAAAACGTCGATTACCGGATAAGTGGAAGCGGTAAATATCATGGTTTTAACCTGGATACGAAAAATACGTCCATGGATATCTCAGGATCCGGAGATGCAGAGGTACTGGTCAGTGAACTTCTTGAAGTCCGGATCAGTGGATCAGGAGATATTTTTTATAAGGGAAACCCACAACTGGATGTCCGGACCAGTGGTTCTGGCCGCGTGATCGACGCAAATTGAATACTTTCTTGTTCTCATCCTAATTAAAGAGGTACGCGCACAGTACCTCTTTTTTTATGCCCGGGCGCAGGTATTTCAGAATTATTGAAACCTTTGGGTGCCTTCAACCGTCCTATCCGTATTCCGTAGCAGGAATAAGCGGCTTGACCACTTTCTGCCTTGGATTGGTCGATAATAATGGACCAGGGTCGGAATTAGCAATAGTTTTGATCCATCATTCAACTGAACTAAACTGACTTAAATGAAATCATTTAACCTGACTTTCGTATTACTATTGCTATCTACATTCCTCTTTGCCGGTAAGGAAGGAGCAATTAATGGGAAGATTCTGGATCCACAAGGTGAAGGAGTCCCATTTGCCAACGTGCTCCTTTTAGCTGTGCAGGATAGCCAGTTGGTTAAAGGGGAAGTGTCCAACGAAGAGGGGGGATTCAGTATCCCCGGAATACATGCAGGAGCTTATTTCCTGCAGGTAAGTTATATCGGTTTTGATACCTACAATTCAGCACCGTTTACCATGGCTGAGGGGCAAGAAATCAGCTTGCCTCCGGTTCAATTGTCAGAATCTGCTAACGAACTGACCGAGGTAGTGGTCAAAGCTACCAAGCCGTTGATTGAAGTAAAGCCGGATAAGATGGTGTTTAATATCGAAGGCAGTATTAACGCTCAGGGGAATGATGCTATGGAGCTCTTACGCAAATCGCCCGGTGTCGTTGTCGATAATAATGACAACATACTGCTGCAGGGCAAATCCGGTGTAAAAGTCTATATCGATGGGAAACCCTCCCCGTTAAGTTCTGATGACCTGGCTGCCATGTTGAAAACCATGCAATCTTCAGAAATTGAAGCCATTGAAATTATCACGAACCCTTCCTCCAAATATGAGGCGGAAGGTAATGCCGGTATCATCAACATAAAATTGAAGCGGGACAAGAATATGGGCGCCAATGCGACCGTAGACCTGGGCTATTCGATCGGAAAGCTTGCTAATTATAACGGAAAAGTGAGTGCAAATTTGCGGCAAAAAGATTACAACCTGTATGGAAGTTTTGGCCACTACGAAGGTCAGCACTACAACTATATGGACCTTTACCGCGAGCAGGTCGGAGGTGTTTTTGATCAGAAATCCACTCACCAGGGTTCCAATAGCAACAATAGTTTCAGGCTTGGAGGTGATTATTTTCTGAATAAGAAAAATACGCTTGGCTTTCTGGTCAACGGGAACATTTCGAATTACGAGTTTAACGGGGATTCCCGGATGGCCATTTCCAGGATTGGCAGCTCAAACGTAGACAGTTTTTTATTAGCCACCAGTAATAACGAAGGAAGCCGTTCGAATTATAACTTCAACGTGAATTATCGTTTTGATAACGGATCAGGGACCGTGTTTAACGTGGATGCGGACTATGGCCGTTTCGACAACGATGGAAGTGAACTGCAACCTAATTATTACTATGCTGGGGATGAATCCGGTTCATTGTTGAATCAGCGGACCTACCGGAATGTAACCCCTACCATCATTGACATTTACACCTTAAAGATGGATTTTGAAAAAGCGTTGTGGGGCGGCCAGCTCGGTACCGGGGTAAAGTTTGCGCTGGTAGAGACGGACAATACCTTTGATGTCTATAATGTCTATGGCGGTGAAGAGGCAATTGATCCGAATCGCAGCAATTCATTCTTGTATTCCGAGAATGTTAATGCAGCATATGCCAACTATTCTCGCCAATGGAAAAAGTGGAATGCCCAGGCCGGTTTGCGTGTTGAACAGACCAATTCAGAAGGGGATCTTAGAGCATTCCTTCCGGTGGATGACCAAAATGTAAAACGGCACTATCTGGATCTTTTTCCTTCCGGTGGATTGACGTATCAGGTTAACGATATCAACAGCCTCCAGCTGACGTACAGTCGCCGAATCCAAAGACCCAATTATCAGGATCTGAACCCATTCCTTGGTTACCTGGATGAGCTGACCTACGAAAAAGGCAATCCATTCCTGAACCCTCAATATGCACACAACCTGCAGCTTACCCATACGTACAAATACCGTTTTAATACATCGCTCTCATACAGCTATACTTCCAACCTGATTACCCGGATCACCGATACCGCCGGAGTGGCTGCCAGCTTTATTACCTGGCTGAACCTGGCGGAACAGCATAATGTCAGCCTGACCTTTAGTGCGCCATTCCAGATAACCAAATGGTGGAGTTCATTTAGCAACTTGAGTGGTTATTATACGCGCAATATCGCCGATTATGGCGATGGTAAAGCAGTGGACCTTTCTGCTACCACTTTTAATATGTATGCGCAGGAGACATTTACGCTTCCCCATGATTTTCGATTGGAAATCTCCGGATGGTATAATTCGCCCTCCTTGTGGGGTGGAACCTTCCGCATGGATGGCATGGGAGCCATGGATATCGGCATCCAGAAGAAACTATTTAATAACCGGGCTAATCTGAAAGTTAGTGTCAGCGACGTTTTCAAAACCAATAAATGGCATGGTGTAAGCCGGTTTGGTGCGCTGTACATGAACATTAATGGTGGCTGGGACAGTCGCAGGCTAAAGGTGAATTTTACCTATCAGCTGGGGAATAATCAGGTTAAGTCACGAAATCGCCGCACCGGTCTTGAAGATGAGCAGAACCGGATAGGAGGCGAAAACTAAGCGCAAATCCGTTTTTCATAAGCAAAAGGCATCCTTTTAACCGGGGATGCCTTTCGCATTTTATGTGTTTTGTATCACCATTAATTTTTGCAGCAGAAGCGCTTTTTCAGTATTGGTCTTTACCAGGTCGATCGCCTGTCTAAGATGAAGGACTGCCTGGTCCGGATGCTCCGGGAGATACAATTCGCATAGCAGGGAGTGGTAGTAAGGACTATGATCCAATTTTAATTTGAGGGCTTCCTGCCGGGCAGCGTCTTTTCCCCGGACTTTGGATAGGGCGAAAGTCCGGTTTAGCGCTGCGATAGGGGAATATTCCAAAACCAATAAATGATTGTACAAATCCAGGATGTTTTCCCACTTATCCTTCCTGTCTCCTTTTTGAGTGTGCCAATAGGCAATGCCCGCCTCCAGATGAAACCTGGTGAGCTGGTTTCCCTGGGCGGCCTGGTGGAAAAAATACGTTCCACGAGCGATGAGATTTTGATCCCATAATTCCTGATTCTGGTCTTCGTAAAGGATAAGATGACCATCTGAATCCCTGCGTGCCGGAAATCTTGAAGCCTGGAAACACATCAAAGCCATTAAGGCAAAAACTTCGGGCATCCGGGTGTGCTGGTCCTGAAGCAACAGGTCCGTCAGACGAATGGCTTCTCCCGCCAGGTCTTCACGTATAATGGTGTCGTTACTCTCGGAATAATAACCTTCATTGAATAATAAATAAAGCATGGTGAGGACCGTCTGGAGGTGATTTCTCCTGTCCTTTACTGACGGAGATTCCAGATTTAATCCCTCCTGGCGGAGCTTATTTTTTGCTCTGTAAATCCTTTTTTGGATGGCTTCCTTGTTAGAAAGAAATGCATTGGAGATCTCTTCTATACCAAAACCGCAGAGGATCCGGAGGGCCAGTGCTATCTGATCCTGTTGGGCAATGGCAGGATGGCAAATGGCAAAAAGCATGCTGAGCTGGCTATCCCGGATGGAGTCATCCGAAAGATCAATGATCCCCGATTCATCGGGATTCAAGGTCAAATAGTCCTTCAGTTTGAGCTGGAAATTTTGATGTCGCTTGATCCAATTCAGGGCTTGATTCTTTGCTACGGCGTAAAGCCAGGCACGGGGGTTTTCTGGTATTTTGCCGAAGGTCCACGATTCAACTGCCTTGGCGAATGTTGCACTGGCAATGTCTTCTGCATCTTCAATGTGTTCAAAACCGATCAGACGGGTCAGAACGGCCGTAATCTTGCCGAATTCGGCCCGGAATAAATGTGGAATTAATGTTTCTGAATTCATAACCATTAA
>Ga0116152_10003894_pt1 | contig 11882 bp, 7 predicted proteins | sample AD_UKC119_MetaG_FD_89894 | JGI IMG/M metagenome (GOLD analysis project Ga0116152, IMG submission 89894) | Active sludge microbial communities of municipal wastewater-treating anaerobic digesters from Hong Kong - AD_UKC119_MetaG | ecosystem: Engineered > Bioreactor > Anaerobic > Digestate...
TGACTCAGCCGTTGAACGCATCATCGACCGCATGTACGACTGATATTTGTCGGGTACCGGTTTGCCCGACTGATCCACCACGGTGGCAGCGCCAATGTTGGCGGCAGTGGTCATGTAAATACTATCGCAGGCAATGGAGATCAATGCGCCGGCCGATGCCGCATTGTTATCAATAAAAACATAAACCGGAATTTTTGACCGAAGTATCATCGTACGAATGCTGTCGGCTGCATCGAGCCTCCCGCCGTAAGTGTTCATGTGAATGAGGATAAGATCAGCATGCATTTTGCGGGCTTCCTCAAACGCCTCATGCGTTTTACGTTGAACAGGCGCTGCAATCTCTTCCTTGATGTTGAACTTATAAACAACAAAGGTGCTGTCGTTTGCCAAAATGCTTAGCATTGGTAAGAATACACTGATGAAAAAAAGGATCGGTTTAAGCTTTAATATCATTTCTGGTTATTTTGATTTTGCCGTCCATCGGAATGCATTTGCCGGTACATTTTGCGCCAGGCTCTGCCTTTCCAGTATTTACGTTGCATGTATTTACCCCAGGTTATATTGGTCCAGGCCCGTTCGTGAAAATAATATAAAAGGAGTTTGGCAACAGCCTCAAAAGGGGTGATGTAAAGCGCGGTCCAGGCATTTTTAATCAAATCTTCATGCTGGCCTTCGGGATCTTTTAAGGCTTTAAATGACAATGCTATAAAAACGGCAATAAAAGTGGTAGCAGAAGCAATGATCCGCCAGGTGATGGCCTTGGCAATACTTCGGCTGGGTGTATCCTTTACCACCCTTGTTTCTGCATCGGGCTGAATATTATAAGAATTCTTTTTCCTTGCCATAAATCATATCACTTTGATCATGAATTAAATTTATCTGACAGAATCCGAATAAACTCATCAGCCAGCAAGCCATTTCCGGCTGCTAACTCACCTCCAAATACAAAATTGTCCGCCCCCGAAAAATCAGCCACTATTCCACCTGCTTCCTGAACAATGATGGAACCTGCGGCTACATCCCAGGGTTTGAGTCCGTATTCAAAAAAGGCATCATACCTGCCACAGGCAACATAGGCAAGATCAACTGCCGCAGAGCCCAGCCGGCGCAATCCATGCGAGTTTTTCATGAAGTAAACAAAAGCGTCCAGGTAATTATCCAGCCTGCTGAAGTTGGAATAGGGAAATCCCGTAGCAACCAGTGCGTCTTTTACCATTGGAGCCTGCGAGGTGCTTATTTTATGGCCGTTCAGGTAAGCGCCGCCTTTTTGCCAGGCGTAAAAACATTCGTTTAAATTTATTTCATAAACTACCCCCGAAACGATCCTGCTTTTTTCCATTAGTCCAATGCTGATGGAATAGGGTTGGGCTCCGTGTATAAAATTGGTGGTGCCGTCCAGCGGGTCAATGATCCAGTTGTAATTGTCTTTTCTTTCATAATCGCTTCCTTCTTCAGCTATTATCCCTGCTTCGGGCAAAATCTTTTGCAGTTCGGCAACAAGTTTTTTCTCCGAATTTTTATCCACTTCGGTCACAAAATCATTTACGCCCTTATCTTCAATCCGCTTATTGTGAATGTTTTTACTTTCAGCCTTGATATAAGCGCCAATGGCCCTGCTCAAATTTGCAACTTGCTTGGTGATTAATTCCAAATACATCCTGCTATCAATTTAGGTCAAAAATAGTGATTTTGGGCTAGACAAACATTAGTCAATGTTAAAACTTATGTTTTTTATTTTCGTATCCAAGCCCTGACTAAAGTATTCTAATAAATATTCCTAAATTTGTTATTAGTATAAACATCGTTTTTTATATGGGGGATATATACCGGCATCATTCTGAAAATAGTGAAACCTTAACTAACCAGGCTAAAAATCCGGACAACGGACCCACCCTAAAAGGTGATAAAACGGCACAGGTAAAGAAAGTAGAGGATTTGATAAGCTCACTCAAATCAAGTTATTATTTTTTGGAGGCTACTGGTAGTAAGCAACAATACCAGGTAAAAAGGATCATTCATAATAATGAGGAGTCAGAAGTTTCGGATGAGATAAAATCGTTGCCCCTCGATAAATTATTTCCTTCCCCAATAGCCAGCCTTATTACGCATCAAAAAAACTTCATAGGCTCTCGTTCCGAATGTATTTATAGCAGCGATGAGAAAACCCATCTGGGCACCGGATGTTACAATGTGATACAGACCGGTCCGGGAAATGTGATGGTAAACCACATATGGTACCCCGAAAACGAATACTCACTTTTTGACCTCATTAACAGCCACGAAAACCTCAGGCAATTGCGTGAGCATATTCCCATCGGATTATTCCGTATCAGTACAGGAGGGCAATTTGTTTTTGCAAATCCGTGGACCTTTAAAGTGCTAAAACTTGACCAGGAAAAAGATATTACCGGGTTTAACTTTTTTGAAATGTTTGCTGAAGCTAACCAGCTAAAACAATTCAAAAAAATGATGGAAACAGCTGGTGAAGTGAGTAACATGGAAATTACGCTAAAAAATGGGGGAGGTAATAATTGGTGTGTTGTGAACCTGAGTTTTACAGCTTTTGATGGTGTTGAAAAAATATTTGATGGATATATTTATGATATTTCCACGCGCAAGGAAGTTATTGCTCAGCTTCAGGATAATGACGGAATTATCAAAACCATTTCTCAAAATTTAAAAAGCACCCTTTACATATTCAATTCAGAAGGGTTGTTTACTTTCGTAAATCCAGCTGTTTCAGAAATTACCGGTTATTCGGAACAGGAGCTTCTGAAAATGAAGTTTTACCAGCTTGCCCATCAGGATTATCAGGAAATAGTGAAGGAGCGCGGACTCAACAGGGTGTTGGGTAAAAAAGCCCCGAAAAGTTATGAGTTTAAGATCATAACAAAACGAGGGGAAGAACGCTGGCTGGAGATTTTTGCTAACAGGTTGATCATCAAAGGTGAAGCTGTGGTGTTGGGAGTTGGGAACGATATTACAGATCGTAAGATGGTGCTGGAAGAAATTAAGATCAGTGAAGAAAAATACAAGAGTCTGTATTCGTTTTTCAGGTTGATGGCCGACAATACCCAGGACATGATCTGGGCAAAAGACTTAAACAAAAGATACATATTTGCCAACAAGGCGCTTTGTGAAACATTGCTGCTTTCGGGCGATACCGAGGACCCGGTTGGTAAAAAGGATCAGTATTTTGCAGAGAGGGAACGGGAAAAATATCCCAATAAAAGCGATTGGTACACCTTTGGAGATCAAAATGATGATACTGACGATATTGTAATGGCAACCCGCCAACCGCAACAGTTTGATGAATACGGGAATGTGAAAGGCGAGTTTTTATACCTCGATGTACATAAGTCACCCCTGCTTGATGATACCGGGCGAATGATCGGTACGGTGGGAAGTGCCCGAAATGTAACATTTGCCAAACGCATGGAAGCGGAGCGCGAGAAGGAAGAAAAAATTAAAAATATTGTTTACCGGATTGGAAATGCTGTATCAACTACCAAGGATCTTAGCGAGCTGATTACCGTTATCCGTTTGGAATTAAACGAAGTGATTGATACCACAAATATGTATATCGCTTTGTACGACAAAAATACCAGGGAAATTTCCCTGCCTTATTTTGTGGATGAACGCGACCGTTTTAAAAGGATACCTGCCGGAAAATCATTAACCTATTACCTCATTCGCAAAAATGTTCCGTTGCTGCTGCGTGAACAGGATATTTTAGCGCTTGCCAAAAAAGACGAGATTGAATTGCTGGGCAGCATGGCCAAGGTTTGGCTCGGAATCCCGCTTATCGTAAAGGAAGATACTATCGGGGCCATTGTAATCCAAAATTACCGCGATGAAAACGCCTTTAATGAACGTGATTTGGAATTGCTCAATTTTGTTTCGATTCAAATCAGTATTTCCATCAACCAGAAAAAAGCAGACGATGCGTTGCGTGAAAGTGAATTCACTCTCCGGCAAATTATCGATAATGTTCCGGTAATGATTTTTGCGAAAGACAAAGATTTACGATTATTACTCGCCAATAAGGCTTTTGCTTCTGCGTATGGTAAAAGGGTGGATGAAGTGGAAGGTCACCTGCAATCTGATTTGCACAAATCCATTGCTGAGAGTGATAAATATATTGATGATGACCTCGAAGTTATCCAATCCGGAAGGTTAAAATCCATTCAGGAGGAATATTTTACCAATTATCATGGTGAAACGCGGATTTTACAAACCGTTAAAATACCGATGCGTTCGGGTTATGATCAGGGTATCGCGGTATTGAGTGTTTCCATTGATATTACCGAAAGAATCGCTTTTGAAAGCGAATTAACGCAAGCCAAAAACAAAGCGGAAGAAGTGGACCGTTTAAAAACGGCTTTCCTGGCCAACATGTCGCATGAGATCAGAACCCCGATGAATGCGATCATTGGTTTTTCAGAATTGCTGAACGACCCTGATTTGACCTCACAAAACCGGGCTGAATTTGTAAAACTGATCGGTGAAAACAGCCGTGTACTGCTTTCCCTTATCGAAGATATCATTGATGTGGCAAAAATTGAAGCCGGTCAGATCCGGATTGTTCAGGGGGTGTGTGAAGTGAATGTGGTTTTGAAAGAACTGGAAAACAAAGCCATTGAATTGCTGAGCAAACAGTCGCATAAGCAACTTAAGGTAAAACTAAATTGTGAGGTGGATGACCCTGGATTTGCTATTACCACTGATCCATTACGGTTTAAGCAGGTGATGAAAAACCTGGTGGGCAATGCCATTAAATTTACCGAAAAAGGTTATGTGGAAATTGGTTATAATATCGAGGCCGAACAAGGAAAAATTATTTTTTATGTGAAAGATACAGGTATCGGTTTGAAGGACGATAAATTGTCGCTTATTTTCGAAAGGTTCAGGCAGGCCGAAGAATCCAGTACCAAAGAGTATGGCGGAACAGGGCTTGGACTCACCATTTCGAGGCGTCTGGTGGAGATCATGGGCGGAAGTATGTGGGTGGAATCGGTGCTGCATGAAGGCAGTACTTTTTATTTTTCACTGCCTTACCAATCCACAAATGTTTGTGAACCAACGAAACCTTTATTCAAACAATACGATACACACGATTGGTCAAATATGTCGATTCTGGTGGCTGAAGATGAAGCTTCAAATTTTGAGCTGATCAGTGCCACATTAAATAAAACAAAAGCGAACATTGTGAGAGCATACAATGGTTTGGAAGCGGTTGAAATTATTCAGGCGGGAAAACCGGTGGATTTGATACTTATGGATATCCGTATGCCGGTGATGAATGGTCATGAGGCTACCCGTCGAATCCGGCTTATTTATCCTGATCTGCCAATTATTTCATTAACCGCTTATGCCATGTCGGATGATATTCAGAGAAGTATTGATGCCGGATGCAATGCCCACATTTCTAAACCGTTTAAACCTAGTGAACTATTAAATAAACTAGAAGTATTCGTTCAGGATATCCAGATAAAAAAATAGATTTGAAAAAGGTTATTAATATCAAATATGTTTTATTTCTATTGCTATTTACTTGTATGGCATTGGGAACATTTGCCCGCAATCCGGGCATTGAAGATAAGCAAGATGAGATTGATAGCCTTCTGAAGGCCCTGCCTAACTCACCGCCTGAGCAGAAATATGAAATCCTGCAAAACCTGTCGCGCATTTATTTGTCATTTTCACTGGATTCATCGCATGAGTACGCCATGATGGCACTCAAAACCGCAAAGGATTTAAACGATCCCCTAAAAACGGCAGAATCTTACAAGTTACTTGGTAATATTTCGATGTACAAAGGCGACTTAAACAATGTAATCAGCTTTTATGATTCGAGTGTTTTGGAGTATAAGTTGGCGGGCGATTCGATGGGGCAGGCCAAGGTTTGGAATAACCTTGGAATAATTTATCACAACCTGGGCGATTATCAGAAATCCATTGATTTTCATTTAAAAAGCCTTGATCTTAAAATCAAATTAAATGATTCAGCCGGGATTTCTAATTCATACAATAACATCGGAAGCATCTACCTGGAGTTGGGCGAATATTCTAAATCCTATGATTATTTTCAGAAAGCCCTTGAATTATCGCGCATGTTAAATCAAAGGTCGAACGTGGCAAGTATTTTAAATAACCTGGGCATGATCGGGCAGGAAGCGGGCGATCAGGAAAAAGCGATCAATTATTTTAACGAATCGCTTGAGGTTGGCTTAAGTGTTAATAATCACAAAGGAATGGCCGATAGTTATCATAACCTCGGCAAAAGCAATTTCCTGCTTGGAAACTATTCAGAAGCGCTCAATTATTATAACAAAGCGGTTGAGCTGTATGAAAAGCTGGGGATCAGCAACAGCAACACGTTTAATAATATTGCGCAGGTTTACATTGTTCTGGAAAATTATAATAAAGCGCTCACCTACCTTAATAAAGCCATACGATTTGCCCGTGAAAATAACCAGGTGAAAACCATCCGGGATATTTATCAGAACTTTTCAGTAGTGTACGAAAAAATGGGCTGGTATAAAAATGCCCTTGACAGTTATATCCTTTTCAACCAATACGATGACTCACTCCAATCCATGATGCACAGCAGCATGATTGAGGAGATGATGATCAAATATGAAATTGAAAAAAAACAAGAAGAAATTGAGCGTACCCAGCTTGAACTCTCCACCAAAGAAGCCCAGATTCAACAGCGAAACCTGGCCATCTATAGTGTAATTGCAGGATTGATAATTGCCCTGATTTTTGTTGCGATCATTTTCAGGTTATTAAGACAAAAAACCCTGGCCAACGAATTGTTGCAGGAACAAAATGATGAAATATTACGATCGCAGGGGATCATTAGTAAAATCAATCAGGCGCTTACCGAAAATGAAGGGAAACTTCGTAGTATATTTGATATTTCACCATATGGGATACTCGTCATTGATGATGATCTGAAAATCCGCGATTGTAATGAAACGAGCCTGAAATTATTTCACATCAGCGAAAAAGGCGATTTGCAGAACCACCGGTTGAACTCATTGTTTGTGGATGATAAGGATGTTAAATCGCACAAAGATCTGCTCCACAAAATCAGGTCGGGTAATTTGAATAAGGTACAATACAGGATCGGAACAAATCCCAATGACAGCTTCACCGCGGAGATCACAGGCCGGCAGATTTCTTATGAATCCGACAAGCCCGATTTGTACATTGTGGTAATTACAGATATTACTGAGCGTTTGTCATTTATCGGAAGTCTGCAGGAGTCGAAAATAAAAGCCGAGGAGTCAGATAAGCTCAAAACTGCTTTTTTGGCCAATATGTCGCATGAGATTCGTACTCCTATGAATTCTATTGTTGGCTTTTCAAACCTGCTTTCCGACCGGTCGTTGGCTGTAGCAAAAAGGGAGGAGTACCTGGGCCATATTTTGCAAAGCAGCAATATTCTCTTAAATTTGATTGAAGACATTATTGATATTTCAAAAATAGAAGCAGGACAAATTAACTTCAATTCCACTTATTTTAATTTAAATACGGTTTCGAAGGAGATCTTTGCCAGCTTTAAAGAAACCAGCAGGGATAAAAATGTTGAATTTAAATTATCACTACCTGAAAACAGCGATACGATTCAATGCCATACCGACCCGCTCAGGTATAAACAGGTGATCTCAAATTTGTTGAGCAATGCCATTAAATTTACCGAATCAGGATTCATTGAATTTGGGTACACGATAAAAGAAAGCCATAATAAACCTTCTCTGGAGTTTTTTGTGAAAGATACCGGCATCGGCATTCCAAAAGATAAACAGGAAATTATTTTCGAAAGATTCCGGCAGGTCGACGACTCCCAAACACGCAATTATGGTGGCACCGGGTTGGGCCTTTCCATTTCAAAACGACTCATTGAAATTATGGGCGGAACCATTTGGGTGGATTCGGTGCCCGGATCGGGATCGGTATTTTATTTTACACTTCCATATGTGAAGGACGATCAGTCGGAAGCCAATAAGATAACATCAACTGATCCTGAAATCGATTGGAGTGATAAAACCATTTTGGTGGCTGAGGATGAATCATCAAATTATGAATTGGTCAAAGCTACCTTGCTGAAAACAAGGATTAAAATTATTCATACGAAAAACGGGGAGGAAGCGGTAAATTACATAAAAACCAACGGAAATGTTGATGTTGTTTTAATGGATATCCGGATGCCAAAAATGAATGGTTACGATGCTACCCGTATTATTAAGTCAATAAACCCCAACATCCCGGTAATTTCGGTTACAGCCTATGCCATGTCGGAGGATGAGGCTAAAAGTCTTCAGGCAGGCTGCGACTTGTATATTTCCAAACCCATCAGGCCTGTAAAGCTTATCCAGATACTTGAAGACTTTATTTCCTGATCGGATGCTTCGCTTTTCGGCTCAGGTGCTGAAGCAAAATCCCCGATACGATTAAAATCAAACCCCCGATAGTGGCCGGTAAAATCGCTTCATTTACAGCAAAATGAATGATAAGCAAGGAAATAAAAGGGGAGAGGTAAACCAGGTTGGAGACCCTTGCCGTGTTTTCAGAGTATTTGAGTCCCATCATCCAAAGGAAAAAAGTAAGCCCCATTTCAAATATGCCGATGTATATTGTTCCGAAAACACCTGCCGGGCTTGGTAAAATAATCTGCCCTCTGATGAGCATCCACACCAAAATCATGGACGTACCAAAAAAGAAATTGAGAAATAATTTAAGGACCTCATCTTTTTTATCCTTCAGGTTCAATATCCAGTAAAGGGCCCAGAAAATGCTGCTGCCAACGGCCAGCAAAACGCCCAGAGGTTCACGAAACTCAAGGCTGGTTATCCTTCCCTCCGTGGAAATAACCAAGATGCCAGAAAATGATATAAAAATTGCCAGCAAGCTGAGCCATCCGATTTTTTGTTTTAAAAGCGGAATGGATAGTAAAACCAGGGTTATGGGCCAAATATAGTTTAAGGTCCCGGCCTCTTGTGCTTTAAGCAAATCGTAGGCTTTGAGCAAAACCATGTAATATAAAAACGGATTAAGTGCACCCCGAAGTGCTGCCCGGATAAGGTCCTTTTTTGACAATTGTTTTATCCGGCTGGTTTTTCGCTGTAGTAAAAGCAAAACAAACAAAACAAGCGTAGCCACGGCTGAGCTGTAAAGCAAGGTGTTTAAATAATCGAGGTGCTGTAGTGTAAGTTTAAAAGCCGATGCTATGGTCGACCAGCAGAGGATAGCTGCAATTGCAAACAGGTATGCTTTGTTTTGTGATTTCATCGCAGCGGTGGCTAAAAAAGATCATTTAATTCTTCCAGGGCGGTTCTTACAATGTAAACAAGCCGGTTACGCGCTTCATCGCGAAGGGCCATCGACAAGAACATGCTTACCCATTCGTGGTGAACATCCAGATACAGGCGCCAGTAACTTTTAAAACTATTTAAACGGTATGTGTAGGAGTCGTAAAACACAGCGGTGTCGTTGATCATCTTTGCAATCCGGTAAATATGCAATGGGGCACTGATCGCTATAACTGAATCATAATTTTTATGCTGAATGATCTTTTGAGCTTCCACCCAATTGGTAATGGTGTTAAATGACAGTGAATCATAATAAATGTCATTGGGAGGTACATTTTGTTCTTCAAGAAACATTTTCATGAGATGCGGCTTTCCTTTCCATTTCCTGTTGTCATAACCACCAACACATATCACTTTTCTGATAACCCGGTTTTTATAAAGGCCGGCTGCAACCTGCGCTCTGTGTTTTGAATCAGGTCCCAAAGCAGCTCCATCATCCATATAGTCACCAAAAAATACCACACCGGCATCGGCATGTTTAATCATGGGGTGACCGGAAATAAAATCATTAACATGCCGGTTATACCAAAAAACGGCAGTGATATCTATCGCCAGCAAGGCAATTAAGATTGCCAGGAACAGAAAAAAGGCCCGTATGTTTGAAATAGGTTTTGCCATTTTACTTTTTAAAATAAAAATCCGATGCCAATATATAAACCACCATTTCCATCTCTTTGATCAAATGCTCGCCCATATTCAAAATTTATCACTGTGTTTTGGTCAAAAACCAATTGCAATCCTCCACCTGCTGTTAAATGGATTTTTTCAGTTCCCGGATCAAAAAAGTCACTAAAAACATCATTGGGCCCAAGCTTGCTATCCAGATCGGCAGGTAATTCCATTTTCTTTACAACCCTGCCGGCATCAGCAAAAAGATTAATTGACCAGTAAATGTTTGATCCAAACAAAGTAGCATGCCTGAACTTATATCTTGCTTCAATATTGGCAAATGCAATGGCATCGCCAACCACCCGGTTCCTTAGTATCCCGCGCAACGATTTGGCTCCTCCCAGCCCGTCGGTAGTTGTAACTTTGGCAAATGAGGTAATCATATAGGGTTGCATAAAATAGGGTGATTTACCTGCAATGGTGCCCTGATATCCCAACCGGTAAACCAAATTTAAATTTTTGGGAATTAGTGTAAAATACTGCCGGTGGGTAATTGCCAGCTTAGCATAGGAAAAATCAGTATTCCCCGCAATTTTCGGAACATAAAAAAGCAAAGCTTCAGTCCAGATGCCTTTCATTGGATTGGGTTCATTATCCCGACTGTCGTAAATCAATCCGGTTTTAATGCTGGGAATGATCCCACCTTGAGTTTCCTGCTCTCCGATGATTCCCCATTCCTGATATTTGTCGATCAACAAAGTGGTGTCAGGAAGCCTTTTTGTGTCGCTCTTCCCTTTATTAAGTCGTTCGGTGTCAACTCCTCCCATTTTAATGTTGAAATAACCAATCCCTCCAAGCCACTTCATATTTTTAATCCCAATATTGCCCTGCAGGTCGCTGGTGAAGCGCAGGAATTTTCGTTCCTGATTATAAAAAACACGGGATTGGTATTCTTCAGATCCTTCGTCAATAAATTCGGGATGATAAACCGCATCATATCCGTTAAAACCATAAAAATTGAGGGTGAGTTCTGTGAGGTAGCTTAAGTCGGCGGTTATCCTGATATTACCAGGGATCAGATATTTCGAATCAAAAAATAATTGATTTACTCCGCTTCCTTTGGTGGTACGGCTGAACTCGGTGTACAAGGAATATTTGTAATCAGGATAAAGGCTTCCATCACCATAATTGAAAAAATTAACGATCAATCCATACTGAAATCCGATATCTACATTATACCCAATTACGGGCAAAGGAACGAAATTGAAACCTTTAACCTCCTTTTCTTCCTTTTCGCCGGAAGATATAGTATCCTGACCGTATACCATTGACCATACAAGAGCGATCAATACACTGAAAACTATCAATTTTCTTTTCATACCCTCGATTTCAAAATTAATTGTGAAATAACTAAAACAATGGTAGCTACCGCCACCGAGGCAATACTGAGTTCAGCCTGCAGGTTGTTGGTTAAAAATAAAATGATGATCCAAACGATCCCTGAAAGAAAACTGAACAGTACTGCTTTTTTGTCCAAATTAAAATGAAAAGAAGCAATGGCGGCTGGGATAATGGTAAATCCAATTCCTGTAATAAAAACAATTACCGTAACGATATCCCTGAAAAAAAAGGCCATAACAAAACCAGCAACGGCAAAAATGAGGATAAAGAGTCGCGTATAATTTTTCAGGTTGTGCTGGTTGATTTCTTTTTTGGTAAAATTGGCAATATAATCTTTGGAAACACTTGACGCCAGCACAAATATGATGGTATCAGCCGAACTCATGATGGCCGCGAATAACAGCACCAGACTGGCTCCGATAAATTTATGCGGGATGAGCACTGTTAATCCTTCGGCGAAAGCACTTTTAGGATCAATACCGGGAACATGCA
>Ga0116152_10003898_pt1 | contig 11873 bp, 11 predicted proteins | sample AD_UKC119_MetaG_FD_89894 | JGI IMG/M metagenome (GOLD analysis project Ga0116152, IMG submission 89894) | Active sludge microbial communities of municipal wastewater-treating anaerobic digesters from Hong Kong - AD_UKC119_MetaG | ecosystem: Engineered > Bioreactor > Anaerobic > Digestate...
ATAATAAATACTATAATACCCCGTTCAAAACTAATAAATTGCGTATTAAAAATAGCCTTTAGTAAAGGCTATTTTTAATCTGCGGAGAGAGAGGGATTCGAACCCTCGATACGGGTTAAAGCCCGTATAACACATTAGCAGTGTGCCGCTTTCGACCACTCAGCCATCTCTCCTCTTAAGTTACCATTTTTGAAATATTATGGTATAATAACTATATAAAATAAAGATTTGATTGTCAAACAATTTTAATCTTATTTTATGTGCTTATAATATATAATAATATATAATATATGACAACAGAAGAACCTAAAAAAATAAACTGGGAAATACCAGAATTTGAAATACCAAAAAGGAGCAAAAACTGGTATATTACAGTAATCATTTTATCATTTGTTTTAATTTTCTTTTCCTTTTTTAGTTTAAGCCTATTTCCTTTTTCCTTTAGATTTAAACAAACTGATAATAATTTTCTTTTTGCCATAATTATTGTTCTATCTTTTTGGGTAATATACTTAAATGAAAAAAGAGGGCCACGAACTATTGAAGTAGAAATTAACGGTGAAGGTTTAAATCTGGATAATAAATTTTATAATTACGATGATTTTAAGGATTTTTGTGTATTATATAAACCTAAAAATAACATAAAACATCTTTATTTTAATTTTAAAAATGGAGCTAAATTTAGAATATCAATACCGCTTGGAGATTTAGATCCTTTAATGGTTAGAAATTTTTTAAAAAAATATTTAGACGAAGACTTAGAAAGAACAGATCCTCCAGTATCAGAACAATTATCTAGATTTTTTAAACTATCTCAATAAGGTTGACTAATGATTATTGCTGTAATAATATAGGATAGAATAAAATTTAAATAAGGCCTTCGTCGTTCAACGGATAGGACGCGAGATTGCGGATCTTGAAATCCAGGTTCGATTCCTGGCGAGGGCACAATAAAGCGCTTATCTTAAAAGCGCTTTTTGTTATAAATATGCTAACACTAAATTCCCCCCTCCACGAACTTAGTGGTGTTGGAGAAAAAATAGAAAAACATTTCAATCAATTAGGAATAAAATCAATTTCTGATCTTCTTTTCTTTTTACCCTTTCGTTATGAAGAATATGAAAAAGTTAAAAATATTTCAGACTTAAAAATAAATCAGTTTGCCGAAATTATCGGAGAAGTTCTTCTAATTAAAAGTCATCGCGGTTTTCGAAAAAAAATACATATAACTGAAGCATTGCTTGAGTCAAATGGTTCAAATATAAAAGTAGTTTGGTTTAATCAACCATATTTAAGCAAAACAATTAAGGTTGGTAATGTACTGCAAATAAAAGGAAAAGTTGTTGAAGGTTATGGAGGTCCCAGCTTTGTTTCTCCGGAATATAGAAAAATAGATGATTTAAAGAGTAGTATAAATAAAAATAGTAAAAACATTCAAGCTATTTACCATGTAAATTCTAAATTAAATCAAAATAATGTTAGAAAACTTATTCAACAATGTATTTTTTTAATTGACAAAATACCTGAATGGCTACCCTTAAAAATATTAAAGACATTAAATATAATTGATATTAAAGAAGCTATTGCTAAAATCCATCAACCTAAAAAGTTATCTGATATAGAAGAGGCGCAAAAAAGAATTGCTTTTGGAGAATTATTTATTAGACAATTAAAATCACAAAAAATTAAAAGTGATTTGAATAAAAAGAAAGCTAATCCAATTATATTTAAGCAAAAAGAAACTAACAAATATATTAATTCACTCCCCTTTAAACTAACTAACTCACAAAAAAAATCTGCTTGGGAAATTCTTCAAGATATCGAAAAAGACAATCCAATGAACAGATTACTTGAAGGTGATGTTGGTAGTGGAAAAACTGTAGTAATATCTATAGCTATTTTAAATACTCTTTTGAATAAACAAAAAAGTGTCTTAATGGTTCCTAGTGAAATACTTGCTCGTCAGCATTATTATACATTTAAAAAATTCTTTAAAGATTACAACTTTTCTATCGCTTTAAAAACTCGCTCTTTTAAAGAAGGTGATATAAAAAAAGCTGATCTAATTATTGGCACACAAAGTTTAATTCAAAAAAATATTGAAATTAAAAATGTTTCTTTAGTTATTATTGATGAACAACATCGATTTGGTGTCTATCAAAGAAAAGCAATAATTGATAAAAACATAGAAAACAATTTTAGTCCTCATTTTCTATCACTTACAGCCACTCCAATTCCCCGCTCCTTATCTTTAGCAATTTATGGTGATCTTGATTTATCAACCATAAATGAAATGCCTAAGAATAGAAAAGAATTAATCACTAAAATAATTGATAATAAAAAAAGAGATGATTTATATAATTTTATAAAAGAAAGAGTAAAAAATAATGAACAAGTATTTTTTGTTTTTCCTTTAATTGAAGAAAGCGAAAAAACAAATTTTAAATCAGTTGAAGAAGAATATAAAATAATTAGCAATAAATATTTTTCTGATTTAAACTGTGAAATACTTCATGGAAAAACAAAAAAGAAAGATAAAGAACATATAATGAGTGAGTTTTCCCTAGGAAACATTGATATACTTTTCAGCACTACAGTTATTGAGGTTGGCATTGATATTCCTAATGCAACAATTATGGTTATTGAAAATCCCGAACGGTTTGGCTTAGCACAACTTCATCAATTAAGAGGTCGAATAAACAGGGGTGATAAACAATCGTATTGTTTTCTTCTTTTAAGTGATAAAAAATTATCAGCCAAAAGCTTAGAAAGATTAAAAGTTTTAGAAGAAAATAAGGACGGTTTATCAATAGCTAAAAAAGATTTAGAAATACGTGGCGCCGGTGAGGTGTTTAGCTCAAGACAAAGTGGTTTTTCCGAAATTGCTCTAGCTAAAATATTTAGTTTGGAAGAAATACAAATTGCCCAAGAAGAAGCTCAAAATATAATGAAATCGGATATTGCTTTAAATAAATATCCTCTTATTAAAAAGAAGGTTACTTCTTTTGAAAGCGACTACCATTTAGAATAATAAAAAAGACAGGATTTTTTATCCTGCCTGATGTTTATAACTCTACATCCGTTTCTTGAATTCGTTTCAAGAATTGAATGTATTTTTTGTTTTTCAGTATTCGATAACATATATAAAATGTTACCACCGATACAAACATCGGTATCAAAGCGCTTTTTTCGGTACCAATATTTTCAATACTTGAAACCAAGGCACTAATTAAAATAAAACCCAAAACAATAAGTACCATTGAACTGACTAAAAACCTTCTCTTGTTCATATCTTTTGTTTTTTTGTTAATGTTCTATTATCTATTGTACTATAACTAAATTATATCACTTTTTTGAATATTTGTCAATAGAAACATTCAGACTCTTGTTTATTTATTTTTTTTATTATATTATTATATTTATACTCGAACCTTTTTAAATTAATAATTATGTGCAGAGAAGACAAAGGAATTGCTGCTAATTATTCTCACTACAAAGGCAGGATAAAAAATGTGAGAATGGATGATAACGATCAACTTGTAGCCGACTTTTACGAAAGAACATCAACGATTCCAAACGTTGTTGAGATTAAAAACCTAACTTTTCCCAACAACAAAGCAAAAAAGGCGATTGATGAAATTCGACAAAAGTTTTCCAAAAAAAAATTAGCATGCTCTGCGTAATGTTAGTAAACATTAAAACGGGTTATTTAAATAACCCGTTTTTTATTTAACTAAATCAACTAATTCTTGAAGATTCTTTATTTTGATTAATTTCAATTTAGTTTTACCCACTTTTTCAGTTATTGGTATAATAGCCTGTTTAAAGCCTAATCTTTCTGCTTCTTTAAGTCTTAATTCTATTTTAGAAACAGGCCTTAATTCACCCCCTAGTCCAAGTTCACCTAAAACAACACAATCACGTGACCAGTTAATATTATAATGTGATGAAATAATAGCTGTGCATACCGCTAAATCCAAACTAGGATCAGAAACTTTTAAACCTCCAGCAATATTTAAGATAATATCTTGAGAACTTAGATTAATCTTTGTTCTTTTTGATATCACCGCACTTAAAACTGCCAATCTATTTAAATCAAAACCACTAGCCTTTCTCTGTGGGTATCCAAATACCGTCTTAGAAACCAGAGCTTGAATATCGGCTAAAAATGGCCTTGTTCCTTCAATTACACAGGTAATAACTGAACCGGGGATATCTTCAATGGGTGTTTCTACAAAAATTGAGCCTGGGCTTTTTATTTCTCTAAATCCATCGGCTCTCATTTCTAAAACGCCTAATTCATTAACAGAACCAAACCGATTTTTTGTTGATCTTAAAAAACAAAAGCCATTACTCGCCTCTGCTTCTAAATACAAGACCGTATCAACAATATGTTCTAAAGATTTTGGTCCCGCTACTTGCCCATCTTTAGTAATATGACCAATTAGAATAATTGAAATGTCATTTTCTTTAGCTAATTCAAGAAACCTTACCGTAGCTGATCTTATTTGTGAAACTGAACCCGCTTCAGTTGGTGTTAATGATGAATAGACTGTTTGAATAGAATCTACCACAACCAAAGGAGCCTTATTCTTTAAAACTGCGGCTACTATTTTTTCAACATTGGTTTCAGAAATAAATTTAAATTTATCTAAATTCATTTTTAATCTTTCAAAACGTCCTTTAACCTGAACTGCTGATTCTTCGCCACTTATATAGATTACCTCTTCACATGAAGATGAATTTGCCAATTGTGCTGCTAAAGTTGATTTTCCTATACCCGGCTCACCACTAAGAAGAATCAATGATCCTGGTACAATTCCTCCGCCTAAAACTCTATTGAACTCAGAAATGCCAGTTAAATAACGGCTTAACTTTTTATCTTCAACCTCTTTTAGTGATATTAAATCTGCAGGAGATACTAAATTTTGCTCTTCTTCTTTAATAGACTTAAAATCTTTAACCTCTTCTTCTAAGGTACCCCAAGATCCGCACTCTAAACAGCGCCCACTCCATTTAGGATATTGGGCGCCACAATTTGTGCATGAATATATTTTTTTTACACTAGCCATATTATTTTTCCCAATAAGCAGAGTCAACTAGCCACTCATCATTTACTTTTTCAAAATTTAATTCTAATTTTTGCAAGAAAGATTCATTATCACCTTCAATGGTTGTTTCTTTTCTTTGGGTGTTAATAATTACAGTTGCTTCACCAGCTTCTTCATTAAATTTTTCAATTTTATGTGACAAAGCAGTAGTGGAAATACCATAAAAATATTGATTTTTTGGTGATTGTTCAATTAAATCTTCAACATAACCATCAACCCAGTTAGCAAACGAATCTGTCATAAACATCTTCAAGTCGGTAAAATTTTCATATTGAGACTGATTGGTAAAAGAGCCAAATCTTTCAGCAAAGGAATCAGACATTTTACCTAAATCAAAAGCATTAAATTCATGATCTTTTTCTTTTGAAATATCGTATTCTTGATAATTTCTTGGCATATCACTCGGCGTTGTCGTCCCTTCTTGCTCTATTGGTTGCTCTCCTTCAATTGGATTATTTATAATAGGGTTTTCTTCTACTTCATTTGGTTCTCTAATAATAAAAAATACTATCAAGGCAATAATTATCAAACCAAAAACAATCATAATTATACCAATATTTCTTCTACTTTGTTGTGTTTGCATATATTTATTTTTTTATTTAAAAATCAAAATCATCACTAGCATTTTCCTGACGATTAGCAAATTCCTTCTTTGCTTCCTCTATTTCTAATAATTGTTGTGGATCGGAAGTAATTAACTGGTCCTCTGTATACGAGGCAACTACTTTCATGGCTACGTGTTTATTCCCCGCAAAAAATATTCCTTCACCTAAACCACATTCAAGGAGTAAATATTTTTCTCCTTCTGTTAATAAAAAAGTTTTCTTTATTTGCTCAATTGCTGCTGGTGATTGTTTCATTAATATTTGTAAAGATGAGTTTGTTACAATTGCCTGTCCATATGGAGATGTTAAAAAATCATTAACGTCTTGGGTAATAGTTGTTACCCCTAAATAGTATTTACGGCATCTTTTTACAAGAGCAAAAATAAATTTTGCACTATCTTCGTTTTGCATCATCCACCAAGCTTCATCAATAACTAAGATTCTCTTCTTCATCTCACTTCTAATTATATTCCAAATATAATTAACAATTGTATAAATTGCCATAGGACGAAGCTCATCTTCAAGATCACGAGTAGAAAAACAAACTAATTGATTATCAGTTTCAACGTTTGTAAGATTATTTAACAAACCAGAGAAGGTTCCCTTAGTATACTTTCTTAATCTATCGGCCAAACTTGATCCACCTTCCATTCCATCTAATACTTGTTCTAAGTCCGACATAACTGGTGGTTCTATTTTAGACAAATCAGCGTCAGGTGTTATATCTTTTTTGGCATAAGTTTCCAAAAGAGCTCTATCCATTAATGAATCTTCATCATAATTAAGATTACCAATCATTATCTTAATTAGACCCTTAATTGTTATAACAGCACTTCTTATTATATCTTTTGGTCTAGTATCACCACCAACTCCTCTTGGTAAATCAAAAGGATTAATCTTATTTTCCGAAGATAAAGATATATCAATATAAGTTCCACCAACAGCATCAGATAAATGTTTATATTCATTTTCTGGATCAATTACAATAATTTCCGTACCCAGCATTAATGATCTTAGTATTTCTAATTTAATTGCATAACTTTTTCCAGCACCAGAGGTAGCAAAAACAACCGAGTTTGCATTTTGTAAAGAGAATCGATCAAAAATTATTAAACTATTATTATGTCTATTTACACCGTAAAGAATTCCTCTATCGCTGGTTAATTCTGAAGAAATAAACGGAAAAGAAGAAGCAATCGGTGATGAATTCATGTTAAAAGTAATATATAATTCATCATTTCCTAAAGGAAGTGTTGAATTAAATCCTTGCTCTGATTGATAGTAAACACGTCTAGAATTTACTAATCTTGAGCCGAATATATCTTCAACTTGATCAGATAACTTATCAAGTTCATCTAAATTTTCTGAATAAAGAGTTATATAAAGAGCAAATTGAAAGAATTTTTCTGTTCCTTGAGTTAAAGCATCTCTTAATCCTTCAATATCTCTTAAGGCAGTTTCTCGAAGTGGGTCACGAGCAGCTCCTTTTTCAGCATCAGCTATTATTTGCGCCTCAATATTACCAACCTTATCTTTTAATTGTTTTAATACAATAGCGCTTTTAACTGGGTAAAAAAACATTGAAATGTCAAAGGTAACATTCAAGTTAATTACTGGAGCAAACCAACCTACAGAAATATATCTTGGATAAGAGACAACAAATATAGTACGTAAAAACTTATTTCCAAGACGTACATGATTTGCTTCCACCTTAAAAGCGGCTGGAGCAATAATGTCTCTAACTGATAATACGCCTTTTCTAAAAGCCTTCTCTTCCTCAATTATTTCTCTAACTAATTCTGGATTTTTTTCAATATCATTATTAGTACTTTTTTTACGCAAAGTAACAGGAGCATTGAGATCTACTTTTTTTTCTTTGTCTTTACTAAAATCTATCATAGATAAAACTTAATTAATTAATTTTCCACCCTTAAATCTTCTATATCAGCTAACTCTTGATTTTTAGATGTTTCCGGATTATATGTTTTATAATACAACTCAATTAAACTTTGAGTATCTAAACGAGTTGCCGCTACACCCATTGCTTCAAGACCACTTATTACACTATCCGTTCTTCGTGATAAACTTTCTTGATATGTACGAAAAGTTTTTTCTTTTAATTTTAAAATAGTAGCCGGTCTAATCGCCTCACCTAAAGACTTAAAAAAACCTCTACGCTTATCTGATAATACAGAATATGGAACAACAACAAAAAATCTTTTGTTCATAATTTCACCAAGTGAAGTTAATTCTTTTATATATTCTATATAATCAGCAGTTTGGACTTTTAATAATCTATTTGTTTGTTGTTTTTCTTTTTCTCTTAAAAAATTTAAATAATTATCAATATCTAGTTCCCTTGATTGAATAAGAATTTGCAAGGGAAAACTTAGGTTATTTAAAAATCTAACATAGGCACCTATTACAGCATTTTGACCATCCTCACTTTTTAAGGCGAAATTAATACTAGAAACCATTATAACTGACCTAATTGTCCCATCTTTCATTACCACAACATCATCTCTTATTTCAGCGATGTCTAAATTTTGCTGTGTTGAAATACTTATTTTTTTACTCTTTGACATGATTTTTCTAATTAGTCTTTTCTCCTTTATATCGACCAGCAGTATCAACAATTAAAGATACTTCTGCCAACCTTGATCTTTTATATAATTCTTTTTTTCTTGGTACATAATCAACTTTTACTGGTACAACTTCTTCATTTTTTTCTGGCAATATAGCTTTATGGTTCCAAACTCTAACATTTGGCCTCTTTGTAGTTTGTATCAAATTTAAAACAAAATAATGAAAAGGGCGACCATTAATTTTTACAAAAGCAAAGATTATAGCAATACCTAGGGTAACAATACCAACAATTAAAAAGGTTAGAAAATCAAATATACGATAAAATAGAGCAATTAAAAGAGTGGCACCTAATAGTATCAAAAATTGTCGAGTAGTTATTGGCCCAATAATTTTAGATTCAACATCTATAAATTGTGGTACTACAAATTGTTGCATATTTTAAAAAACTAAATTACTATTTAAATTTGCAATTGCCTTAATTTCTTCCTCTTTTAAAAATGGCAATGCTTTCTTTTGTCTTTCTACTATTATTTCCCTCATTGTTTTACCGCTTAAAATTGATTCTCTGCCAATTTTAACATATAACTGATTAACCTCACTGGCATGCCAAGCTTGTATTCCTTTAATCATTTTATCATAACCGTCTCTTTCCAACAATTTTATTTTATTAAACACTCTTTCGCAACTTGCTGATGGATTATCACCTAATCTTCTAAAGTTTTTAATATTTAAAAATTTTAATTCTTCAATTGGATTCATTACTTTTGGCACAGCTTTAATATCGTTTATTACCGGTCTTTGATTGGCAGAAGCTGGTGCTGGTCTTTTAGTATTAACTGATGTTTTTGTAGAGACGTCAATCTTTTTAATACTATTTTCCTTATTCTTACTTTCTTCTTTATTTTTTTCTTTTATCTCTTTCCTGTCTTCTTTATTTTCATCTTTAAGATCTTTCTCTGGCAATATTTTTTTATCTACCAAATGTTCTTGACTGTTATCTTTTGCAATATTTTTTGCGCTGCCTAAATTGTCTTTTCTCTCGGATTCTTTTTTCGTTTCTTCTTTAAACTGTTCTTCTTTTTCTATTTTTAATTTTTCTATTTCTTTCTCAATTTCTGACTTAATAGTATCCTCTTGTTTTTTTGTCTCTATTTTTTTATTTTCACTTATTTCTTCTTTTTTTTCTATACTATTTACATCTTTTGGTTTTTTGAAATAAATCATTTCTTTCTCTAGTGGAAGAGATATTTCCTCTTCCTCTAAGGGAAGGTTTTTTATATCGTCAGGGGCTTCAATTTTTTTTATATCTTCTGCCTTATTTCTTTGTTCAATAGATTTTTTTAAATCATAAAAAGCTGAGGCACTTTCTGCTTCTTTTATTATTTTATCCAATCTTTCACGACCACTAATCGTGTTTTGTTCTTCTTTACTTATTAATGGTTCTTCTTTTTTATTAATTATTTTAAATATATTATCAACCTCTTCATTAGATAGACCAAGACCTCCTTTGTCAACTTCTTTTAATAAGGATTGTCTAGTATTTATTTTATCTCTAACACCTTTTTTGTAAGTAAAGATTATATTTTTTAATCTATCAATTAAATCTGAACTTGATAAACTAATGTTTGTTTGTTTTATTAAGTTATTTATTTCGTCTAAGTCTTTATTCTTTTTATACTCATCATTTATTCCTAAATAATCCGATACTTTAGAGAATACTTTAATAAACAATTGTTTACTTAATTCTTTAGCATCTTCCGAGCCTAAAGAAAATTCACTGGCAATATAACTAGGCAAAGATTTAACAGAAATTGTTTTAATCATTACTTTCATAACCAAAGCAGCCAAATCCACTCCATATTTGGTTTCTAGTATTAAAATATCGGCCATAACCTCCTTAGAAGATACCTTGTCTCTCAATTCCTTTGGTAAGTTATTAAATTTTTGCAAATAATCAAACATTTATTTTAGTTGCTATTATCTATTTTTTTCTCTAATCTTTTAATTTCTGATGACAACGCTTTATATTCTAAGCTTAAAGGAGCATATTTTAACAATTCATTCTTTAAATTAAGAATATTCTCTCTATCAATGTTTTCTTCCTGCTTATCAATACTGTTTTCTACTTTAGTTTCTTTTATTTCCTTATTATTTTCCTTCTTAACAATTTCAGATTCTTTTTTGGTAAGTTCTTTTTTCTTATCTTCAATTTTTACTTCTTTTTCTTTTTCTATGCTCTCACTTAAAACATCTTCAAATTCTTCTTGTTCAACTTCAAAAGGAAATATTTGCCAATTTTCTGGCAAAGTATTTCTCATACTTTCTGGAAAATAATTAATATTTTTAAAGAAAATAAGAAGTGAACTTAATAGCTTTTTTTCATCTGACTTTAATTTTTTAGCATTAGGTGATCTGTCTAAATATTTTGCTAGAGTTAAATCATCAAACAATTCTGCTCCTTCTTCTTTAATGAAAGATCTAAGCCAGTTTGAAACAGTTGGCGCCACTTCTCTATCATCAAGTTTAATATTTTCTTTACCAATTAACGACTGACTATTTTTTATGATACTTATCGCATCGGATTTAAAATCTTCTACATTAAATAATAGATATATAAATCCTCTATTAAGTGATAAATTAGCATTTAAACTATTTGTTTGTAAAATTTCTAATAAATTATTTTTCATTATATCTATTACATAATCTCTCTCTTCTTTTGGGTCAACTTTTTTTTCAAAATCAGCAATCGCTTTTTCTAAAGCTTCCATATTTTTATCCTCAATTAAATCCTCAAGACTGTCCCTTGTAGATAAATATTTGGATTTACTTACTTTTAATTTACTTAATTCTTCGCTAATTTCATTCTTTTTAATTAATTTTTTTTCAATATAAGTTTCAATAGGAAGAACTAAATAACCCAAGAAATCAGCATAAAAATTCTTAGCGGAAATACCGGTTAAGTTATATGACTTAATTTGATTTTTTATTAAGTTCAAGTCAAATTCTGAATTCACTAAAAGAAATATTAAAGCATATACTTTATCCTCTTCAAGCTTGTAATTATTAACTAATTTTAAAATTACATTTCCACTTATATCCGAAGAATAATAGAGCTTGGCTTCTTCAGGTAACAAATCATATTTATTTGTAAACTTTTTATCTTCCATCTTTTTAAAATATTAATTTTTATGCTTATATTTTTTTAGAATTAAAACATTTCTCCGCTAAATATATTATAAGCCAATATTTTCTGCTACTGACCTACCTAAAGGAGAATTACCTTCTACCATACTTCGAGTAGCTGGATTTAAAATGTTTAATTTTTCATCTCTAGTCATTCCATTAAATACACTTTGAATAGAAGTAGCTTGTTGAGTATTTCCAGATGTAAATGGTTTATTTAAATCTTCAATAGAAAGAGATCCGATTATTTTAATTTTATTTTCCCTAGCTTGATTTATTTGATCTGGAGTTGGGTTATTAGATATCTTTGTGGCTGTATCAATATCAGTAATCGCTGCTAATTTTTTCATTGCTTCTAATTTATCAACCTCGGCATTGGTCTTGTCTA
>Ga0116152_10003900_pt1 | contig 11868 bp, 11 predicted proteins | sample AD_UKC119_MetaG_FD_89894 | JGI IMG/M metagenome (GOLD analysis project Ga0116152, IMG submission 89894) | Active sludge microbial communities of municipal wastewater-treating anaerobic digesters from Hong Kong - AD_UKC119_MetaG | ecosystem: Engineered > Bioreactor > Anaerobic > Digestate...
CCTTTTTTATTAATATTAGCTAAATAATTACTTACAACATTACTTGTTAACATTGCGCCAAATAAAGCTGTCATAGCAATTAAAGTATAAAATTCAATAACTGTATAATCAGTATTTGATTTAGATTTGTCTACTAAATAAGTTTTATTACTATTTAAATCTTTAATTACATTATTATATATTTCTTGTGCATTAACACTTTTTCCATTTTTCATTTCTGTTTCAATGTTGTATTTAATCATATTAGTAGCTAAATTTTCATATTCATATATTTGATCAATAACATATTTAGTTATTGTTTGATTAATACCATTTTCTTTAATTACAACTTTTGTATCTTTATCTCTTACAATATATGCTGATATTTTTTTATCTGTTAATAAAGTAGTTAAAGTTTCTTCATCATCATATTTTATTTTAAATAAATATGAATCACTATTTTTATCGCTTAATTCTTTTAAAGTAGTAGTTAAAGCATTATCCTCTTGATAAGCTTCATTATCAACTACTCCAATATCTATTGTAGTTAATTTTTCAGAATCATAAATATTAGAGAAAGCTACATTAAACATAGTCCCTAATAATATTGGCCACATTATTGTCCAAAATATTAAAGCTTTATTTTTTAATAAAACTTTAAAAGAGTACTTAAAATTATGAAAAAACATTAATCTCTTAATTCCTTTCCAGTTAATTCTAAGAATACATCATTTAATGTAGGCAATTCTGAAAAGATACGATTATATTTAATTTTATTATCTTTCATATAATCTACTAAATTACTCAAATTATGAGTTCCTTTACTATAACAAATAGATAAATCTTTATCTGATACTATTGCTTCAGTAACATGTTTCATATTTGAAATTTCTTCTAAACATCTATCACTTATACCAGTCTCTAATTCTACTGTTATTTTTTCTTCAATATTTACTAAAGTCTTTAATTCTTCTTTTGTTCCTTCAGCAATTATTTTTCCTTTATCTAGAATAATTATATGATTACAAAGTTGTTCTACTTCTTCCATATAATGAGTTGTATAAACTATAGTAGCTCCTGCTTCATTAAGTTTTTTAATACCAGTTAGTATATTATTTCTACTTTGTGGATCAACTGCTACAGTTGGCTCATCTAAAAATATTAATTCTGGTTTATGAGCTATTCCACAAGCTATTTTTAATCTTCTAAGTAGACCACCTGATAATTGTTTTGGATAAAATTTCTTAAAATCATTTAATCATACTAAATCAATTGCTTCTAAAACATATTGTTTTCTAATTTTTTTATCAGTAATATATAATCCACAAAAATAATCAATATTTTCAATTACAGTTAATTCACTAAATACTGCTACATCTTGAAAAATTACTCCTATTTTTCTTTTAATAGCATAATTATCTGGAGTCATTTCTTCACCAAATAGTTTTATTTTTCCATTATCAAATTTTAATAATGATAATAAACAATTAATAGTTGTACTTTTACCAGATCCATTAGGTCCTAATAAGCCTAATATCTCTCCCTCTTTTACTTCAAAAGATAAGTTATCAATTGCTTTTAATTCTTTATAACTTTTTGTTAAATCTTTAACTTCTATTACTTTCTTCATATCCTCACCTCAAACATTAATATAATAATTATACTATAAAATGCAAAAATTATTAATTTTTTATAGCATTATTTACATTTTTTCATAGATTATTATAGAATGGAGGATTACATGATAACATATATTACTAATTTAAATCCTACTATTCAAGCTTTAATTGCAGGTATATTTACTTACAGTATCACTGCACTTGGAGCTTCAATAGTTTTCTTTTTTAGAAAAGATAATAAAAATATGATGGACATTATGTTATCAATAGCGTCTGGTGTAATGATAGCAGCTTCTTTCTTCTCATTACTTCTTCCATCAGTAGAAATGGCTGAGAACTTAAAAATTACCACTTGGTTAATTGTAAGTTTAGGAACATTATCTGGTGGAATATTTATTGTCTTAGGTGATTATGTATTTAATAAAATAAATAAAAAAATTAATAATAGTAGAAAAAGATGCTTGTTATTAATCATTTCAATAACATTACATAATATCCCTGAAGGCCTCGCAATTGGTGTTGCTTTTGGTTCAATTGTTTATAATCTTGATAGTGTTACTCTACTATCTGCTTGGATGCTCGCGATTGGTATAGGAATACAAAACTTTCCTGAAGGTGCCGCAATTAGTTTGCCATTAAGAAGAGAAAAAATATCTAAAGGTAAATCATTCTTCTATGGTCAAATAAGTGGCATTGTTGAACCTATAGCTAGTTTTATTGGAGCATTAATAGTAATTAAAATTAGATATCTATTGCCTTTCTTTCTTGCATTTGCTGCTGGAGCTATGCTTTATGTAGTCGCTGTTGAATTAATACCAGAAAGTCAAAAAAATAAGAATAAAAATCTAATGGCATATTTTTTCTTAATTGGCTTTGTAATTATGATGATTCTAGATATTGCATTAGGATAAAATCAAATAATTTTATATTTGATTTTATTATTTTTTTAAAAAAAGTTATTGACATAATAATATTTTATAGTATAATTAAAAGTGCCTACAAATTGCGGGTGTAGTTCAATGGTAGAACTCCAGCCTTCCAAGCTGATAACGTGGGTCCGATTCCCATCACCCGCTCCATAAAGGAGCTTAACTCAGTATTACTGAGTTTTTTTATGTCTTAAAACATGTTATCAACTTGTTTTAGAGTTCTACTACTCATTTTAGGAGTTATTTTAACAAAATCATTGAACCTTCCATCTTTATTATTTATATAATATTATTACTTTTATATAATAGAATATGTTCAAATAAATTAAACCATTTTATTTGAACACAGTATCTACACTTTTCATATTTAGGATTATTCTTTAAATTTCTACTTTGCGGTTGAATATATAATGCACCAGCATGTAATCCTGTTGTTGATATATTTTTTAATCCATAAATTATTTTTATTATATCCTCTTTTTTCAAGTAAAAAAAATCATCTATTTTTCCACTAATCAGTAAATCAATATCATAATTTGAATTTCTTCCTCTCAATACGAATCTTTCAATAAATTTATATAACAATTTGTCAGAATTAAATAATTCATTTAATAAATTTATATCGTTTTGACTTGTTTTTTTGTACTCATTTACACTTTTTCTATTAGTTCCTTTTCCATTAATTGTTCCATCTGCATAATGATATTTTAAATACAATATAATATATTCTCTTGAAACATTATTTTTGATTAAAAAATTAACAAACTCACTAATGGGTTCCATATGTACAGAATTCTTATCACCTATTTTTAAGCTAACTCTTTTTTGTACATTTTTTATTGTTATAAAAATATCTGTTTTTTCAGGCTTTTGATTTTTAGTACAATATACTATATCATCTTTGGTAATATTTTCAAAAAGATCAAAAAGCATTTCTTGAAATAGCAAATTTAATTCTCCTACTCTTTTATTATCAATATAATTAACAAATATAATTTCATTTTTTACTCCTTTATTTATCATGATAATTATCACCTCATAAATATTATTATTCATAAATTATTGAAATCCTTTTTTTAAAATACATATTGATAAATTTAAACAAATAAACTCAAACTATTATAGTTTGAGTTTATTTTATTACTTACAATAATTTACTATATTATCTTCATCATAAGATTGGTTTTTCATTACTTTATAATATTCATTTTTAGTATCTCTATCACATCTAACAACATCATAGAATGGTGTATCATAATAAATTGTTGTTTCAGCTGTAATTGTATATATTGAAAATCTTGGTGCTTGTTTTACATTAACTACACTTATATAATCAATAATAAATAACATAGAAACAAATAAGATGAAATAACCAAAATTAAATATTAATCTCTTTAAATGAGTTAATTTAATAGTAAATCTAGAAATACCTATTAAAGATATTATACATCCAAATACTGAATATATACTTCCCCAACTACTTTCACTTGGAAATATAGTCATTGCTATTATAGAAATCATTATTCCAAATACAATTAATATAATACCAATTAAACTATTTTTTTCTGATACTTTTTTATTTGTATAATCAATTGTACTAATAATATTTTCTTCTAATTTTTCTTGATATTTATCTTTTTCTACTCTTTCTCCACTTATTAAATCATTAATTGAAATATCTAATATTTCATATAATGGTTTAAATAAAGATAAATCTGGCATATTTCTTCCATTCTCCCAATTACTAATTGATTTATCAGTAACTCCTAATTTTTCAGCTAATTCTGATTGCGTTAGTTTTTTTGTCTTTCGACATTCAAAAATAAATTTACCAATTCTTTCTTGATTCATAATAATCTCTCCCTTTCATGTCTCATTATGCACTATTTCAATATAATTTAACAGGAAACGTTACTAGAGTTATTAACTCTAGATATGCTGTATAAATATTATAATATTATTTCATTATTTTCTTCTGCAACTGCAGAATTATTAAATAATTGTTTTGCTTCTTCTAAATATAATTGCTTCTCTTCTTCTGGCCAAAAATGTGTTAGTAATAACTTCTTAACATTAGCTGATTTTGCTAACATAGCAGCATCATATGCAGTCATATGCATATGATTATTACTATTATGTTTCTTCAAAAAACTACTTTCGCAAATTAGTAAATCAGCATCTTTACAAAACTCTATTAATTTTTCAAAATTAGTAGTACCAATATCAGATGTATAAACAATTTTAAAATCTTCGTTTTCTAATTTAACCATAAAAGATTCTATCATATGAGATTTATTATCTTCAAAAGTTATTTTTAAATCTTCAATATTATAAGAATAATTATTTATTATATTTATATATTCTGCATAACTCTCCTTAGTAGAAGTAATTGATTCTTTATGAAAGTTAATATCATTATTAGGTAACATAATTTTAATTTTATTATTAAGCATTCCTAAATTATGATAAACATATGATGCTAATTGAATAGACCCAATATCACTAAAGTGATCTTGATGATAATGAGTAATAACGACATTTAAATTTTCTAAATCATTAGGAAAATTTAAAAATCTTGTTATTCCATTTCCACAGTCTAAAAGTATTTTTTGATCATTATATTTAATTAGGAAACCTGGACAATTCATATTATTTTTAGGATATGGTGATATTGTTCCAAGAGGAATAATTACTATTTTATTCATTTTATCAAGCTCCTTATAAATATATTATATCTCATTATTAATATTGAGCAAATAAAAAAGATCAACTATGATCTTTTTTATAAATTTACTATGCTGTAATTGAGCCTACTATAGTAACAGTTGTTATTCCATTTCCTAAAGAAGTTGCAGCTGGTACTGAAATAGTTTTTGTAGTAGATGTTGGTAATATTAATAAATTATCTGCACTTAAAGAATAATCTGTTGTATCAAAAGTAGTTTGTACTCCATTTGTTTCTGATGTTACAGTTTGAATTACAAAATTTTCTGGAAGATTATCTCTAACAACTACATTAGTAGCAGTTATATTACCAGAATTTTCTAATCTAAATGTATATGTTAATGTATCTCCTACTGAAATGTTTTCTTTATCTACACTTTTTGTAATTCTTACATCAGCATAATTAGCTTTTGGAATAGTTAAACTAGGTGTTGGAGTAACAGTTATTGTAGTACCTGAGGCAGAAGTTTCATGACCTACAACAGCTGCTTCATTAGTTATTTCTGTTATAGTACTATCTATATCATTAATAACTTTTGCTACATATGAGAATACTACTACTTCTCCTGCTTCTAATGGATCAGGAATAGTTAAAGTAAGTGGTGCTTCACTAGTAGGAGTTACGCTAGTAAAAACTCCATTTCTTAGCATTCTTGCACTGTTTGCAATATATGTTAATAATCTAGTTGTATTACCTCCTAAATTATCTTGTATTGAAACTGCATATAATGGATCAGTACCTGTGTTTTCTACTCTCACATTAAAAGTAATATTTTCTCCTGGCCTCCATGTGCTATTATTAGATGTTTTGCTTGCTATCAAACTAAATGTTTCCTCTAAATTTGTTACTGCTGTATTTGAAGCAGCAGTATCAGTTATAGAACCATATTTATATGATATATTTGCCGAATTATTAATTGTAATTGCCATATTCTTTCTCCTTTCATAATAATGAATATATTTTCATTCAAAATAATATATGTTTTTATAATAATTGGAGTCACTATAAATATCACAAAGATAATAAAAAAAGAGAATATTATTCTCTTTTATTTTACTAATACTTTGCTCTTTTCTTTTTCATATGGAGTAAATTCTAAATCAAAATATGTATAATAATTACCACCTTTTGAAATACTTAAATACTCATTAATTTTATTATTTGCTAAAGAAGAAATATCACTAATTCTTTTATTTTCTTTGTCATCTAATACTAGAGGATTTACATATCTAGTCTTTACTTTAACATTAATACAATATTTATCATCTATATATTTATTACTAGTATGTGTCTCAGTAATTTTTTGAAATTTTTTAAATGTGTTAGATAAATACTTATCTTCACAATTTAAAAATCTATCAATAACTTCTTCTTCTGATAACTTATATAAATCATCTATAGTTAAATATCCTGCATTATTCATAGATTTACACATATCAGCTAGAAATTGCATTACTGTTCTATCATTATCACTAACCCATTGTGGCCATATTTTTGAAAGTGTACTAACATAGTTTTCACATATATTTTTATCTTTAAAAGTTAATTCATCTATTCCGTCTTCATTTTTAGATACTATTATATTATTATATACTTTTCTTATTTCTGGTAATTCCCATATTCTATAAAATGTTAATCCACTAGAGAAAGAGTATTCAAATCTATCAGCTGATAATTTTGGAGTATCATTATCCGCAATTGGATATATCTTATAATCATCTACTTCTTCTACCTTAATATTATCTCTTTTTAAAAGGGCCATTATTTCTTTAGAATTCTTAATCATATCAGTTGTTCTTTCTTCAGTTGATTCTTGTTTTTCTGAATCGCCATTCATAAAGTCTATACAGTGTTTAAAAGTTGGAGTAGCTATATCATGAAATAATCCTGCTAGTGTTTGTTTTTTATCATGTGTGAAATTCCATATTATAAGTGCAACTCCTACACTATGATCCAAATTGGAATACCAGTAATTTATATTAAAAATACTTGAGTAATCCATACCACAACTTATACTAATATTATCTATTCTTTTCATTTCTTTAGTATTAATATAATCCAACAACCATTCTGGAAAATTTGGTGATAAAATACTAAAATATTCTTTTACTTCTTCATTTAAACTTTCATAATAATTCATAGTTGTACCCCCATATTAATTTTAGTCATTATCCCTTTTATGCATTCTTTTTACTTTATGTTCATAATTAATATCATTTGCAATCCATATTAAACCTAGTTTATTTACTGGTTGTCCACTTAATTCTGGAAAACATTCATCAAATTCTTGTAATTCTACTATGCAAGGTAAAATAGGTTCTTCCTGCTTTATTTCTGCTAAATCAACAATTATTCCTGTACATAATTCTCTATACTTAGTGTCATTATCTTTTATTATTCTTTCAAAAATATATTTTTGTTTTGTTGTTTTAACTTTATTTTCTTTATCTAGAACATTTATCATTTGTAATTTGCCAATTACTAAATCTTTTGTTGCATATGTATCTTTCATTTTATAGTTACTTTTTTCAAACACTATACTCACCTCTTGTATCAATTATTATAGCATAAAAAAAGCATATTGCTATGCTTATTTATTATAAACTAAGTTTTTCCATTCAATAGAACTTACTTTATCTTCTTCATCAAATCTTATTGTATAACTTCTATAAACTTCATCAGATTCATATTTATATGTTGTATAAGAAGTTCCTTCATAAGTAGATGATGGCTTACCAAATACTTTTTCTACTTGTGCTTTTGTAGAGTTTAATTTTATACCACCATAAACTTCTATAGCTAAAGCATTTTCATCTTTTTTAGCGTCAACATAAGAGATACTAAATCCACCTATTTCTGAATCACTAATTGAAACATCTGTTTTCTTTCCATTATATGGAGTTACGCTAAATACAGATCTATTATCACTATTAACCATATGTCCTGCACCTATCATATATTTTCCAGCTGGAATTGTTTCATCTTCTTCAGTTGATTTTAAATCAAAACCTTCTTTTGAAATTGTAGATAGTTTTGCTCCAGCATAAATTTTCTTACCATCGATTGAGAAGAAATATGATTTATTATTATTAATATAATCAGTCTTTGTTTCTTTTTCTTCTTTTACTTCTTTATCCTTTTTAGAATCTTTATCTGTTGCTTTTTCGCTTCCACATCCTGTTAGTGTTAAGGCAACTAACATAACCATAATTAAACTTAAAAACTTTTTCATTCTTACTCTCCTCCTACTTAAATAGTATATCATATATATATTAATTTTGATTCTTAATTTTTAAAATAAATTCAAAAATTCTATTCTAAATCATAGCAAATAAAAAAGAAGATAAATCTTCTTAATTATTAACTTCAATATCTCCACAACTATTTTTAATTGTTAGAACTACTTTAGCTTTTCTTTCATTATTATTAATATCTACATCACCTAAACTAGTTTTAGCATCTATATAAATTTCATTAGTATCGCCTATTTTAATATCACCTAAATTATCATTTATAGAACTATCTTTAGTTAAATTTATAGATTTAATGTTGATATCGCCACAATCATTATTGGCTTTTATATATCCAGATAATTTATTAATTTTAATATCTCCATATTTATTAACTACTTTAATATTCTTTGTTTCTTCAACACTAACATCACCGCAGTCTTCATTAATAGTTATTTTATTAACTTTACCTACTGTAATATCTCCATATTTATTAACAATATTAGCTTTTGAAGCATCTTTCATTTTAATATCGCCACAATCTTCTTTAATATCAAAAGTAGCTTCTTTAAAATTATCTATATAAATATCTCCATAATCATTATTAATATTAATGTTTTTATCATAACTACTTGGTAAATATACTACTATCTTATCACTTTTAACATTAAAACATAAGAAAGTACATTTACCTTTAGTTATTTCTATTTCTAATTCATCATCTTTTTCATCTACTGAGTATTGATCTTTTTTACTATAGATAACAACTTTTACTTTATCATCTGTAGAATTTTTAAATTCTACATCTCCCATAACACTCTTAACATTTATTAAATTATAATTATTATCAAAAGTTTCTTCATAAACTTTTTCATTTATTCCTGTAAAACCTATATTAAAATTCCAAGAAGAATGATGATCACCTAAGAAGAAAAACATTCCTCCTAATAATACAACAATTAAAATTCCTAATACTACTATTAATGTAATAATATAATTCTTATTTTTCATTTTTACCATCCTTTAATGTAAATATTAATTTTACTATTTCTTGTAATAAACCACATACTACCCATAATATCCATGTTATATGCCAAGCCATTGTAGTAAAACTAATTACTAAATAAATTACTAATATAACTATTGAAATTATACTATTAATTTGTTTTACAACTATGTTTTCTTCTTTCTTTTCTTTTTCTTCTTTTTCATGAGTCTTATATACCATACAAGTATATATCATTACACCAGTTGCTAATCCACATATTAATAAGAATATTGCAGTACCTAGTATTGCATCAGTAATTTCAAGTGGTATAGCAGTCATTATCCAAGCTACTGCTACAAAGTATAAGAATATACCTATACATATTCCTCTTGCTTTTTTAACTTTAACATCTTTCATATCAGTAGTTATTGATTTTTTTTCTTCTTTAATATCATTAACTAATTGATCTGCTGTGATATTATATAACTCACATAATGGAGCTATTTTATCAAAATCTGGAGTACTTTGATCAGTTTCCCATTTTGATACTGTTTGTCTTGTAACATTTAATTTGTCTGCTACTTCTTCTTGTGATAAATTTTTTGCTTTTCTTAATTCAAAAAGTCTTTGCCCTAAATTCATTCTTTCTTTCACCTCGATAAAATTATATCTATTTTTTTAGTTGCGTTCTATCAATTCTACTTGGAAATTTGTCAACTACAACTAACATTACTCCAATTATAACACAAAAAAGTAATTCTTTTTAAGAATTACTCATCTTTAAATATTTTTACTAATATTTTTTTTGTTATTTCATCCATGTAAAACATTACCATAACTGATACTATACAAATTAAAGCTTGATATAATGAAATATCACATATATTAAATAATACTTTAATTGGTGTAACAAATATTATTATTTGAATAAATATTAATATTAGCATTGATATATTTAAATACTTATTATTAAATAAATTTTTATTAATAATATTTTTCTTTAAATTTCGGCAAGTAAATGAGAATACTAATTCTGTCATTACTAATGTTAAGAAAGCCATTGTACTTGCTACTTCATTATTATAATAATTTAACGAAATAAAATATATTGAACTTATACAAATTGTTTTAAATAATGCTGATAAAGATATTTTTGATATTAAGAATGGAGTAAAGAATGTTCCATCATTCTTTCTTGCTTTTCTTTTCATTACATTATCATCTTCTTTTTCAAAAGCTAAAGCAATTGCTGGAAGTGAATCTGTAATTAGATTAATATATAATAATTGTATTGGAACAAATACTTCTAAACCAAATATCATTGCTAAAAATACTACAAATACTTCTGCAATATTACCAGTAAGTAAGAATACTAAAACATTTCTTATATTATCAAATATTCTTCTTCCTTCTTTTACTGCAGCTACTATAGTAGAAAAACTATCATCAGATAATATTACATCTGATACATTTTTAGATACTTCCGTACCTGTAATACCCATTCCTAAACCTATATTAGCTTGTTTTAATGCTGGAGCATCATTTACCCCATCACCTGTCATTGCAACTACTTTATTATTATTTTTCCATGCATTTATAATAGCAAGTTTATGAGTAGGACTTACTCTTGCATATACAGTATATTTCTTTACTTCTTCTTTAAGTTCTTCTTCAGTTAGATCATCTAAATCAGGTCCAAGAATAGCTTCTTCTTCATTTTCTAATATGCCAATTTCTTTTGCAATAGCACAAGCAGTTTTTAAACTATCGCCTGTTATCATGATTGGTTTAATATTAGCATTCTTACACATCATAATAGATTCTTTTACATCTTCTCTTGGTGGATCTATCATTGAAGTCATTCCTACAAATATTAAGTCATTTTCTAAATCATTATCAAGAATATATCTTTTTTCTATCATTTTATAAGCAAATGCTAAAACACGATATGATTTATTTGATTCCATCATTTCAACATTCTTTAATTTTCTTTTTTTAGTTTCAGTTAATTTTACTATTTCTCCATTTTCTAACACTTTACTACAATGGTCAATAATAGAATCAAAACTACCCTTTGATAATATCTTATATTCATTACCAAATTTATTAATTGTTGACATTATTTTTCTATCTGAATCAAATGGCAATTCATCTACTCTTTTATGTCTCTCTTGATGTTTTTCTACATCAATATATTTTTTAGTAAAATCTAATAATGCTATTTCAGTAGGATCACCTATATATTCATTTTTATTATCATATACATCATTATTTAAAATCATAATGTCATATAAAATATTATCTTCATTTAAAAAGTTTTTAGAATATAATTTATTATCAAAATATATCTCTCTTATAGTCATCTTATTTTGTGTAATTGTTCCAGTTTTATCAGAGC
>Ga0116152_10003901_pt1 | contig 11866 bp, 6 predicted proteins | sample AD_UKC119_MetaG_FD_89894 | JGI IMG/M metagenome (GOLD analysis project Ga0116152, IMG submission 89894) | Active sludge microbial communities of municipal wastewater-treating anaerobic digesters from Hong Kong - AD_UKC119_MetaG | ecosystem: Engineered > Bioreactor > Anaerobic > Digestate...
CCGACCATGGATGAAGCGCCCGGAGACGCCTTCAGCCTGATTCGTAGATAGCCCTCCTGCGGATACTCCCGCAGACAGTCCCGGAGATGTTCTCTCCGGCCCCATCCCGTTCTCACGCCTGAAAACGGAATTCGGCGGAATTGCCCCGGACGAAGATCGTCGCCTGCCGGCTCCCATCGTCCTCATCGCTTCCGCGCCTCTATCGTAATTGTGTGTTATATTACCATTCATTTATCCTCTTTGCAATAGGCGAATCGGAAAAAGTATGGGCGGAAACAGGCCGATTGCTGACAAAATCCACAAAAGGATTTACAAAAGAGGCGAATTGAAGTAAAATAACTCGCATCTTATCTTCCGGCACAGCGCCGGAAACGGAAGGGGGGCACCATCATGCGCGAGACGCTCCGGCGCCACCGGCGCGCGCTGCATCAGATCCCGGAACTGGGTCACGACCTGCCCGAGACGGCGGCCTACGTCAGGGGCGCCCTGGAAAAACTGCCCTGCACGGTCTTTTCTCCCGTGCCGAACGCGGTCTGCGCTTTCTTTGATGCGGGGAAAAAGGACGCCGTCGCCTTCCGGGCGGACATGGACGCGCTGCCCATCGCGGAGAAGTCGGCCTGCAGTTTTGCCTCCCGTCATCCCGGGAGGATGCACGCCTGCGGGCACGACGGGCACATGGCCATGCTTCTGGGCCTCGCCGAGCGCATCCCGGCGCTTCTGGAAATGCTGCCGAACAATGTGTTGCTCATCTTCCAGCCGGCGGAAGAGACCGACGGCGGCGCCCGCCTTATCTGCGAAACGGGGCTTCTGGAGCGTTATCACGTTCTGCGCGTCTTCGGCCTGCATCTTTGGCCGGGCCTTCCGGCGGGAAAACTCTTCACGCGGCCGGACGCGCTCATGGCGAAGAGCAGCGAGGTTGACGTGGAGATCGCCGGGAAAAGCGCGCATATCTCCCGCGCCGGCGAGGGGGCGGACGCGCTTTATGCCGGCGCCGCATTCCTCTGCCGCGTATACGAGTTCTCCCGGCGCCTCGCTTCGGAGGGAACACCGCACCTGCTCAAATTCGGCCTGCTGGAGAGCGGCACCGTGCGTAACGCCCTCTCGGCACATACGGTCCTCCGGGGCAGCCTGCGCGTCTTTTCGCCGGAGGGGTTTTCCGCCCTGCGCGGCGGGATGCGGGAAATCGCCGACGGATTGGAGCGCGAGACGGGCTGTGTGTTCACCGTCTCATTGAGCGAGGGCTATCCCGCCGTGGTGAACGACCCCGCGCTCTGGACACACGTCCGGGCGGTGCTCGGCGCGGACGCGCCGCGGGAGCTCCCGGAGCCCGTTACGGCAGGGGAGGACTTCTCGTTTTATCAGCAGCGCGTGCCGGGGCTCTTCGCCTTTCTCGGCGTCGGGCCGGGCGAGCCGCTCCACTCGGCCGCCTTCGCCTTCGACGAGGACGTGCTTCAAAGCGGGCTGGACTACTACGAAAAACTGCTCCGGATGGAGTAAAGAGAGGCCGCAGCCAAAGGCTGCGGCCTCTCTTTACTGTCTGCAGATGCGTGCCGGCATCACAGCGTCCTGATAAAGCGCTCCAGCCGGTCCATGCCCTCGTGGAGCGTCTCGTCGCCGTAGCAGTAGGAGAGACGGATGAACCCCTCCGTGCCGAAGCAGCTGCCCGGCACCGCCGCGAGCAGTCCCTCGCGGATCATCCGCGCGCAGAAATCGGCCGAGGAAAGGCCGAAGCGCGCGACGGAGGGAAAGATATAAAACGCGCCCTCTGGTTTCTGCACCTCCAGCCCCATCGCGCAAAGCCGCCCGTACACATAGTCCCGCCGCGCGCGGTAGGTTTCCCGCATGGCGTCCGTGGAGGTCCCCAGCGCCGTGACGCAGGCGTCCTGGATGAAGGAGTTGACGGACACGACCGCGTACTGGTGCACCTTCTCCAGCTGCGCCTTCACGGGCTCGTCCGCCAGAAGGTAGCCGACGCGCCAGCCGGTCATGGCGTAGGGTTTGGAAAAGCTCTGGATGACGATGAGCTTCTCCCGCAGTTCCTTCCGGCCGGATAGGGTGGGGTAGTCGTCCGTGTAGAGAAGGTCGCGGTAGACTTCGTCGCTGAGCAGAAAAATATTCCGCTCCAGGACGGCGTCGCGCACGGTGCGCAGAGAGGCCTCGCTTAAAATGCAGCCGGTTGGGTTGTTGGGGGAGTTGACGAAGATCGCCTTCGTACGCGGAGAGAGGGCGGCGGCAAGGCGCTCTTCCGTGATCTGAAAGCCGTCCGGCGCGGTGTCGAGCGGCACGCACACGCCGCGGCACAGGCGGATAACGGCCTCGTAGAGCGGAAAGGCCGGCATGGGGACGATCACCTCGTCTCCGGGTTCCAGGATGCCGAAGAGCGCGGTGAAGATCGCCTCGGTCGCCCCTACGGTGACGATGACTTCGTCCGGGGAATAGCGAAGGACGTGATGCGCGGCCTCAAAGTCCGCGATGGCGCGCCGGAGATACGGCTCGCCGTTTCCCTCCGGATAGTGGGTTTTGTCTGCGTCGAGCGCGGCCTTTGCCGCGTCCTTGACGGGATCGCTCGTCGGGAAATCCGGCTCGCCGATGGTGAGAAAGATGCAGCCGGGCGTCTCGCGCGCCAGACGGGTGAATTCGCGGATGGTGCTCTTCTCGATGGGGAAAAGAGCCGGATTCATATGTTCGACCATGTCAGTTTCTCCTTTCAATGCCGGCCGCGCAGACGGCTTCGGCGCATTTGATGCCGTCCACTGCGGCGGATACGATCCCGCCGGCGTAGCCGGCTCCCTCGCCGCAGGGGTAGAGTCCGCCGAGGCGGCTCTGGAAGGTTTCCCGGTCCCGGACGATGCGCACCGGCGAGCTGCTGCGCGTCTCCACGCCCGTGAGGAGCGCGTCCGGATCGTCAAAGCCCGCGAGCTTTTTCCCGAAGAGCGGAAGCGCGGCGCGCAGGGTATCCGTCACATAACCGAGCAGCGCGGGGGAAAGATCGGTCGGCGTGACGCCGGGACGGTAGGTCGGCTTCACCGTGCCGACGCCCGTGGAGGGGACGCCTGCGAGGAAGTCCTCCGCGCGCTGCACCGGCGCTCGGTATCCGCCGCCGCCCAGAAGGTAGGCGGCCTCCTCCCATTTCTGCTGGAAGCGTGCGCCGGCGAGGGGGTCCGCGCTTCCGAAATCCGACCCCGAGACGCCCACGAGGAAACCGCCGTTGCAGTTGATGCCGTCGCGCGCGCGATAGCTCATGCCGTTCGTGACGAGCCGTCCCTCCTCCGAAGCGGCGGCCACGACGAGGCCGCCGGGGCAGACGCAGAAGGTGTAGGCCGAACGTCCGTCCGGCAGATGGCAGACGAGTTTGTAATCGGGGGGAGGGAGCCGCCCGGCCGCCGCGCCGTACTGCGCGGCGGAGATGGTCTTCTGCAGATGCTCGATGCGGACCCCGACGGCGAACGGCTTCTGCTCGAGAGGGACGCCTGCCGAGGCGAGCATCCCGAAGGTGTCCCTGGCGCTGTGGCCGACGGCGAGGACCGCCTGCCGCGCCGGAAAAACACGCCGCGCGCCGGAAGCATCCTCGCAGAGGACGCCGGAGATGCCGGAACCGTCCGTCTCAAACCCGATAAGGCGCGTGTTGTATCGGATCTCACAGCCCAGGCGGAGGAGTTCCCCGCGCATATGCGCGACCACGGCGCGCAGGATGTCCGTTCCGATATGGGGCTTGTGGCGGCAGAGGATATCGTCCGGCGCGCCGAACTCCACGAAACGCTCCAGCACGAAGCGGATACGGCCGTCGCCGATGCCGGTTGTGAGCTTCCCGTCGGAGAAAGCGCCCGCGCCGCCCTCGCCGAACTGAACGTTCGTGCGCGTGTCGAGGATACCGGTGTCCCAGAAGCGCCCGACGGCCGCCGCGCGCTCTTCGACCGGCGCGCCGCGCTCCAGAATGAGCGGGGCCGTGCCCGCCCGCGCGAGCGTCAGCGCCGCGAAGAGACCGGCCGGACCCATGCCTACCACCACGGGCCGGGAGGGGAGATGCGCGCCGGAAAAGGGGAATGCGTATTCTGTATCCGTGACGGCGGAAACGCGCGGGTCCCGGACGCGCCGAAGCAGGCTCGGCTCGTTTTCAAGACTTATGTTAACCGAATAGACGTAGTGCACGTCGTTTTTCCTGCGCGCGTCGATGGACTCCCGGGCGATGGAAAAGGACAGAAACGAAGCCTGCGGCACGCCGAGAAGCGCGGCTGCGCGCTCGCGCAGCCGCGCCTCGTCGCCGCCGGGCGCGAGCTTCAGACCGGAAATTCGAAGCATAACGTTGCCTCCCTTGTTTGCTGCGGCGGCCGCAAATCGGCCGCGATGCCGTGCGCCCGTCTTCCGGCCGCCATACGGAAAAAGGCAAATGGCATAGTGCAAGTAAGATACAATAATCATACCCGTTTTGCAGTTTTTATGCCATATTGGGGATTTTACTATATTATGCAAAGAATTCCCAAAATTTTTGTAAAAGTTTTACGAAAACCTTGTATTTGAACGACAAAATTGGTACGCTATACCTATCTTAATTCATGAGGAGGAATGATTTGTTATGAGACGCAGGTCAATAAGCATGATTCTTGTTTTGCTCCTGGCTTTTTCCCTGTTCGTTCCCGCCATGGCGGACGAGCCCGCCGACATGGCCGGTAAGCTCGTCATCCTGCACACAAACGATGTCCACGCGCGCGTGAACGACAACCTCGGCTACGCGGCTGTCGCCGCCCGGAAGGCAGAGCTCGAGGCGCAGGGGGCGGCCGTGCTTCTTCTGGACGCGGGCGACGCGCTCCATGGCAAGCCGGTGGCCGTGGCGTTCGGCGGTGAATCCATTGTGGACCTCATGAACGCGACCGGTTACGACGCCATGGCGCCCGGAAACCACGACTTCAACTACGGATACGAAGCGCTTTTATCCCTCTCCGGGGAGATGGACTTTCCGCTCCTCGCGGCGAACATCACGTATACCGACACCGGAGAGCTGGTCTTTCAGCCAAACATGACCGTAACCGCGGGCGGATATAAGATCGGCATCTTCGGCCTTGCCACCGTGGAGACGGAGACCAAGACCAATCCGAATAACGTCAGGGGGCTCTCCTTCGCCGAGGGCGACGCGCTTTACGCCTGCGCGCAGGCTCAGGTGGACGAGCTCCTGGCGGAGGGCTGCGACATCGTCATTGCGCTGGGCCACCTGGGCGTTGACGCGGGCAGCGCTCCCAACCGTTCCACCGACGTGATCGGGCACGTCACCGGAATCGACGTTTTCATCGACGGTCACAGCCACACGGAGATCGATGAGACGATCGGAACGACGCTCCTGGCCTCCACCGGGACGGAGCTGAAAAACATCGGCGAGATCGTCTACGACGGCACGTCCTTCACCGGAACCCTCAACAGCACTTACGAAGGCCGCGACGAGACCGTAAAGGCGCTTGCCGAGCAGTACGTCGCCCAGGTCGCCGACCTTTACGGCGAAACGATCGGCGCGACGAGCGTCCTCTTAAACGGCGAGCGCGCGCCCGGTAACCGCACCGAGGAGACGAATCTCGGCGACCTGGCCACGGACGCCATGATCTACGCCGCGGAGAAAGCCAACTACGACGTGGACGCGGCCGTGACGAACGGCGGCGGCATCCGCACGTCCGTGCCGGTCGGCGATATCACGAAGTACGACCTTGTGAACGTCTTCCCGTTCGGCAACCAGGTCGTCGTTTTCGATGTGCCCGGCTCGGTGCTGCTCTCCGTGCTCGAGGCAAACACCATGGGGACCCCGGACGCCGCCGAGGGCGGATTCCCGCAGGTCTCCGGCATGACCTACACCATCGATACGACGAAGACCGAAAACCGCGTCACCATCCAGACTGTCGGCGGCGCGGCCTTTGATCCGAACGCGACCTACAGCATCGCAACGAACGACTTCCTCGCCGTCGGCGGGGACAAGTACGCCGCCTTTGCCGACTATTACAAGGGCGTCATGTCCGGCATCAACCTGGAGGATGCGATGATCGACTACATCCAGACCGCGCTGGGAGGGACGGTCGGCGCCGCTTACGCCGCGCCGCAGGGCCGCATCACCGTCCTGACCGAGGCCGCCGTGACGGAGCCTGAGCCTGAAGTGCCCGTCGAGACTCCGTCGGCCGAGGATACCTATACGGTCGTCCGCGGCGACTCCCTCTGGAAGATCGCCAGGATCTGCCTGGGCAGGGGCAGCCGCTGGGGCGAGATCTATGCGCTCAACAGGGACGTCGTCGGCGGAAACCCGGGCCTCATTTATCCGGGCCAGATACTGAAGCTTCCCGCCGCGTAACAATACGGCAAAGCCGCCGCCCGGGGGGAACCCCCCGGGCGGCTCTTCTTTGAAAGACTTATTCGTTCTCGATCTGCAGGGCGTCGTAGCCCGTTTCGCCCGTGCGGATGCGCACGACGTCCTCCACGTCGTAGAGGAAGATCTTGCCGTCGCCGATGTTGCCCGTATAGAGCGCGCGGCGCGCCGCCGCGACGACGTCCGCCACTGGGACCTTGGAGACGACGATGTCGACCTGCATCTTGGGAAGGAGCTGGATGCCGACCTCTACGCCGCGGTAGTACTTGCTTTTGCCCTTCTGCGTGCCGCAGCCGAGGACGTTGGAGACCGTCATTCCGGTCACGCCGATTTTGTCCATTTCCTCCTTGAGCGCTTCGAACTTGCTCTGGTTCATGAAGATCTGGACCTTGGTCAGCTTCGCGCCGGGCTTGGACTGCTTGACGAACGCGGGGACGGCCGTCTCCACGGCCACGGGGGTGGGAACGGAACCGGAGGCGATGGCGACCGAGGGGGTGGAACCGACGCAGACGAAGTCGGCGTAGCAGCTGGCCAGGCTGTGCTCGCTGCTGTCCAGGCCCTCGAGCTCCTCCTGCTCGCTCACGCGCAGGCCGACGACGGCCTTGATGATGTGAAACACGATGAACATTGTGACGGCGACCCAGGCCGCGACCGCGGCCACGCCGAGGATCTGCACGCCGAGTAGGTGCGCGCCGCCGCCGTGGACCAGGCCGTTTTCGGTGTCGAACACGCCGACGAGAATGGTGCCCAGGGCGCCGCAGACGCCGTGCACGGAGATGGCGCCCACGGGATCGTCGATCTTGACTTTCTGGTCGAGGAACTCGACGGCCAGGACGACGACGATGCCGGCGATAAGGCCGATGAGGGCCGCGCCGACGCCATCCACGTTCGCGCAGCCGGCGGTGATGGCCACGAGGCCCGCCAGGGCGCCGTTGAGCGTCATGGAGACGTCGGGCCGGCCGTTCTTGATCCAGGTGAAGATCATGGTCGAGTCGGCGGCGACGGCCGCGGCGATCGTCGTGGTGGCGAAGATGCGGGCCGCGTCGCCCGGCGTCGCGGCGGCGGCGCCGTTGAAGCCGTACCAGCAGAACCAGAGGATGAAGACACCGAGCGCCGCGAGGGTCAGGGAGTGGCCGGGGATGGCGTTGACCTTGGTCTTGCCGTTGGCCTGCTTGGTGTATTTCCCGATGCGCGGTCCGAGGATGGCAGCGCCGACGAGGGCCGCGACGCCGCCGCACATATGGACGGCGGTCGAACCGGCGAAGTCGATGAAGCCGAGGTTATAGAGCCAGCCGCCCGCGTTCCAGATCCAGTGGGCCTCGATGGGGTAGATGACCAGGCTGATGGCCACGCTGTAGACGCAGTAGGAGAGGAACTTGGTGCGCTCGGCCATGGCGCCGGAGACGATCGTCGCCGCGGTCGCGCAGAACACCAGGTTGAACATGAACATGGGCAGGTCCAAGTCCATAAAGCCGGTGAAGGGGTTCACGATCGAGCCGACGAAGCCGCCGACGCTGTCTCCCAAAAGCAGGCTGTAGCCCAGCACCCAGAAGGCGACCGTGCCGAGGCAGAAGTCCATGAGGTTCTTCATGATGATGTTGCCGGCGTTCTTCGCCCTGGTCAGACCGGTCTCCACCATGGCGAAGCCGCCCTGCATGAAGAAGACCAGCGCGACGCAGATCATCATCCAAAATAACGTGTACTCGCTGACTAAGAATTCCATTTTCATACCTCCACAAGTGTAAAAAATATGGCAAGGGTGCCGCGTTTTTTAAAACGCGACACCCTTGTCGACGCCGTTACTCGATATTCGTATATCCCATCAGGAAGCAGTCGGCTTCCGCCGCCGCGCGTTTTCCGTCCGCAATGGCGAGGACCACGAGGGAGGGCCCGTTTCGCATATCGCCTGCGGGAAAGAATTTTTCCGCATCATCCCCCGGCGGAACGGCGGGGGCGATGGGTTCCGGGGCGTCCGGCTGCCCCGCCGGCGGCTTCCGTTTGGAGCCGCAGGAGAGGATGATGCAGTCGTATTCCCGCGCGAGTGTCCCGGCGTCCGGGTCTTTGCCTGCCTCGACGCCCGTGCGGAAGCGTACGCCCTCGCGTTCCATGAGGTCAATGCGCCGCCGGACGATTTCCTTCGGAAGCTTTTTGTCCGGGATCCCGCCGAGGAGAAGGCCTCCCGGTTCCGCCTCACGCTCGAGGACGGTGACGAGGTGGCCTCTCCGATTGAGGTAATGCGCCGCCGTGAGCCCTGCGGGGCCGGACCCGACGACCGCCACGGTCTTGCCGGAGCGGGCGGCGGGCGGCTGAGGTTTCATCAGGCCGTTCTGGAAGGCGTACTCGATGATAAAAAGCTCGTTCTCGCGTACCGTCACCGGCTCGCCGCACAGCGCGCGGGTGCAGGCCATCTGACAGAAGGCCGGGCAGACCCTTCCGGTAAACTCCGGGAAACAGTTCGTTTTGAGGAGTCTGGAAAGCGCCTGCGTCGGGTTGCCGCGGCGCAGCATGTCGTTCCACTCCGGAATCAGGTTGTGGAGCGGACAGCCGAGCCGCTTGCCGTCAAAGACGATGCCGGACTGGCAGAAGGGGATGCCGCAGTCCAGACACCGCGCCGCCTGGCGGAAGCGCTCCGCCTCGGGGCCGCCCTGGGGAGGGCCGGCGCGGCTGCGTACCTGTTTTTCCATTCTACGCACCTCTTCTCAAAAAGGCTTCCAGCTCCGCCTGCTCGTGAGACAGGCCCCTCGCCTCAAGCTGCGCGATCGTCTCCAGCATGGCGCTGTAAGTATGGGGGATAATTTTTTTGAATTCCCCGATGTGCGACTCGAAGTCCTGAAGATATGCCTTCCCGCGGGGGGAGCCGGTGGCTTTGACGTGCGCCTCGAGCATCGCGCGGAGCTTCTGGATGTCCTGCGCCGCGCCGATGGGCTCGACGGATACGAGCGCCTTGTTGACGCGGAGATAGAGGTCGTGCGCCGTATCGAGGACATACGCGACGCCTCCCGACATGCCCGCCGCGAAGTTGCGCCCCGTCCGGCCCAGAATGAGGACGGTGCCGCCGGTCATGTACTCGCAGCCGTGGTCGCCCACGCCCTCCACGACGGCGACGGCGCCGGAATTGCGGACGCAGAAGCGTTCGCCGGCCATGCCGTTGATGTAGGCCTCGCCGCTCGTCGCGCCGTAGAGCGCGACGTTGCCGATGATGATGTTCTCGCCCGGGTCGAAACGGCTTTTCCTGTTCGGATAGACGGCGAGCTTCCCGCCGGAGAGGCCCTTGCCGAAGTAATCGTTCGCGTCGCCCTCCAGCGTGAGCGTAAGCCCTTTCGGGATGAAGGCGCCAAAGCTCTGCCCCGCGCCGCCGGTGCACTTGACGGTATAGGTGTCGTCTGGGAGAGAACCGCCGAAGCGCCGGGTGATTTCCGCGCCGAAGATGGTGCCGAATGTGCGGTCCGAACAGGAGACCTTCACCTCTGCGTGGCCGCCGTCCGGCGGGAGCTTCATGAGAATGCGCTCGTCCGGGGTTTTCCCGAGCGCGAAGTCGTAGACGCAGGCCGGGTCGAAGTGGGTCGTGCCGCCCTCCGCGCGCCGGAGGACCGCCGAGACGTCCACCATGGCCGCGCGCCGCGTGATCTGCCGGGGCCGCACGCGCAGGAGATCGGTGCGTCCCACAAGCTCGTCGACGCTCCGGACGCCGAGTCTGGCCATGATCCGGCGCAGGTCCTCCGCCACGAAGCGCATGAAATGAATCACATACTCGGGCTTGCCGGTAAAGTTTTTCCGCAACTCCGGGTTCTGGGTGGCGACGCCAAAGGGGCAGGTGTCCAGGTTGCACACGCGCATCATCCGGCAGCCGAGCGCCACGAGGGGCGCGGTCGCAAACCCGAATTCCTCCGCGCCGAGCATGCAGGCCACGGCCACGTCGCGCCCGGTCATGAGCTTGCCGTCCGTCTCGAGCCGCACGCGGGAGCGCAGGCCGCTCCGGATGAGCGTTTGATGCGCCTCGGCGAGCCCGAGCTCCCAGGGAAGCCCGGCGTTGTAGATGGAGTTCCGCGGCGCCGCGCCGGTCCCGCCGTCGTAACCGGAGATGAGAACCGTCTGCGCGCCGGCCTTCGCCACGCCCGCCGCGATGGTGCCGACGCCCGCCTCGCTCACGAGCTTGACGGAGATGTCGGCGTCCTTGTTGGCGTTCTTGAGGTCGTAGATGAGCTGCGAGAGGTCCTCGATGGAGTAGATGTCGTGGTGGGGCGGGGGAGAGATGAGCGAGACGCCCGGCGTGGAGTGGCGGGTCTTGGCGATCCAGGGCCAGACTTTGCTGCCGGGCAGATGCCCGCCCTCGCCGGGCTTTGCGCCCTGCGCCATCTTGATCTGGATCTCCGCGGCGCTTACGAGGTACTGCGAGGTGACGCCGAACCGGCCGGAGGCCACCTGCTTGATGGCGGAATTCCTGATGGTGCCCAGGCGCTCCGGCGTTTCGCCGCCCTCGCCGGAATTGGATTTCCCGCCGAGCGTGTTCATCGCCTCGGCGAGGCATTCGTGCGCCTCCTGGGAGAGGGAGCCGTAGGACATCGCGCCCGTCTTGAACCGCCTGACGATCGCTTCGACCGGCTCCACCTCCGCGATCGGGATGGGCGGCTGGACGCCGTAGGCAAATTCCAGAAGGCCGCGGAGCGTGTGCGGGATTCCCTCGTCGTCCACGAGGTCGGCGTACTTCCGGTAGGTTTCGTAGGAGCCGTCGTACACGGCTTTCTGCAGCGTGAGGATGGTCATGGGGTTATACATGTGGTCCTCGGCGCGCGCGCCGCTGCGGAGCTTGTGGAAGCCCGTGCTCTCCAGCGCCGGGTCGATGCCGAGGCCCATGGGGTCGAAGCCCAGATCGTGCCGCCAGACGACGGCCTCCGCGATTTCCTCCAGCCCAATGCCGCCCACGCGGCTGATCGTGTTGGTGAAATACTTGTCGATGACCTCCCGGCAGATGCCGACGGCCTCGAAGATCTGCGCGCTCTGATAGGACTGGATGGTGGAGATGCCCATTTTGGAGGCGATCTTAACCACGCCGTCGAGGATCGCGCTGTCGAATGCGTCCACCGCGGCGTAATAGTCGCGGTCCAGGAGCCCCTTTGCAATGAGCTCCCCGATGCATTCCTGCGCGAGGTAGGGATTGATCGCCTGCGCCCCGTAGCCGAGGAGGGCGGCGAAGTGGTGCACGTCGCGCGGCTCCGCGCTCTCGAGGACCACGGAGACGGCCGTGCGCTTCTTGGTGCGCACGAGATACTGCTGGAGCGCCGACACGGCGAGCAGGGAAGGGATCGCCGTGCGGTTCTCGTCGACGCCCCGGTCGGAAAGGACGAGAATGTTCGCCCCGGCCCGGTAGGCCTTGTCGCAGACGACGAAGAGCTTGTCGATCGCGCGCTCGAGCGAGGTGTTCTTGTAATAGAGGAGGGAAATGGTTGCGGATTTGAGACCCGGCCGGTCGAGTGCCTTGATCTTGAGAAGCGCGGCGCTCGTGAGGATGGGGCTGTCGAGCTGGAGAAC
>Ga0116152_10003904_pt1 | contig 11862 bp, 12 predicted proteins | sample AD_UKC119_MetaG_FD_89894 | JGI IMG/M metagenome (GOLD analysis project Ga0116152, IMG submission 89894) | Active sludge microbial communities of municipal wastewater-treating anaerobic digesters from Hong Kong - AD_UKC119_MetaG | ecosystem: Engineered > Bioreactor > Anaerobic > Digestate...
TGATGGTGCCTCCCTGTCCGAAGCCACTTTGTTTACCCTCGATGGCAGGCAACTGATGCAACAACAGCTGAGCGGCAATGCCATTGACCTCGGAAATCTGAAGACCGGAACTTACCTCCTCCGTCTGATTTCTGGCGGAAATGCTTCCGTATTGATAATTGTGAAGCAATAACAACGGATTGTTACCGTGAAAAGGTCTGCTTTGGCGGGCCTTTTTTTATATAATAGAATACAGTACAAACCAGTGAACCTTCCGGCCATGCCGGGATGCATGGACCAACCGGGCATCCATACGACAGAAACAAAAATGCCGGCAGAAATGCCGGCTTGTCTTATATTGCTCCCCTTTCTGTCAAAAGTTGCAACCACTCAGCAACTTTTTAATTTGTCCGCCACTTTTAATGTCGGATATCGTTTTATTATTCGACATAATCAGGTTTTCATGTCGGATCGAAAAAGAAAACCAGTCTTTCGGGACCATAAGCCCGGTAAGGTAGAAGAGGAATAATAAAACGGTATTCCTGCTTTTTTACCACGTTTAATGTACTTATTCTCAAAATGAGGGACTTCCTTTAGTATCTTTCATTATCTCTATATCAACATTTTAAACAAATCTACTTAATCAACATCACTTGATTTTTAGTAGGTTAAGTTCAATGCCCCGGTTTTTGGTTGCATCTGCCTGTATCTGTTTCGTACCTAGGGCAATTTCAAACGTTTTCCAATAAGCATCGGTAATCGTTATATCATTATTCACGTCCACCTTATTTTCAGAACAATATTGAAAAATGAGTATCACACTCATTGCCAGCAAAGGGAAGGTGACAAAAACAAGTCTCTTTTTCATAAGTACATAACAAAAACAGGCAACATTCTCTAATTATGTCTAGGTTGTTTAGTGACTGATATTTGACAGGCGTGTCAGTCTATTTAATAAAACTCTCGGTTTTTCTTCCGTGATTTTTCACTTTAATTGGCTTGATTGAGTCCAGGAAGATTCCAACCTTGCAGGCCCAGACAAAAGCAACCAGGAGCAAGCTAAAGAGTTTTCTTATCCGGTCTATGTCGGTCAAGTGTGTATCTTCGATGTTAAATCCGCTCGATTTTAGCGCCTTGAATGACGTTTCAATTTGCCATCGTTCTTTGTATAATGATTGCGCTTCATCAGGCTTGTTGAATGATACGATGATTTGCAGTTCCGGAATTCCTTCCTTGTTTTTGATTTTGGATGCGGATAAATAGCAAAACAGCCCGTTAATATGAACGATTCCATGGGAATACTCAAACTGGTTGATCTTTTGCCAGATGAATAACCAGGATGCTTTTATAAATGGCCCTTTCTTGGAATAGTTATCCAGAAATTTTCACGGATGTGTATGTGGTATCGGATGCGATTATCTTTAAGAAATCCCAGCCACTTACCCCCAATAAACTCTCTGTCAGCAAGCAGACAATCAATACTATCAATACCATACAAGTTGATAAAATGTTGCGTCAGCTCAATGCGTTCCAGGGTTTATGAATTGCCACGCTTATCCATCATTCGAAACATGATAGGAAATGCGACCCCTTGATAGACAATGGCAATAACAAGGATATTAATTTTGATTTTTCTGAACTTCCAATTAGTTCTATCAATTGCCAGGCGATATGGCGGTTGATATGGCAACATGGCGAATACGATACGTGCAATCAAATTTGGATCTAACATAAATTCAGACATGAAGCGTGGTATTCTACGCAATGATGAGTCAACCCTTACTACTGAATCAAAACTCGCTGCCAATTTCTCAAAACAAACTGTCTGAACTTCACAAAGGGCGCAAATTAATAAGCTAAAGAACTTAATTCGGGCCAAATTCATATTATCTCCGAATGTAATGTATACGATTGCAGTTAAAATACTGTTTTTACTCTCATTAATGGTGTTCATGTATCCAGATGAGTTTAGTGGAATATGTTCATGTAAGATGCTGAAAACCAGTATAATATATAATTTTTCGGGCAATAGTTTTCACCAGGTTATTAACACATTGCTTTGAATGTCATAATGTTGTAATTTTTCATGTACTAAGATCCAATATAATAAAGATGAATTTTGCGGTAAAGTCGATTGGCGATATTTTAGCGGTAAAATTCTTTTTCCGACGGCTAATTGATTTTGTTAGCTACACCTACAAATTTTAGTTATTCTTTTCCGGTGCTCATCGTATTAAAAATAATTTTATAACTTCGAAAATATTTCAGAAATGACGTAAGCATGAGAAAGATCATTCCATTATTGATGCTTCTGGCTTTAATTTCTTGCGAAGTATCTGTAAATAAGGACAAAAGCAGAAAAAAATCTGAAGGAGATACTGAGGAAAAGCATAGGGCGATTGTGTCAGTACGAAAAAGATTAGTTTACATTCTTCCATTAGGTGAAGTACCGTCTGAGTATATTGATCAGATAAAGTCAGCAGTTAAAATATTTTATGATTACGATTGTTCGGTACTTCCACAGGCAAAACCTTCTGAAGATATCATGGCTGCAAGCAAAACGAGGTTGGAAGCTTCTAAAATCCTTGCAAAATACAAATCAAAGGAGCAAAAGCTCATTATCACCGAAGAGGACATAGCCTTTAAATATGTGCAAAAAGGAATTGAGGAATATGGCATTATGGGTATGGGATATTATCCCGGAACCACTTCTGTGGTTTCCACATTCAGGCTGAAGAGGCAGCATGGAACAAGAGGGCCGCTTGTTCCGGCCCGGCTTTTTACTGAGCGACTGCAAAAAGTGACTTTACATGAGATAGGGCATAACCTTGGACTTGATCATTGCACAAACCACCCTGAATGCCTGATGAGTTCAGCCAATGGAACCATGAAACAAGTTGACCGGCAGAAAATGTGGTTGTGTGATAGTTGCAAAAAACTGTTAGAGATGAAAAACAGAAGTATTCATTAAAAACTCTGGTCATTATTATACAATTTTCTGGTTATGCTGGTCAGGGGGTTGAGTCTTAAAGCGAGACTGTTGGATATTCCGACATATAATCTTCGGCAATTCAACCGGGATAGTTTGAATAACTGATAATTGATGCTGATTTTTTCTCTCCGGGATTTTTTCCTCTCAGAATTTTCCTATATTATTGCAGCGGAATGAAATTACTACTTTATTCCGTGTGATCAATATAGTTTTATTGCCATTCTTCAGCCAGTATGCCGAGACCTTTCCCACACCATATAGTTTTAAGCCTGATCGCTTCAAGAGAGGCTAAAGACCTTGGAAAGATATACGGGGTGATTTGTGAAGCAATAACCTCAGATGATCGGGAATTGTTTGTTGAATTATTCCGGATTCCGGAATTGAGCGATCTTCCAGCCCTGATGCTTGAGCATTACCTTGCGCTTCAAGAATATGAAACGTGCGCGAAGATCAGTAAATTAATGGACGAGATTAGTCACTAAAAGTCAGGTACTGTGAAAAAACTGATATTTTTAATCGTTATAACTTTTTCATTGGCTTCAGCTTCTGCCCGGATCGGGGAGATAAATAAAGAAGGAAACCTTGCCCGCATTTATGATACCAGTGGCATCAATACCAGTAATTACAAGTTCCTGAATGCCGGTTGCTATGTAAAGAATGTTGCTGCAAGTGCAATCCTGGTTAAAGAAGGCAACCTCCCCCGGTACTATGATTTCAGGGGAAATTATGTGCGGAATACGAATGATTGAAACTCGTTTTGTTGCGATCATGTCATAATCGTTATTTTAACCACCTTTCTTAGAATTTCTATTTTATAACAATTTTTTTAACTTCTACATGACAGATTAGCTTTAGAAAATCGAAAAATGCTACTGAAGGGGCTGTGCCAAAATCAATCCAGTACATCTCGCATCCTTCTTGTTCTATGAAAGGGCCATCAAATTTGTGTAAAACATCTAAAAAAGAATTGGATGTTATTTTTCGGGGATAAAACCATTTAGAAATCCACATATCGATCAATCCTTTTACAGGATCGGCATTGGGGTAGAACTCAATATCACATGAAAACCAACAGAAAGAATTAAGTTCTATTGTGGTAGTATTGATTGTAAAAGAACATTGCGGGTACCTGGGGAAATCATCAAGCAGCCTATCAGATACAATATCATAGACAATCGGCCAGCAAAGAATATTCTCCTGCTTGGTTTCGCTTCTTACAATGGTTATATCCTGCCTGTATGATTTATTGAAGACTATATCATTGTTTAGCAAGTGGTTAAGGACATCTTTTGTGCCAGCATTTCCTTGCTCACAATCAGTTATAATTTTCCAATGCTCATTTGTTTTCTTTGTTCTTTTATTGTGAAAGTCTATTTTTTTTTGGCATTTCTTCAACTCACAGATCAAATAGTCGTAATAATGCTGTCGGGTGAGCCTGACACATTCAATGACACGAGAAGGCATTTCCGGTGAATGAAATTTATCCATGGTGAAACCTAAAGTGAATTTCTTTGGATTGTGGCTACTGCCATATATGGGGTGCAATCGAATGCGTGAATCAGGTTGTCGTACTCTTTAATCGTAGTGAATCCCAAATTTAACTGGTTAAAAACTTTTCCTTTTGTATAAAACTGGATATACTGATGTACCATGTAATTATCTTTCTCACAGCAAAGGTAGCCGTTGCACAACAACATTCTCAGGAGGAAGATTGTGACTGATATTCTGCATAACTCACCAGGACAAGGTTCCGTTGAGTCTGATTTTATTTTTATACAATGCTACCACCTGTGCCACATTGCTCAAAAAGCCTTTGATCAGGTCTGAAACGGCTTCAATATTGTTGAAAAAGACTCCTTTTTTGTTTATTTCCATTGATTTTACTTCAGAAATCACTTTTGGTGACTTAAAGTTCATGTATTTTTTCAGGTTATAGCACAGCGCTGCCATAAGAACATGCTTATTAGCCTGGTTTATGCCTCTGGTGTTCACCCGTTTCATATTCAGGAAGTTAATAAGGGTTCCCAACACAGGTTCAACGGTGCTGCTCCGGATCTTACTTATTTTTCTTGCATATTGCGTCTGCATCCGCTGGTGCATCCGGTCGTAATATGGTTTGTCGATGCTATCATCAAGTTTCTTGAAATCACTTTTACCAATGCAAGAGCTACGCAATGGACAATTTTTGCATTTGCTGTTGTCAGACCGATATACTCTTTTCTGGTATCCCTTTTTGTCTGTAAATATTCTGCGAAAAGGCAGGATGGTTTTGTTGCCACGGGTGCATTCATATTGGTCAAGATCCTTGTTGTAGATAAAGCCTTCACGCGTTGGTTTATACAGTCCAAAGTTGGGAATATATGCTTCTACGGCGTTCTCTTCGCAGTACCTGAGCGCTTCACCACTACTGTATCCGGTATCCGCTGCTATCTGTTCAATTCTTATCTCGTTTTCATTCAGATTTTCAATGGTTTGGTCAAGTATAGCAGGCAAACACTGGCTGTCTCTCTGATCGGCATGATCAGCCATTGCGCCGGTAATTACATGATGGGCATCGTCAACTGCTATTTGTCCATAGTAGTTAAGCTGGCGGGCCTTCCCGACCTTTACGCTGATGCGGGCATCCGGATCAGTAGGTGAATAGTGGGTGTGATTGCTCAGGTATCTGGGCCGGATTGGTTCACCAAAATCGTTCAGCTGTTTGGTGTTTTGATTGGAAGGCTGACCCTTGTATGCTTTTACCTTCCAGGCGTGGTGCTTATCAACAATTGCTTTTTTGGTTTTACTCACTCTATATTCCGAGCCTTCATCTAACTCATCCAGATACAGTCCGGCATCTTCAACTACTTCCTTTTCAACCAACGAATCCATGCTTGCGTTGGCTTTTATAAATGCAGAATCAATTGCCTGGCGTTTGCCCCGGACCATTCCTTTATGAACACACATACTTAACACTTTCCGGAATAATGCCAGAAACACCTCTTCGCCATACAACTGCCGGGTGCGGCTTATGGTACTATGCCATGGAAGCGTTTCATCAAGATCATACCGGATAAACAGCCTGACATCCAGGCAATTTCCGCAATACTCGATTAACCTGCGGTCGGAGTTTATATTGTTTAGATAACCAACCAGACATATCTTTATAAACACCACAGGGTCAATGGATTCCTGACCTTCATCACCATAATATTCAGCCGTTGCCTTATACAGAAATTCCAGATCCAGCACCTGATCAAGTTGTCTGTAATAATTATCTTTAGGCACCAGGTTATCGAGATGTAACTGGTACATTAGCTTTGGGTTGTATTCTTTTCGTCCTTGCATAACTTAAAGATACGGTATAAAAATATCTCATTCAATTGAATAACAGATATTTATAAACATTTTTCGGTTAATAACAGGTAAAGGGTGATTTTGTATATTCGTAGTTGTGCAACAAGCACAAAGGGTAAAACCATTTAAAGCATAGGACAGGCGCCTGTCATCGGGCTGATGCACCCATACAATTTTTTCCTGAACAGGTCTCATATCCACCTTAGCCTTTCTGATAACCGGGGATAGTTGAAAGTAATCAGGTTTCAGGTACAAGGTGTCACCATTCCCGAAGCAATAATGATAAAGTATTTCGGATGCTTCTGGTGAAACAAACAATCCACCAGCTATTATGGCAAGCACAGCGGTACGCCTTGGATTAAAAGCAACTATCAGGAAAACTATTGTAAAAATAATCAAGCCGGTTTTTGATTTATCTATCTTTTCCATCTGAAATTCAGATCAGCAACGACACCTAAGAAATCCGTAGCAGTAATAAAGAGATGTAATTTTATAATCATGAAGTGGCGTTTATTTTGACTGGGTATTGGGTTCAGGCACTTTCGTTTACATTCTGACATTTTGTTTATAAATCGACTAACCGGGAGGATTATCATCTCTTTCGTGTTCTGGCATCGCCGGACTTTCTACTTTTACTAAATAACGCCAAGAGGCATGAAGCTATAAATGCCCAGAACAATACAACACATTCAGTGGGCGCTGTGCCATTGAAGAGATGAGGTAAAAACTCTAAGAACCGGCCTAACATTCACTCCGGATTGTGTTTTGATAAAGAAAACCGACGAGCAATAGCCTGATTTGATTACACTAAATCATTGCAGATTGCAACCCCCAAATCGTGAGCTTCCTGGTAACTGCCGCCTCGGGTAAAGAACCTTCTGAAATAGATTTTTGTATTGATCCCGTGTAGTAGCTCTTTCCGTGCAACTCTGACTTGATGTTGTCCGTTCTGGATAGGAGTTATAAAATCGCCTGCAGTTAAGTGAAATAAGCCTTCGACAATATGATGTATATTCTGGCCGAGAACCAAGATATTTTCAGGACGCAATACAGCAAGTTTTTGATTTACCAAGTCAGCGATTTGACCATTTAAATCAAAGCGAGGATGGGTAGGAGAAGAAAGTGGAATTAGGGGCATATCAACTATTGCGTTTGTCAAAGAGTCCCAGTTGTTGCTTCTTAAATGGCCGTTGCCCAAAAATCCATTAGCCAAACAGTCAATATATCGCCAGTACCTGTTACTACCTCGAGCGTGTGGTGAAGGGACCTCTAATATACCTGGAAATACATGAAAATAATTCATTTGATAATTCAAATAATTTTCATGATTAACCTGGTGATCGCCATAAGTAGCTGAATCCCTATCAAATCCTTGTGGTACATCATTAAAGAAAAATCTATATTGTATAAAGAAATCTTCTAATCTTTTAAGAGGTTCCAGTGATATCAGAAGGATTTTAGTATTTGTAATTTCAAATTGAATATCACCATTTTCCCGAATTCTGTTAAATGAACCTAAAATCTGTAATGGCGGGAAAAGTTGATCGAAAAGATTGCAAGCATGATAGGCAGCAGGAGTATCAAGCAAATGAAAAGGAACACAATTCAGATTTAGGTAAGTTGCAGTCAATCCTTGTGTTTCCATCCAATGATTCCTGGCATCCATCCAGTTTTCAAATTCAGTATTAATGATAGCTCTCATCATTTTTAAATTTTTGTTTGAATTTTAACGGAAATAGCTTTCACAGACTAGACATCAATCACTCCTACATCTCTTAATTCTCTCCAATCTTCAAGGTCCTTTTCTCTTTGTGAAGAAAACTCTTTTTTATGGCTGATTACTAAAGCATTATCAAGGGTAACAGGGTTAGCATAACCTTTCTTCCAGTTTTTAAAGAAACTTGCTCCATATGCACCTGAATACCAGTATTTCTTAGGCCCTATAATAAAGGACGGGTCAAGTGTTTTCATTAAGCGCCGGTTAGGTTGAAGCAGATCAGCAGCCCCAAACCAATAATCATAATCTTGAATAATCAAACCAAAGGTTAATTTATTCCCAATTTTCACCTTCAACTCACTCAACAGTTCCAGGAAGGTTAGTGATTCATAGACAATATAGTAGAGGCAAATTTGCTTGCGTCGATGTAGTATATATCTTTTTAGGAATGGCCTGGTCCGGTATTTCCTGTCGGAAAGGTGCGCTGTATAATTAGAACCATATCTTCTCTTCAAAGTACTTTCAAACGATTTTAAATCTATTAATTCATCCAAATAATATTTATCCGCAGATACTAATGAATAGCCACATTTATTTATGGCATTATCCATACTTCTTTCAGTGTTTACATTTTCTTTTCCTGGTCTTTTAAAGCTATCGCAAAAGATGAAAAAATTGCTGGTAACAGTGTGATTTCTAATTCGCTGAATCATATCCGCGTCATTTCCGCAGAATGGGTAATAAATAATTTCTTGCGGCGTAAATACATCTAAATCAGAGATTAAGAGATCATTTATGGTCAGATCGTTGTCCATTTTTTGTCTTTTTTTTAAGGTTATTATCCTACGACAAATCCTTCCTCCATTTGCCTTCTCTGTTAACTGTCCCTTTCTCTCCTTTGAAAGTAGCAGGGCAAAGCCCATCTTCTTTAAAATAACCCCTGACTTCGTCAAAAACAGGCTCAATTATCCATCGATCTTCACTATCAATCCAGCCCCATTTGCCCATGTATTTTACAGCAACCATACTATAGTTGTCAAAAATATAAACACCATTTCCCGCAATCAGACTTTCATACTGTGGAAAAATAATGAACTCTCCCTTTCGGTTAATGAATCCCCATAACCCGTTATATTTTGCGGCACAAAGATCTTCACAATCAAAAAACTCTCCTGTTGACTCAAATACAGGGGGTATAAGCCATTTCCCTTTTCTGTTAATAAAACCCCACTTGCCTTGAAATTGTGCTACAAGCATTCCTTCTTCATCAAAATTGGAATAGACGAAAGAGTCATATTTTGGCTTTACTGTCCATTGGCCACGCCTGTTCAGCAAACCCCATTTATCTCCTATCCTGACAAAGAGGGGATTAAAATAGAATTCATCATTATCCCCATATATTTCATCGAGAATTGGTTCAACAACCCAATTGCCTTTCTCATTAATAAGGCCATATTTTTTCTTCTCATTTACAAAAGCTCTTCTTATTGCAATCATATTAAATGCGGTCTGATTGAGATTAGTTTTTGTGATTATCTGTTTATCAATGTAAACAAAGAAAAATTTTCCGAAAGGAAAAAATTACAGAGCAGAAAAATCGCAATGAGAGCGAAAATTTTTAGTAAATCCTATCTGAAATTGTTCAAGCCACATTGGAGAGATTTTATTTTTTGTCATTATTCTTTAATTATCAAGACAATAAACAACTATAATAAAACTGTGTATTCAGTCGTACCTGATCTTTTTATTAAACGGGGTAAGTTCTGATATGCCGATCCGGCATGTGGTAATGCTTGCCTGAGCCAGAGAAAATCCTGCGTTATCTCATAAAAGCATATCAATGGTCTGAGTTTTTTTTATTATCTTTAAATCGATTTTCATAATCATAAGTTCAAATTTCGATATTATGGCTCCTTCAGGTCTTTTCCCCGGCAAACTATTTTTAGTGGTTTTGGGAATAATAAGTTTTTCATTCACAATAAGTGCTCAAACAGATAATTCCCGAAATGAAAACAATATTAACAATGACACATCAAAGGTTTCGCGTTTTATCAGGGAATGGTGTATAGAGTTTAACAGGCATTCAGAATTAAAAGTTACAAATAATATTGAAGTTACTTTAGACTCGCTTGAGCAACTGGATATTAGTGTATTGTTCTCAGAGATTTCAGTAGTCGGAGTTAATTATACAGATTCAGAGATCGGTTGCGTATTTACCGAGATTGAGGATAGGCGGTATAACAGGCCTTTTATTTATTGTCAGGTAGTGGATGCAATATCTTCTAAAGTTGCAATACCTTTTAAAAGGGTATACATCATTCAAGGTAAAGGTACTGAAAAATTCGTACCAAGAAAAGTAAAGTTCGATTAGATTTTAATGAGAAAAGTCTATAAAGGTTTTATAATCAGCCAAATAAAGATAAGGGCTTCAAAAAAGTGAATAATTCTGTTAATACTATTGAATTGTATGGCAATTCAATGGTTTAAGAAACTCAGGTAAAATAGAAAATGAAAAGCTGGCAGTAGTTTTTTAAAAGCAAAATGTCTGATGTGCAGAATACCTGAGTCTTTCAAAGTAAGATCATCGGATTCTCAATTCATACTAATCCGGCCAATTACGCAAAAGCATTTTTTTATACTATTCCCACTTAAGGGAATGAGTTAACATATGTTCCGGGAATAAATGAAGTTTCGGTTTTTCAATAAAGACATTAAAAATCCCGATGTTGTCCTGAAATTGCCTCATAAAGCAGGCTACAGGCTTTTCCAGCACCTTTTGTCTGTACGAGTTAGATTAGGTCTGGCAGTATGTCTGCGGGAAAAGGGTACAACATATTTTCCGGGTTTTCAAATTGCAGTCAGATTATCTAATAAATACTCAAAAGTAACCTCATCGGGGTTTTCAAGAATCCGAAGCATTGTTATTCCTCCAAGCAGCGTATTCCATCCGAATCGTGGATGTTTCAATAATTGATTGTACAGGTAATATAACTTTTGCTGATTGTCAAGCATGTAATAGAATAAGATCTGATAATGATTGCGTCTGTTATCATCCTCAATGTGCAGTATTGCAAATTGAACAAATGCCATTGCCAATGCCTCGTGTACTTCTTTTGACTTGTCGTCATATCGGTACGATTTAACATTCCATCTATGGTGGTCTTTACCCGGCATCCAATGCGTAATCCAGTAGCCAAGTTGATGCCAGATAACAATTTCCCGGACCAGATCAACATAGTAGTTCTGTTCCATTCCCATTTTCTTTCCAATACTGTTGTGGAAAAGCTCACCGATTTTATTGATACAGGATTTATAAAGAAAGATAGTGCCTTCGGCATCGTAACTCTCTACCTGGTATTTCCCGAGAAGATCGAACAAATTATCAGGTAATTGATATATTTCAACCACCATTATAAATGGACATTCTTTTTCTAAGAACTTAATCGGTGGGCGGGCGGGAAAAGTCTCCTCTGTCAGGCCATCATTCCTTGCCTGTGTTTCCGCTGAATGTAGAATTCCATTCCGGGAGGAATTTTCTGCAGGCTCACCCCACTGATACATTGTATAAAGAGTCATCAATAAATGATCAACCGGATCGTTTGCCATTTTCAGCATGGTTTTACACTAAATTATTAATATTGTGTTTTTTAGTTTGCAGGATATTGTATTTCGCTCAAGGTCTTTAGAAAATCCACAGCAAGAATATAAAAAAAAAGTAAGCGTCCGGTGAACTGCATCTAAAATAATATAGGGAAGGTATCTACCTTTGCCCGGGCAGAAGTTTGTACAGTTGGTTTGCAGGGTGGTCAGATATAACCGACAACGTGTTGGATAGCCA
>Ga0116152_10003907_pt1 | contig 11855 bp, 4 predicted proteins | sample AD_UKC119_MetaG_FD_89894 | JGI IMG/M metagenome (GOLD analysis project Ga0116152, IMG submission 89894) | Active sludge microbial communities of municipal wastewater-treating anaerobic digesters from Hong Kong - AD_UKC119_MetaG | ecosystem: Engineered > Bioreactor > Anaerobic > Digestate...
GCAGCCCCAGTCGCGGGCGTTGCCGTCCAGGTCCAGGTCGTCCAGGTCCGCCGCCGCGGCGCCGGTGCCGATCTCGCGCAGGGGCGAGATGGCCTGCAGCCGCAGGTCGCCGCCGGCCTCGTCGACGAACAGCGGGTCGTCGCCCAGCAGGTCGGTGCCCACGAGCGCCGCCAGGCCCTCGACGCAGGTGCTGGTCAGCACCAGCACGCCGCCGTCGGACTTCACCTGCGACGACTCGGTGTCGTCGCCGTTGGCGGTCGTGTTGTGCCAGAGGATCGAGTTCTCGACCTCGGCCCTGCCCTGGACCAGCAGGCCTCCGCCGCCGCGGGTGGGGTCGGTGCTGGCGCAGGTGTTGCCGACGAAGGTGCCGTGCACCACGCGCAGCGTGCTGCCGCTGGACACGCGGATGGCGCCGCCGCGGTTCGCCGCCGCGTTGCCGGTGAACAGCGAACTGTAGATCGACACCGAGTCCGCGCCCGACTCGATGGCCCCGCCGGTCGTGGCGGCCGTGTTCCCGTCGAACTCGCAGGCCCAGAAGGCGACCCGGTCACCCGTCGAGCAGAGGGCCGCCCCGCCGGCATTGCCCAGGGCCTCGTTGCCGGCGAACCGGCTGGAGACGACGTCCAGGACGGCGTTCGACGAGGTGTAGATGCCGCCGCCGCCTCCTCCGGTCGAATTGCCGAGGAACTCGCAGCCGACGATGCGCGCCGCGGTCCCCTGGATGTAGAGGCCGCCGGCGGCGTCGACGTCCGCGACGTTGTTCTGCACGATGGTGTCCACCACGTGGGCCTCGCTGCCGTTGGTCGGCGCGAACAGCAGCGCGATGCCCCCGCCGAGGCTGGTGGCCGCATTGCCGCTGCCGGGCGTGCCGACCCGGCAGCTGCGGATGGCGCCGGCGCTGCTCTGGAGGCAGATGGCTCCACCCTGGTCGGCAGCGTTGCCGCGGAAGACGCAGCTCTCGACGGTGCCCGAGCCCGACGCCATGCGCAGCCCGCCGCCCCTGCGGATGCCGCCGCCCGTCAGGTGGCCCACGCCGCCGGTGATGGTGAAGCCCCGCAGGATCGAGGCGGGGGTCTCGCCCGACGCCATGGTCACGACCGATTCGCCGAGCCCGGTGCCGTCGATGACGGTGACGTCGGGGCCGCCCTGCGACTCGACGGTGACCTGCTTGCCCAGGAAATCGATCACCTCGGGGTAGGTGCCCGGCGGGACCACGATCGTGTCGAAGTCGTTGGACGCATCGATGGCCGCCTGGATGGTGGCGTAGGCGCCCCCGACCATCCGCGTCGCCACCGGCGACAGGGCGGCCGCGGCGTTGACCAGGCCGTAGCCGCTGAACGGGTCCCAGCCCGCACCCGCCTCGGTGTCGACCACGTCGGTGGCCGTGCTCACCAGCCGCTCGCGGACCTGGTCCGGCGACCAGTCCGGCCAGCGCGACTTGATCAGCGCCGCCACGCCGGCGGCGAAGGGCGCGGCGCACGAGGTGCCGTTGAAGCTCCAGCGGTAGTCCGCCGAACCGCCGTCGCTGGTGTCGCCGTTGCCCACCAGGTTCAGGCTGGGCAGCATCGAGGGCGCCAGGATGTCCACCGCGTCGGGCGCGTCCTGAAGCGCGGTGCTGCTGTAGTTGGAGGTCCAGGCCTCGTTGTCGCAGGTCCGGCCCAGGGGATCGTCGTCGCCGCGCTTGCGGCTGCCGCAGGGCGACGCCGCGCCCACGCCGATGACGCCGTGGTGGCTGGCCGGCAGGGACAGGGTGAAGAAGTTGCTGTTGCCCGTGGCGCCCAGCATGGTGACGCCCGACAGGTAGGCGTACTCCATGGCGTCCTCCAGGTCCTTCTGGGTCGACACGCCCGGATAGCCGAAGGACATGGACAGCACGTCGGCGCCATGGTCCGCGGCCCAGACCAGCGCGTCGGCCATCTCGTCCGTGCCGTTGGCCCTCAGCGGCATGATCGAGCAGCCCCCGGCCACGCCCGCCGCGCCGAGACCGTTGTTGTCGATGGCCGCCGCGATGCCCGCGCAGCCGGTGCCGTGGGTGTCGGCGGTGGTCGGCGCATCGGGGTCGCTGTCGTCGTCGGTGAAGTCCCAGCCCGGCACGATGCGCAGGTCGGGATGGTCGACGTCCACGCCGGTCCCGTCGAGGATGGCGATGACCACGCCCGGATCGCCGTAGCCCTGGGGGAAGTTCCACGCTGCCTGCAAGCGGCCGTCGAAGCCCGCCGTGCCCACGGGCGTCCCGCACGTGTGGGACGGATTCGGCGAACAGCCGGTGCCGCTGAGGAACTGCCCCGTGTTGTTCAGGCCCCAGTTGATGCTGTAGAGGCTGTCGTTGGGGACCGCGAAATTCTCCTCCCGGTACACCGGCACCGCGGACTCCACGGCGGGCGAGGCCGCGAGGCGAGCCAGCGCGCGGTCGAGGTCGGCGTCCTTGGGCAAGGTCAGGGTGTACCAGCGCGAGAGGCCGATGCGGACATCCAGCGACGCATTGGCCACCGGGTGGGTGCGCGAGCGGATCCCGGTGACACCGAGTTCGCGAGAGGCCGCATCGAACTCCGCCAGCCCGGTCAGCTCCTTGCCCGGACCGCGGAACGCATCCGGCGACAGGGCGGCGGCCGCGGCCGGCTGAAACTTCACCCGCACCTGGCCGGGAATGCGCTCGGCGGCCAGCGCAGGTTGGACCAGCAACAGGACGATCAGGACGAGCCCGATCCAGGGGCCGGGCCGCACGCTTCGCCGGGATGTCTCGTAGTGCACCATGGTCTGCAGCTCCTTGCTCGGGCTCATGGTCCCGATCGGGTTCGCTATCACTCTTGAGCGCCGCTCGCCGTCGGGCCGGCGGCGAGCAGCGTCGCGACCTCCCGGTGGAGTGTGCGGGTGTTGAAAGGCTTGAACAGGATGCCGCGGTCGCGCCGGCCGCTGATGTAGGCGCGGATCTCGGCCACGAGGTCCGTTTCGCCCGTGACCAGCAGCACCGGCAGCCGATCGCGGGACGGGTCCGCGTCCAGGACGCGGCACAGGCCCAGGCCGTCGAGGCGCGGCATGCGGGCGTCGCTGACCACCAGGTCGAACCTCGCGCCCGCCAGGCAGGCCAGGGCCGCCTCGCCGTTGGGGGCTTCCGCCACCTGCAGGCGCGGCTCTATGGCCCCCCTCAGGCACTGGGCGAGGTAGATCCGCATGTCCGGGTCGTCATCGACGATCAGGATGTGCAGGGGCTGGCTCATCGTGCCTCCGCGGCGTGGGGGGCGACGTCCCGGGCGGCGGATCCGCCCGCGACACGGCAAATTTACTCCTGTTTTCGAACTGACTGGTATCCATGGGGTTGCCTCTGCGTGGCCCCGAGGATGCCCGGCATCCTGGAGGCCACGAATCCGCAACCTGGAGGCCATGGCGCGCCGCCGGGACCCCGATCCGACGGATGCGGCCGACCGGGTTCCTGGAGTACAATGGTCGGATATCCGACCAGCCCGCTGCTCCCTGGAGGCCACGCTGAACCACCCGCTGCACACCGGTCGCCGCTCCGCCGGGCTCGCCCTGCTCCTGCTGCTCGCCGGCCTCGCCCACGGGGCGCCGGCCGCGGTCGACGCGTTCCACTCCCACCGGTGGACGGTCGCCGACGGCCTGCCGTCCAACAGCCTGGGCGACATCGCGCGCGCCGATGACGGCTACCTGTGGATCGCCTCGGACCAGGGCCTGATCCGGTTCGACGGCCACGGGTTCACGACCTTCGACGGCGCCGTGATCCCCGGCCTGGCCAGCAACGTGATCACCACCGTGACCATCGGCCGCGACGGGACCCTCTGGGCGGGCACCAAGCACTCGGGCGTGATCCGCGGTCGCGACGGCCGGTTCCAGGTCATCTCCACCGGCGAGGACTTCGCCTCGCGCGACGTGCTGCAGATCGTCGAGGACCGGCGCGGCACGGTCTGGGTGCTGACCCAGCGCGGCGTCTCGACCGTCGAGGGCGACACTGTCCGGGCCGTGCCGGGGCTCGCCTCCGAGGGCGGGCGCGCCGCCATCGCCAGCGATCCGCGCGACGACAGCCTGTGGTTCGCCCGGGGCGACGGCGGCGAACTGCGCCGGTGGCACGACGGTGAGGTCACCACGGTCGACCTCGGCCGTCGGATCTCGACCAACGCGCGGTGGCTGGCGCCGACGTCCGGCGGGACCTCGCTGGTGGCCGCGTACAGCGGCATGTTCCGGGTCGATGCCGACCTGGTGGCGACGCCCCTGGACTTGCCCGGACTCGAGGACCGCGGCACCCCGTTCTGCCAGTTCGCCGCCGAATCCGCCGACGGACGCAGGTGGTTCGCGACCGGCAGCGGGCTCGTGGTCGTGGAGGCCGGCGCCCAGCGGTTCATCGCCACCGGCGCCGCGGTGACCGACCTGGCGTTCGACACCGCGGGCGCCGCGTGGTTCACCGCCGGCCCGGGCGTCTATCGCGACGATCACCTGCTGCTGGACTGCGGATCGACGGTGCAGGGGTTCCTGCTAGACGACGAGGGCGGCGCATGGATCAGCACCGAGTTCTCCGGCCTGCTCCACCTGCGCCCCTCGGTGTTCCGCATGCAGAAGCGCGGCGAAAGCATCTATGCCGTGCGCGAGTCGTCGTCCGGCTCCATGTGGGTGGGCAGCTGGCGGGTGGGCGTGTCCGAGCTGACCGGGCGCACCGAGCCCATCGAGCCCTTCCTCCTGGTCTACTCGATGCTGGAATGGCCGGCGGGCACCCTGTGGATCGGCACCCAGCAGGGCGTCGCCCGCGTCGTCGGCGACCAGTGGACGCCCGATCCCGACTCGGGCCGCTACCGCGTGGCCACCGCCCTCGAGCTCGACGACGCCGGCAACGTGTGGATCGCCTCGGAGGACGCCCTGCTGCGCCACGACGGCACGACGGTCACGCGCTTCCCCTACGACGGCACCGACCTGCCGCCCTACGCCGTGACGGAGATCGCCCGCGGTACCGACGGCGAGATGTGGTTCGGCACCGCGGGAGGCGGGGTCGTCCGCTTTCGGGATGGCGCGTTCGAGACGCTGGGAACCGCCGACGGCCTGCCCACCGGTCTGATCCGCGCGCTCTGCGTCGATTCGCGCGGGGTGGTGTGGGCCGGAACGCTCGGCCGGGGACTCGTGCGCATCGTCCCGGCGAAGGACCAGCCGCTCAGCGCCTCCCGGATCACCACCATCGACCAGGCCGGCGGCCTGGCCCAGGACGAGATCGACGCCATCGTCGAGGACGGCTTCCAGCGCCTGTGGCTGGGCGGCAAGCGCGGCATCTTCCGCGTCGACCTGGCCCAGCTCGACGCCTTCGCCGACGGCGCCGTCGACGCGGTGACGTGCACCTCGTACTCGGAGGCCGACGGGCTCTCGCATCCCGCGGTGAACGGCGTCGGCCATCCCTCGGCCCGCCGCGGCGCCGACGGGCGCCTGTGGTTCTGCACCCAGGACGGGCTGGCGGTCGTCGACCCCGCCACGCTGCCGACGCGCCCGGCTCCGCGACCCGTGGTGATCGAGCGGGCCCTCTCCGGCCGCGAGGCCGTGCCCGTCGCAGATGATCGCATCGCGCTGGGCGCCGGCCGGCGCGACCTGGAGATCGCGTTCACGTCACCGGACCTGAGCGACCCCGACAACCTCCGCTTCCGCTACCGCCTGCGCGGGCTGCAGAAAGAGTGGACCGAGACCGGCGCCCGCCGCAGCGCCTACTTCACGCACCTGCCGCCGGGACGCTTCACCCTCGAGCTCGCCGTCACCCGCGCCGGCCGGCCATTCGGCGACCAGGCCACGGCGATCGAGCTGGATGTGGCGCCCTTCTACTACGAGACGACGTGGTTCCGCGGCGGCCTCGCGGTCCTCGCCGCGGCGCTGCTCGTGCTCTGGCTGGCGCGGCGGCATCGCCTGCACGAGGAGCGCGAGCAGGCCCTGCGCGACCTGGTCGCCGCGCGCACCGACGAGCTGGTCCGGGAGAAGGCCCTGGTCGAGCGGCAGTCGCAGCAGCTCGAGGAGCTGAACGAGGCCAAGTCGCGCTTCTTCGCCAACGTGTCCCACGAGTTCCGCACGCCGCTGACGCTGACCATCGGGCCCCTCGAGGATGTCATCGCCGGACGCGCGGGCCAGCTGCCGCCAGACCTGGAAGGCACCCTCCAGCTCGCGCTGCGCAACGCGCGCCGCCTGCTCGACCTGGTGAACCAGATCCTGGACATCGCCCGGCTCGAGTCGGGCCGCCTGACCGTCCATCCCGGCCACGGCGACCTGGCCGCGTTCGCGCGCGAGGTCGCCGAAGGCTTCGCCGGGTGGGCCGAGCGGCATGAGGTCGGCCTGCGCCTCGAGTTGCCCGCCGAACCCACGCCGTTCGTGTTCGACCCGTACGTCGTCGAGCGCGTCCTGGTGAACCTGCTGGCCAACGCGTTCAAGTTCACGCCGCGGGGAGGCGCCGTCACCCTGGTCCTGGAGACGGACGCCGAACACGCGCGGCTCGTCGTGCGCGACACCGGGCCGGGCATCCCGACCGAAGAACGCGCGCGGATCTTCTCGCGCTTCTACCGCAGCAGCGCCGAAGGCACCAGCCCGGACACCGGCACCGGCATCGGGCTGTCGCTCGCCCACGACCTGGTCGCCGTCCACGGCGGGACGATCACGGCCGGCGAGGCGCCCGGCGGCGGCGCGGCGTTCACGGTCACGCTGCCCCGCGGCCTCGAGGCCGAGGACGGTCTCGACACCGGGCCGTACCGGAAGCCCGCGTCACGGATCGAACCGATCCTGCCCGCCGCGTCGGACAGGCCGGCCGACCTGGCGGATGACGGCGCGGGCGACGACGCCGAGCTGCCGGTCGTCCTCGTCGTCGACGACAACGCCGAGATCCGCGCCCACGTGCGCCGCCATCTCGAACCCCGCTACCGGGTGCGCGAAGCCGCGGACGGCGACCAGGCCTGGGCGCTCGCCCGCGAGATCGTGCCCGACCTGGTGGTCAGCGACGTGATGATGCCCGGCCGCGACGGGTTCGCCCTGTGCGCCGACCTGAAGGCCGACCCCGAGACCGACTTCGTGCCCGTGATCATGCTCACCGCCCGCGGCGGCGTGGAGAACCGCATCGCGGGCCTGGGCCACGGCGCCGACGACTACCTGTCCAAGCCGTTCTCGGCCGAGGAGCTGCTGGCCCGCGTGGAGAACCTGATCGTCTCGCGGCGCCGGCTGCGCGAGCGGTTCGCCCGCGGCGGGGCGCCGACGGCCGCCGTGACGCCGCCGAGCGACGACCCCCTGGTCGCCCGCTTCCTCGCCCACGTCGCGCAGGAGATGCACGACGAGGACCTGTCGGTGCAGCGCGTCGCCGACCACCTGCGCGTCGACCGCTCGCACCTGTACCGGCGCATCCGCGAGACCCTGGACGAGACGCCCACCGACGTCGTGCGCCACGTCCGCCTGGCCCGGGCCGCCGAGCTGCTGGCGCACGGCAGCGACGGCGTCGGCGAGATCGCCTACGCCGTCGGCTTCAAGAGCGTGTCGCACTTCTGCCGGAGCTTCCGCAAGCGGTATGGCGAGACGCCGGCGGCGTATCGCGAGGCGAGGACCGGGTCCTGACGAGGCATATGCCCCTTGGGCCGCATCACCGCGCGCCCAGCCCAGCCTTCCAGTTCTGCACCACGATGATGTCCTGCACGTCGCTGCCGGGATCGCCGGCCTGCAGCACCAGGAACGAGGCGCCGTCCGGAGCGAGGGCGTAGCCGTGGTCGAGCTCGATGTGCCGCGCGACCAGGTCGAACAGGGCCCGGGGGCGTCCCAGGACGAGGTCGCCTTCGTCGGTCACGGTCACCTCGACCAGCTCGGAACCCGACTGCAGGTACAGCCGCGAACCGTCCAGGCTCCAGCGGGGATACACGCCGCCGTTGCTCGACGCCTGCCAGCGCCGACGCGAGATGCCGTCCCGGGCGCTGAAGCGGGACACGTACACCTCGGGCCTCCCCGAATCGTCCGACATGTACGCGATGAGCGTGCCGGCGGGATTGATCTGCGCGTCCTCTTCGCGGGCGGGCGTCGCCAGCAACGCTCGGCCCGCGTCGGATCCGTCGAGCGGCGCGATCCAGATGTCCGACTTGCCGGCGACGCTATGCAGCGTGAACACGGCGTGGCGGCCGTCGGGCGACACCTGGGGCGACGTGGTCGCCCGCTGGAAGAGCCCGCGGCCGGCGCCGTGGAAGACCGCGCGCGGCGGCACGTTCATGTCCAGGTCGGCGATCATGATCCGCGACGAGTCGAAGTCGGCGAAGCCGATGCTGTTGTCGCTCACCCAGAACGGGTTGAAGGCGCTCCCGCCGGTGGCGACCTCGGTGCGGGTGCCGCGGGCGAGGTCCTCGATCACGGCCGCGATCTGCGCGCGCCGGTGGACGGCCTGCAGCAGGCGGCGGCCATCGGGCGAGAAGGCCACGTCGTCGATGTGACCTTCGCGGTCCGTCGTCGTGGCGTCGACGTTGCCGGCCAGGTCGACGCCGACGAGCTGGTAGCCTGATCCGCTGCTCGCGACGTAGACCAGCGTCCCGTCGCGCGAGACGCTGGGCGCCCGGCCGGCGTTGGCCACGAGGATGGGCTCGCCCGTCGGCGCCTGCGACGCGTCCGGGAACGGCACGGCCCAGATGCCGGGCGACGGCGGGCCGCGGCGGACCAGGATGTAGCCGTCGGCGACGACGGGCACCTCGAGGTCGGCGCCCGCGGGATCCTTCCACAGGACCGCCCGCCGGCCATCGCGCAGGGACTCGATCGTGTCGATGTCGCCGGCCAGCGGGTGCGTGACCCACATGATCCCGCCGCCCGACGGCAACGCGGCCGGCGCATGGAAGTCGTCGTCCCGGGACGGGTCCGGCGCCAGGACCGTGGCCGGATGCCCGCCGGACACCGGCACGCCGTAGATGCCGCCGTCGCCCGAGGCGAAGATGATGCGGTTGTCCTCCCCCCAGACGGCCCTGCCCGCGGGACCGAATTCCTCCGGCGTCTCGCAGATGGCGACGGGTCGGCCGCCGTCCACCGGCAGCCGCCACAGCCTTCCCTTGGCGGCGAATCCCACGGCGTCGCTGCCCGGGGCCCAGAAGACGTTGGTGCCGCCCTCGGTGCCTTCCAGGGGGTGGGCCTCCAGGCGATCGAGGGAACGCAGCCACAGGCGCCCGCCCGCCGAGTAGGCGATCACGCGCCCGTCGGGCGAGATGGTGGGCGAACAGAGGTTGGAGACCTCGAGGTCCTCGACCGGGATCGTGAAGCGGACGACCTCGGGAGTCGGCGCCGGCGGCGCCGAACCGCGCAGCGCCAGCACGCCCACCGCGACGGCCAGGACGGCGGTGGCCGCCCACCACGGCCAGGGCCGCCGGCGCGGAGCCGCGGCGCCGGTGCCGGTGTCCACGCCACCGGCCAGTTCCGCCGCCGCGTCGTCCAGGTCGAGGCTGGCGTCGGCCAGGCTGTGCAGGCGATGAGCCGGATCGCGCTCGAGGCACCGCCGCAGCAGCCGCCGCAGGGCGGGCGGCGTCCCGGCCGGCAGCTGCGCCCAGTCGATGGGATCGCGCAGCACCGCGGCCAGCGTGTCCGACACCGACGTGCCCGCGAACGTGCGCCGGCCGGTGAGGCACTCCAGCACCACGCAGCCGAACGCCCAGGCGTCGGCGCGCGCATCGACCGTCCGGCCGTGGGCCTGCTCGGGGCTCATGTAGGCCGCGGTGCCCAGCACGATGCCCGGCCGCGTCATCGCTGCGGTGATGGTCGGCGAGTGCAGGGGATCGGCAGCGCCCGAGGCCTCGTCCAGGACCGCGCGGGCCAGCCCGAAGTCGAGGATCTTCACGCCGCCGTCGGGCGTGACCTTGATGTTGGCCGGCTTGAGATCGCGGTGCACGATGCCCTGGGCGTGGGCCGCGGCCAACCCGGCAGCCACCTGCCGCGCCACGGCGACGGTGTCGGCGATCGCCAGCGGACCGCGGGCCAGGCGCTGGGCCAGGTCCTCGCCTTCGACGAGCTCCATGACCAGGAAGCGGACGTCGCCCGTCTCCTCGAACCCGTAGATGGAGGCCACGTGGGCGTCCTGCAGGGTGGCCAAGGTGCGGGCCTCGCGCTGGAAGCGCGCGACGCGCTCGGGGTCGGCGGCGAACTCCCACGGCAGCATCTTCAGGGCCACGTCGCGGCCCAGCTTGGTGTCCCGCGCCCGGTACACGGCGCCCATGCCGCCCTCGCCGAGCTTGTCCAGGACCTCGTAGTGCGCCAGCGTGCGCCCGATCATCCTGCCTGCCCTTTCGCCGGAGATCTTGGACCATGCCAGTCCATATTAGCCGAATCGGGGGCCGGCGACCACTGGAACGGGGAGCCCGGAATGGGACGGAGGATTGACCACGAACCCTCTCCTGGCCGCGGAAGAAGACCGGTTCGTCTCATCGACAGGGGGGTGATTCCGATACTGGAGTCGAGGCTCGTTCTGGTAGATTCCGCTCGGCGGCGTTTGTCGTGTTTGGTGGATGGAGTCCTGGCTGCGGACGGACAAGTCCACGGCCATCGCGTTCCCTGCCTGGCAACGAGGAGATGACCCTATCCATGCGTCGAAGAATGCTGGGAAGCACAGGCCTGGAAGTGTCGGAGATCTCATTTGGCGGCTGGCAGCTGGGCAACCATGCGGACTGGGATGCCATGGACGAGGCGACCGCCCATGAACTCGTCGCCGCGGCCCTCGATCAGGGCGTCAATCTCTTCGACACGGCGCCGAACTACGCGGGAACGAACAGCGAGCGGATCCTGGGCGAGGCGCTGGTCGGCAGACGCCACCAGGTGGTCCTGGTCAGCAAGTTCGGCCATACGGCCGCGGGCCCCAAGGATTTCTCGGCGGACCGGCTGCGCGGCAACCTGGAGGCCAGCCTGCGCCGGCTGCGGACCGACTGCCTGGATGTGCTGCTCCTGCACAATCCCCCGCTCGCGTTGTACCGGGGTGCGGACCCGATTTGGGATGCCCTGGAACGGATCAAGGCCGAGGGCCTGATCCGGCACTACGGAGCCAGCCTCGATTTCGCCGACGAGATCGAGGCCTGCCTGAAGAACACCGGCAGCGAGGTGCTGGAGGTCCTCTTCAACATCCTGCACCAGGATGTCCGCCGGGCGTTCCCCCTGGTGCGGGAGCGGAAAGCGGGTGTCATCGTCAAGATACCCCTGGACAGCGGCTGGCTTACTGGCCGGTTCGACTCGGCCACCCGCTTCGGCGGCGTCCGTTCCCGCTGGCGTTCCGACCAGGTGATGCGCCGCGCGGAATTGGTCGACGGATTGGACTGGTTGACGGCAGACGGCTCCCGCCTTTCCGCGAAGGCCCTCGCCTATGTTCTTGCGTATGACGAAGTCAGCTGTGCGATCCCGGGCATGCGCAATCGGGAGCAGTTGCAGGCGAATATCGGAGCAGCCGAAACCCCGTTGACGGAAGCGGAACGGCGGCGGCTGGAAGGGTACTGGGAGGACTTTACCGAAGGCGGCAGGAACCTGCTGCCGTGGTGAGGACATGGCATGGCCGACGTGGTGCAGACGATTCGTTGGGGCATCCTGGGTCCGGGATCCATCTCGCGGAAGTTCGCCGCGGACCTGCGGCTCGCCGAGGGAGCCGAACTCGTGGCTGTCGGGTCCCGCGACCTGGCCCGCGCGACCCGCTTCGCCGCCGATTTCGGCATTCCCCGGGCCTATGGCAGCTATCAGCAGCTCGCCGACGACCCCGGGGTCGATGCCGTCTATATCGGCACCCCCCACGCATTCCATGCGGAGCACACGCTCCTCTGCCTGCGTCACGGCAAGCACGTTCTCTGCGAGAAATCGCTGGCCCTCAACGCCGGCCAGGCGGAACGGATGGCGCAGGCGGCCAGGGAGAATGA
>Ga0116152_10003908_pt1 | contig 11852 bp, 9 predicted proteins | sample AD_UKC119_MetaG_FD_89894 | JGI IMG/M metagenome (GOLD analysis project Ga0116152, IMG submission 89894) | Active sludge microbial communities of municipal wastewater-treating anaerobic digesters from Hong Kong - AD_UKC119_MetaG | ecosystem: Engineered > Bioreactor > Anaerobic > Digestate...
GGTTCAGGTCCTGTTCAGGGTTTTGCTACCACCCTCATCATTGGTATTTTTACCTCTCTCTTTACTGCTCTTTTCATTACCCGCCTTGTTTTTATTTGGTGGCTCGACCGAAACAAACCTGTTGCATTCTTTACCAAAATCACTGAAAAGCTTTTTACAGCAACAAAGTTCGATTTTATTAAAATGCGCAAATGGGCTTATGTTTTCTCAGGACTTATTTTCGTTGCTGGTATTGCATCCATTGCTACCCGCGGAATGAGCTGGGGTGTTGATTTCTCAGGAGGCCGCACCTATGTGGTTCGCTTCGACAACGATGTGCAGGTTGATGATATCCGTGGCGAATTGTTTAAAAATATGGGCGAAACACCTGATGTAAAGACCTTTGGATCCAATAATCAGGTGAAAATCACTACCAAATACATGGTGGATGATAATTCTGAAAATGCCGATTCTTTGGTTGAGGCGAAAATTTTCGAATCTCTCAAGGGATTCTTTAATACCAGCATGACTTTCAAGGATTTCACATCCGATGATCCCGATAAAGTGCTGGGACGTTTAAGCAGTCAGAAAGTCGGACCAACCATTGCCGACGACATCAAGCAGTCGTCAGTTTACGCTTTGATTCTGGCCTTGATTGTGATATTTGCTTATATTGCCATCCGGTTTAAAAACTGGCAGTTTGGTATGGGTGGTGTTGTTGCTTTGTTCCACGATGCCATGCTTGCCATATTCATGTTTTCTTGGTTTCATGGAATACTTCCCTTTACCCTTGATGTTGACCAGACATTTATCGCGGCATTGTTGACCATTATCGGATATTCCATCAACGATACAGTGGTTATTTTTGACCGTATCCGAGAATACGGGGTTTTATATCCAACCCGCGACAACAGAACCAATATCAATGATGCAGTAAACTCAACCATTGGTCGTACAATCAATACAGCCGGTTCGGTTATCATTGTGTTGTTAGCCATTTTTATACTTGGTGGTGAAATTATCCGCGGATTCAGCTTTGCCATGCTTGTTGGAACAATTTCGGGTACATATTCCACGTTGTTTATAGCAACACCACTTGCGTATGATATGCTCAAGCGTAAAGAAGCAAAGAAAAAACTGAAAGCATAATTTTGATTGTTTTTGTGGTTTTTACAATAGCCGGGGTTTCCCGGCTATTTTTTTGATAATCAGCAATTTGCGAATTTAGTTATGCTTTTATATGCGAAAAAGTACATTTTGGTCGTTTAAAAAACAAATTAGTAACTAATAATTGTTTAATTTAGCAACATCAAAAAGTGTTGCTTATTAAAACTGCATCATAAGGGTATGAAAAACAGGTTTATATTTTATTTGCTCGTTTTGGCCGTTGTAGCTGTAGCTCCGGTAAAACAATCGATGGCTCAGAAGAATTTTACTGCAGAGGCAGATGACAAGTTTGCTCTCAACAAGTATTACGATGCCATAGAGTTGTATAAAAAGGCCTACACCAAAGTGAAAAACAAGGTCGAAAAAAACAGAATCCTTTTCCAGATTGGCACCTGCTATTATTTAATCAATGACATGAAAAATGCAGGTCTGAACATGAAAAGGGTCATTAAGGCCAATTATCCTGAAGTTGAAGCATATAATATTTATGCTCAAAGTCTCAAAATTCAGGGTAATTACGAACAGGCGCTGATTGCCTTCAATGATTTCAAGGCCAAATACCCCGATGATAAACGTGCTGACGCCGGAATTGAATCGTGTAAACTGGCCATTTCATGGCTCGATGCTCCAACACGTTATACGGTTGAGCCCGATAAAAAACTGAATTCACGCAATGCCGATTTCAGCCCTGCTTATTTTGATAAAAAATATAAGGCCATTGTTTTCACTACTTCCCGCGAAGAAGTAAATGGCCGTGGCGAAGATAACTGGACAGGACTTCCTTTTACCGATTTGTTTGTTACATCTCAGGATAAGAAAGGTAATTACAGCACGCCTGTTCCTCTTGACGAAGAAGGCATTGTGAATTCTGAAGCCAATGAAGGTTCATGTACCTTCAACTCAAAATTCAACACCATTTATTTTACCCGTTGCCGTAAAGAAAAGAAAAAAATTCTCGGTTGTGAAATTTATTCTTCTGTGAAAAAGGGAAGAAGCTGGGCTGAGCCTGAATTAATTCCGATTGCGCCTGCCGATTCATTTACTGTTGGACACCCTTCGCTGACCGATGATGAACTGACGATGTATTTTGCCAGTAACATGCCTGGAGGGCAGGGTGGACGCGACATTTGGATGATAACACGTCCCAAGAAAAACAAACCTTTTGAAAAAGCCGTAAATCTTGGCGAAATAGTCAATACTCCAGGTGATGAAATGTATCCTACCATACGTGAAATCGGTGGTAAGAAGTATTTGTACTTCGCATCAAACGGGCATATTGGTATGGGCGGACTTGATATTTTCAGAAGCGAATTTGTTGACGGAAAATGGACAGCGCCTGTGAATATGAAGGCTCCGCTTAATTCAAGCAGTGATGACTTTGCTATTATTTTCAACGATGACCCCAAAATGCTGAAGGAAGCTGACGCCAAGGAAATGGGATGGTTTACAACCAACCGCAAAGGTGGACGTGGCAATGACGATCTCTGGAGATTCAAACTCCCTCCGATTCTTTTCACACTGGCAGGCGTGGTGCGTGATGACAGCACCAAGCAAATTCTTAAAGGCGCTGAAGTCCGTATTGAAGGATCCAATGGAACAATTTATACTGACTCAACCGACCAGACAGGATCTTATTATTTCGATAATATCCAGATTGTTGAAAATACCACCTATAACATGATGGTTGCCCTTCCGGATTATTATTCGGAAAAAGGCAAGGAAACCACAGTGGGCCTCGAGGTCAGCAAAGATCTGGTTCATGATTATTATCTTGTTCCTATTCCGAAGAAACCCATTGTTTTGCCCGATATTCTTTATGACCTGGCGAGATGGGAACTCAAACCTCAGTATGAAGACAGTCTCGACGGTTTGGTTACTATTATGAAAGAAAACCCGACGCTGGTGATTGAACTTGGCTCGCATACTGATATCCGTTCATCTGACGATTATAATGATACATTGTCGTACAAACGTGCAAAAAGCTGTGTCGATTATATCATCAGTCAGGGTGTTGAACCCGACCGACTGGTTCCGAAAGGTTATGGCGAACGTGTCCCGCGTGTTCTCGAGTCCGATAAGCTTGTTGTTTATAAAGGCAAAGAGTACCGGTTCTCCAAAGGGCAGGTGATGACCGAAGATTTCATTAATGGTTTGGCCACAGACGGTGAAAAAGAAGCTGCACATCAGTTGAACCGCCGCACAACTTTCCAGATTCTCCGTTCGGATTATGTACCCAAAGCCAACACAAACACACCTGTTAACCCCGAAATTCAGATTATCAACGAAGGTGGAGAAGATGAAGGCGGCGAAGACGAAGGTGAGGATACAAATACCGAAAATCCTGGCGGAGGTGAAGGTGGTAACTGAAAAAATCATCTGTAATCTTATTGGCCTCTGTTTGATTTTTTGTAACAGACATTATTAGGTTTTTTACGATCAATGAATAGCATTCCCTTTTGTGAGGGAATGCTTTTTAATTTTGCAAATATGAATAACGACAAATATCTGCATCGGGGTGTTTCTTCAGGAAAAGAAGAAGTGCATGCGGCTGCCGGAAAAATTGGACATGGAAGTTACGAGCGCGCTTTCTGTCGTGCTGATGCCGATCCATCTGATCCGGAAAAACTGATTGTGCTTCACGCCGACGGTGCCGGCACAAAAAGTGCTCTCGCTTATGCATACTGGAAACAGACCGGTGACCTGAGCGTATGGCAGGACATTGCTACCGACGCCATGGTGATGAATACCGATGATATGCTTTGTGTTGGCATTGACAATCATTTCTTTGTTTCTTCGACAATCGGACGAAATAAACAACTGGTTTCGGGTGATGTGATTGCGGCTTTAATTGAAGGCAACATCCGTTTCCGCGACAAAATGAAACGCTATGGAATTGATGTAGTGCTTTCGGGTGGCGAAACGGCCGACGTTGGTGATCTTGTGCGAACTATAATCGTTGATGCTACAGCACTCGGATTTGTCAACAGGAAAGACTTTATCAGCAATGAGAAAATTTCAGCTGGCGATGTGATTGTTGGGCTTTCATCGTATGGGCAGTGTGAGTGGGAAGACCGCTACAACAGTGGTATTGGGAGCAACGGACTCACATCGGCGCGACATGATATTTTCGATTTCTCGGTTGGACAAACTTTTCCTGAAACCTACGATCCGATTATCGAAGCTTTTGCCTATCTGGGGCGTTATAAGCTTACGCAGGCATCGCCGGTAGAAGGACTTGACATGGGAAAGTTTGTTCTTTCACCAACCAGAACGTATTTGCCTTTAATGAAAAAAGTATTTGAAAAAATGCGTAGTTCTGTGCATGGATTGGTTCATTGCACCGGCGGTGGCCAATTCAAATGCATTAAATTTATTGATCAGCTTAAAGTGATTAAGGATAATTTCTTTGAAGTTCCACCGGTTTTCGATTTGATTATGAAAAGCGGAACAGAAGCTGAAGAAATGTATCGTACATTCAATATGGGGCATCGGCTTGAAATATATACTGATGAGAAATCGGCAAAAGAAATGATGAAAATGGCCGGAGACTGTGGTATTGATGCCCGGGTTGTCGGTTATTGCGAAACATCGGATAAGGCCGAAGTTGAACTTAAGACACCCTTTGGAACATTTAAAAAAGAAGTTTAAAAAATGGATATTCTCGGAAAACTGAAAGAAGTACACGAAAAATGGGAAGAGATTGGCCGCATGCTGATTGAGCCGGATGTTATTGCCGATATGAAGCGGTATGTGGCATTGAATAAAGAATATAAAGAATTGCAATCGGTATCGGAGGCCTATCTTGATTATTCAAATGTGTTGTCAAATATCGATAATGCAAAAAACATCCTGCAAACTGAAAAAGATGATGAGTTTAGAGAGATGGCCAAAGCGGAACTTGATGAATTACTCATGAAAAAAGAGCAGATGGAGGAAGAAATTAAAATACTGCTGTTGCCATCGGATCCGCAGGATAGAAAAAACTGCATCATTGAAATCCGCGGTGGAACCGGTGGAGATGAGGCCAGTCTTTTTGCAGGTGATTTGTTCCGGATGTACACCCGTTATCTCGAAAACCGCAAATGGAAATATGAAATTGTTGATTTTACAGAAGGGACGATGGGCGGTTATAAGGAAATCATTATCAATGTGAACGCCGATAGTGCCTATGGTACGCTGAAATTTGAATCAGGGGTGCATCGTGTCCAACGTGTTCCCGAAACTGAGGCGCAAGGTCGTATTCACACTTCTGCGGCTACAGTGGCGGTTTTACCTGAAGCCGACGAAGTTGATGTTGATATCAAAGAATCCGACATCCGAAAAGATACTTTCTGTTCTTCGGGCGCTGGCGGTCAGTCGGTTAATACTACTTATTCTGCCATCAGACTTACTCATATTCCAACCGGCATTGTTGTTCAGTGCCAGGATGAGCGCAGTCAGATCAAAAACTACGATAAGGCATTGAAAGTGCTTCGCAGCCGGATTTTTGAAATTGAATATCAGAAATATCTCGACAAAATTGCCAGTCAGCGTAAAACCCTTGTTTCGTCGGGTGACCGCTCAGCAAAAATCAGAACCTACAATTATCCGCAAAGTCGTGTTACCGATCATCGGATTGGCATGACGGTGTATAATCTGCCTTCGGTAATGAATGGCGATATTCAGCAATTTATCGATGCATTGCAGATTGCCGAAAATACTGAAAGACTCAAAGAAGGTGTAAATATCTAACCCATTTTACCTATGAACAGACAGGAACTTACCAATCTCGTTTTTAAAAAGAAATCGGTGCTTTGTGTTGGGCTGGATTCGGAACTTTCCAAAATCCCGGCACATATCAAAGAAGGCCGTAGCATTGAAGAATCTGTTTTTGAATTCAATAAGGCCATTGTTGACGCCACCATTCAATATGCCGTTGCCTACAAACCCAATCTTGCATTTTACGAAGCACTGGGATTGTCCGGTATGACAGCTTTGCACAAAACGGTTGCCTATATCCGGTCGCTCAGCGAACCGGTTTTCATTATTGCTGATGCCAAGCGTGCTGATATTGGCAACACGTCGCGTTTGTATGCTTCTGCTTTTTTTGGAGATGGCAAAACAGCTCCTGATTTTGACGCAGTAACAGTTGCTCCTTATATGGGAAAAGATTCTGTGAGTCCTTTTCTTTCTTTTGATGGAAAGTGGGTGATTTTGCTGGCTTTAACATCTAACCCGGGTGCCGATGATTTTCAGCTTACTGCAACGCCTGATGGTATGCAGCTTTTCGAAAGAGTGCTTCAGCAGTCGAAACAATGGGGTAACGCTGAAAATATGATGTATGTTGTTGGTGCTACCCGTGCTGACATGCTCAAAAAAGTCAGAAATATTGTTCCGGAAAATTTTTTATTGATTCCTGGAGTTGGCGCTCAGGGCGGAGATTTGAACGAAGTGTTGAAAAATGGGTGGAATAATTCGGGTGGACTCTTGATAAATGCATCCAGATCAATTATATTTGCATCATCGGGGGGTGATTTTGCAGAAGCTGCTGCAAAAGAAGCCTGTCGTATGCAAAACGAAATGGCACAATTCATCAATCAACTCTGATTATGCGGTTTTATGCGTTGTTTTTGTTTCTGATACCACTTTCCTTGTTTTCACAAGGTGATGACTGGTTTGATAACATTGAAAACATCACAGATAATGTTGAGGAGCCTATGTTGTATTATGAGCGCTTCAATGCTTTTACAATGGGCGACTCGGTCCGTTTATGCAATAAGCGTCCATGCAACGGAATTCAGAAGGATTTCTGGGAAAATGGAATTATTAAACATAAGGCCTATTATCAGAATGGACGCATCACAAACGGATACGAGAATTATTTCGACAATGAGCAGATCGAACGCAAGTTTACCATTATCAATGCCAGCAGCGCAGAACTTGTTGTTTATTATAAAGATGGAACACTGCGCTCAAAAGTTGAGTACCGCAGAAAAAATGCTGTAAAATGGGCAGATTATTACCCCAATGGCAATCTTGAATTCATTGAGGAATACGACAACAGCATGGAGTATTACATTAAATATAATTTTTATTATATGAGTGGTTCTCCTCAGAGTACCCTTGAGTTGGTTGATAAAAACGAACGTATTTACACGTCGAAAACATACTATAAAAACGGGCAGTTGAAAGAAGAGGGCTTCAGACAGTTGAATATGGCTGCAGGCGATTATGTTCGAATAGGTGAGTGGAAATATTATGATGAAAGCGGGAAACTCATTGAAACACAGAATTTTTTCAAAGGAGAGGAAATTGATGAAGAGGATGAATAATTTTGTTGTTGAGAAGAAATGACTATAATAAAAAACCACTTGATTCAAGTGGTTTTTTTGTGATCAGAATTAACAAACCCTTTATGCGTCGATGCGCGCATATTTTGCATTTTTCTCAATGAATTCGCGTCGTGGCGGAACTTCATCTCCCATGAGCATAGAAAAAATGCGGTCGGCCTCAGCTCCGTTTTCAATGGTAACCTGACGTAGGGTGCGGGTTTCAGGACTCATGGTGGTGTGCCAGAGTTGTTCGGCATTCATTTCACCAAGACCTTTGTATCGTTGCACATGAATGTTTTTATCGGTACCGCCTTCGCCTTTGAATTGCTCGGTCAGAGCATCACGTTGTGCATCGCTCCATGCATATTGCTCCTTATTACCTTTTTTCACGAGATAGAGTGGAGGTGTGGCAATATATACATATCCCAGCTCAATCATTTGCTTCATATAACGGAAGAAGAACGTAAGAATAAGTGTTGCAATGTGGCTGCCATCAACGTCGGCATCGGTCATGATGATGATCTTATGGTAGCGGAGCTTTGTCAGGTTGAGTTCTTTTGAATCTTCTTCTGTGCCAATGGTAACGCCGAAAGCGGTAAAAATGTTTTTGATTTCTTCAGAGTCGAAAATTTTGTGAGCCATGGCTTTTTCGACGTTGAGAATTTTTCCGCGGAGCGGCAGAATGGCCTGAAACTGGCGATTGCGGCCTTGTTTGGCTGTGCCACCTGCAGAATCACCCTCAACAAGAAATATTTCGCATGCTGCCGGGTCTTTTTCAGAACAATCGGCCAGTTTGCCGGGAAGGCCGCTTCCTGTGAGAATGTTTTTGCGCTGAACCATTTCACGCGCTTTGCGGGCTGCATGGCGAGCAGTGGCCGCAAGAATAACCTTATTGACAATGGCTTTGGCTTCTTTCGGGTGTTCTTCAAGATAGTAATTCAGATATTCCGAAATTACCGTATCAACAACCCCCATGACTTCGTTGTTGCCAAGTTTTGTTTTGGTTTGCCCTTCAAACTGAGGTTCCTGCACTTTAACCGAAATAATGGCGGTAAGGCCTTCGCGAAAATCATCGCCATTAATATCAAATTTCAGTTTCGAAAGCATTCCGGATTTTTCGGCGTAAGCTTTTAGTGTACGCGTAAGTCCGCGCCGGAAGCCAGCCAGGTGAGTTCCGCCTTCAATGGTGTTGATATTATTTACAAAGGTGTGTACATTTTCGGAGAAGGAGGTGTTGTATTGCATGGCAATTTCCATTGGAACGCCGCCACGTTCACCTTCGAAGTAAATGGGTTCATCAATCAATTTCTCACGTGTTCCATCAAGGTAATTGATAAAATCACGAAGCCCGTTTGCTGAATAATATTCGTTGAAAACAGGTTTGCCATCTTCTTCTTCGCGCTCATCGGTGAGAGTGAGGCGGATTCCTTTGTTGAGGAAAGCCAGTTCTTTCAGCCGGCTGGCAAGAATATCATAGACATATTCTTTTATTGTAAAAATGGAGTCATCCGGCAGAAATTCAATAACAGTTCCTGTTTTGTCGGTTGTGCCAACTTCTTCAACTCCGGTTAGTGGTTTTCCACATGAATAATTTTGCTGATATATTTTTCCGTCGCGGTGAACTGTGGCTATCAGACTTGAAGAAAGTGCATTGACACAGGATACGCCGACCCCGTGCAAACCACCGGAAACCTTATACGATCCTTTGTCAAATTTCCCACCGGCATGAAGAACGGTCATGACTACTTCGAGTGCCGAGCGCTGCTCTTTTTCATGAAAGTCAACCGGAATACCGCGGCCATTGTCGGTGACCATGATGGAATTATCTTTCCGGATGATAACATCAATGTTGTTGCAGAATCCCGCCAAAGCTTCATCAATGGAGTTGTCAACTACTTCATAAACAAGATGATGCAGGCCACGCTGGCCAATGTCGCCGATGTACATGGCAGGCCTTTTTCTCACGGCTTCAAGACCTTCGAGAACATGAATGCTGTCGGCTGAATAATCGTTTCCGTTATTCTTGATTTTTTTGTCTTTTACTTCTGTGTTTTCAGAATCAGGAGTCATACTTTTAATTCTTTGAAATTCAATAAATTAGCAGGATTGCTAATACCGTACAAAGGTAAGAAATTATACTGGAAATCAAAAGAAAAAAGGCAGCTATTTCTTATAAAAATTTTTACTCTTGTTAGTCTCGCAAAATACATATTAGATAAGGTTTTTAAACCATTCAGTCTAATAAGATTTGCTATTTGTTTTTAATTCGTTCTAAAACCGAATGTTGTTCTTACGGCAATTAACTTTTCAGGTAGTCAGTTTTTGCGGTTTGATAACCTTATGTAATCCGCTGGATGCATATTTAGGTTTGTTTTTTAAGGCATACATATATATATTTGTTGCATTGAAACATAAAATTACCTCATATGAAAAAACTCAACTTTTTTGAATTATCCGGTGTCATCCGGATAATGCTGATGTCCATCCTTTTTTCATGGACCGGCTCAATGGCTAATAACGTGCGGATCACCAATGTGACCAACACCAACCCGGGGGCAGCCGACCCCATTATATCGTTTGATATTGCCTGGGACAACAGCTGGCGCGTATCAAGCGGTCCTTCTAATTACGATGCGGTCTGGATTTTTGTTAAATACCAGAAAGTTCCAACGGGGTCTCCCAATTGCGAATCTTATCAGGAATGGCATCATGCAAAAATGACCAATGTCCCTGGAGACTTCAGTGTCGGGGCTCCGCTGGATGTTGTTTTTGTCGGTGATAGCATGGGGATTTATGTTCAGCGTTCAGCCGATGGAATTGGCAATGTGAGTTCTACTACTGTCACCATCCGCCTGAACCTTGATGTTCCGGTTTCGCCGTTTGATCCGGAAATGAATTTCAAAATTTTTGGAGTTGAAATGGTCTATGTTCCTCAGGGTGACTTTGAACTTGGGGATGGAATCAGCACCAATTCATTTAACAGCATCTCAATTACAAATACAACAACTACTCTGCCTGCGGCTACTGTTGGTGGCAGTGTTCATTCTACAATCCCTTCGGCATTCCCAAAAGGATATTCAGCTTTTTATATGATGAAATACGAGGTAACCCAGCAGCAATATGTCGATTTCCTCAATACACTTACCTTTAATCAACAGCTGAACCGCACCATTCTCACATCGACTCAGCTGGCTACTGATCCGGGTCTTGGTGGTGTCTGTGCTATGATATCCGGTTGTCTGAACAGGAATAGTATCAAACTGATACAGGAGGGAATCAACGACAGTCGTCCGGGAGTTTTTGCCTGTGATTTTCAACCTGCTCCGGGCGATCCCTTCAGCAGCATCAATGATGGACAATCGATTGCCAATAATTATATGAGTTATGGCGATTTACTCGCTTATCTTGATTGGGCTGCCCTTCGTCCAATGACTAATTTTGAATTTGAAAAAACAAGCCGGGGACCCTTGTCTCGTGTTGGAAATGAATATATTTGGGGTTCGACCGATATTACCCAAGCGCAGAGCACGTCGCTTAACAGTGCCGGTACAGCATCTGAAACATCAACTACTGCAGGGAACGGTCTTTCGGCCTATGGATCTGCATCAACCAGCGGACCGCTTCGTGTTGGTTTTAGTGCAACTGCATCTACTGATCGGGTTACAAGTGCTTCTTCTTATTATGGTGTGATGAATCTTGGTGGAAATGTCTGGGAAATGGTTGCCGGTGGTTCAAATTCAGTCAATACCGGTTACACACTCACTTATTCCAGTCTCGGTGATGGTGAGCTTACTGCTGCTGGCTTATACAATACTTCGGGTTGGCAGACATATAATTCCATTAGCTATTCTTCGTTGGGTTGCGGTTGTTGTTCTTCGTATATCAAATGGCATATGGAACTCAGGGGTGGCTCTTTTATGAGTGCCAGCACAACACTCAGAACATCGGACCGCAGTAAAAACAGCTCTGTAACTTGCGGCGGCGGGCCGGATTTTGGCTTTGGTAATGCCGGCGATCAGCGTCAGAGTGATGTAGGTGGACGTGGAGTACGTTAATCTTTTTGCAATAAATTCATTGCTATGAAAAGAATTCGTTCTCCGATTTTCTTGCTTCTGTTTTCATTGATATCCTCTCTGGGATTTGCCCAATATGCGGGCGGTGATGGATACGGAAGCATTTCTCTGTTGCTCAGCCAGACTTCATGTTCAACGCCGGTTTATCCTTCAATTTTTACCGGAGGTGATGAAACTTGTGCTGCCGCTTTTCAGTTGCAGCAAGCTTCGTGTGCTGCTGCTGCACTGCCTTCCGTTTTTGCCGGAGGTGATGAAAATTCGGCTTCGTCAATGCTCTTTTCGCAGGTCTCTTGCGCAATCCCTGTATATCCTTCCATTTTCA
>Ga0116152_10003909_pt1 | contig 11850 bp, 13 predicted proteins | sample AD_UKC119_MetaG_FD_89894 | JGI IMG/M metagenome (GOLD analysis project Ga0116152, IMG submission 89894) | Active sludge microbial communities of municipal wastewater-treating anaerobic digesters from Hong Kong - AD_UKC119_MetaG | ecosystem: Engineered > Bioreactor > Anaerobic > Digestate...
CTTTCCATAACTGGGTCACTGATTAAATAGCGGTCGCCTTCTTTTCCATAAACCACCATATTGTGGGCATTGAAATGGAAACGGTATTCATCGGGGAAATAAATTAAATTGTAAACCCCAACCTGCAAACCTACGGGATTGTTTCTTGCCAGGTTTTCGTCCAAACGGGCTTTTGCTTCTTTTGGATTGCTAAATTTTTCGCGCTTCATTTTTATGCCTGTACGCTTGGCGAATTTTTTAAAAATATGCCCCGGAAGTGCGCGATACGTGATTACTGGCGCATAATTTACTTTAAGAATAGGAATATAACAAAACAACAACCCGCTGCCAATGCCAAAAACCATAGGCTCGCTAACGGTGAAACCATTGTGTTTCATTAAATTTGAAACGACTCCGTTTTCGCAATGGGCGGATTGATGGTGGGTGAAGTCTATTTTTGTTTCTGGTTTCAAGTTTCAGGTTTTTCTATTGATACTGTAATGTTTTACCAATTTTTTAATTCCAATGTCATTTCGGCTCCGCTCAATGACTTAATTTCGGCTCCGCTCAATGACCTAATTTCGACTTCATTCGTTTTATAATAGGAGGCTGAGCGAAGTCGAAGCCCAAACTCTTAACTCATCGACTTCAATTCATCCACTGAAATATCAAAAGTTTCGGCGTATTTATGCAATGTTTTTTCGCTTAATTTTTTAAATACCGAAGGCTTAAAGTGGCGTTTCACCTTCCATTGCCAAAAACCTACGTAGCTTGACAATATGCCCACATCCATTTTATGGAGCTCCATATAATATTCTATGGGGCTTGTCTCGCCGTTCAATACTCGGTTTTTTGCATCTGCAATTCGCTCGTTTATTTCTTCAATGGCATTATTTAAGGCTACTGTTTTGGGTTCCCAGCCGGTACTGTTTTCGGTGGTGTATTCGCCGTTTTCATCTACTGCGTAGCAGAGTTCGCGAAAATTGGCGGATTCCAAATTGCTTTTGTCCTGTGGTACTTCTTCTTTCTTCATAATCAGACTTCATGGATTAAAAAATTCATGGTAGAAGATACAATTAATTTTTCAGCAAGAAATGTGTGGGCTTCCAAGCTGCACATTGTCATTTCACCTGTGTCAAATCTTGAAAGAAGTTTTGCTTTGGTAATAATAGTTTCGCCAACTTTTGGAAGCTGAAAAACCGCAACTTTTTTAATGGCACTTATGTAGCCAACCAGTTTGTTGCCAGTTCCTTCGGTATCGTCTTTTTCAAAAAAGGTTTGCCCCACAATTCCTGAAGCAGCTTGGGCGGCATTTTCAATCAGCCCGGTTTCAGAAAGCCTTCCTTCCTTTAAAAAAACACAATCTTCTGAAATTTGGAATTTGGTTGACACAGAATTTTCGTCAATTTCCAATACCGAAGTGACCATAAGCATCGGGTCGCGATGTGGTAGAAAGTTGGAAATATCTAAACTTGAAACATCCATTGCTTTCATCAGTTTGCCAATACGGTTTTCATTTCACTGGAGGCGATTACTTTTCCATCGCATTCGGTTTCAGCAGTTACCAAAGTAACACCCATAATATCATGAAGAATAATTACGGTGGTTTTTAATTCGTCTCCAACAGAAGGAAGTTCAAAAATTTCAGCTTTTTTTATGGAGCCAATGTACCCGGTAGGTGCATCTTCTTTCTTCAGAAAAAATTGGTAGCCCGTGTAAAGTGCCACGGTCTGCGCCATATGCTCAATCAAGCCCGGTGCGGTAAATTTATTGTTTTGTGTAAAAATGTTTTCTTCGGAAATGGTCAAGCCCGCAATCACTTTTTTTTCCTCAAAATGAAACAGTTTGTCCACCATAACAAACGGCACTTTCTGCGGAATCAATTTTCCGATGAAATCTTTATCCGTTATTTTTTCGGTGAAACCGTCCATTTAAACAACCGTTAAATAAGCGTAAGAATATGCAAAACGCGCACTTTCGGGCACTTGCAGAAATATTTTATCGCCTTTTTTTAGTTTTCCGGAATGAACCAATTCTTCCAACATAAGATAGATGGAGCCAGCGCCAACATTTCCAACTTTTTGAAGGTTCAAAAACCATTTTTCCCAAGGCAAGTGCAGGCCTTGGCGTTCAATTTCGTTGTATAGGTTTTCTTTGAAATAATACGAAGAAATATGCGGCAAATAATAATCAATATCGTCTTCGGTGATGTTGTGCTTCGCCATTGCAAGCCTCATACTTGCAACCCCTTTTTGAAGGATGTTTTCACCCAACAATTTTACGTCTTGCTTCATCGCGAAAAGGGATTTTTTCCCCCAAACATCTGCGGGATATTCGCTCCAAGGTTTTAGGCTGCCATCATCAAGTTTGTCGCCACCGGCATACATACATGCATCAAGTTCAAAAGCGTAACTGAAGCCTTCCATCCACTCAATTTTCAATGGTGTTTTTCCCTTTGGTTCACTTTCTAAAAGCATTGCGCCGGCGCCGTCAGACAGCATCCAACGTAAAAACTCTTTGTTGAAAGCCAAAATTGGGTGTTCCTCAATTTCCTGTAAATGTGCCACTTCATCCTCAAAAATATCGGCTTTCATCCAAGAAGAAGTGCGTTCAGAACCTGTACAAACTGCGTTATTCACTTGTTCGGATTTTATGGCCATATAGCCATATTTTAAAGCATTCATTCCACTGCAACACGCTCCTGAAGGAGAATTCACTTCTAGGTTTCCATTCTTTAAAAACCCGTGTACCATTGCAGCATGACTAGGTAAAATTTGGTCTGGACTGGATGTGCCGCAAGACAATAATTCAATTTCGTTCTTATTGAATGTTTCGTCGCACAAAGCTTCCACAGCTTTTGCGGCAAGTTGTGCGTTATTATGGGTTACATTTCCATCTTTGTCAATGGCATAGTAACGTGTTTTTATTTGGTTGTTCCGAAGGATAATGCGGCGGGCTTTTGAGGTTTTTCCATTGATAACTCCAAGTTTTTCCTCCATCGCCTCATTCTCTACAGGCTCATTGGGCAAAAACTTTGCAATCCTTGTAATATAAACATTCTTCATTAATCCTGCTTTAATGCAACTGATGAATAATAGGCTTTATCTCGCTGTATTTTGCGATACATTGGGATATAAGTGAGCAAAAATACAACAAATACTATTGGTGCTATAAGCCATATTGCAAATAACAAATAATATTTAAAATAAACGAGCCATTTCTTTCTTTCTTCACCTTCTTTTTTAATTAAATGATTGGCCCATTTTGTGAAAACCACATTTCCGCGAATATCGGTAGCAATCAACGATGGATCTACTTTTACAGCACCAATATCCAAAAGATTTTGCTGCAAATTTGAATATTGATTTTGAAACAAAGCCTCTTTAATGGGAATCCCAAAACGGGAGGCCGCCTCAATATCTTTGTCCGATACTCCTGGCTTTGGAAAAATACCAAACATTTTCGTTTTCTTTCCGCCCATCAACCAATGCACGATTGTGATAACGCTTATGTGATTTAAATTTTTATCAACCAAGGCGATATTTCCAACCAATTTCGCATTGTTCGCAACCAATAGTTCCTTCACTTTTTCCTGCGCCATGATCCACATATTCCGGCTTGCGGAAACGGTTACCACGGGCGTGTTTGCGAGTAATATTTTTGCTCCCTCGGATTTTAAAAATGAATTGATGGGAATGGAAGGTGTTAAGTACCAAGTTGTATAACCCAATATAACCAAGTCGTATTTTTTCTGAAGAATTTTTGATGGAATAGCTTCCAAGGGTGTTGGAATTTGAAGAAATGTTTCCGGGAAAGCACCGTAAAACTCTTCCTGCTTCCAAGGAAACGGAAATTTTTTCTTTGGAATGATTTCGCAATAGGAAATGTTTACTTTTTCATCTGACATTGTTGAAGCAACATGCTGCAGAATATCAAAAAGCTGTCCTGTCTGGGAATAATAAATTATTAGTACTTCTTTCATTTCTTAATCATCCGTTTCCCAAAAATCAAAATAGTTGAACCATTGCAACGGATATTTTTTAAGCATCCATTCCACACTTTCGGTATATTTTTTAAGCAATCCTTGGGCATCACGATTTTTCACTTCCGCTTGGCGGGCATACAAATGATAATGTTTATTGGTTTCCTTCATTACGTAAACAAACAAAACCGGAACGTTTAGCCTACTTGCCAACAAAAATGGGCCAGCGGGAAAGTTTGCCTCTTTTCCCATCAATGATTCGGTCAATAACTTTTGCCCTTTCATATACCTATCGCCTGTAAAACAGACCAGTTCGCCATTGCTGAGCGCATTGTTTATTTCAAAAACATGCGACATATCTTCCTTTACCAAAATAAATTTTACATTGGAACGCATGGTTACTTTTTCCATATATTCCTTGATGTTTTTATGCTCAGCATCGGTGGTCACGAGGCTAATTTGTGAACGGGTGTCGATTTCTTCAAAAAAGAATTCAGCAATTTCAAAATTGCCCACATGGGCACTGATCATTATGCCTCCTTGTTTCTTATCGAGGAGGTCTATAATATTCTCGACTCCATCACATTCATAGGTAAATCTGTTTTTTAGGCCTGAGGAGATTGCGGCCTTGTCTATAATGGTCTTGCCGAATATGTAATAACTTTTGTAAATGCTGAAAAGACTCTTAATCCGCGAGTATTTCAATCTTTTACGAAAATAGTAATTTATGTACCGTGTACTTTTTCCGGCGAAGAATACGTAATAAAGAGCAACAAAGTAAAGCAGTCCGTACGCAGCGCGAACACCTAACTTTCTGATAAAAAATATAAAGATTTTATATCCTAAAACGGTTCCTTTGCTTTTGCCTTCCCACTCGCCCGCCATATATAGTTATTGCAAATTTCAGCTGATTTTTGTTTCAATCAGATCGTAAAAATCCTGTAGTGTAATTACATTAAGGAAATCCTCACCAGTCAATTTCACGCCAAAATTGGCCTCAATGGCAACTACCAAATCTACAAAATCCAAACTGTCCAGCTCCAAAGTTTCCTTTAGATTGGCTCTTGGTTCAATGTCTTCGGTCTCTACCTCAAACTCATCTACCAAAAAGTAGTTTATCTTCTCAACTATAATTTCTTTATTCATTTTCAATGTTTGCATTTTCTAATTATCAATGCGGAATTGGTTCCCCCAAAGCCGAAAGAATTGGACAAAAATACATCAATTTTTCTATTTAACGTTTTGTTAACAAGGTTTAATTTTGAAGCAGCCTCATCTGGCGTTTCAAGATTTATATTTGGCGCTATGAAAGAATGTTCCATCATCAGCATTGAATAAATAACTTCACTTGCTCCTGCCATCCAACATTCGTGGCCCGTCATTGATTTTGTTGAACTTACACAGGGTCCGTTTTCTCCAAAAACTTCAGTGATGGCCAGCGCTTCGTTAGCATCACCAACGGGTGTTGAAGTTGCGTGGGCATTTACGTAATCAATTTGCGCAGCTTGTGTGTTTGCCTGTTCCAAAGCCATTTTCATCGCTCGGGCAGGACCATCAACATTTGGTGTTGAAATATGGTCACCATTTGAAGAAAAGCCATAACCTATTATTTCACCCAAAATAGGGGCTCCACGTTTTACCGCACTTTCGTAGCTCTCAATAACTAAAGTAGCTGCACCGCCGCTGGGCACCAATCCATCACGATCTTTATCAAAGGGACGACAAGCTTTTGTGGGATCTATTTGAGTTGAAAAAACCCCGAGACCGTCAAAACTTCCCATTGCGAGTTCATTTATTTCTTGGGCTCCGCCCGAAATAATACAATCCTGTAAGCCATTTTTTATAAGAAAATAGGCCATCCCAATGGAATGTGAACCACTGGCACAGGCCGCACTTATTGTAAAATTTATACCTCTCAGTTTAAATATAGTGGAAAGGTTCATGGTTACTGAAGAGTTCATCGCCTTAAAAATTGCGCCTGAACCCACTAAGGTTGTATCCTTCTTTTCACGAATTTTATCAACTGATTCAATAACCGATTTTGCGGTGCTATCGTTTCCGTAGAGGATACCCACTTCATTTTTGTCAAGAAACTGCTGGTCTATCTTTGCATTTTTCAATGCCTCAATGGTGGCGGCATACGCATAAGCACCTTCTTCTCCAAGGCTAACACGTTCCCTTCTGGAAAGTTGCTCCTTCAAATTGGGTTCTTCAACCCAGCCCGTCAAACAGGAACGATACCCAAAATCCTTTCGTTTTCCGTCACAAATAATTCCAGATTTTCCTTCATAAAGCGACTGCTTTACTTCCTGCAGATTTTTGCCGATGCAGGAATAAATGCCCATTCCAGTAATTACTACTCTTCTCAATTCTCCTCTTTTTTATGAATAAATGCCACCATTAATATTAATTATCTCGCCGGTAATATAGGAAGCTTTTGGTGATGCTAAAAAACTCACCACATGCGCCACTTCCTCAACTTCACCAAAGCGGTTGGCCGGTATCATTTTTTTGAGTTCCTTCTCGTCAAGTTCGGCAGTCATATCACTTTTTATAAATCCCGGAGCCACTGCGTTTACCGTAATGTTTCGTTTTGCAACTTCTTGTGCCAATGCCTTTGTAGCGCCAATAACCGCTCCTTTTGCCGCAGAATAGTTTACTTGGCCCGGCGTTCCCTTTAACCCAGAAACCGAAACCATATTGATGACCCGGCCATATTTATTGACCAATAATTTTTGGATCAACGCATTGGTAACGTTATAAAAACCATTCAAACTGGTGTTTATTACGCTGTGCCAATCATCTGGTTTCATCCACATAAACATACCGTCTTTAGTGATTCCGGCATTATTTATAATGACTTCAATGATAGCATCTTTATTGTTTTCGTGCCATACGTCAAATGCCTTATTAACAGCTTCTGTATCGGTAACATCAAATTGAATAATTTCGCCTTTGCCGCCAATTGCCTCAACTTCCTTTAAAGTTTGTTGGGCAGCTTCTTTGTTGCCGTTGTAATTTATAAGAAGGCTGTAATCCAAATCCTTTGCCAATTGAATACATACTGCACGGCCAATGCCACGGGAGCCGCCGGTTATTAATGCATATTTAATCTTTTCCTTTTTCTCTTCCATAAAAAATTTTCTCGCAAAGTCGCAAAGACGCGAAGGTTTCTTTTCTCTTTCTTCTTTATTCTTTTATCTACTTCGAAGTATCCACAAAAACTTCAGCGTTTTGGTGCCATTTGCCCAAAACTTGACCTTTTTCATCTATAAAGCCCCATTCCTTGTTTTTCTTTACACGGGCAAGACCATTTTGAAATCCTTTTTCAGAGCCACTTTGCAAAAAGCCAAACATCCCTATAGATATATCATACTCCATCGGAATTACAAGTTTGCCAGACTTATCGATAAAACCCCAAAGTTTTTTTTCTTTTACTGGAGCTAAACCATTGTCAGAAAAAATTTCAGCGTCAGCATACATCGGATTCACAATTTTTTCACCCTTTTCATTAATATAGCCCCATTTTTTTCCTTCGTTAATTGGCGCAAGACCCGCATTGAAGGCCCGAGCTTTATCATAATTTGGCTGAATAACCCATTCACCTTTTCCGTTGATGAAGCCCACTTTTTTATTACTTCGCGCATAGGTTAAAGGGGAATCATTGGTGAAATCCCAAATTTTATCTACTCCGTTAATTGGGGTAAATGTGCCATTGATCAGAACTCCAAAACTTTCGCCTTTTCGTGCCCAGATTCCATTTTTACTGAAATCTCCAATTTCATTATAATCTGCAGGAACAAACACTTCTCCTTTCTTGTCCAGCAATCCCCATGTTTCACCATTTTTGAATTTTGCATACCCGTTGTTGAAACTTTTTATTTCATCATATTTTGGCTCCAGAATTGTTTTTCCGCTGGTATCCATCAAACCAATTTTTTCACCCTCGCGTATAATGGCTACGCCGTTGTCAAAATCGTAGTATTTTTCTCTTGCAGGAGTTTCTAAAGTTTCTCCTTTTGCATTTATATATTTCCATTGGTCGTTCTGCATTACCAGTGCATACCCGGAATTGAATTCCTTTACCCGGTCATACTCTGGTTGGATTACCCATTCGCCGGAAGTATTGATAAAACCCCATTTTTTGTCTTTCATGGCTGCGGCCATTTTGCCAGAAAAGCTAGCCGCTTTTTCAAATTGTGGTTGAATGGCATATTCACCAGTTTTGTTGATATAGCCAAACAAATCATTGTCGCGGACCAAAGCCAGTTCTTGCGCAAAAAATGCGGTAGTCCCTAATAAAAAAATAAGTGCGTAGGAAAAAATTGTTTTCATAATAGTATCAATTTAAGTTAGTTGAGGAGAGACGAACAATTTACAAAATTATTCCATTCCTATTTTGAAGAATCCATCAAAAATTCTTTTACTTTATTGACATACGGATACATTGCAACATCTTCCTTAAAAACTGGGACGATGGCACGAATTTCATCGTACATTTTTTTGGTTTCGGAAGAAACGTTATCCCGAACCTTCAAATATTCAATGGCTTGAACAATGGTTATTAGCTCTATTGCAACCACTTCAAAAGCATTTTCAATCACTTTTTTGGTAATTAGCGCCGCATTGGTGCCCATACTTACAATGTCTTGATTGTCATTGTTGTTCGGGATGCTGTGCACGTACATGGGGTTGCTGAGCATTTGGCTTTCGGCGGTCGTGGAAGTAGCGGTAAATTGAACGCCCTGCATTCCAAAATTCAATCCAAGTTTTCCCAAATTCACAAAAGGTGGAAGTATGTCGTTTAATTTTGAATTTAGCAAATAGTTCAATTGACGCTCGGCGAGCATCGTCATCTTTGCGACCACTATTTTCAGCTTGTCCATTTCCAAGGAAACATAATCGCCATGAAAGTTTCCGCCGTGATAGACGTTTCCTCTTTCCACATCTACAATGGGGTTGTCGTTGGCAGAGTTTACTTCTTCGATCAATATTTTTTCAACAGAATTTAGCGTGTCCAAAACAGGACCCAAAATTTGTGGCACACAACGCAAAGAGTAATATTCCTGAACTTTTTCAGCAAAAACCTCTTCATCTATTGTTCCATTATATAGATGGCGTTCCCGTTTGCGGGTTAGATTGCTGTCCTTTAAATGGGTGCGCATCATTTCGGCAATTTTACGCTGTCCGCTGTGTTCTTTTGTTTGGTTTAATTCAAAAGAAAGGTGGTCGTCATAGGCTTTTACAATTTCATTTATGGCAGAAGAAGCTTTAATCATCCAGTCCATAATTCGTTTTGTGTAAAGCACGTTTACAACGCCAATTCCCGTCATTACTGACGTTCCGTTCATTAAGGCCAATCCTTCGCGCAGTTCCACTTTTATGGGCTGAAGGTTTTCAATTTTGAATACTTCTTCTGTGTTTTTTCTTTCTCCTTTATAAAAAACTTCGCCTTCACCGATCAAGACCAAAGCCAAATGTGCAAGCTGCACCAAATCGCCACTGGCACCAACGCCACCGTGTTCATATATAAGTGGAATAATATTCTTGTTGAGCAGTTCGCCCATCAGTTTAATGACGGAAGGGTGAACACCGCTATTGCCAAGACTAAGCGTATTCAATCGCGCAAGCATTGCAGCGCGAACATATTGTGCTGCAATTGGGCTTCCGGTTCCAGAAGCATGGCTGCGGATAAGGTTGTACTGCAACTGAATGAGTTCGTCTTCCCTTATCTTATATTGCGCCATTGGGCCAAAACCCGTATTAACACCGTAAATAATTTTATTTTCAGAAAATTCTTTCAGAAAATCGAAACTATTTTGAACTCTTTCTATTATATCTTTGTGAAGTTGGACAGAATCGTTTTTGAAAATTATTTTATCAAAATCGGCTGTTTCCAGTTTTCCTTGTAATGTTGGCATTTATAGTTGAATCAAATGTTCTATTAAATAATTTGGTAACTTTAGAATGCAAATTTAGAATTTTTTAACAATCTATATCTTAATAATATGAATGATATTGCTGTTGATGTGTTAATTATTGGCGCAGGACCTTCAGGTTGTGTTGCTGCTTCTTACTTAAAGAATAACGGAATAAACTGCAAAGTGGTTGAAAAAAGCACATTTCCGCGTTTCGTAATCGGTGAAAGTCTTCTGCCCCGTTGTATGGACCATTTTGAGGAAACTGGACTTTTGGATTGTTTGATGGAACAGAAATTTGAAATTAAGGCAGGTGCCCGATTTTTGAAGAACGATATTGTTTGCAATTTTGATTTCGGAAAAAAACATACTCCTGGCTGGGATTATACCTGGCAGGTTCCACGTGCGGATTTTGACCATACGCTTGCCAAAGAAATAGTTAAAAAAGGTGTAGATGTTTCCTTCGGTCACGAAGTTACTGCTGTAGCGTTTGACGAAAATGGACATTCCACAACAACAGTAAAAGATGAAAAAGGCAGCAAATATGAAATCAATGCAAAATTTATTATCGACAGTAGTGGCTATGGCAGGGTTTTGCCGCGTTTGCTGGATTTGGAAAAACCCTCTACATTAAATCCAAACTCTGCAATCTATACACATGTAAAAGAAACCGAACGCCCCGAAGGTGTCGAGGGAACGCTTATTACTTTTGATGTAGTAAAAGATGATGTTTGGCTTTGGGTTATCCCTTTTTCAAATGGAAATACAAGTATTGGCTTTGTGGGGCCAACGGAGTTTATTGAATCCTTTAAAGGGACAAATTCTGAAAAACTTAAGGAAATGCTGAAAATATCAGACTATTATTACGATAGATTGAAAGATCAAGAATTTCTTTTTGAGCCGCATATTATTAAAAATTACTCCAAAGCAGTAAAGCAACTTTACGGAAAAGGCTATGCCCTTACGGGAAATAGCGCTGAATTTTTGGATCCCGTATTTTCTTCGGGTGTTACATTTGCTACTGAATCCGGATTAAAAGCAGCTAAGCTAATCACCAAGGAATTAAATGGCGAAAAAGTGGATTGGGAAAAAGATTACACTGGCTATATTATGAATGGTGTGGATGTTTTCAGAACCTATGTTACGGAGTGGTACACCGGAAACCTTCAGAAAATATTTTTCCACCGTCCAGAAAATCCAGTGATTAAAGAACAAATTTGCGCGGTGCTTGCGGGTTATGTTTGGGATGAAACCAATCCGTTTGTAAAAAACCACAACCGCCTTGTAAAGACGGTTGCGAAGGTTATTGATATGGAGAATGAACGGGCGGGGTAAATAATTTAATCCTCAATATATTCTTGAATTATTTTCATGTCCTTATCGCTAAAGTTGTAGGACATAGGACGGTAAAGAGAGTAGATTACATCTCCGGTTTTTGAATTTACTATTGAAATAAATTTATCTGTATTGCTCCTAATATATGATAAATAAAGGATTTCCTCGCCATTCAAAATTTTCGAGTTGAGTTCTTCAATCGATATTATTTTGTAATCTAATTTATAATCTTCTAAAATTTCCTTTTCTTCAAAATGGTCGGTTTCAGATCCGTTGAATTTATTTCTTTTACAAAAACATAATCTGGGATATAGAGTGTCTCGGTTTTGAGTTTTTGCACTTTATCTTTATCAAAAATCTTACTGAATAACCCATCATTTTCGCCTTTGGCCAATAGTTTTTGCACTTCCTGTATTTGATTTTTGAAAATTCCAGGACCCCAATTTCTCAGGTGGTTTTCATCAGAATAGCTTGTGCCATAAATAGTATATGGGTTACTCAAAGTATAATCGTCCAGAAAAATTTCAAGGCGGTCAAAGCGTGTAACATATTTATCCTTTCGGCTTCTTTTTTCCGGCTCCTTTTCAAAATATTTATCTTTGCATTTGCAACTCGCCAATTTCTACTACAACGGCA
>Ga0116152_10003910_pt1 | contig 11845 bp, 8 predicted proteins | sample AD_UKC119_MetaG_FD_89894 | JGI IMG/M metagenome (GOLD analysis project Ga0116152, IMG submission 89894) | Active sludge microbial communities of municipal wastewater-treating anaerobic digesters from Hong Kong - AD_UKC119_MetaG | ecosystem: Engineered > Bioreactor > Anaerobic > Digestate...
CGTTACCGTGCATTAAAACAAACCGAAACGACTAAACAATGAGCGAAAAATGAATGATTTTTTAATAGCAATAATAATTGGATTAGTAGCTGGATTAATAGATGTTACTCCGATGATAATTATGAAACTTGAAAAAGTGGCTAATATCTCAGCATTTGTGCATTATTTCGTACTTGGATTAATTATTCCCTTTGTTGGATGGGATATTGCACCGTGGATTAAAGGGATTATAATTTCAGTTCTATCAGCCTTACCAGTTATGATAATTGTATACCCCAAAGACAAGAAAGCAATTATTCCTATGATAGTTTTCTCATTGATACTTGGAGCAGGAATTGGTATTGCAGGAGCAAAATTCATCGGATAAATGAGTGAGTTAATTAAAGAAATACAAAACGGACGGATTCTTAAAAACAATGGGAGTTGGATGTATTGCGACAAGTGCGATAAGACTGTTGGCTATTTGTATTGTTCGACATATCAAGACTTTCAATTTGAATTCGTGTGTAAATGCGGAAACAAGGGGTCATTTAGTTTAAGATATCAAACTGAAAATGAATTGACAAAAGCAAACGATGAACTTAAAATGATTAAAAACAGATTGTGTTGCTTAAATGATGATTCACCACTATTTACAATTGTCGATAAAAACATAGAACAGGTTATTTATAAGGTAACTTGCAAGAAGTGTTCAACAACCTATGAAAACTAAAAACATGGATATAAAATTTCATTCAACTGTAATAATGACACAAGACTTTGATAAGATGAAAGCATTTTATCAAGAAACTTTACAACAAGAGATTGATGTTGACTTTGGGAATTGTATTGGATTTAAAAATGGTATATCATTATGGAAGCTTGAGGAAGAATATCCAATTGCTAAAAAACTTGGAAAAACATATGACCAGTCAGGAAATAAAAATCTTGAAATATGTTTTGAGACAGATGATTACGAAAAAGTCATTGCAAAATTGAAAAAACACGATTTGAAATATTTGCATGAGACCATTGAGGAAAGGTGGGGACAGAAAACGATTAGATTTTATGACCCTGAAAACAATTTGGTCGAGATTGGTGAGACAATTCCTTGTTTTGTAAAACGGTTTTATAATCAGGGAATGACAGTTGATAAAGTGTCTGAAAGGACATCTGTACCAGTTGAATTAGTCAAAAAAATATGTAATGACTAGAAAATGAATAATAACGCACGGTAACACACAATATAAAACAGTTGGTGTTCAGTGGTTTGCGAGGGTTTGGTTCTCGCTCCAACTTTTTCCTCGATGGATAGGAACTCAGCCCGAAAACCCAACCGTTTCATATTGTCAAACGTTGGCAACAAGTGTAAAAAGACAGACGAGCAGACAAATACGATATTGACAAAATTAAAATAAGAAAGGATTTAGCTTTTTGACAGGACAGTGCAAATTTGATGGAAATTTATTTTGTTTTTTTCTTCCCCCCGCAAAAAAAGAAGAAAGAAACCCCACCCACATTGCAGCACATTTGCAAGCCCCACGAGCCAACGCTCAAAACCAAAGCTTGCAAAAGAGCTGCAACCGACCGAAGGGAGCTCACGAGCACCTTTGAAAATTATTAAAATGGCGAGTAATTTTGCTTACGCACCCGTGCTAAATTGTTACTTTTGAGAAATGAATAAACGAATTGGAATTAAGATAAAATGCAAGGAAAACAACTTAGAAAATTAGAAGCCGAACTGTGGAGAGCCGCAGACCAACTCAGAGCAAACAGTAAACTGACCGCTTCGGAATACTCAATGCCTGTATTGGGACTGATATTTTTACGACACGCCTACAACCGCTTTCAAAAAGTAAAAGTAGAAGTGGAAAAAACTTTGCCTTCGCATCCGCAACGTGGCAAACGACCTTTAACCAAAAAAGACTTTGAAGAACAAAACTCAATGTTTCTGCCCGACAAGGCACAGTTTGACTACTTGGTTTCATTGCCCGAAAGTGCCGACATAGGCGAAGCGATTGACAATGCCATGAAACTGATTGAGGATGAATACGACAACCTCAAAGGCGTATTACCCAAGAACTTCTCCATTTTCAGTAAAGATTTGTTGCGGGAACTGCTCCGCATATTCAATAAAGAAGTGTTGCAGAAAGCCGAAGGCGATTTATTCGGGAAGATTTACGAATATTTCCTCAACAAATTTGCAATGACAGGTGCACAGGAAGGAGGAGAGTTTTTTACACCTATGAGTTTGGTACAAACCATTGTAAATGTAATTGAACCCGACCACGGCATTGTGTTTGACCCTGCCTGCGGCAGTGCGGGTATGTTTGTTCAAACGGGTTATTTCATTGAAAGCGAAGGACTGAAACCAGCCGAAAAAGTGACTTTTTACGGACAGGAAAAAGCCGACCTCAATACCAAACTGGCTAAGATGAACTTAACCGTTCACGGACTGGAAGGCAATATACAGGAAGGAAATACTTTTTACGAAGACAAACACGACCTTGTGGGAGGGGCTGATTTTGTAATGGCAAACCCTCCGTTTAATGTGGACGGTGTGGACAAAGCCAAAGATGCCGTTAAGAAAGACCCACGCCTGATTTTGGACGGCAAAGTAAACCTGCCGAAAAACGACAACGCCAATTATTTGTGGATTCAATATTTCTATAATTACCTAAAACCAACAGGCAGAGCAGGTTTTGTAATGGCTTCATCTGCCAGTGATGCCGGGCATAGCGAAAAAGACATTCGGGAAAAGCTGGTAAAGACTGGTGCAGTAGATGTAATGATGGCTATTGGCAACAACTTTTTCTATACCCGTTCATTGCCTTGTACGCTGTGGTTTTTCGACAGAGCAAAAGAACAAGATATTGAAAGAAAAGACAAAGTGTTGATGCTCGATGCCCGAAAAATTTACCGTAAAGTAACCAGTAAAGTAAATGACTTTAGCACCGAACAATTACAAAACCTCATTTGCATTGTAAACTTGTATAGAGGCAATACCCAAAAGTTTGAAAGTACGGTAAAAGATTATTTACAAACTTCTGCCGACTTAGCCAAAGAAACAGCCGAAGCAACAACCGAACTGCAAAAGCAATTACAAAAGGTATTGAAAACTGTTAGCGATTTTGCAACCAAATACGCCAAAGAAAACGAAGAAGTAAAAGCTTTTGTTGATGCTCTTAACATAGAAGAAACCGCAAGCATTTACGAACAACAAAATAAGCTGATTGCCGAAGCGAAGAAAGCAAATGCGGACATTGACATTTTAGAAAACATTGCGAATTTGTGCAAAGCACTCCGCAAACCACAAGATAAACTCATTAAGCAATTATTGGATGCCATAAGCACAGCCGCTAAAGAATACCAACTAAGCAAAAACAAAGATTGGAAAGAGTTGAACTTAAAAGAACAGCTCGACCAACTGAAAGCCCTACAACAGCAACTCAGCGGCAACCCAGATGAAGAAGAACCCGGCTTGTTGCACGAAACCGAATATTACTACAAACAAGCCCATTGGCTTACGAGCCGTTTCCCCGAAGGCATTTATACCGATGTGGAAGGACTGTGCAAATTGGTAACGCAAGCAGAAATTGAAGCCAAAGACTGGAGCCTAAGCCCGGGCAGGTATGTAGGTGTGGACACTACCACAGATGAGGACTTTGACTACGAAGAACGCCTGAACGAAATACATATTGAGCTGGATGGATTGAACGAAGAAGCTATTGCATTGGCAAAAACTATTTCTGAAAACTATAAATCGATTCTTATATGAGTTGGGATACAATAGCATTTTCGGAATTAGTTGAATTTCCACCAAAAGTTTCATTGGAAAAGGACGAATTGTATGACAATATTCCAATGGATGTAGTTGATGGCGGAATTAAATATGTTCAGGAAATCAATCAAAGAGTTTATACTGGAGGAGGAGCAAAATTTGGAAATGGTGATACAATCTTTGCAAGAATTACTCCTTGTCTGGAAAATGGAAAGATTGCTAAAGTAAAAGGACTTGAAAAAGAAGTTGGCTTTGGCTCAACAGAGTTTTTTGTCTTTAGAGCGAAGGAAAACATATCCGACCCTGACTTTATCTATTATTTAGCAAAAACAGATTTAGTTCGTCAACCAGCAATTAAAAGTATGGTTGGTGCTTCTGGTAGGCAAAGAGCAGACAAAGGAGTTGTTGAGCAAATAAAAGTGCCAAACATTCCGCTTCCCACCCAACGCAAAATCGCATCCATTTTATCGGGGTATGATGATTTGATAGAGAATAATTGAAGCGGATAAAGTTGCTGGAGGAGAAGGCGTTAATGGAATATCGAATTCTTTTCAAAGAGAAAAAATTAAAGGAATTCCCTATTGAAGATGTTTGGGAAATCAAATACGGAAAAAATTTACCACAAACTAAAATAACTGAATTCGGGAAGTATCCTGTTTATGGTGCCGCAGGCAGAATTGGTTTTTATGAAGAATTCAATTATGAATTTCCAGTAGCATTAGTAACAAGTAGAGGAAATGGAAGCGGTGTTGCACACAGGACTAATCAAGCTGCATTTGTAACAAATAATTCTTTTGCATTTGTTCCGAAAGAAGAATTTGTTAATGTTCATTTTCATCTAGCTGAAATGATTTTGAGAGACTTAGAACTAACACAATTACGTTCTGGGACAGCTCAACCACAATTGACAATCGCTGGTTTAATTGGCGTTAAATTGAAATTGCCGAACAAAGAGGCACTAATAGAATACAATAAAATTGTTGACCCGTCATTTGATTTAATACATACGTTAGAAAAACAAAATGCCAAACTCCGTGAGGCACGGGATATTTTATTACCTAAACTGATGAACGGACAAATAGAAGTGTAAAATTATGGCAGAAATAATTGAAAATACAGAAAACCCGAACTTTCGGTTAAAAGCAATTGCTGAATTTTTAGATGGCAATCATCATTTTTACATTCCATCATACCAGCGAGGTTATAGGTGGGATAAAAAACAGGTTGTTGATTTGCTTAAAGATATTAGTGATTTTGCCAGCAAAGCTAAACAAGGTGAATTTTATTGCTTACAACCCATAGTTGTTAAATCGAAAGCATGGAAAAATGTAAAGGAAGAAGAAATACAAGGTTGGGAAGTTATTGATGGTCAACAAAGATTAACAACTATTCTTTTATTACTTAAATATTTAAGAAACAATTCAGACGATGCGAAAAATTCATCTGCAAAATTCTTTGATGTTTTTTATAAAACGAGACCATCGTTAGATTTTGACAATCCTCAAAAAGAAAATGACATAGACAGTTACCATGCATACACAACAAAACAAACCATTGAGCTTTGGTTTAAAGAAAATACTGTTAAAAAAAGTAAACTAGTAGAAGTACTATTTGATGATTATAGCGAGGAAAACAAAACCAAAGAAGAGAGAGAATGGGAGCCTCAGGTAAAATTTATTTGGTATGTTGCTACTAATGATAAAGACATTGATTCCATAAAAGTTTTTAATAATTTAAACAAAGGGAAAATAGGATTAACAAATGCGGAATTAATCAAGGCGCTATTTGTTCTAAAAGCTCAAGAAACTAAAAATGATAAAAAAGTTGAGGAATTAAACCTCAATGAATTCTCGTATGAATGGAATGAAATAGAGAACTCGCTACACGACAATCAGTTTTGGTATTTCCTTACAAATAAAGATTACAATCCTGCAACTCGCATTGATATTATCTTCGATTTTTTAACAAGTAAAAGCACAAAAGCAGAAGCGGATTTTGCCTACAGGCAGTTCCAAAATTTGTATGATAACACCCCTAATCAATTATGGGTGGATAAAAACATCAACAATTTTACTGAAGCATGGAAAAATGTCAAAGAAGTATTCCAAACCTTTATTTATTGGTACGAAGACAGTACACTCTATCATTATATCGGATTTTTAATTTATTATAAAGTCCCACTTAGCGAAATATTTGAGAAATGTATTGGCATAGCCAAGTCTGAAGTTGTAAATAAACTTCAAGAATTAATTAGAACAAAAATACTAACCTTTCAAATTGCTGACATTAATGAATTCTCCTATTCTGAAAATTCTGACAAGGAAAAGTTATTCAAAACACTTCTGTTTTTTAATGTAGAGACCTGTGTAAAACAACAGAAAAACCAAAATAGGGTAGCCCGAAATATAGATAATACATCCTATTATAAATTTCCATTTGATTTATTTAAATTAAATCAATGGGATATTGAACATGTTGGATCTCAAAAAGATAACCCATTAAAAGACATTAAGGATAAAATAATTTGGTTAAATTATATTGAGCATATTGATAGTGATAATAAAGAATGGCCCAAATTGAAAGAAGAGGCTTCGGAGTTATCAAAGGCTTTATCATTTGAGAAAAAAGATAACGGTGATAAATTTAAACAACTCTATGACAAAATATATTCTATTATACAACCAGAAGCCAATGCTGATAAAGATACAATTGAAAATTTAACCTTACTTGATGCCGGTACAAACCGAGGATATGGCAATGCATTATTTCCATCAAAGAGACAAATTATTATTGAAAACGATACGAAAGGTATCTTTATTCCTCCGTGCACCAAAAATTTATTCTTGAAGTATTATTCTAATAAGGACACTAGCAATTCACAGTGGAAAAATAGCTGGGAAAATACAGATAGAAAGGCTTATTTAGATTCCATTCATCAGGTAATTGATTTTATTTTAAACTAGGGACTACTCATGATTAAAGAAGAAAACATATCACAATTTCAGAAGGGCGTTACATTTCTTGATATAATTACAGATAAGAAAATCATAATACCCAAAATACAGCGTGATTATGCCCAAGGACGAAAAGATAAGAAAGCAACAGAAATTCGAGACCTTTTTATTACTGCCATAATAGAAGTACTTACTTCTGGTAATAATGAACCATTGGTTCTTGATTTTGTCTATGGCTCAACACAAAACAATACTGTTTTTATCCCGCTTGATGGACAACAACGATTAACCACGCTTTTCCTTCTTTATTGGTATTTGGTGCCATCTGAGGAATTAAATCTTCTACATGAAAAAATTGGGAGTACTGTTTATTCCCGGTTTACATACGAAACTCGAATTACAAGTAAAGATTTTTGTAATACATTAGTGGCTATTCCATTTGCATCCCTAAATAATGAATTCAAAAAACAACTATCAGAAATTGAAAATAAAATTGCTGAATGCAATAACAATCCGGATAAAGGTAATAGCATTATTCTATTAGAAGAAGTAAAAAAAACACTCAGCCTTTCCAAGATAATTAAAGATCAATCATGGTTTTTATGGACATGGAGAAAGGATCCTACAATTAAAGCAATGTTAGTAATGCTTGATGAGTTATATTCACGCATGGGAACACATAGTGAAGAATGTGTTGCAACGATGTGGGATAGGCTAAAAAATGGAGCTATTACATTTCATCTTTTGCCTCTTGAACAATTTCAACTTAGTGATGAGCTATATGTAAAAATGAATGCCAGAGGTAAAGCGTTGTCTCCTTTTGATATTTTCAAGTCAACATTAGAAGAACAAATGAGGTTGAATGAAGTTGATGATGAAATTCAAAATGTTTGGCAAAAAAATATAGATAGTAATTGGATTGATTTGTTCTGGAACAAATTGGCTAAACCCAATATAAATGCTGAAACATCATTAGATAAACAACTAGAATATGTCAATTCAGTTGAAAAGGGATATTTGAGATTTTTAAAACGAATGATGGTATTTTATCTATTTACCATTGATGATTGCTTGCAATGTGATTGGGAAGAAGAAAAAATAAAACGCTATGTTCCGTTCGAATATGAGCCAAATAAGATTCTGAATCTGCTACGTGATTATTCTGTGAGAAATGATATTTTAGACCTAGTACCTTTATTCTGTAAAGCAAATTTCTTCAATAACTCTTTCTTTAAGTTTGTTATTGATTCTTTTGAATCAATCATATATGTTCCAAACGAAGGGAAACATGATGCATCAGATTTGATTGAAGATACTTATTTTGAGACAAATCCGAAAAGTCTATTTGAGGCATTTGTTGATGAGAAGATTACATACGATATAAGAGTTCAATTTTACGGTGTTTTATCGTTTTGCAAACACAATTCAGCAAAAAAGATTTCAAATAATTACACTTTACAAGTGGAATTTAATACATGGATGCGTATTCTCAGAAATCTATCAACAAATACAAATACATATTTTTATAATGGTTATGATGACTTCTTAAAATCATTAATTGCAATAAACAAATGGTCAACTGATGTATATGACAAAGAACTGTCATCATCAATAAATGAGTATTTAAAAAGCGGAAATAAATTAGATGGTTTTAACGGGGATCAACTTGTTGAAGAACAAATAAAAGCACGCTTAATTCTTGATGATGGTTGGGAAAAACCTATTATATTAGCGGAGGAGCATAAATACTTCTTAGGACAAATTCGTTTCTTACTTGAATGGTCTAAGGAAAATGAAAATTATAATCTTAAGAAGTTCAATGATTACTTTGCCAAAGTAAGTGTAGTGTTTGATGAAAAAGGATTACAACCTGAGTTAATCAACAACCATCTGTTTCGTAATGCATTAATGTCATCATCAAATTGGTACTTATTTAATAACAGCTTCATTCAAAACAGTGCTAAAGATCGTGACTGGAGTTGGAAAAGATATCTAAGAAATATTGATAAATCTATTAATTTAAAATTACTACTTGACAAATGGGATATGTCCATTTCATTTGAATATTTTTGCATTAAGATTATTAATGAGAGTAAAGTTTCAAATTGGCGAAAGTATTTCATTAAATACCCACAAATTTATGATGGGCTACTTCATAATAAAATTAGTTGGTGGAATAAGGAGCATAAAGAGATTTGTTTGTTAAGTAAAACAAGATGGAGTTCAAAACATAAAGAACTACGCTCTTATTATTTGCATTTGAAATATAAGCGCAACAGTGATCATTATTTGGATTCTACTCATGATAGTCATCCCTTTAGTGCGATTTTCAGAAGAGATAACAATAAAGAATTTTCAGTTAAGTTCGTTCCAAAATGGAACAATGAATGGGTGGAAGGTCAATATATTGTAAGTACTAATTTCGATTCTGGAATTGAAGAAATGACAATTAATGATACAAATAATCGATGGGAAAGATATGTAAATTCATCGCAGTTTGATGATGTAGAAAAGATGATTGAATCCTTAAATTCGAAATATCCATTATGACTTGGGAATACTCAGAAGATAATTTAATAGAACAAACAGCGATTGATTTATTTTTCAATCAGCTGGGATGGGATACGCTATTGGCTTACAATAAAGAAGGCTTTGGCGAAGGCAGCACTTTGGGCAGACTGAACAAAAAAGAAGTCGTGCTCAAAAAGATATTTTTTGAAAAGCTGAAACAGTTCAATCCCTACTTACCCGAACAAGCATACAACCAAGCCTACGAAAAACTGATTGAAGAAAGCATTACCAAGTCATTAGCTGAAATCAATTACGAAAAACACCAATTGCTCCGCAATGGTATTCCCGTTGACTTCATTAATGAAAAGGGCGAACAGGTTAAGAACAAAACGCTAAAGGTTTTTGATTTTGACAATGCCGACAACAACAACTTTCTGGCTGTTCGCCAATTGTGGATTCAGGGTAAAAGCAACCGTGAACGCAGACCTGATATTATCGGCTTTGTAAATGGTATTCCGCTTCTGTTCATAGAATTAAAAGCAGCTCACCGAAAATTAGAAAACGCCTACAACGATAATTTCACCGATTACAAAGACGTAATTCCAAAACTCTTTTATTACAACGCATTTGTAATGTTGAGTAACGGCATTGAAAGCCGCATTGGAAGCGTTACTGGCAAATATCAGCACTTTCACGAATGGAAACGCATCACCGAAGAAGACGAAGGCATTGTAGCTTTAGATAGAATAATTGTAGGCGTTTGCGAGAAAAAACGCTTTTTAGATTTATTTGAAAACTTCATTCTGTTTGATAATTCATTGGGCAAAGTTGTAAAACTTATTGCCCGAAACCATCAGTTTATTGGTGTAAACAAAGCAATTGAAAACATACAGCACAAGGAACAACTCTACAAGCTTGGCAAAATCAGTTTAGAGGAAAAACAAAAACTCGGTGTGTTTTGGCATACACAAGGAAGCGGAAAATCGTATTCAATGGTTTTCTTCTGCCAAAAAATCCACCACAAGTTTACAGGCAGTTATACTTTTTTAATAGTAACCGACCGTAACGAATTGGACACACAGATTTATGGCACATTCAGCGGAGTGGGTGCAGTGCCAGTTGTTCGTGCAGGGGCAACTGATTCTTTGAGAGCCAACAGCGGAAAGCATTTGAGAGAATTGCTCAGTTCAGAACACCGCTATCTTTTTACCCTCATTCATAAATTCAATTTTGAAGAAGAAATTACCAAGCGGGACAATATCATTGTCATTTCAGATGAAGCCCACCGAACACAAGGCGGTAATTTAGCAATGAACTTGCGTAACGCTTTGCCAAACGCTTCATTTATCGGCTTTACAGGCACACCACTTTTCAAAGACGATGAAATTACCAAGCGGATTTTTGGTGATTATGTTTCCCGTTACGATTTCAAACGAAGTGTTGATGATGGTGCAACCGTTCCTCTATACTACGAAAACAGAGGCGAGTATTTAGGATTGAAAAATCCTGTTATCAATGACCAAATACGAGCCGTAATAGATGCCGAAAGCGAAGATTTAGACAGCGACCAACGTAGCAGGGTTGAACAACTTTTTGCAAGGGAATATCCAATACTAACAGCCAAGAAAAGATTAGATGCTATTGCCAAAGATGCAGTTTGGCATTTCTGCAACCGTGGCTACAAAGGCAAAGGAATGTTTATCGCATTGGATAAACTTACAGCCGTGAGAATGTATGATTTAATTACGCATCATTGGAAGCTGACTGTTGAGCAATTGGAAAAAGAAGTTTCCAAAGGAAAATATGGCGACCAGGAATTACTGGAGAAAAGCCGAGAACTACAATGGATAAAGGAAACAGAAATTTGTGTTGTTGTTAGTTCAGAGCAAAATGAAATTCAGAAATTTCAGAAATGGGATTTAGACATTGAACCACATCGGGAGAAAATGAACACCCAAGACCTTGAAACAAGGTTTAAAGATGAAGACGACCCTTTCCGATTTGTAATTGTTTGTGCAATGTGGATTACAGGTTTTGATGTGCCTACCCTTTCAACTTTGTATTTGGACAAGCCTTTAAAATCGCATACTTTAATGCAAGCCATTGCAAGAGCCAACCGAATAAGTGAAGGTAAAAACAATGGTTTAATTGTGGATTATATTGAAACTTATACTGCTTTATTAGATGCTTTGGCAATTTATGGTTCTGGCAGTGATGAAGGGGGAAACGGTGGAAACGAAAAACCCGAACCACCTGTAAAACCTAAGGAAGAACTAATCAATCAATTAGAAGAAGCATTAGAGGCAACCGAAACTTTTTTACAAGACGAAGTAAATTTTGATTTGCAGGAATTAATCAAAGCAGATGGTTTACACAAATTAGCTGCAATGGAAAAGGCGGTAAATGCAGTTTACACCAAAGATGAAACCAAACGTAAATTTCAGATTTTAGCAAGAGAGGTTTTTAAGAAATATAAAGCCCTGCAACCTGACAAAGGATTAAATCAATATGCTCCAAGAAAAAATGCAATTGATGTAATCTACTCTGCAATTGAGGACAATGTAGAAAGTGCAGATGTTGCAGATATAATGAAAAAAATCCAAGCCGTTGTTGATGAATC